>WNFV01010129.1_pt1 | contig 10324 bp, 6 predicted proteins | sample 5400101 | NCBI WGS metagenome assembly WNFV01 (sample SAMN13153361, study PRJNA577476) | soil metagenome | isolation source: 115 cm soil or saprolite under grassland replicate 1 | place: USA:California | collected 2016-06-15 | reverse complement strand
ATCGTCAGGCCGCCGGCGGTCTGGATCAGCCCGAGGTCCACCTGGCGCGCCAGGCGGTGGACGGCCACGGGCGGCAGGTCGCCGGGCGCGGCGACCACGAACCGGACGCCAAAGGGTGCGAGCAGCGCACCGAGATGACGGACGTCCCCGGAGAGCGCGCCGGCGAGCGTCGTCGAGAGGGCCGCGTAGCCGGGGCCCGGGGCGCCCCGCCCGATGTCGTAGGGCGAGACCCCGGCGCGGTCGGTCACCGCGTAGCGCATCGAGGCCCGGCCCGCCCCGACGAGACCCTGGGGCACCCCGCCGGGCGCCGGGAGGTCGCCGTTCCCGGCCCGCCCGAGCCACAGGATCCGGAAGCGCTCGCCGGCGCGCGCGTCGTCGATCACCGGCCAGGCCGGTGGCCGCTTGTTCTCACCGATCGCCCACGGGGCGCGTACGGCCTCGAACCCCTGCGCCAGGAGGCCGATCGCCACCAGGCCGGTGATGGCGGCGAAGCCGATCTGGTGCGCGCCGAAGGCCCGCCGCTCCACCCCTCGCACCATCGAGGCGAGCACGAGCGCGAGGAGCGTGCAGTAGGCGAACCCCGTCAGGATCAGGTAGGCGGGCGCGTTGGCCAGCGCGGCCGGCAGGTAGCCGGCAGCCGAGGCCCAGGCGAGCCCCAGCCCGAGGAGCGCGGCGAGGACGGCGCGCCCCGCCATCCGGGCCACCGGCGGGGCGACGAAGGCCAGGCCGAGGCCGGCGGCGAGGGGCAGGTAGAGCGCCGGCAGCCAGGCGCCGGCGCCCGGCCCCATCGCCAACCGGGCGAGCTCCCCGAACGGAGCGCGCCCGGCCACTTCGCCGAGACCGCCCGGGTCACCGGCGAGCGCGATGACGTTCGGGAACAGCAGGATCGCGGCCACCCCCAGGGACCCGAGGCCATACGCGCTGCGCGCTCCCTGGCCGCGGGCAGGGACCACCGTGGCCACGACCAGCATGATCGCCACCACCAGGAAGGCCCCCCGGTCGAACGCCGCGGCGACGGCGATCCCCATCCCGGTCCCCACCATCCAGCGAACCGGCCGGGCCACCGATGGCCTGTTCTGCACCCACAGCCGTCCGCCCAGCCAGGGGCTCACCGCGAGGAGCGCCAGCAGGTCGAGGCGGCCGAGCGAGAGGGCCCCGAGGGTCGCCGCCGAGAGGGCGTAGGCGGCTGCCGCGATCGCCGCCGGCCCCCGGCTCGCCGTGATCCGCACCGCGGTGCGGAACATCGAGACGCCGCCCAGCAGGGGCAGCCCGAGGAGCAGCAGCTTCTGGAACTGGGCAGGGCTGTTGAACGACAGGAAGGAACCGGCGCCGAACACGAACAGGGCCGGGCTGGCCGGATCGGTCCCGCCGAGCGCGCTGGTGCGCACCGCCGACCCGAACGCGCGTAGGAACGAGGAGGCGCCCTGGGGCATCGCGGCCAGCGTGCCCCCCTCGAGCGGACGCCCGCCGAGCAGGTTCCGGTAGGCGAGCAGGCCGAGGACGGCCGCCGCGGGCCAGGCCACCCCCACCGGGTGACGGGCGGCGTAGGAGGATGCCCGGGCGCGCATCGAGGGCCGCTCCAGGACCTCGTCCTCCTCCAGCCGTCCCTCCCCGCCCCACACCAGGCCGGAGAACTGCTGCACGAACCGGCGCGCCCGGTACCCGGCCGGAGCCATGAACCGGCGGATGTCCCGGTCGGGCACCGCCCGCACCGCCTGCGAGCGGACGCGCCGCCGGAAGGTCCCCGGCAGGCGGGCCAGGTTCCAGCCCCAGGCGGCGATCACCTGCCAGGCCTCGGAGAAGCGCCGCTCCCCGAGGAACAGCGCCACCTTCCCCATCCCCTGCAACGCGTAGAGCGGGAACATCCAGAAGAGCGTGATCAGCGAGTAGTTCTTCAGCAGGCTGGCCAGCGCCGCGCGCTCGCGGTAATAGCGGTCGCGGCTGGCGGCACGCACTCCGGCACGCTCGGCGCGGACCGAGGCGCCGCGGTGGCGGGCCACGGCGGCAGGGTTCATCAGCACCCGGAAGCCGGCCAGGCGGACGCGCCAGCAGAAGTCGAGGTCCTCGTGGTGGCTGCCGTAGCGCTCGTCGGGCAGGCCGGCGCGCCGCCAGGCATCGCGCGAGACGAGCATCGCCGCGGACGTGACGAACAGGACCTCGCGCGCCCGGTCGTACTGGCCCTGGTCGAGCTCCTCCTCCTCGAGTGGCGAGTAGGGGTAGCCGAACCGGTCGGCCGAGAGCCCGACCTCGCGCAGGAGGGTCGGGTCGTCCCAGTCCACGAGCTTCGGGCCGACCACCCCGACGCCGTCGATCCGCTCGGCCAGCTCGACCATTCGCGAGATAGCGTCCGGCGCCATCACCGTGTCGTCGTGCAAGAGCAGCACGTAGTCGGCGTCGGCGGCCGACCCCGCGTGCTCCAGGGCCGCTTCGACGGCGGCCGGGAAGCCGACGTTGCGCGGCAGGCGCAGTACCCGCGCCTCGCCGAGCGTGGTCGCCAGGATGTCCGCCGAGTGGTCCCCCGAGGCGTTGTCGACGGCCACGACGCCGATCCGGCGGTGGTCCTGCCGCGCCAGCGCCCCGAGCGCGGGCCGCAACCAGGCCTCCCCGTCCTTGACGACGAGGACCACGAGAACGCTCGGCGCCTTCTGGGCGCTCGGCCGCCGGGGTCCCGTCGTCGTTGCCTGGGTGGACACCTTTGATCAGATGATCGGCTGAGGTTCCCTGGATGGCGGCGCGCGGGCGAGCATACCAGCCCCCTGATCGGCGCCGGAAACGGCGGAGGGGGGCGTCGCCCCCCTCCGAAGTGCGATGTCGCCGTGCCGTCTAGCGCGTGCGGGCGGTGCGCTTGGCGGCCGGCTTCCTCGCGGTGGCCTTCCTGGCCGACCGCTTGGCGGTCGTCCGCTTGGCCGTGGACTTGCGCGCGGTCGACTTCTTCGCGGTCCGCTTCTTCGCCGTCCGCTTCGCCGGGGCCCGCTTGGTCGTGCGCTTCGCGGTCGACTTCTTCGCCGTCCGCTTCGCCGGGGCCCGCTTGGTCGTGCGCTTCGCGGTCGTCCTCTTGGCCGTCCGCTTGGCGGTCGACTTCTTGGCGGTCCGCTTCTTGGCAGCGCGCTTCTTCGCTGGGGGCATGGTCACCTCCTCTCCGCTCAGCTCGAGACGCCGCGCAGGGCTAGGACGCCATGCGCTTGAGGCGTCGCCTCTCCCGCTCGCTCATTCCTCCCCACACGCCGTACCGCTCCTCGCGGCGCAGCGCGTAGTTCAGGCATTCGATGCGCACGGGACACTCCGCGCAGATACGCTTGGCCTCGCGGGACGACCCACCCTTCTCCGGGAAGAAGATCTCCGGGTCGTGGTCCCGGCACCTGGCTCGCTCCTGCCACGGGATAAAGTGATGCAACGCGGTCCCTCCCCCGAATTACATTCTTGTAATTCTGCCGGAACCGCGTACGCGAGCGCAAGCCCGCGGGGAAAGAAATCTCGGGGCCGCCCAGCGTTTTCCACACCATGCGCTTCACCACACACAATCGTGGTAGGTCCGCGCGTGAAGTGCAAGAGTTTCGGCACGAAAAGTTCAATACGACATTTGGTACAGGCACTGTACGAACTTGGTACAGCGCCTTGACTATCCCGCCGCCACCACGCGGCGATCATGGTGACGCCGGACGCGCCCATAGGTCGTGGTGCGTTCGACCGGCACGCGGCCGATCGAGCGGATCGCCGCCTCGAACTCCTCCGGCTCCTTGCGGATGCCGTGCTCGGCGCCGGCCATCCGGCTGATCGTCTCCTCCATCAGCGTTCCGCCGAAGTCGTTCGCGCCGCCCTGCAGGATCAGGCGGCAGTAGTCCATCCCGAGCTTCACCCACGAGACCTGGACGTTCCGGATACGCCCGTGGAGCAGGATCCGGGCCACCGCGTGCATCCGGCGATTCTCCGCGAGCGTCGGACCCGGACGGGCCTTGCCCGCCAGATAGATCGGCGCGTTCTGGTGGACGAAGGGCAGCGGGACGAACTCCGTGAAACCGCCCGTCGCGTCCTGGATGCGCGCCAGGCGCCGGATGTGCGCCACCCAGTGCGGCGGCGCGTCGACGTGCCCGTACATGATCGTCGAGGAGGAACGGATCCCGAGCCCGTGGGCGGTCGTCACGATCTCCTCCCACGTGTCGGCCGGGAGCTTTCCCTTCGTCAGCACCCAGCGCACCTCGTCGTCGAGGATCTCGGCCGCGGTGCCCGGGATCGTCCCCAGGCCCCGCATCCGGCACTCCTCGAGGAACTCCCGGTACGAGATCCCGAGCTTCACCGACCCGTTCAACACCTCCATCGGGCTGAAGGCGTGGACGTGCAGCTCCGGCGTGCGCGCCCGCAGCTCGTCGAGGACGTCGAAGTAGAACGTGCCGGGCAGGTCGGGGTGCAGGCCTCCCTGGATGCAGACCTCCGTGGCGCCGTACGCGCGGGCCTCCTCGGCCCGGTCCCCCACCTCGGAGAGCGTCAGCGTGTAGGACTCGGGGTCGACCTCGCGCTGGGCGAACGCGCAGAAGCGGCAGCCCGTGTAGCAGACGTTCGTGAAGTTGATGTTGCGGTTCACGACGTAGGTGACCTCGTCGCCGGCCGCGTCCCGCCGCAGGTCGTCGGCCACCCGGCAGAGCGCCTCGAGCGCGTCGCCCTCGGCGCGGTAGAGCGCCAGCGCCTCGGGTTCGGTGATCGCGTCCGGCTCGCCGTCGGCCGCCTTGGCCAGCGCCGATCGGATGTCCGCGTCGAGGCGGTCGGGGGGCACGCGGACCCGCGCCCAGTCCCGCGTCGCCGGCACCTCGAGCGCGTCCCAGTCCCCGTACACGTCCCGCTCGTCGTCGCGCAGGCCGGCGGCCCTCGGCTTGGCGAACGTCAGGGAGATCTCGCGCGGCTTCCAGGCCACCTCCGGGTCCTGCCAGGGCACGCCCTGTGGAACGCGCCCGTCGGCCGCCAGGCCGTCCTCACCGAGCAGCCGCTCGACCGGGGCGTGCATCCTCCCGGCGATCCACGGATCGGGCCGGGCGGCGTACTCCGGGTAGATCGTCAGCCGCTCCCGGAGGGCGTGGCCACGCTCCGCGGTCCGTCGCGCCAGGTCGTCGAGCTTCGGCCAGGGCGCCTCGGGGTTGACGTGGTCGATGGTCACCGGGGACACGCCGCCCCAGTCGTCGATCCCCGCGTCGAGCAGACGCGGATAGTGCGGGTCGGAGAGGTTCGGGGGCGCCTGCACGTGCATCCGCGGCCCGAGGATCACGCGCGCCGTCGCCACCGCCGCCAGGAACTCCTCCACCGCCGGCTCGGGATGGTCGCGCATCGCCGTCCCGGGCTTCGACCGGAAGTTCTGCACGATCACCTCCTGGACGTGGCGGTAGCGACGGTGGAGGTCGCGGATCGCGAGCAGAGACTCGGCGCGCTCCCGGGCGGTCTCGCCGATCCCCACGAGGATCCCGGTGGTGAACGGGATCGACAGCTTGCCCGCGTCCTCGATCGTGGAGAGGCGCACGGCCGGCACCTTGTCCGGCGAGCCGAAGTGCGGGCCGCCCCGCGCCGACAGCCGGTCGGACGACGTCTCGAGCATCAGCCCCATCGAACCCGACACCTGCTTCAGCCGGGCCAGCTGCTCCCAGGACATCACGCCCGGGTTGAGGTGCGGCAGCAGGCCGGTCTCCTCGATCACCCGGATCGCCACCGAGCGGAGGTAGTCGAGCGTGGAGGCGTAGCCGCGCTCGGCGAGCCACTCCCGCGCGGCCGGGTAGCGGTCCTCGGGTCGGTCCCCGAGCGTGAACAACGCCTCCTTGCACCCGGCGCGCCGCCCGGCCTCGGCGATCGCCAGCACCTCCTCGGGCGTGAGGTACGGGGCCTCGAGCCGCGCCGGGGGCTTGGCGAACGTGCAGTAGTGGCAGTGGTCGCGGCAGAGCATCGTCAGCGGGACGAACACCTTGCGCGAGTAGGTGACGGTGCGGCCGTGTGCCCGATCGCGCAGCGTGGCGGCGATCGCCATCAGGTCCTTCAGCGCGTGGCCGCGCGCGTCCATCAGCGAGGTCGCCTCGTCGAGGGAGAGGGACTTGCCGGCGCCGGCTCGGGCGAGGGCGCGCCGCACGCCATGATCGAAGGCCGTCGCCATCCGGGCGAGCGTAGCACCGGCCCCCCGATCGGTTGCGTGTTGCCGGGCCCGCACCGGCGGCGCGAGACTGGCCGCGTGCAGCGGCCGGAGACGCACTACGCCACGAGCGGCGACATCCACATCGCCTACCACGTGGTCGGCGACGGGCCACTCGACCTGGTCTACGTCGCCGAGTTCTGGAACTCGATCGAGGCGCAGTGGGAGGAACCGCGCTTCGAGGCGTTCCTGCGGCGGCTGGCCTCGTTCAGCCGGCTGATCTGCTTCGATCAGCGGGGAACGGGCCTGTCGGATCCGGTCGCGCTCTCCGAGTTGCCGACGCTCGAGGAATGGATGGACGACGTGCGCGCCGTGATGGACGCGGTCGGCTCGCGAAGGGCCGCGCTGCTCGGGTCCGGCGGCGGCGGGCTGATGAGCATGCTGTTCGCGGCGACGTACCCGGAGCAGACGCACGCGCTGATCCTGGTGAACTCGACGGCCAAGGTCACGCGCACCGACGACTACCCGCAGGGGAACTCCGACGATTTCGAGGACCGCATCGTCCGGGACCTGCGCTTCGGCTGGGGGCGTGGGGTCCTGCTGGAGACGGTCGGGCCGAGCATGGCCGGGGACGCCGCCTTCCGCGACTGGTGGGCGAGGTACCAGCGTCTCGGCTCGAGCCCGGGGACGGTCCTCGTGATGCGCGGGATGCTGCAGCAGACCGACGTGCGTCACGTGCTGCCCTCGATCCGGGTGCCGACCCTCGTCCTGCACCGGCAGGACAACCGGCTGCTGGACGTGGCACACGGCCGCTACCTCGGCGAGCACATCCCCGGGGCGCGGTACGTCGAGGTGCCGGGCGACGACCACTTCCCGTTCGTCGGGGACACGGCGCCGATCCTCGACGAGATCGAGGAGTTCTTGACCGGCGTGCGCCCCGCGCGCGCCGCCGCCCGGCTGCTGGCCACCGTGCTGTTCACCGACCTGGTGGGCTCCACCGAGACGGCCGCGTCGGTCGGTGACAGCCGCTGGCGGACGCTGCTCCAAGCGCACCACGACCTGGTCCGGCGAGAGGTGGAGCGCGCCCGCGGACGGGAGATCGACCGCGCCGGCGACGGGGTGCTCGCAACGTTCGACGGCCCCGCGCGCGCGATCGAGTGCGCGCGGGCGATCCGGGACGGCGTGCGCGCGCTCGGCCTCGAGGTTCGGGCCGGCCTGCACACGGGGGAGGTCGAGCTGCTCGAGGAGGGCATCGGGGGCCTCGCGGTGCACATCGGCGCCCGCGTCTCGGCGCTCGCCGGACCGGGCGAGGTCCTGGTGTCCTCGACCGTCAAGGATCTCGTGGCGGGGTCCGGGATCGAGTTCGAGGACCGCGGCAGCCACGGGCTGAAGGGCGTGCCCGGCGAGTGGCGGCTCTTCGCGGTGATTCCATCGTGAACGGCGCGTCCGGATGAACGTCACCGCCCTGGCCGGTGGGGTCGGCGCGGGGAAGTTCCTGCGCGGGCTGGTGCGCGCGGTTCCCGCGGAGCACGTCACGGTGATCGTGAACACCGGCGACGATCTCGTCGTGAACGGGCTGCGGGTCTCCCCCGACCTCGACTCGGTGACCTACTGGCTCGCCGGGGTGGCTGACCGCGAGCGCGGCTGGGGTCGCGACGGCGAGACGTGGCGGGCCCTCGAGGAGCTGCGGCGGCTCGACGCGGAGGCGGCGTGGTTCGCGCTCGGCGATCTCGACCTGGCGTCGCACCAGCTGCGGACGCGGCTGCTGGCGGAGGGGCGGACGCTCTCGGAGGCGACCGAGGCCGTCCGGCGCGGGTACGGGGTCCGCACGCGCCTCCTGCCGATGAGCGACGACCCCGTGACGACGCGGATCGAGACCGCCGACGGACCCGTTCTCGACTTCCAGGACTACTGGGTCCGGCGGGGTGCGCGCGACGCGGTGGCCGGCGTCAGCTACGACGGCGCGGCGAACGCCCGCCCCGCTCCCGGGGCGATCGAGGCGCTCGCCGGCGCCGACGCCGTCGTGATCTGCCCATCGAATCCGGTGGCCTCCATCGGCCCGATCCTGGCGATCCCAGGGTTCCGGGAGGCGCTGGAGACGCGGGCCGGGACCGTGGCCGGCGTCAGCCCGATCGTCGGCGGGGCGCCGCTGCGCGGGATGGCGGACCGGCTGATGCCGGCGGCGGGGCTGGAGGTCTCGGCGGCCGGGGCCGCCCGGGCCTACGCCGGGCTGCTCGGCCGGTGGGTGATCGACGAGGCCGACCGCGCGCTCGAGCCGGCCATCGCCGCGACGGGGCTCCGCGTGGCGGTCACCGACACGATCATGGTCGACGACGCGGCCGCGGAGCGCGTCGCCCGCGCCGCCCTGGACCTGGCGTCGTGAGCGTGGCGGTCCCGTCGTGACCTCGATCGAGGTGCTGCCGATCGAGGGGCTGCCGGAGGTTGGCGCCCGCGACGACCTGGCCGACCTCATCGCCGCCGCGCCCGGGGCGCCGGCGATGCGCGACGGCGACGTGGTCGTGGTGACGCAGAAGGCGGTCTCGAAGGCGGAGGGCCGCATGGTGCCCGAGCGGCTCGGGGGGCGGGCCGGATGGGTGGCGCGCGAGTCGGTGCGCACGGTGGCCCGCCGCGGCGACCTCGTGATCGCCGAGACGCGCCACGGCTTCGTGTGCGCCAACGCGGGGGTGGACGCCTCGAACGTCCCGGCGGGGTTCCTCACGCTGCTGCCCGAGGACCCCGACGCGTCGGCGGCCCGGATCCGCGACGGCTTGCGCCGCCACACCGGCGCCGAGGTCGCCGTCGTGGTCACCGACACGTTCGGGCGGCCCTGGCGCGAGGGCCTGGTGAACGTGGCGATCGGGGTCGCCGGCCTGCCGGCGGTGGTCGACCTCCGTGGGAGCCCCGACGGCGGCGGGAGGACGCTGGAGGCGACCGTGGTGGCGCTGGCCGACGAGGTCGCCGCCGCCGCGGGGCTGGTGATGGGGAAGGCGGCGCGCGTCCCGGCCGCCGTGGTCCGCGGGCTGGGGTGGACGGCTCCGCCGGGCACGGGGCGCGACCTGGTCCGCGCGCAGGCCGACGACCTGTTCCGGGAGTCGCCGCTGCAGGCCATCCACGCCCGCCGGTCGGTCCGCACCTTCGGGGAGGGCCCGGTCCCGCGAACGGCCCTGGAGGAGGCGGTTCACGCCGCGTGCACCGCGCCGGCGCCCCATCACGCCCGGCCGTGGCTGTACGTCGTGCTCGAGTCCGCCCCCGCGCGGCGCCGCCTGCTGGGGGCGATGGCCGCGGCCTGGGCGGCGGACCTGCGCGCCGACGGGATCTCCGAGGACGTCGCCGCCCGCCGCCTGGCGCGCTCGGACGCGCTGCTCGGCGCCGCGCCCGTCCTGGCGCTGCCCGCCGTCCGCCTCGCCGGCGCGGACGACTACGACGACCCCGAGCGGGCCGACGCCGAGCGCGAGATGTTCCTGCTGTCGGCCGGGGCATCGATCCAGTCCTTCCTGCTGGCGCTCCACGCCCAGGGCCTGTCCTCGTGCTGGGTGTCGTCGTCGCTCTTCTGCAAGGAGGAGTCGCGGGACGCGTTGGGGCTCGGTCCGGAGTGGCTCCCGATGGGGGTCGTCGCCGTCGGCCCGCCTCCCGCCGACGGGCCGCCCGAGCGCCCGCCGCTGGACCTCGGCGAGCACCTGCGGCTCGAGTGACCGACGATCCCCCGCTCAGCAGTCCACGTACGTGTCGCGGGACGTGACGCAGAAGACCGTGCGGCCCTCGTAGCAGTAGCCGGTCACCGCGGCCCCCCGTTGATCCCCGTGTCGGAGTACGAGCAACGGTCCACCCGCCGGCGGCTGCGCCGTTGAGCGGCTGGGCGGTGGTCACGCTGTACACGAACGTCAACTGCCAGGACGGCTGCATCGACGGCGCGCCGAACACCGGCTGGATGGTCCAGCCGACGAAGGATCCCCCTTCCGCGGCCGAAGGGCCGGCCCGGAGGCCGGCCCCTCGAGCGAGCCCGAAAGCGAGCGACTACAGCACGCCGTGCACGAAGTACCAGACGAAGACCGCGGACACGATCAGCATCAGCGGGTGCACGTCGCGCCACCGGCCGCGGAGCAGGGCGATCACGGTGTAGGCGACGAACCCGGCCGCCACGCCGTTCGTGATGCTGAACGTGAGCGGCATCATGATGATCGTCAGGAACACCGGGATCGCCACTCCCGGGTCGTCCCAGGCGAT
>WNFV01027268.1_pt1 | contig 10326 bp, 8 predicted proteins | sample 5400101 | NCBI WGS metagenome assembly WNFV01 (sample SAMN13153361, study PRJNA577476) | soil metagenome | isolation source: 115 cm soil or saprolite under grassland replicate 1 | place: USA:California | collected 2016-06-15 | reverse complement strand
AGCCTGGTTGACGTCACGTCCCATGATGGCTGAGTCAGGTACCGCGATGGACTTCTTCCCGGTCAGCCCACCGATCACCTCATCCACGATCATCTCGACCGGCATAGACATCCCGCCGTACACGTGAGGGCCGGCCACGATCTTGGCGTTGGAGTAGCCGTAGATCGCCGCCGCCACATCCTTCGCCAGCCAGCCGACGTAATTGAATTCCGGCACCACTATGAGCTTCGCTTTCGCGCAGAGTTGGCGCAGCTCCTTGGTCGGGAAGGGGCGGAGCGACCGGATTTTGATCAGGCCGACGTTGACCCCTTGATCTTTGCACAGCCGAATCGCCTCACGAGACTGGGCGCAGGCGCTGCCGGAAGCGATGATCACCGCCTCGGCGCCTTCCACATTCTCGGCCGTGCACAGTCCACCCATGTATTGTTCGATGTACCGCCGCGAGCGCTCGACCGCCGCCCAGACTTCCTGCTGCCACACGGCATGGATGTTGTAGGCCATGAAGTTGCTCTTTTGGACGGGCGCGTCGCGGGACAGGCGGGCCGGCGGATTCTCCGCGTCCAGCACCGGAACCGCGCCCTTCCAGGCCTGACGCGGGGGAAGCTTGATGCCTTTTTCCTGCATGTCCACATAGCTGCGAGCATGGGTCACGAAGAAGCCATCGCAGGCCACGCCGACGGGCAAAGTGACGTCGTTCTTCTCGCCGATGATGAACCCCTTCATGATGAAGTCGAACAGGTCCTGCTGGTTTTCGGCATGGAAGACGATCATGCCGCAGTTCAAGAGGTACGAAATCTCGATATTGTCGGGCTGGATCGCCAGGGGCGCGTTGACTACCCGGCAGGTGAACATGGCCACGGCCGGAAGCCGGTGGCCGGGCCAGGAGGCGATCGGCTCGATACCGCGGAGCGTGCCCGGGCCGGCCGTTGCGGTAAAGCACCGGACCCCGGCCCTGGAACCTCCGGCGATGGCCGACATGACGCCGTATTCTTCTTCACCACGATAGTATTCCTTGACGTACCCCTCTCCGTACAGGACACCGATCAACTGCATCGTTTCGCTTTGGGGGGTGATCGGATAGGCGACTGAGAAATCCACGCTGGACCGCCGCACCGCCTCCTTCGCCGCCTCGCTCCCAGTGATGAATTCCCGCTTCCGGGGCGCCTCGAAGAACATGTACTCAGGCGTCACGATCCGCTGCTTCTTCGCCCCCTCGTGCGGATCCTTCGTCCCGCCGCCGACCTTGATGGGAGCAGCCGAGGTGATCGGATCACCCTGCGGATTGGTCTTTTGTTCGGGTTCGACGGAAGTTATCGGATCCCCTTGCGGGTTCGTCTTAACTTCGGGTTCGAGAGGGTTGCTCATCGTGGGTCTCCTCGATCTAGGAATAAGTCATCGGCGATCTAAGTCATCGGCGATCAATGGGGTTTCTGCCCTTCCGGAGGCATGCGAACACCGGCAGGGGGAGGAGCCGCCAGCTTGAACGAAAGTGGATTCACGTGAGTCTCGCCCTCATTCACGCGGCTCTGGAGGCCGGTATAGCGGACGGTCCTGCCGTCGGCCGGAAGTGGAATTTTCATTTCTTCCCGCACCCGTTTGAAGATCTGGGCCACTCTCCTGAGCTTGGCGGCGTCCATGTCGTGGACGCTGAGCATCGCGTCTTCATGGCCCTGCTCGGCGCAGAGCGCCGCGGTGCAGCAGTTGGTTCCCGCGCGGATCATCTTCAGGGTGAGGTTGGCATAGTGACAATGCACGCCGACGAAAATACACGCCTCGATCTTGTTGCCCCAGATCGTCAGGTTCGGATGGTTCGGATTGATGACCTCCTCCGGATCGACCTTCGGGTACTTCGGCCGGTAGTCCGGCATCGGAATGATCAGAACGTTGGGAATCTGGGCCGCGATTTCCAGCACCGCCATCGCCTTTTCGACCGCATGCTCGTTCCACGCCCACAGGACCATGGGACCGGGAAAGATCGTGGCGTTCGGCTTGGTGAGCATCTGCCGGGCGATCTCTGCGATCGCGATGTCCTCCGGAGTGTGATGCCCGTAAGCGATGCCGACCCCCGAGGGAGGCAATTCCACACCGAGCTGGGCAGCGGACGGCGGCATGAAGCCGGCCGGTCCAGGCACAATGATACGTTCTTTCTCCGCGGGGAGGCCTTGCAAGAGCATACGCCCTCCCTACGCCACTTCGACCGGAGCGGCTATCGCCTTGGTCCCACCGCTGTCAAGGTAGGTGATGCGATCGGTGATGGCCGCCTTGGGGAGTTGGTCGATCATCGTCATCGTGATCGCATGGTGTTTGGCCATATTGTCGCAGACCCACACGCACTGCGCGCAACCCTTGCAGCGGTCCACCGCCACGTACGCCGAGCCGTACTTGAGCCCCTTGTCCTTGCCCAAATTGTCGCTATAGAGAATCGTGTTGGCCTCCGGACAGTACTGGGTACAGAGCTTACAGCTCGTCGCGGCGCAGATATCAACGTTGATATCGGCAACAAGATACATGCAGGTCTCCTCTTCTTGGGATCAGCGGGAGGCAGCCTCGGCGGCGGCCAGATCGTCGACCTTCTTCGCCTCAGCTCTCTCTTCAACGCCCCAGCCGTGTTCCTCAGCGTAGTCCCAACCAGCCTTGATCACGGCAATATTCTTCTCTATCAGTTCCTGTTTTTGTTTGAACTTTCTTTCCACCACGCTGTCGAGCGCCGCGGTCCCGCCGGACACGACGAAGCCTTTCCCCAGGAACCGATCCTTCACCGCTTCGCCGAGCGCTTCGAGGGTGGTCAGCCGGGTGATCGCTCCGATCGCGCCCATCAGCGCCATGTTCGTGGCCAGATCGAGGCCCGCCACTTTCAACGAAAGCTTCGTCGCCGGAATATAGTAGAGCTTGGCATTGCGCTCTTTGAGCTCATTCGTCTCTTGCGGCGGCAACTTCATTGGGCCGTCGTGGTTGATCAAAAGAACGCCGTTCTGCTTCAGTCCGAAGTAGAAGGGCATCGTGTACGACTTGCCGTGCGTGATCACCTGCGGGTGAAAGATGATGCAGATGTGGGGAAACGTGATCTCGCCGATCTCATAGATCGGTTCATCAGAGACCCGCACATAACTCTCAACCGGAGCCATCCGCTTCTCGGACCCGTAGAACGGGACGATCGTGCTCTCACCGCCGGCTCTGATGACCGCGGTGCTGAGGATGTGCGAGCCGGTCACAACCCCCTGGCCGCCGACGCCCGCCATACGAATGTTAAAGCGCTTTGCCATCTGTCTTCCTCCCTAATCTCTCCCCCCACAAGAAGGGACTTGCAATTAGGCCTCCGGAAGGGCCGCCGCCGTTGCCGGCTTCGGCAGATACTCCTTATACCCGTAGCGCGTCGCCAGGTAGTGTCTCGCGCGCGACCAGGACGGCCTTTTTGATGACGCTCTCGACCCGCCTCGGGTTGTTGGGGACGACCGTCGCGACATAGGCACAGCCGGCAAGCTTGGCCATGCCGACCATGTCCATCTTTTCAAACTTCTTGCCCAGCGGCGCCATCTTCAGAACCTGCCCCTTGTTGGTCATGCCGCTCTCCTGGCCGCCGGTGTTTCCGTACACTTCATTGTCCAGCATGATCGTCGTGAACCGCTCCTTCCGGAACCAGGAATGGAGCGTCATGCTGAAGCCAATATCGGCCATGCCGCCATCGCCGGCCATGACCACCACGTCCTTGGGCTTATCACCGAACCGCAATCGCAGTCCCCGACTGAGCCCGCTGGCAACGGCACTCTGGTCCCCGTAGTTCCCATACACGAAGGGGATGGCCGCCTGGGAGATGGCCAAGCGCCCGCAACCGGCCGTCCCCACCGTAATGGTGTCCTCCGGATTCGGGAAGGAGATCATGGCCAGCCGAATGAACAGGGTCATCGCGCACCCGGCGCACATGGGATGCTCCTCAAGAATCTCCTTGAACGAGCCCATCTGCGAGACGGTCACCTTCTTGCCGAAAGGCCCGTGCTCCACCATATCGCGATATTCCTTCGGCATGAATTTATCGAACCCAGGGGAAAACTTGACGTAATCCAGACTCATCTGACTGCCCTCCTTCAGTTCGTTCCGATCCCGAACCGCGTTTGACCAGTGTGCAGGGAAATTTCCTTTGACTTACAAGGCATTAAGCTGTCCCGACTAGGGACAAGATGAACAAGCGAAGCTTAGCAAACCCCTCCGATTGATGTCAATGCGAAAATCCGTTGCCATGCGTTGGCTTGGCCGCTTCCGTAGCCTCCGACAATATGACAACGGTGGCGTCGTTGCAACCCCAAAGAAGACCTAGCCTCTCCCTACGAAGGCCTAATCCTGGCCCTGGCGGTAGGCCTTTGGTCCTATTGATGCAAGTGTAAGAAAATACGGAAGAAATCTTCCGACCACCCACTTCTTTTGTCCAAACACGTAAAAAACCCCAGTTTCTCTTGCGACGGCGGCGGCGGGTTCTCTATAATTTACGCTCAATAAGCTCAGTGATACACCCTAATCACACGGAGCAGATCGTACCAACGACGAGTCTGTGCTTCTGATGTCGACCGTCTCGAAAGCCATCACCACCGACTTGGTGGAAGCCATCAAAAACTCCGCTGCCGAACTGGCCGCCGAGGCACCGGATACGTACAAGCTGTGTCGGTATGCGGACCTGCGGATCGAGGTGACCGAAGAGAAGCACGCGGGATCGGAGAATGGGACGTCCAAATATGCCTTCGAAGACAGCCACATCGCCTGCGGCATCCGGGTGCTGGCCGGAGACAGCACCATCGCCCCGGGGTACTTCGGCCAAATGCTGGGCAAGGCCGATCTGCCTCGACTGGCCCAAACCCTGGCGAGTGGCCTGAAGCGCGCGTACGCGCGCGCCGTCGCCAACGCCCGCGAAAAAGCCCGGATCCGAGACAAATACAAAGATCTCGGTGAAGCCCTGTCCGACACGCGTCTAGCCCCGGTCGAGGTGCAACACGACACGGTCAAGGCCGAATACGCCATCGACCCCCGGCAGGTCTGCCTTGATGACATGGTCCGCTACGTCACGGAGGTCTCACGCGCGGTCCAGGATGTGGACGAGCAGCTCAAATACAATGCCGTCAGCGCCGTGACGCTGGTGACGCGCGAGCTCTTCGCAAGTTCCGAGGGCGCGTGCATCGACCAGTCCTTCGCCCTGACCAAAGGGTCCGTACACGTCGTCGCCGTGAGTGAGACCGGTGACCAGGAGCTGTCCGACACCGTCGGCCATCAGCGCGGGTGGGAGGTCATCACCGAAGGCATCGTCGAGGAATACATCCGGAACCTCGATCTCCTCACTTTCTCCACCAATCTGGCGCGCGACGCCGTCAAGCTGGCCCATGCGCCGCCGCTCCGCAGCTCGGACAAAGACGTCGCGGTGGTCACCGATCCCCACTTCAACGCGCTCCTCGCTCACGAGATCATCGGCCATCCCACCGAACTGGATCGCGCGCTGAAGATGGAGACCGCCTACGCGGGCCGAAGCTGGCTGCTGCGCGCGCTCAACGACACCATGGTCGGCAAGGCTGTGGCGTCTGCGCTCGTCACCGCCTACTCGGACCCGTCACTGCCGGGCTTCGGCCACTACAAATACGACCACGAAGGGACGCCCGGCCGGAAAGTCGTGCACATCGAGAAGGGGATCTTCAAGGGCTTCATGAACAACCGCCAGACGGCGGCCATTCTCAACGTGCCCCCGAACGGGTCCTGCATGGCCACGGAAGCCCATCTCGTGCCGCTGGTCCGCATGTCCACCACCGTGTTCGCAGGCGGCGCGTGCGCCCCCGAGGACATCATCCGCGAGGTCGACAAAGGCTACTACGTCGTGGGGCACCGGATTCCCTCCATCGCGGAATCACGGGAAAATTTCCGGATCTCTGCCCAGAAGGTGTACGAGATCCGCAACGGCCAGATCGGGCAACTGTACCGGGGCGGTGGCATCATGGCGGACACCAAGACCTTCCTGATGAAGGTGGACGCCGTGGGCCGGGACTTCCGGCTCTTCCCCATCTCCAATTGCGGAAAAGGCCAGCCGATGCAAGGCCGGCGGCTCGGGAACGGCGGGCCGACGCTCCGCAGCCGCGCGCACCTGACCGGACCCGCGTAGCGTCACCACACATGGTCAGCTTGGCCACACTGAAGCGCACTGCCGAGGAAGGGCTGCGCTACCTGCGCCGCCAGAAGGACGTCCAGGAAGCGGAGGTGTTCGTGGCCAGCAATGACGGCTTGACTGCGCGCGTCAACTACACCTCACACATTCCGTGCAACGGCGTCGAGGAACCGAAGTCCACCTCCGCCCACGGACTTGGCGTGCGGGCCGTCTTCCAGAATCCCCAGGGCCCGCGCATCGGGCTCGGCAGCGAAGCCGGAGACCTCTCGCTCAACGGCGTCAAGGCGGCCCTGGAGAAGGCCAGACGGGGCGCGGTCCATGACCCCGACTTCACGACCCTGCCACGTCCGTCCCCTGAACGTCGGACGCTGACCAAATACCACGACCCGAACGCCATGGATTTGAAGGACGCCGAGCTGGTGCATGCCGGATGGCGGGTCCTCACCCGCGCGCTGGACGAATTCGCCAAGGCCGGTTCGCTCCGGGCGCAGGCCAAGACCGGGCCCAAGCTACGCGAGCTGGGATTCATCGTCGGAGGCGACGTCACCGTCCTGCTGGAACGGATGGCCATCGGCTCGACCCGCCTCCCCAAAGTGCAAACCGACGAATCGACCCTGATCGCCTCGTTCGTCACCGCTATGGTCGAACGGGAAGGCGCCAAAGGGACCGGGTACGGATGCCATACTCGCCTGAGCGCAATGCGGGGAGACGCTGGTGCCGAAGCCGCGCGCAATGCCCTGTCCGCCGTCGGCGGGGTCCGCATCAAGGACGGGGAGTATGCGGTCATCCTGGGTCCCCAACCGGTGACCGAGCTGATGTGCAATCTGATCCTGCCGAGTCTCACAGTCGCCAGCTTCTATGACTGCAGCTCGGCCTTCCACGGACAGCTCGGCCGGCAGGTCGCGCATGACGACCTCACCATCTATGACCACGGGGCGCTCACGGGTCACATGGGCAGCAAAGGCATCACCTGCGAAGGCCTCCCGACCGGGCGGACCGACCTCATCAAAGACGGGAAGCTCATCGGGCTCCTGTCGAGCTTCTACGAGACGGAACGGATGTTGCGCGACCCGGCCGCGAAGGAGAAGCTCGGCGTCCCCCCGGAGGACTGCCCCAGCGCCCTGGTGCCGCGCAATGGCTTCCGCTTCGGGGGCGGGGGACGCCGGTTCGACATGGCGCCCTCGGTCGCGCCTACCAACGTCTTCATCGAAGGGCGGAAGAAGAAAACCCGCGAGGACCTCCTGCGGCAGGTTCAAAACGGTGTGTACATCGGCCGGATATGGTATACCTATCCCATTAACGGCCTGCGCACCGGCGATTTCACCGCAACGGTCGTGGGCGACTCCTACATGATCAAGGACGGCAAACTGACGGCGCCCATCAAGGCTAACGTCGTTCGCATCAACGACAACATTCACCAGGTCTTGCGGAACATCATGGGCATCACCAACAAGAGCCGGGGGACGACCATCTGGGCGGCAGATGAGGTGGTGTACGCCCCCGAGATCGCGGTGGCCAGGCTCCGGCTCACCGAGATCGCCGGCTTCATGGACGTGCATTGATGGCGGACGAATCCCACAAGCCCACTCCCCTGATCCAGCCGGAGCCGCTGCCCGTCGGCGCTCCGGGAGGCATCCACAACCGCCCGCCGATCCCGGGCGCGGGCGAGAAGGCCGAATGTCCCAAGTTCATGAGCTACGGCCCGTGCGGCGGCGTGCGCAAGGGGGGCTACTGCGAGGTCTTTCCCGAGATGATGTGCCCCTGGGTGGTCATGTACTTCGAGCTGGAGAAACTGGGCCACACCGAGTGGATGACCAAAGTATGAAAAAGACGAGGGATGGGTACACAGAGGCGCATGCCAGTAGCGGGCTTGACGCCAAGCTGCCGGCCATCGAGACCTGGCCAAACCAGTTCAAGGGCTACGAGGTCACCATCGAGGTGCCGGAATACACGGCCATCTGCCCCAAGACCGGGCTCCCCGACTTCGGCACGATCCGCATCATCTATGTGCCGGACAAGCTGTGCATGGAGTTGAAGTCCCTGAAACTGTATATCCACGCCTACCGCAACATCGGCATCTTCTACGAGAATGCCGTGAACCGAATTCTGAGAGACCTTGTGGCCGCCTGCCGGCCGGTCCACGCCCGGGTCATCGGCGAGTTCTCCGCCCGCGGGGGCTTGCGGAGCACCATTGACGCCCGATACCCGTAGGGGCCCGCGAAGCCCACTATCCGTAAGCGCCCACCGCCGCCCCGCCCACACCGAAGGCGCTGGTCCCGGGCCCGATTCTGCTAACGGTGGTCTTTCCTCAGGAACTCCTCCAGCCTCTCCCGCAGCGCGGCCAGCTCTTTTGACTTGAACGCACCGGACGAGGGCGCATACATCCGTCGTCTGACCGGCATAATCCTTCCGCAGGGTATCGATCGTTATCTTGAGGCTCGCCGCGATCTGTGTGATGTGCCCCACCATCTGATCGAGATAGTTATCGATGGCCCAGGCCAGCTTGGTCTCTCCCCCTTTGGTGCCAGACACGTTCAGCGACCGCTCCAGATCCTCCATCGTCTTGACCCATTCGCGCATCTGCTCCTGGGTCCCGTGCAGCGAGCGGAGCACCCGCCCTTTATCGATGGCGCGGCTGACGCAATGCAGGACCACGGGGAAATCCACCGGCTTGATGAGATAATCCACGACAGACAGACGCAGCGACTCCACGGCGGTGGGCACGGACGGGTAGCCGGTCACCACGATCACGGGAATAATGAAGCCGCGGCTCTGCAGCTCTCGGAGGAATTCCAACTCCGCATTCCCCGGCATGTAGATATCGGTGATCAGGAGATCGTACGCGGCCTGCTCCAGGGCGGCGGCCGCCTCCCGGGCGTCCCGCACGCAATCACAGGCATACCCTTCCCGGCGCAGGAGGGCGCCCATCGACTGCAGGAACGTCTCTTCATCATCGGCGATCAGGATCCGCGCCATGTCAGACATGATGAGGCTGCTCCCTTTCAGATCGGACGCTCGGGGAGACTATCGCCGCATGGCAAGGCAGGACCACCGTGAAGGTCGCGCCGCGGCCGACAGCGGTCTGCACTTCGATCCGTCCCCCCATCGCCTGGACGAGGCTTCGAGAAACCGAGAGGCCAAGGCCCATGCCTCCCTGGGTGCTTCCCATCTTGGTGGTAAAGAACGGGTCGAAGATGTGCGGTAAGACCTCCGCCGGAATGCCGTGGCCGTGATCCGCCACAGCGATCGACACGATTTCCTCGTCATGCATGACCGAGAGACGGATTTCACCGGCCGGCCGGGATGCCTCGATGGCGTTCCGGATGAGGTTGCACAGGACTTGGATCAGATCGCGTTGCGGCAGCCGAACCTGAGGCAGATCGGGAGCCACCTCGGTTCTCAGCGTCAACCGGTGCTGCCGCAACAAGCCTGCCATGATCTGCGAGACATCCCGGAGGACCGCCTCGAGATCGATGGGACGGGGTTCCGCCGGATCGGGCCGATACAGTTGGTACATTTGACCCACGATGTCGCTGATCCGTTGGATCTCCCGATCGATCATGCTCACGTATTGGGAATACGGATGGCCGGGGGCAATCGTATCTTTCAGCAAGAGGAACGTGTTCTTGATGCCAGCCAACGGGTTGTTGATTTCGTGGGCCACGCCGGCGGCCACCTGGCCCAGAGCGGCCAATTTCTCCACCTGCATCCGCCGCTCTTCCTCCTCTTTGCGCACTGTCGTGTCGATGAACACGACGACCGCGCCGACGACTTCGCCACGTTCCCGAATTGGCGTGCTGACATACTCCACAGGAAAGCTGGTCCCATCCCGCCGCCAAAATACTTCGTCAGCCACTCGATGGACCACGCCGTCCTTCTTGAAGGCGGTCTGGATCGGACACTCTTCCTCGGGATAGGGGGTCCCATCCGGCTTCGTGTGGTGCATGATCAGATGCATGGGCTGGCCAATGAGCTCCGCAACAGACCATCCGACCATCCTCGCCGCAGCTGGATTCACAAACGTGGTCTTGCCCTGCAGGTCCAGCCCAAAGATCCCTTCACCCGCCGCGTTCAGGATCAATTCGTTTTGACGGCTGAGTCGTTCGATCGCGTCCTCGGCGCCCTTCCGTGCCGTAATGTCGGCAAGCACCCCGACGAAATGTGTCACCTGTCCACTACCGTCGTGGACGGGG
>WNFV01021289.1_pt1 | contig 10326 bp, 8 predicted proteins | sample 5400101 | NCBI WGS metagenome assembly WNFV01 (sample SAMN13153361, study PRJNA577476) | soil metagenome | isolation source: 115 cm soil or saprolite under grassland replicate 1 | place: USA:California | collected 2016-06-15 | reverse complement strand
CAAGCCGAACTTCACATACACCGAATCCGAGGGACAGCGCCGCGAGGTCGAGGACGAGGTTGCCGCCGCCACGGCGCTCGGGCTCCCCGCCTCCTTCGCCGAGGAGACCGAGCTGCCGTTCGAGGTCGCCGCGGCGGTGCGGTTCGACGACCAGGCGGAGTTCGACCCCTATCGCTACGTGAGCGGGCTGGCGGACGCGGCCGAGCGCGAGGGTTGCCTCCTCTTCGAGCGAACGCGAGCTGTCGGCATCGACGGGGCCGGGGTTCGTGCCGCCCTGGGACCGCGCATCCGGGCCGAGCGGGTGATCGTTGCCACCCACATCCCGTTTCTCAACCGCGGCCTGTTCTTCGCCCGCACCCATCCGGAGCGCTCGTATGCGCTCGCTGTGCGGGCGCCGCAGGCGGCGCTCCAGGGGATGTACATCAGCGCGGGCTCGCCGGTGCGCTCGCTTCGCTCCCATCCGGCGGGCGGCGGGGAGCTGCTGATCGTCGCCGGCGAGTCGCACCGCGTCGGCGAGGGAGACGAGGCGGACCGCTATCGCAGCCTCGAGGAATTCGCCCGCCAGAGGTTCGGGGCGGAGGCGGTCGAGTGTCGCTGGTCAGCCCAGGACAACATGCCCGAGGACGGGCTGCCGTTCGTTGGCCGCCTCGTTCCGCTCTCGGATCGCGTCGTGGTCGTGACGGGGCTGCGCAAGTGGGGCCTCGCGATGGGCACGACAGCGGCCGAGATCGTCGCCGACCGGGTGCTCGGTCGCGATGCCTCGCGCGGCGACCCGTTCCGCCCCGAGCGCTTTCACCCGCGCGCAGCGGCAGCGGAGCTGGTCTCGCACAACGCCCGCTCGGGGATGCGGTTCGTCGCCGACCGCGTGACGCGGCGGGAGTCCGCGGACGGCATCGCGCCCGGGGAGGGACGAGTCGTCGGGGCGGGACTCGGCCAGATGGCCCTCTACCGGGACGAGACGGGGGTCGTGCACGAGCTGTCGGCGCGCTGCACTCACCTCGGCTGCATCGTGAAATGGAACCGCGCCGAGGGGACGTGGGACTGCGCCTGCCACGGGTCGCGGTTCGGCGCCCTTGGGGACGTCGTGCAAGGCCCCGCCACGGCGCCGCTCTCTCCCCGCGACTCGTTTGAGGGGCCCGCGAAGGGGTAGACCGCTGGGCGGGGCGCGGGGACGAACCAGCACACGAGGAGGTGCATCGGATGCCACCGCGTGGAATCAAGAAGGGCACCAAGCGTGCGCGTCAGTACGAGCACGTCAAGAAAAGCCAGAAGAGCGAGGGCCGGTCCGAGCGCCGAGCCGAGGAGATCGCGGCGCGCACGGTCCAGAAGGAGCGAGCGCGCTCCGGCGAGTCGCGGCAGCGCTCGCGCAGCTCGACCCGGGACATCTCGTCGGGCCGCCGCGGCGGGCTGCGTTCCGGGCACGGGGCCGGAGGCCAGACGCGCGACCAGCTCTACAACGAGGCCAAGCGCCTCAACATCGAGGGCCGCTCGCGGATGAGCAAGGCCCAGCTGGCGCGGGCGGTCGGCGGGAAGAAGAGCTGACCGTGGCCGAGTGTGAGGTGTGCGGCAACGACTACGACAAGGCCTTCGAGGTCACGGTCGGCGGCGAGTCGCACACCTTCGACTCGTTCGAGTGCGCGATCCACGCGCTGGCGCCGCGCTGCGCGCATTGCGGCTGCACGATCGTCGGGCACGGCGTCGAGGACGACGGCACGATGTTCTGCTGCGCAAGCTGCGCGACGCGCCGGCGTGAGCGGCGTCGCGGATCGCGCCTAGCTGTAGATGCCAACCACGTTGTTCCCGGACCTCCTCGAGCTGCTCGAGCGCGCCGCCGCCGCCGAGCCAGCCTCGCCGAGGAGCGGCGCGGTCGCTGGGGCATGGTCGCCGGGGTGTGATTGGGCTGGGTAGGCGGCCGGCGCTCGCACCTCTTCGCTCCTACCGTCCTGCCCTGAGTGTCGCCGACGATACCTATCCAGGACAGTGCCTGGACTCGGAGCCGCGACCCCTATACCCAGCTTGCAACGAGACCCGGATGAACAACGTGGTTAGGAACAGCGCCTAGCCCACCAACCCCTGCCCGGTCACTCCGACGGCTGCGACGGCACCTCCGGCGGCACGATCGGCGCCGACGGCAGCTCTGGGCCACCCTGCTGGTCGACGGTCACCTGGACCGGAATTGCGAAGTCCTCATTGTCGGTCAGCTCGACGAGCGCCCGCTGGCCGGCGAAGAACAGGATCAGCGCCACCAGTCCGGCGAGCACGAAGCCGGCGAACTCCGATGCGGTCATTCGACCCCCTTTTCGTAGGTTCGGATGCGCACCCTATCCGGGAGCGCAACCGCCGGGGTAGGGGCGCCGATCAGGCCGCGCTGGCCGCCTCGCGCCGGCGGCGCGCCTCGGCCCGGAGCTGCTCGTGCTCGACTTGGCGCTTGAGCTGCTGCAGCGAGCGCCGCAGGTGGCGTGAGATCGCGGGCGCTGCGACGCGCTCCGCGACGAGCCCGGCGATGCCCGAGCCGGCGACGCCGTACGCGTAGCGAAGCTCGACCCGGGTGAGGCGGTCGGCGACCGCGCGGACGCGCCACCGCCCGCGCTGGTCGATCCCGGTGACGGACGTCCACGCCATGTCGGTCTCGGGCCGCCACTCGACGAACTCGATCAACCCACCGACCTCCGCCGCGCCGACGCGGATCAGCATCCGGTACCTCGCCCCGAGGCCGCTGCGCCGATCGCTCGCCGGCTGCCAGCGCGTGACGCCGGACATGAAGTGCAGGTACTTCGTCGGGTCGGCCAGGTAGTCCCAGACGAGCGTCTGCGGCGCGGAGATCTCGATCGACTCGTTGAGCCTCATATCGGTCTACCCGATCTCCCCGGGTCCCCGGGCATCATCCGATCACCGGCAAGCGTCGCTCCGCCGCGAGCGAGTCGAGACACTGCTGCATCACCCGGACGACGTGGTCGTAGACCTCGGCGTAGTCGGGGTCGGACCCGAACCGCTGCTCGATGTCGATCGGCGGCAAGACCTCGATCGTGATCTTGGCGGGCAGCGGAACGTGGCCGAGGAAGTCGCCGACGTTGATCCCCCAGGGCAGCGCCAGCGAGATCGGCAGGACCTTGAGGCGCAGCGTGCGATCGAGGCCGAGCGTCCGCGCGAGCCCGGCGCCGCGGCTCAGGAACAGGGACGTCTCCTGACCGCCGACCGAGACCACGGGGACGATCGGGACCCCGGCCTCGAGCGCCAGCCGGATGAAGCCCTTGCGCCCGGCGAAGTCGACGCGGTTGCGCTCCCAGACCGGTCGGTGGACCTCCCAGTCGCCGCCGGGGTAGACGAGCAGCGCGGCGCCGCCCTCGAGCGCCCCGCGGGCGTGCTCGTGAGACGCGGCGACGGTCCCGTACTTGCGCAATATCTGCCCGGCTGGAGAGGCGAGGACGAGGTTGTGGGCAAGCTGGTAGAAGGGTCGCTCGACGCCGAAGTAGGTCGAGAAGGCGAGCGTGAAGACAATCGTGTCGGGGGTCAGGTTGCCTCCGGAGTGGTTGCCGACCAGCAGCACGGGACGGTCCTCGGGCACGTTGCCGAGATTGCGGACCTCGCCGCGGAACCACAGGCTGGCGAGAAGCCAGGAGAGCGCCAGGTTCTCGCGGATGTAGTCGGGGTCGCGGTCGTCGAAGTCGGCCGTCAGCCGGCTGCGGAGCTCGTCGACCACGGGCGCCGCGAGGCGCCCCGCGATCGCTCCTCCGGTGCGCACCGCGCCGGCGCCGAGCCCGGCGAGCGCGCCGACCAGCCCCGGGCCGGACAACGTGACCGGGCCGGAGCTCTCGTCGGGGGTCTCGCCGGCGCCGTTGCCCCGTGCGCGCTCGGCGAGCGTTGCGCGGTCGGCCATCGGCCGGATTCTATGCGGCGAGGCTAGAGGGAGCCCGCCACGGCGGCGGCAAGCCGCCGTGCGGCGCTGCCGCGCGCGCGACTCGACTCGGCTCGGACCGGAATCGAGCGCTCGATGTGCTCGGCGATCAGCTTGTTGGTGGGTTCGGGAAGCTCGACCTGGGGCACGTGGCCGCACTCGGGGAGGGTCACCTGGCGGGCGAGCGGAAGCGCCTCGGCGACGGGCGAAGAACGCGACCCGCGCGGCGCGCGATCTGTAGGTGCGGCAGAACTCGTCGCACGCGACGTGGGCTACCGACGGGTCGAGGCGCTCGGGTCGCGCGAACATCGACCAGAAGCGGCTGCGCACCCGCTCGGCGCGCAGGGGGTGCGGTATCGCCGCCAGCTCGGGGCGCAGCAGGCGCACGAGCGGAACGAGCTCGCGGCGGCGCCGAAAGGCGAGCGCCGGGGCGAGCAGCGACAGGCTGGTGACGCGATCGGGCTCGCGGAGGGCCAGCTCGAGCGCGACGCGGCCTCCCATCGAGTTGCCGACCACGTGGGCGCGCTCGATCTCCATCGCGTCCATGAAGCGCTCGACGGTGCGGGCGAAGAAGGCCGCGTCGTAGCCGGCGAGCGCGGGCTTCGACGACGATCCGAACCCCGGCAGGTCGAGCGCGTGGGCGCGATGCTCGGGGGTCAGCGCCGCGACGGTGTCGAAGAACGACGCCTTGTTGCCCCCCAGTCCATGGAGGCAGATCACGTGCTCGGCTCCGCCACCGGCGCTTATCGTGCAAAGCGTGGCCCCCTTGACGCTCACCTCGTGCAGGCGCAGCAGCGGCGGGCGCCCGCCCGGCAGCCTGAAGAGGCCCTCGAAGCCGATCGCGAGATCGAGGTCGCCGCGCGCGTAAAGCCGCCTCCGGGCGAACGCATCGAGCCCTGACAACCGGCCCTCGCGCAGCGCGAGCCAGGTCGCGGCGTCGGTGCCGATCACGACGTCCGGCTCGCCGGTCGGCGACGTGTTGACGACGCAGCGGTCGGCCTGGGCCCTCACCTCCCAGGTGCGGCCCACGTCGCCGAGTCGCACCTGGTAGGTGGCGTCGAAGCCCGGCTCGGCGCCCAGGTAACGACCCGGGAGGGACCCGAAGGCGTCCTCGACTCGCCTTACCCGTTGCGCCGCAAGCGTCGCTCCTGCCATGAGACGCGAGCCACCCTAGCGGTCGGTTCGGGCGGGCCAGACCCGTTATCGGGAAGAAGACCGCAAACAGCGGCCGATCCGCGGCGGCGATCCGCGGCCGCCCTGTGCGGTGGCCGAAGTAGCATCGCGGCGGTGCGCGAGGTCAGGATCCACGACACGCTGAGCGGCGAGCCGCAACCGCTCGAGCCGCGCGTGGGCCGCGAGGTCGGGATCTACGCCTGCGGGCCGACCACCTATTCGCGCATCCACGTCGGCAACGCGCGCGCGTACGTCGTCTTCATGCTCCTGGGCCGCTTTCTCGAGCACGAGGGATACGACGTCGACCTCGTCATCAACGTCACCGACATCAACGACAAGATCTACGCCGCGGCTCGCGAGGCCGGTCAGCCGTCTGACGAGCTGGCGCGGGAGATGACCGCCGCGTACGTCGAGGACACCGACCGGCTGGGGCTCGGCAGGCCCGACCACGAGCCCCTCGCCTCGGAGACGATTCCCGAGATCGTGGCGCTGATCGAGGCTCTCGTCGAGGCCGACCACGCCTACGAGTCGGGCGGTGACGTGTACTTCCGGGTGCGCAGCTTCGAGCCCTACGGCAAGCTCTCGAACCGCCGCCCCGAGGACATGGACCAAGGCGAGGAGGCGGGCACGGAGAGCCTCAAGGAGGATCCGCTCGACTTCGCCCTGTGGAAGGCCCGCAAGCCCGACGAGGACACGGGGTGGGACTCGCCGTGGGGTGAGGGGCGGCCAGGCTGGCACATCGAGTGCTCGGCGATGGCGGAGAAGCTGCTCGGCACCGACTTCGCGCTCCACGGCGGGGGCTCGGACCTGGTGTTCCCGCATCACGAGAACGAGATCGCGCAGACCGAGGCCGCCCGCAACGCCCCGCTGGCGCGCCTGTGGATGCACAACGGGATGGTCGAGATCGCCGACGAGAAGATGTCGAAGTCGGAGGGCAACATCTTCCAGCTGTCCGAGGCCCTCGACCGCTTCGGCCCGCTGACGCTCATGACCTATCTCGTCTCGGGGCACTACCGCCAGCCGATCGCCTTCTCGGAGGACGCGCTCGCGGAGGCCGGCGCGCGCGCGGACCGGATCCGCAACTACGCCCGCGAGGCCCCCGGCGGCGAACCGGACGAGTTCGTTCGCGCGCGTCGCGAGGCGTTCTTCGACGCGCTGGCCGACGACTTCAACACGCCGCGTGCGCTCGCGGCTGTCTTCGAGCTCGTCGCCGAGGGCAACCGGCGGGAGCTGTCCGGAGCCCGCGGCGCGCTCGAGGACATGCTCCCGGTGCTCGGCCTCGAGCGCCTGCTGGACGACGACGAGGCCGCGGATCCCGAGGCCGAGCGCCTGCTTGCCGAGCGCGAGAGCGCCCGGGGCGAGCGCGACTTCCGGCGCGCCGACGAGCTGCGCGACGAGCTCGAGCGGCGGGGCTGGGAGGTAAGGGATACGCCCCGGGGGGCCCGGCTCGTCAGGCGTGGATAGAGCCGGCGCCCCGACAGAGGTCGTGTACGGCCGCAACGCCGTCGCCGAGGTGCAGCGCGGCGGGCGCCGCGTACACCGGGTCCTGACGGCCGACGAGCTTGCGACCGAGGAGCTCACCCGCCTCGCCGGCTCGCCCGATCATCAGGGGATCGTCGCCGAGGTCGATCCCTACCCGTACGCGAGCGCCGACGAGCTGCTGCGGGACCCCGACGCGCTGATCGTCGCCCTCGACCAGGTTCAGGACCCGCGCAATCTCGGCGCGGTATGCCGCTCGGCGGAGGCGGCCGGCGCGGCCGGCGTGGTGATCCCGGAACGGCGGTCGGCACGGGTGACGGCGGTCGCGTGCAAGGCCTCGGCGGGGGCGGTCGAGCACCTTGCGGTCGCCAGGGTCCGCAATCTCGCCGACTGGCTCGCCGAGGCGAAGCAGGCCGGTGGATGGATCTATGGCGCGGACCCGGGAGGCCTGGCGCGCTACGACGAGGTCGATCTGAGCGGCCTCACGGTGCTCGTCCTCGGCGGGGAGGGAAAAGGCATCCGCCCGCGGGTCGCGGAGGGGTGCGACGCGCTGGTGTCGATCCCGGTCGCGGGGCGGGTCGGCTCGCTCAACGTCTCGGCGGCCGCGGCGGTGCTGCTGTTCGAGGCCGTGCGCCAGCGCGGGGGGCGGGAGGCTCGCTAGCGACCGGGTCGGACCGCTGCAAGCGACCTTGCAACAGGGGCCGCGGCGGGGCCGCCGGTTGACATAGCCGGTGCGACGTGTACAGTTCCGCGCCGTAAGGGTGAACTACAGGTTGAGAGTCAGCCTGCGGATTCGCCGAGGAGGGCGCCTAGGGGAGGTATCGGCGCCACGGACCCCATTGTCTGGAGGTTGCTGTGGCCGTACCGACCCAGGAGTTCGTGCCCCTCGCGGCGCCGAGCACAGAGCGCCGTAGGACTGAGGCTCAACCGGAGCTTGAGGACGCGTATCTGGTCGCGCTCGCGAAGCGAGGCCAGCCCGACGCCTATGACCGCATCGTCGGCGTTACCGGGGCTTCGTCCGCCTCAAGGCGTCGGCTTATTTCATGCTCGGCGGCGAGTCCGACGACCTGATCCAGGAGGGCCTGCTCGGGCTGTTCAAGGCCGTGCGCGACTTCCGCACCGATCGGGAGTCGAGCTTTCGCAACTTCGCGGAGCTCTGCATCACCCGCCAGATCATCACCGCGGTCAAGACGGCGAGCCGCAACAAGCACTCGCCGCTCAACCAGTACGTCTCGTTCGGTCAGTCGCCGGCCGCCGCCGGGGACTCGGAGACGACGCTCGAGGACATCCTGCCGGGAGCGGCGATCAACGATCCGGCGAATCAGGTGATCGCGAGCGAGGAGCTGTCCAGCCTAGTCGCGTGCCTGTCGAGCGTCCTGTCGGAGCTCGAGAGCCGCGTGCTCTCGCTGTACCTCGACGGGCACTCCTACGAGGTGATCGGCGAGCGCCTCGAGTGCGACACCAAGACCGTCGACAACGCGCTGCAGCGCGTCAAGCGCAAGGTGGGGATGCACCTCGCCTCGCGCGAGGTGAAGCTCTAGGCCCCCGCGCTAGGCGGGCTGCTCGGCTTCGACCGGATCGCAGACGGCTTCGCTCTCGGGCTCCCCGCTGAACCGCAGCGCCACCAGGCACATGTCGTCCTCGAGGCGGCCGCCCGAGTGCTCGAGGACCTCGTCGCGGATCCGCTCGACCAAGGTCGCGGGCTCCTCGCCGTGCATCTCGGAGACGAGCTTCACCAGCCGCTGCTCGCCGAACAGCCCGTCGCCGCCGGCGCCGTTGGTGCTCCGCGCCTCGATCACGCCGTCGGTGTAGAGCAGCAGGCCGGAGCCGAACGAGAGGCTCGACGCCACGGTCTCGCACCCGATGCTCTCCTCGATCCCGAGCGGGACCCCCGAGGTCAACGGGTGTGACAGCGGCGTGGCGTCGTCGAGCAGGATCGGGGCCTCGTGGCCCGCGACCGACCAGCGGATCGAGCCGTCCCGGGGGTGGAACACGATGCACGCCGCGGTCACGAACAGCGACGAGGCGCCCGACTCCTCGATCAGCGAGTAGTTGGCGAGGTCGAGCATCTCGCCCGGATCCACGGTGAAGTCCGCCGAGCTGGCGAGAACGGTGCGCACGAACCAGGCGCGCTTGGCAGCCTCGAGCCCGCGGCCAGCGACGTCGCCGATCGCGATCACCGTCGAGTCGTCCATGCCGCGGGTGACGAGGTAGAAGTCGCCGGCGACGCCGTCCTGGGCGGGCAGGTAGCAGGTCGCGAGCTGGAGCCCCGGGCGCGGCTCGGGCTCGTGCGGCGAAAGCGCCTCCTGGATGGTGCGCAGCTCGACGAGCGCGCGGTCCTGCTGCCGCACTTCGCGCTCGAGGCCGACCCGCGACTCGGACAGCCAGCCGACGAACGAGCCCGCGGCTCCGTAGAGGAACAGCCGGCCGACGGTAGCGGGGAAGACCTCGAGGCCGGCCTCCTCGGGGCCGATCACGCGGCCGATCGCGTAGAGGCCGGCGCAGAGGACGGCGATCGTGGCGCCGCCCCAGGGGCCGAACCAGTACCCGGCGAGGATCACCGGGATCACGAACAGCGGCCCGGGCTCGTGGATCGCGGTCGTGAGCGCGAAGATGCCCGCGATAACAGCCATGAGTGCCGCCACCCGCGGCCACGGGTGGGTCTGCCAGCCCATGAACCCACTCTACCTCGCCGCCGATCCCGGTTGGACGCGTGTCGGCCGCTGATTGCGGGCAACCGGGCGCAGCGAGAATGTGTGCCCTCTACGCTCAGCACTACCAATTGCTGCCCGGGTAGCTCAACTGGTAGAGCAGCGCCCTTGTAAGGCGCAGGCTGTGGGTTCGAGTCCCTCCCCGGGCTTAAGTTGCGAGGATCGGTGGGGATGGAGAGATCGACAACCCCCGGCGACTTCGCATGGCGCGACGGCGAGCGGATCGTCGTCTTCCGGCGCGGCGGGCTCGGGGAGGCCGACGCGATCCTGCGCGAGCACGGCTGGGACGAGTACGACCTGCTGAGCACGGCCCGGGCGCTGAAGCAGGCGCCGCGGGCCCTCGAGGCGGTCGGATCCGTCCACGAGGTTCCGGCCGGCGGAGTCCCCGAGGCCGCGAAGCAGATCATGGCCACCGTCCGCGGCGTCGCGATGGCCGCGCTCGGCGGCGGGCGCGTGATCGATACCGCGAAGGCGATCGCCGCCGTCCACGGAGGGCGCGTGTGCGCGATCCCGACCACCCTGTCGGGCGCCGAGATGACCGCGGTGCACAGGCTGCCGGAGGGCCACGAGGGTCGCGCCCTCGTCCGCCCCGCGCTCGTGATCGCCGACCCCGACGCGATGACCAGCCAGCCCGAGCCGCACCTCCGCGCCAGCGCGATGAACGCGCTCGCGCACGGCGCCGAGGCGCTCTACACGCCGTTCTCCAACCCGGTGGCGACGATGGCCGCGCTGCGCGGCGCGGAGCTGATCGCGACGGCGCTCGACGCAGAGCCCGAGGCTCGCGACCGCGCCGCGCTCGCGCTCGGCTCGATCCTCTGCGCATATGCGCTCGACTCGGCGCTCTTCTCGCTTCATCACGTCGTCTGCCAGACCCTCGTTCGCGTCTGCGGGACCCCCCATGCCGAGACCAACGCAACGATGCTGCCGCGCACGATGGAGGCGATGCGCGAACGCGCCCCCGACGCGATCGACGAGCTCGCAGCGGCGATCGGCACCGACGCCGAGCGCATCGGCGCCCGGATCGAGCAGCTCGGCGGCGGTCCCCGGCGGCTAGCAGACCTCGAGCTC
>WNFV01010123.1_pt1 | contig 10327 bp, 12 predicted proteins | sample 5400101 | NCBI WGS metagenome assembly WNFV01 (sample SAMN13153361, study PRJNA577476) | soil metagenome | isolation source: 115 cm soil or saprolite under grassland replicate 1 | place: USA:California | collected 2016-06-15 | reverse complement strand
GCGCCGCTTGTGAAGCTTTTCATGGGCCGAGTCGGCGCTCGGTTCTCCGAGGAACTGAAGTACTTTGTTGAACATGATCAGCCGCATCCGCGCAGGCTGAAAGCACAGCAAAAACAGATGCAGAAGGCCTCCGCACGTTCGTAGCTCGGTACGATAATCAGCATGCTGAAGCCGACAGATGACTCTGGCGGTCGGCTTTGCGGCCCGTCTTAACACCGTGAGCGTGGCACGGTTACACAGCGCAATCGTACCCCGCCGCAGCACGATCAACCCGTGGCTATGCAGCTCGTTGAGCACTTGAAAGGTCGTCTCCCGCGACATATCGACGAGCTCGGCCAGTTACTCGTGCGCAACCCGGCCTCACAGGCTTAGCAGCCAAATGGCCAGCGCGGCCAGCCCTGCTCACGCTCGGTCGAGCGCGAGCAGGGCGTTGGCGATCCGGTGTGGCACGGTCGGTTCGCGCTATGCTGCCTGGCTCCCCGCACGTGCTGCGTCCACACCGTGCGGCACCCCTGGCCGCGCTCCCCCTTCACTGGTCAGCTCTTCGTCATGTGGGGCTGTGGGAACAGCGGTCGCCGCAGCGACCCTCCGCGCCGCGGCGAAGCTCGCCCAGGCCAGCGCCGCCACCAGGGACGCGTCGCCGGGATAGTGCCGGCGGTAGGCGGCTACCACCCCCTCGTCGATCTGATAGGAGGCCATGGCCGCAAGCAGTCCCAGGCGTGTCGCGGCTGCCTCTGGCTCACCCAGTCCAGCGACCGCCTGCTCGACCCAGCTGCGACTGAGCGGCGGCGCCGCGCCATCCCAAACCGCCAGATGCTCGCAAATGATCGCTCGCGCTGAGGCGGGCAAGGCACGCTGGCTATGCTGATCCACGACCGCCGCAAAGCCGGCGAAGGCATGGGCGATCGTCGGTGAACGCCGGGCCCAGCTCAGGTCGCTGGGCAGATCGGCCGCGCGAACCCAGCGCAGCGACTCGCCGGCCGCATAGCTGCGGCGGGCCAGTGGTCGCAGCAGCCAGGGCAGGGCCGCCGCCACGGTCCTGCGAGCCCAGCGCGCCTGCGGCAGGAAGCTCTCCACCAGCACGTTGACCATGCGGTTGAGGTAGTGGAAGGTGACAGCGGTCCCGATCAGTTCGGGCGCTGCGTCAGGCGCGACAGGCGGCAATTCGAGCAGTGGCTGGGCGGCCCAGGCGACGATCGCGCGCAGGGAAGGGTCGACCATGGTCTCAACCTGGCCGTCTGCGATCGCGAGACGTGCCTGAGGGTGGCCAGCGGCTTCCAGTATCATGCTATGAATGTCGATACACCACGGACAGCGGTTGCGAGTCGAGATGGTGGCGGCGACCGCCTCTTTGTGCCCACGTGCGACCTGGCCGGCCAGCAGCGTCTCGCGCAGGATCGCCCAGGCCCCGCCGAGCAGATCGGGGAGCGGTGCATGCAGCGCCACTGGCTCGGCGACCGAGCCAAGGTCGCGCCTGAGCTGGGCGTAGATCGCCGCAACCTCTCCTTGGGCGTCGCGCACACTGATCGGGGTGGTGTACAAGTAGCGGTTTGCCATGGTACTCCTCTGGCTCGCTCAGTGAACGGCTCATGCGTTCAATCTAGCTTGGAGATCAGTGCCATGTCGAGGAAAACGACTGCCAATGGCTGCCAATCTCGCACCTGAACAGAGATTCTGCGGTACTAGGCCGTCGCAGCCTCCAGATCGTGGACGACGAAGCCGAAATGGCCCGCCCGTGTTAACCACGGCGAGTACCTCCTGAAATGCTACTGATCCGGCTAGGATACATCCGCAAAAGACCCGCGCGATTCGCAACCTCCGCTAGGGATCCAATCGCCGTGCCGCTTGGTATGGAAGAGTGAGACCCCAAGACCGCTGCCATATGCTGTCTTGGCACCAGGCGACCCGATTGTCGACAGGAATAATCACATTCCTAGGGAGGAGGCTGTATGCGATCGCATCGTACTGCTCTTTCACAAGCATTGGTGCTAGTGATCCTGTTGCTTTGTGGTGCCGGACTGCCCGGCATCTTCGGGGACACCGCTCGTCCAACTGTCGCGGCACCCAAGCGCACGCCGACTCCAACACCAACGCGCACCCCGATACCGACGCCGACCATCGTACCAACTCCTACTACGACTCCAATGCCGCCCTGTAACGGCGCCTGGAATGTTGTCCCGAGCCCCAACGGCCCAAATTACAACCAGCTCACCGATGTGGCGGTCATCACGGCCAACGACATCTGGGCGGTCGGCACTGCCAACTTCAAGACGCTGATCCTCCATTGGGACGGCGCGGCCTGGAGCATCATCCCGAGCCCCAGCCCCGGCAGTGTCTATAACTACCTGAACGGGGTCGCGGCCGTCTCGGCCGACGATGTCTGGGCGGTCGGGTACTACGACGACGAGACCTTGATCCTCCACTGGGACGGCGCGGCCTGGAGTGTCGTGCCCAGCCCCAATCCCAACCCCTCGTTCAATGTGCTCAGCGATGTGGCGGCGATCTCGACCAACGACGCCTGGGCGGTTGGCTACTCCAGCAGTGCGACCCTGACCATGCACTGGGATGGCACCGCCTGGCAGATCGTGTCCAGTCCGAACCCCGGCACGACCAACAACTTCCTCTACGGTGTGACGGCGCAGGCAAGCAACGATGTCTGGGCGGTTGGGCGGCGCGCGTCGAGCGGCAGCTACCCTGGAACCCTGACCATGCGCTGGGACGGGATCCGCTGGAACGTCGTAGCGAGTCCCAATCAGGTCAGCGCCAGCGGTCAGCCGGTCACCAACGAGCTCCACGCAGTGTCGCTAGCAGCGGCGAACGACGTGTGGGCGGTGGGCACATCGGGTGCCCAGACGCTAACGCTGCATTGGAACAGCTCGAGTTGGAGCGTTACCTCCAGCCCGAACGTGCCCTATCGCCAGAACTTTCTCAATGGGGTGGTTGCCTTAGCGGCCAACGACGTCTGGGCCGTGGGCTATGCGCAGACGGTCGTCACCGACCCGACTGGAGAATACGAGCAGTACTTCCCGGATACCCTGACGATGCACTGGAACGGCGTAAGCTGGAATATCGTCGCGAGCCCGAACCCGAGCCCGGTCGACTACAACATCCTCAACGGGATCGCCGCTGCCGCGCCCGACGACGTCTGGGCAGTTGGCAATTACCAGGACAGCTCGTTCGAGACGCTGATCGAGCGATTTCGGTGTCGATAAAATAAGGCGAAGTGCGCATGGGTATCTCTTGTGCGCATGCCGTGAAACACGTGTGTCATTCGCCGGCTACACGCTGTGCCTAGCCAAACGCCTCGCGGAACTCACGTGCCGCCTTGGGGCCATTGCGCTCTAGGCCATGGTAGAACGCCGCCTGGTCCTGGGTGCGGTAATCCAGCCGCTCGACCCGGAGGGCGCCAGGCGCTCGCGGCCACGCCGCCGCGCGACGACGTCGAGGAAGTACACGACCGCGTTCTCCACGCTCCGCGCGTCGGTCCAGTCGGACTTGTAGACCGGCATCCCTGAGCCATTGAAGATCCAGGTCATGTTCGGCATCGATCCGTATGCGCGGTGACAGGCGCCATCCAATGCGTCGACTAGGATCGGGCGCCTCACGCCCAGGATGTCGCGCAGGTCGCGGGCGTGGCGGAGCTTTTGCTCCAGGGAGGTCAGATGCGGGTAGTGTTCGCCGGGATGCGCCTCGCTAGTGTAGAGGAAGATCGATTCGATCCCCTGGTCGGCGTAGCGGTCAGCAATCGCATTCATGGATGGCGCCGCCATCCCGCAGTAGGGTCAGGTGAAGCTACCGAACTCGACGATCGTATGGTCGTGGCGCGCCCAGACTGCGCTGAGGCGCGTCTGATTGCCATCCAGGTCCCAGAGCGGAAAGTCAGGCGCGCGCTGGCCGAGCGGTGGGCTGGCGTCGAAGTTCATCCAGGGCTCGAACTTTTCGGGGACGAACGCATCGTAGTTGTAGCGGGCTACCAGATTAGTGTCAGTCATGACATGGATACGCCTGACGATAGAGGCGGCCCAATGATGAGCTGAGCAGATGCCTATACGCTCGGAGCTATTATACTGCGTGCGCTGCGCTGGAATGCTGGTTCGAAGAAATCAGGGAGTTACGTTCCGCACGTAACTCCCTGATCCCACGCTACAATCGGTACGCCGATTCTTACTGCCCAAACATCGCGGCGAATGGGCGCGCATCGAACACGGCTCGCAATGCCCCAATCTTGTCTCCCCGAACCTGATACCATTCGACGATGAACGCTGTTCCGGCTGGCGTGTTGGTGACCATATCATAGAGCACGCATACATCGTCGCCGTCGACAAAGACCTTCTTGACATCGATCCGTTGGATGATGTTCGCCAGCCGCTTGCTGGCTGCGATATAGTCATCTGCCCGGCTGAAGGTGTCGATCGGTCCGTGAAAAGCCAGATCATCGTGGAGCAACTCCCGCGCCGCCGACCAGTCTCCCCGCCCCATCGCGGCCTTGTACCTTTCGACGATTTCTTTCGCGCTTGTCATGCTCATTCCTCCTTATATATCATCCGCGCGTTAGCACAATTGTACGAGCCAAGGAGTGCCCGTACAATGTCTGAACGGCCAAACTTCTTAGCCAATCGTTCAGGCTGGGATACACACGATCTTATTAGCAGTAGAATATGATATGCGTCGTGCATATGGATTGGCTTGTGCGGGCGATCGCGTCTACGAGAGGGCATTCTATGCAGAAGCTCACGCATTTCCGGCCGGAAGATGTCCTGACCGATGTGCTGCGGTCGGTGCATGTTCAGGGTACCCTCTATTGCCGCTCCAAGATGAGTGTGCCGTGGGGTTTTCGCGTGGCACACCGGGACACTGCCAGCTTCCATGTGGTTACCGAGGGACACTGCTGGCTTGATGTCGAAGGGGTGGTTGCGGGAGTGCCGCTCAACACTGGGGACCTCGTGATCTTGCCGCATGGTCATGCGCACATCATGCACAACCCGCCCAATACCCCAGCCGCCACGATAGTGTATCTCGATGATTTAGTCGCCAAGCTCGCTCCCGACGAGCACGGCATGTTGAGCTACGGCCGTAAAGATGCACCTGCGACAGCCCTCGTTTGCGGTGGTTTCGAGCTTGAAGGAGAGCGGACCAACCCGCTATTATCGGCGCTGCCCGCCTATATCCACATCAGCAGCGCCAATAGTCAGCTCATTCCGTGGCTTCAGGCCACCATCGAATGGGTTGAGTCGGAGGCGAGTGCAAATCGTGCGGGCGCCGAGACGGTGATTGCGCGGTTGTCGGAGCTGCTCTTCATCCAGGCCATGCGCGCCTTTACGAATGCAAACAGCGACGGTGACATTGGCTGGCTCAAGGCGCTGAATGACCCGCAGATTGGCCATGCGCTGGCCTTGATTCACAGCCAGCCGCAAGCAGATTGGACGTTAGCTGTGCTCGCTGCTGAGGTAGGTTTGTCGCGGACCGCATTTACGACGAAGTTCAGGCAGCTGGTGGGCGAATCGCCACTGCGCTACATCACTCGCTGGCGGCTCACGAAAGCTGCCGCCTATCTGCGAACTGGCTCGAGGAAGCTCACGGAGATCGCCAGGCTCGTCGGGTATGACTCTGAGGTTGCCTTGAGCAAAGCGTTCAAACGCAACTTCGGCATCGCGCCGGGTGCGTACCGCCACAATGTGCTGGCACCGCGGCAGGATGGATGAGCGCCCATAGAGACGGTTAGCCGTGTGTTGTGGCAGAAGTACATAGATCACGGCGTTACCACAGGATGGCGAAGAGGCGTCGATGCGGTTCATCCTATCTGGTTCGCAACTCCACTGCGACGATCTGGTCAGCCACCTCGCGCAAATCGCCGCCAGCGATGTCTGGTGCAGGAACCAACGGATCGAGCACCATCCCTGTTCGCGCGATGAACGCCGCCGCGCAGCCTGCCCGCAGTGCTCCCGCAACATCCCAGGCGTGTGCCGTGATGAGCCGCACCTCGCTGATCGCCACGCCCATACGCTCGGCCGCCATCCGGTAGGGCTCGGGCGCCGGCTTCAGGCGCCGCACCATATCGGCGGACAGGATCTGCTCGAAATAGTCGGCCAGGCCCGCGTGGATCAGCTGATCCCTGGCGACCTCGGCAGTCGAGTTGGTGAGCGCGGCCAACCGTAGCCCTGCGGCGCGCAGGCGTTCCAGGCTCTCTATCACCTCAGGATGGGGCGGGAGCGTCCTGATCGCGCCGAGAATCTGGTCGCGATCGGCATGGGCCAACGCCACGCCCCGCCGGGCCGCCGTCATATCCAGAGCTGCGCCGCCGATGGTGCCGAAGGTTGCATACGCGTCGGTCAGCGTCGCGACCAGCGCCGACTGGATCATCTGGGCAAACCAGGCCTGTCGGACGCTGGCATCCCCAAACACGCGCGCAAAGTGCGAGTCCAGCGCCTTCAGGTCCAACAGTGTTTCGTTGACATCAAACACACAGACACGCGCCATACCTACACCTCACTTTCTTGATCCGCCGTTTCGCCCTCAGCAAACGCCCTGAGCGCCACCAGGTCGCGGATCGCAATGCTCCCGCGTCGGAGATCGACCAGCCCCATATCGCGCAGCTCGCCGAGCACCTTGGTGGTGGTCTCGCGCGAACTGCCGACCAGCTCGGCCAGCTGCTCGTGCGTCAGACGCACCTCACACACCGCCGGGCCGAACGGCCAGCGCCGGCGGCCCTGCTCCGCACGACCGAGCGTGAGCAGAGCGCTGGCGATCCGCTGCGGCACAGCCTTGAACACGACGTCGCTCAGCCGCTGCTCCATCGCGATCAGACGATTGCCGAGCGTCTCGGCGATCCGCGCCGCGATGCGCGGGTCGCTGAGCAACATCTGCTGCACGTCCTCGCGGCTCATCAGGCAGATCACACAGTCCTCCAGCGCCTCGGCGAAATTGTCGTGCATGCGCTGCCCAATGATCGCCATCTCACCGAAGATCGTGCCGGGCGTGATGATTGCCGTCGTGAGCGCCTTGCCCGCGGGCGAGAGCCGGAAGACGCGCACACGGCCCTGCTTGAGGATGAACAGCACCTCGGTGCGAGAGTGAGGGGAGTAGAAGACCGTGCCGGCCTCCACCGTCTGCCGGGGCGCGCGGGCTGCGATCGCGTCCATCTCACTGGGCGACAGGTCCTGAAAGATATCGACTTCGGCCAGGCACCACAGATCCGGCATCTCATTCTCTCTCGGATGGTACATCGCCACCGGCTCGCGGGATGTCGCCTGGAGGTGCAGTTGCCCCATCCAGTTCGGCCAGGAGCGCCGGTAGGCTGGGATTGCCCAGCGAGATGATCTGGTCGTCGAGGCAGTAGGTCGGCGTGCCGAAGACCACCAATCGGCGTTCCGCCCTCACATAGTCAAGATCGATCACCTCGATGGGCTGGTGGGGGCGCAGATGCCGCACCTGGGCGACGCGCTGGTAGGCAGTCGCGCAACTCGCACAGGCGGCGGACACATAGACGCGCAGAGTAGTCATGATACTGCATTTCTGAGCGACGCAATTGGGCTGCGGTGATCATACCAGATCGGGACGCGGCTGTGCGGGAAATCGCGACAGACACAACCAACCGAGGAACGCCCTGCATCTGATGCGTTCCTCGGTCGGAGCACGGTTGATGGCTGCGCCAACTAGCGGCGCGCCGCGTACCATACGTACCCCGCGCCAGCCACCACCCCATAGATCAGATGGCCGAGCAGGCTCATCAGCGCCATGCCATCAACTCTCAACAGCGGCATGCCCATCAGCGCCGGCATGATCAACAGCGGGCCAAGCACCCACCAGACCGCACCGTAGAGCGCGCCGAAGCTCAGGCCACTCGGGTAGCCAGTGACACGGCCGCCAAAGAGCAGCCCGAAGGTCGCGCCAATGAAGCTGGCGATGATCATATGCACGACGAATCCGACGACCGCGGACTGGCTGCCGACGAGCGAGGCGATCACGGGCAGCATGCCCATCGTCGCCATCATGATCCCGAACACGATGCCGCCGGCGATGCCGCCGATAATGCCCGCGACCAGCCGCTGCGATACGTCGCTGGTCGAGCGTGTCAGTGTGGTCATACTGCCTCCTTGTGTGTTCAAGCCACTACGATGACAAGGATACACAAGCATGGCTGCGCGAACTGTAAGCTCGCACACACTTCGCGCCTCTCACCAATGGAATGATGGGAGCCGAGCTGGGCGTGCCGGGCGCGAAAGGGCCTGATGGATCCTCGTCAGCAAAATCTCGCCGACTGCGGGAGCGGCATCAGAGCGATTGGACTGGTGTGTGGATCTGCTTGATCCTGTTGGCCAGCCCCTGGCCGAGACTCATGGCGACGATGCCGACAAGCAGGTGCAGGACCTGGATGACCCAATGGGCATCGCCGGGCAGCAGCCGGGTCTGGGTCATCCCCAAGATCGGGACGATCAGGCCCCAGATCGTCGCCAACGCGACGATTCCTCGGTGTACCCCAGACACAGCGGCCACTATAGCCAGGGTCCAGAGTGCGAGAATGAGCACGATCCCGGCCAGCATGTGGACCGGGATGAGCGTCAGGGCGTTGCCGGTCCAGAAGAGCACCCCCAGCACGAACGCGGTCGGCCCCGAGATGCGCATCAGCCATCGGGCGATCGTCGTTCCGATTTGCAGCGCCGATCGTCGCCTGGGTTGGATCTTTGCGTTTTCCATGAGGCATTGCTCCTGTATGCTCATAACGTCTACCGGGGTTCCGATCGCACGCGCACAACACGTGACCAGACAGAGTCGAGTCACATCATCATGCGCCGTTAGCGTTCTGCTCCTGCCTTGCTGATTCTCCCCAGTGCAAAGCCGATTTCGGGCAGCCGTGGCGTGCCGGTTTCCAGCTCCCCAGTTTCCATCTGTGAGAACCCGGCTGCCTGCATCAGGGCCGGCTGATCCTGGATGCCGCTGTTCCAGGGGCCAGTATGAATGGGCCGTGCTGGCCGGCCATTGTGCTCCTCCGGGCGCTTGGTGTCGACGATGAGCAGGCGCCCGCCTGGCTTGAGCACGCGGGCAACTTCCGCCAATCCTTGCTGCTTCAACTCGTCTGGCAACTGATGCATCATAAAGCTACTCAGCACGACGTCGAATGACTGGTCGGGGAACGCGAGGTGCTCGATCACACCGACTTGGAAGTCGATGGGGAGGCCGCGTCGCGCCGCAAAGCGGCGGGCACGCGCGATCATCTGCGCCGAGGGGTCAATGCCCGACACATGGCCGGTCGCGCCAACGCGCTGCTTGGCGATCAGCGCCAGCGTGCCAGTGCCGCACCCAACGTCCAGCACCCGCTCACCGACGTGCAGCTGGGCCAGGTCGGCGGTCGTCTGCCGCAGCGCCTGCCACTTCCCACGTGTGATCAGGTTGCCCACCCACAGCAGCAGGTCATAGCGCCAGGCCGAGGTGATAATGAGCCCGCGCGTCTGCTCGCCAGACGCCGTGCCCATCTGCCCGTGGCGCGCGTTGACGAAGTGTGTTAACCACTGCATCGATTGTTCTCCTTTCAGCAAATTGCGTGTTCCGGTTGCGCGTGAGCAGAGCGACCCTGCACTGCGCGAGTCTCTGGTGTCGGTCCCTGTAGCCACGTGCCGACATGCCGCGCCGCGGTAAAGCTGGCCCAGGCTGTCGCTGCAATCAATTGGGCATCATCAGGGCAGTGAGACTGAAAGCCTTCAACAACGCTGGCGTCAACCTGATACGACGCCAACGCCGTCAGCAGCGCCAGGCGTGCGGCTGCGCGATGCTCTTCCTTGACCTCGACCACCGCATCCTCAACCCAGCGCCGGCTGAGGCCCATAGCTTCGCCGTGCCATGCCTGGACATAGTCTGTGGCAAGCACGCGCACTGGCTCGGGCAAGACCGCCTCGCCAGCTGACTCAACCACCTCGGCGAACCCGGCGAACGCGCCCGCCACTGCTGGATTAGAAGCTGCCCAGGAGAGGTCGTCAGGCAGTTTCGCCTGTGGAACGAATTGCAAGGAGTCGCCCGGCCGCACAGAACGAGAGACAAAGCGCTTTCCCACCGTTGCGCCGAACAGGCGGCGGGTCAATCCCTTCAACGCCGCCGGCACCGGAAGGAACATCTCTCCCAGGAACACGTTCACCATGCGGTTGATGTAGTGGAAGGCGATCGCGGTGCCGATGATCTCTGGGGCCTCGCCAGGAGCAAACGGTGGCGGAAGCGCGCCATTTGCCCGCGGTGTGTGGTACGTCAGCACCCACTGCACGAGAGCCTTGAGCCGCTGATTGTGGATGCGGTCGTAGTCACCACGGAGGATCGCGTCCGCCGCATCGTGGTCAGCGGT
>WNFV01023052.1_pt1 | contig 10329 bp, 10 predicted proteins | sample 5400101 | NCBI WGS metagenome assembly WNFV01 (sample SAMN13153361, study PRJNA577476) | soil metagenome | isolation source: 115 cm soil or saprolite under grassland replicate 1 | place: USA:California | collected 2016-06-15 | reverse complement strand
CTGACGCGACGCGGAGGCTCTCACACACCTACCGTGGGTTGAAACCCACGGCTAAATTCAAGCGCCGCTACCGCGGCAGGAAGACCTGAGCAGTTACGGTCTTTCAGGCAAAACACCGAAAAACTTAGTTATCAGAGTACTTAATTGTGTTCAAACCACGCCTTTAAATTTCCCCCTTACTCGATCCCGCAGTGTTTGAGAAATGTCCCACCCATCGAAATCCGGGAACTGGCGATGGAGTCTCTGCATCGAGACCGGCTGAGATCAGCCGCATGGATATTCGCTTATATCGAACTCGCAGTGGCGATGTTATTCCGATCGGCGATCTTCAGCGGGCATCTCTCGCCCTCCTTCCATTGGTCAATGATCGCCGGCCTCGATCGTGGCACGTCTCTTGTTAAGCGTCTAGGTCAGGTATTCGCAATTTCGAACCAAGGAGTGTCGCGCAAGATGAACGACGCAGGAGTGCTGATAAAGGACTATCTGGGAGACTTCGTCTCCAATCACGTGGATTTGAGCGACGGCAGAGTGGCGCTCAATGTCTCGTCGAGAGAGGTGGAGATACTCGGCGAGTCTCTGGTCAAGGAAGTGATCGGCTGGGCGATGGGATCCGAAAGCTCACCCTGGCCTGTCTACGGCAATTACGACGCCGATTTTCTGGCCGGCCTCCGCAGCGGCCAGCAGGACGCAAAGGAAGACGACGTGGTGGTCAGATTCACGTCCAGCGACGTGCTGGCGCTAGGCCAGTTCTTCGTACTGGGGATGCTCAAGTGGGTGCAGAGCGTGCAAATAGCGCGGCGGCGCGCTCACAGGCTCAGGGAAGCCATTCTGGCGAAAATGGGCTCCGGGTTGGAATACGACGAAGATTATGAGGACGAAGTCCTGATTAACTGAAGCCCGAAGTGGAAGGACGATATGAATGACGTTCAAGCTATAGAACCTCCTCCAGGCCTCGACGTGGCCGCCGGCGAGTCGGGCAAAGTCGAATCGAGTCACATCGAGGGACGCCATGCGACTGTCGCGCAATCGTCACTTCAACCCCTCTACCGCGACCCCGCCGACGTCAGAACCATCCTTAGCATGGCCTGGACTGGAACGCTGCTGGTTCTTTTGTTGCTCGCGAGCGTCGCGTTCAACATCTGGCAATACTGGCGGCGTCCCGACCGCATCGTCGTGGATCGTTCGTCAGGTAGAGTGCTCCAGATCAATGACCGCGAATACGGCGAGACGGAGGCCGTGAGGCTCGGCCCTGACAGGCTCACCGGCGCGGATAAGCAGTACATCGCGGGAGAATTCGTCAAGGCCATCTATCAGATTGATCCCGCCACCCGCCCCCGCGACATAGAACGGGCGCTGCGAATGATGGTTCCTGCGAGCGCCCTTCTATTCGCCCGTTATCTCAAGGAGACGGGCGTACTAGACAAACAACGGGCCGAATCGTAGCAGGCGGTCTGGACGCCACAGGACATTTCTGTAGACGGGGCGGATCCCTACACGGTGCGCGCCATCGGCAAGCAGGAGACCACGAAGGTGATCGCTGGCGCCACTCAACAAGAGACGCGCCAATTGAGTCTTACGCTCAAGCTCGTGGCCGATCCGCAAAGACGGGCGGACCGCAATCTGCGCTCAGGGTTTCTCATCGCCTCGTTCGACTACAAAGAACTCGGCGCGCCGGGCGCTAACCCGGCCGCGGCTCAATAACGGAGAAAGAGATGGCTCATCAAACAATCCATATTGCGCTTCTTGTGTTCGCCCTAAGCGCGCTCTCTTCCCCTGCCGTCGCGCAGGCGAAATCGCAGCGCGACCGGACGACGGGGACACCGAGGACAGAAAGCTCGCAAGCGCAAAAGCGGGAATCAAAGCGGGAAAACGGCTCAAGCGGATCATCTCCGGTCACACTCGCAACGCCGCCCCCGGCCGATTTCCTGAGCGGTGAAGCGAACGTCGCGGTGAGCGTGTTCAACATCATTCCCGGCAACAGCAATCTGGTGACCGTCGAGGAATCTCCGACGAAGGAGACGGATCGCTTCATCATCGTGCGACCGGGGGACGGCTTCGCCTCCCCGGCGACGATGGCCAATGCCAGGCGCGCTGCCCCGCATGACGCCGGAACTGAAGCGCGTCGCCGAAGCCGTGTTGAAGGAGCAGAACAGATGATTCAGAAAAACTTCTCCAAACCGAGCATAGATCCGCGCGAAGTGATCGAGCGCGAGGGTGTCGACGCGCTCGCGGAGTTGCTCGCCAGCGCGGGGCACGTCATCCAGCGTCGCATTCTCATCGATCTCGCGCACGCGCTCCGCAGCCGAAAGCCGCTGCTCATCGAGGGGCCGCGCGGCGGCGGCAAGACCGCCCTGGCCGAATCCCTGGCGCAGGGGTGCAACCTGACGAGTTTCTACCTGCAAGGCATGGACGAGCTGAACATCGCCGACGTGCTCTATTCGTGGGACCGCGAAGCGCAAACGCAGATGGTCAGGCAGGAACTGGCCGCAGGCTCCTCGCTTAGTGAGGCGCAGGCAAAACAGTTCTCGCGCGAATACCTGATCCTCGGAGAGGCACTCGCGGCCTTCAATTACGCGGACATCTACTTCGACCCGCCAGTGCTAATTCTTGATGAGGCGGACAAGCTCACGGAGAAGATCGAGGACATGTTGCTGCAACTGCTCGGGCGCGGGTGCGCCCACGCGCCGCGATTCGGGAACGTCGGCGTCAGCGACCGATCGAGGTGGCCGATAGTCATCCTGCTCTCGAACGACATTCGCCACGACCTCTCATCCCCGCTGCGTTCGAGATGCCTCTACACCTGGCTCGACGCGCCAACGCCGCGCGAGGAAGTGCGAATTCTGCATGCGCGTGCGCCGCTGGCCTCGCACGGCCTGGTGGGGGGAGTGACCAGGCTCATCAACTGCGTCCGTCGTGACATGCCGGCGGTGCGCGACAAGCCTGGATTGCGAGAGTCGATTGACCTGTTGGAGGCGCTGGCGAGAGACGGCGTCAGATCTCTCACTGCGGAGGTGATCGATCAATACCTGTGTTTCCTGGGCAAGCGTCACAAAGAGTTGCTCAACCTGCGCCAGGGGCTTGCCAGACTTGAAACGGCCGCGCACAGGGCCGATGACGAGATCGACGAATGGGTGGAGCGAGCTTTTGCGAATGAGGCTCATGCGCTGGAAGAGGAGGCGTGAGATTTACAAGAAGAGACGCCGCGCCGCCCGTCGAGCCGATTGGAACATAACGCAATGATCACACATCGTATAAAACGGCCAACTGTGATGATCGCCGGTCTGGCCGCGTCGCTCGTCGTCGCAGCCGCCCTCGTGGCAAGCCATTTCAGCTCGCGCGCAATCGATCCTCGTGTGACGATGGAATTCGGCGAAGGAGCGAGCGTGAAACAAGTATCCGCCGGACGCACTGTCATCCCCACGACGATTGACGGCGAGGTGGCGCGCACGGCAGAGCGCATCGGCGAAGCCACGGCCCTGGCGCTCTCGGCAAGCCTCTACGCCGCGAGCGAGCAAATCAAAGGACGCTCGCCGCGCGGCGCGCCAGACCTGCTCGCCGGAATCGCGGCGCGGAACCTCCTGCCCCCCGGCGTCACGCTCTCTCAAGGCGGCGCTCTCGTCTCCGCGTACGGCGCTCTGTCGGTCCGCTACCGCCCCTCGCCGCTCGGCGTCGAGGTCGTCTCCGTCGGACACAAGCCGGAGGACGGCCCCGCTTTGATAGTGCGCATACCGGAAGTTATGTGGAATTAAAAGTCAAGGAGGGATGGCGATGATCACCGTGGTCAATAAACGGTGAGCTTTCGGAGCGCCGGTACGGCAATGGGCGCCAGCGCACCGAAAGCTCATCGTATATTCCACACAGCGCCAATCGAGAAGAGACGTTGTTTCATTGATTGTCTCGAGTTATAGAGACCGGCCGGCGAAAAGTCCTTGAGCTGATTGGATCGACAGGAAGGGCCGCTTCCAAGTATTTCTGGTCGCCCCCCGCCTCATTCGTGTCGAAGAGCCTGTAGCGGATCGACCTTCGTCGCGCGCCGCGCTGGGACGTAGCCTGCAATCAAGGCGACAGTGACCAGAAGCAAGGAGGTGAGCGCGAAAATCGCCGGGTCGGTAGCGCTCACGTTAAAGAGCAGACTCTTTAGTGCGCGGGTCAGGGCCAGGGAAGCCGCCAATCCGAGCGTTACGCCGATCAGCGTCAATATCATCCCCTGTCTGGCTACCATCTTAAGCACATCGCGCGGTGTCGCGCCCAAAGCCATCCGAATGCCGATCTCGTTCGTCCGCCGACTGACGGCATAGGAGATGACGCCGTAAATTCCCACCGTCGCGATGATCAACGCCAGCGCAGCGAAGGCGCCGAACAGAAGCATCCGGAAACGACGCGGCGCGAACGAATCCGACAGACGCTCCTCCATCGTGACGACCTGCTGGACCGGTGAGTATGGGTCCTGCGCCTGCGCCTGATTGCGTATGGCGGCGGACAGACTTGACAGACCGGCTTGACTAATTTGAGCTAGGTCGACTCGCGCGGCCAGGCTCGTTTCGGTGTGCGAATATCGCGTGTAAGGCAGGTATAGTTCCGCATTAACCTCTTGATCCATGCCGGAATGACGTGTGTCGCCCACCATACCAACGATGATCTTTAAATGTGTTCGATCCGGCTGCATCATAGCCAACCCCGGCAACGATAACCGATGGCCGATCGGATTCTCATTGTGAAAGACAAGCCGCGCCGTAGTTTCGTTGATGATTGCCGGTTGCGGCTCCGCACCGCCATCCTGAGCGACGAAGGGGCGCCCTGCAAGCATTTGCATACCCATCGTCCGAAAATAATCCTGGCTGACGTAATTGATAATGCACCCGACTTCTTTCTCAGGCTCTACTGGACGCCCTTCGACTTGAACCGCTAAGGCAAGGCTCGGCCTTGTGAGTGGGAGAAAACCGGTCAGGCCGGCGTATCGAATTCCCGGCAACGCCTGGACGCGCTCGAGTACCCCCTGAATGTATACATAACGTTGCGGCGCCTCCAGCGGATATCTGGCCTGACCAGGGGAGAGGTTGAGTGTGAGAACACCCTCGGGTTCGAAGCCTTTGGGGACGGCCAACAGGTTTAAGAAACTCTTGATCATCAGCCCTGCGCCTACAGACAAGACCAGCGTGAGCGCGAGTTCGGTAATCACCAGGGCAGGCAGCGTCCAACGCCCACTCCCCACAGCCCTCCCCGCTGGAGATTGTGCCTTGAGCGATTCATCCACATTGGGTTTTGACACTAGCAGCGCCGGCAACACGCCGGCAATCAGGCCCACAAGCGCCGTAACCACGCACGTGAATCCGAGCACGCGGCCATCCACGACGCTCTCATCGAGACGTGCGATGCCGCCGGGGTTCATATTCACGATCAGCTTTACACCCCAAGTCGCCGCGATCACCCCCGCGACTCCGCCCGCGAACGAAAGCAATAGGCTTTCAGTCAGCGCCTGCCGCACGAGCCTGAAGCGTCCGGCCCCCACCGCGACGCGAATCGCCATCTCTTTTTGTCTGGCCGATGCGCGCGCCATGAGCAGGTTCGCTACGTTGGCGCAGGCGATGAGGAGAAGGAAAATAACTGCCCCGAACAGCGCCAGCAAAGCCTGTCGAACGTCGGAGACTAGCCTCTCGCTCAGCCTTACAACTTTGATCTGCGCGATCGTATAAAGAGGATTATCGGGAAAGGCTTGCTTCTGGCGGTCGAGAGAAATAGACAAATCCGACCTGGCGGCTTCCATCGCAACGCCTGGCTTGAGACGAGCAATCACCTGCAGTCCCGAAAGTTGACGGTCGTCCAGATCAAGCGGCGCCCACAGATCCCGTTTTCCGGGAAATTGGAATCCGGGCGACATAATTCCGATGACCGTATGGCTTTTCCCCTCCAGGGTGATAGGACGGCCAATAACCTGGCTGTCGCCGCCGAAACGTCGCTGCCACAAGGAGTGACTGAGAATCACGACCGGTGCGCCGCCTGACTTATTCTCGTCGGGCGTGAAGTCGCGACCAAGAGCTGGTCTGACGCCGAGCGTCGAAAAAAGATTAGCGGATACAACTGCTTTAGTAAGTCGCTCGGGCTCTCCACTCCCGGTAAGATCGGCGACGGTAAAGGTGTATGCGGCGATCTGTTCAAATGCTTTTGATCGCTCACGCCATTCCAGGAAATCTGCGCCTTGGGCAAAGTCGAAGTCACCTCCTGAAAAGTAGCTGAGCGTGACGAGCCGTTCAGGCTCTACATATGGCAGTGGCCTGAGCAACACGGAGTTCACGACGCTGAAGATCGCCGTGTTCGCCCCGATGCCCAACGCCAGCGTGACCACCGCCGCAAGGGTGGAGCCGGGATTTTTGCATAATATCCGCGCGCCGTAATGCAAATCCTGGAGCGTTGACTCTACCAGCGACAAGCCAATGCGATCCCTATATGCTTCCTTGACCTGCTCAACACCGCCGAATTTGCGCAACGCCGCCCGACGCGCGTCCTCCCGGCTCATCCCCTGCCGCAGGTTCTCCTCGATCTGCATTTCGAGATGAGAGCGGATTTCGTCCTCCAGGTCTCGTTCAAGCCTTCGCTTGAAAATCATCCCGCGCAGACGGTGAAAGAAGACTCGGAGCCGGGTCATATGCTTCCTCCCGAGGGTTCCAGGAATCGAGTCATAATTTCAGATATCTGCCGCCAGTAATCTTCCTCAGCCGCGAGCTGCTTCCTTCCTGCACGCGTGATCGAGTAATACTTGGCCCGCCGGTTGTTTTCCGACACGCCCCACTTTGAGGAGATCCATCCCATCTGCTCCAGATTCAACAGAGCGGGATACATCGTCCCTTGGTTGAGCTGAAAGCGGTCGGCGCTGATCTGTTCAATGCGTCGGGCAATCCCAAATCCGTGCAACGGCCCAAGAGTCTCCAGGGTTTTGAGGATCATCAGATTGAGGGTTCCGGGAAGTAGGTTGTTCTTGTTCTGGTCCATATGACTCCTGTTGATAAGCAACAGCAGTCTATCTCGTTCTCCTGTAGATAGTCAACATCAATGTGTCAAAGTATGGAAATAATAGTGACTCAGGTTCTGAAGCGATGTCGCGCTGAAGGCGCCGGCCACCGCCAAGCATCATCCGGAAGCGCGGCTTTCCTGACGGCGTTCGGCGGTCTCGAATGCAGATAGGACGGGCAATTCACGGTGGGCAACGACGCTCAATTCTCGTGGAGTAGAGCCATCCGGAGTGGGCATGTCGGTCAGCCGCCGGCAGAGTTGATTCATAAACTCGATGCCTGATTCAACCGCCGCGATCTCTTCTTCCGTAAGGGAGATCTCTTTCAGCATGCGTTGTAGGTTGGCCGACGCCTCCAGCATTTGCGCTCGGCTCGACTCCTTGGGCACATAGAATGAGCATTGCGCACAGGCCATCCGGTGCGGGCACTTGGAGAAATAATCATAGGTGCAGTAACCGTGTCCGAGGTCGAAATATTGCCACGGCTTTCCCTGGGCGGCAGCGCCGCTGCGGATGGCATCCTGATCGATCAGCGCCTCGATCGTCCTGAGATTGCGCCGGAAATAATCGGCATCAGCATAAGCCTTGGCCAGTTTCGTCGGGGTTACTTTAGCGTAATGCTGTGTTGTCGATGGAGCGAACGGGCGCGATGACTCGTGATCTTTCCGCGCGAGTCGCTTTCCGGCACTCCGGCTTTGCGGCAGAGCAGGGGAATGAGAACCTTGTTTAGGTAGGACGGGCCAAGCCTGAGTCCACGATAACAAAAAAGATAATGCACCATTTCTCCTGTCTTGAGATCCGCCGCTACCAATTGAGCAGGGCGTATCTTTTCCCAGGTTGCGATGGCATCACCGACGACTGGATCAACCGGTTTGCTAAAAGCTGTACCGGTCCCATTCTTGTAGATCGGTAAAGAAAGTGCGGATGCCGGCAATCGAGGTAGCTTTAGCGCGCGGCGTCATTGGCTTGCCGATCCGATCACGGATATTAGCATGGGGATAGCTGTAATCTCCGACGTTCATGCGTGAAACAGCGGCGACGAATTCGACCGCAGTTTCACGCGTCCACTGCGTCGGGCTGGTGATTTCGGGATGGTGAGCAGTCAGCCAACGGCCGACCTTCTGGACCAAATAGTAAATGCGCCAGCGTGAGGCGGGTGAAAGCGTCGAGGTATTCTTCCATCGCACGCACCATTCAATCCATTCATCAGGCACGTCCTGAAATGCGCCGCGCGCGCCGACCTGCGGCTGCTTTTGCGAACGCGCCAGCGGCTGTTTGAAGATGCCAAGCCCGGTCAGCGCTTTTGAGATCAGGAGGATTTCGTTTTTCAACCGGTTCGCCATCTTGCCGCTACGCATGCCCTCAAGCAACTCAGGTGTAAGATCGGAGAGATGCGGACTGCGATTGATGAGCAATAACTCAGCAATCAAGGCTGGGAAACTGTTAGTTGCTCGGCTACCCCCGTAGCCCTGCGACCGAACGGCAGCTAGCAGTTGCTGGGTCGCCTCATTAACGCGTTGCGCCCCGAACACTTTTTTGGCGACGCGTTTCTGGCTGAAACGTCCGGCGTCATGAAAATCTTTGATCTCGCACAGCAGATAGGCTACCGCCATGAGATCAAGGCGGCAGCTATTTGGCGCTTTGTGCAACCTTCTGAAAGCATTTCCATCAACACACAGGGTTTCCAACCATTCGCTCGACGCCCACTCCCAGAAGGTTGAATGGCGCCGCTGCATTTCTCGGATTAGAACGGAAATGACAAGGCCGCGCGAGAAGCTATGGGCCTGCGTATAGTCCAGGCAATCGTTGATCGGGGTTATCAATCGTTGCAGTGAAAGTTGAATCGATCGCCCGACTGCAGCGCGTTTTTTTTCTCTACCGGGCCGCTCCCGTACTCGATCTAGAACTTCAATTTCGGTCGGATCTAACGGGCTGCGATCATAGAGCGATAAAATTACCGGCCATTTCCATTCTGCAATTGGCGGCTCATCGTGTGGGACTTGTGTCTTCATTGAATTCCTCCCCAATCATTTTGACTCGCCATTGATGAATCGATGCCATCCCGCGCTCGAATTTTTTTGCGAGATCTCGACCACTGAGATGAATGTAGAGCAGGGTTGCTTGCAGACTACGATGCCCTGCGAATCTGGCGATCTCATGAATGTCCCATCCGGCGTTAGCAAGATCGGTCAGGCAAAGATGCCGTAGTGTATGCGTGGTGAATTGGCTGACGCCGGCGCGCTCAGCAATGCTCTTGACGACTTTTGACCATGTCCAGATCGAGAGCGGCTGGGCATGGTTGCGGTGTGATTCGGAAAGGAAAAGCGGCTGGAGATTTGAGCTGAGTTGTCGCCGCCGTTTCAGATAAGTTGCCAGCAATGAGCCTGTCGCTTCCGAATAAGGGACGACGCGTCCCTGTTTGTTTTTGGTTGTTTCCGCCCGAATGCGTAGCAAGCGAAACGGCGGATCCAGGTCGCCGATCTCCAATGCGCATAACTCTTCGCGCCGCAAGCCGGCATCGTAAGCCAAAGCCAGCATGACGCGATTGCGAATCGGCTCAGCTTTCGCTGCCACGATCACCGCCTGCCATTGTTCATCGTTTGGAATCCAAGGCAACTTTCTGAAACGCGGAATGAGTCCGCGGTCACGTTGTCCACCGAACCCCTTGCCTGGCGTGTAACGGCCGCGCCCAACGGGATTGTCAGTACGCTGGCCTTCTTCCATCAAGTAGTCAAAGAATAATCGCAGCGCAGTGATTCGTTGCTGCAAAGTGGCATTTGCCAGCCCGGCCTCAGATTGCAAAATGCGCTTGCCTGCCCTAAGCGCATTTGGTCGAGTGCTCAGTTCGTGAACGTAAGCGGCAATCTGATCCTTCTTCGCCAATTCGGGAGAGACGGACTGAACTGTGCAGAAGGCCAGGAAATCTTCCAATGCGCGCCCGTAGGCCTCAATGGTATTGGCCGCCAACCCCAGGTTGAATTGAATCAGCAGCCAACTTCTGGCCGCCGAAGATTGATTGATTAACGGGAATCGTTCCCAACGAATAGTGTTCATAACCTGTAACCTCCAGTTGTGGGATTAGCACATAAAACAGCCTTATTGAACGTGCTAATCCCAGGTTATGGCTGATTTTGATTCCACGTAACTTACATGACACGGTTTTGGAGCGCACCAGCAAATTAGGGTCAAATCGCCCTGCTTCGCCAGTTCGGCCAGGCGCTTCAGCTCAGCATAGACATCTCCCTGTTCCAGGATTCGATCCCACAGCCATCTGCGATAGAGCCGGATCACATGGACCCGCTCTCCATGCGCGCCGATTTCGA
>WNFV01015242.1_pt1 | contig 10329 bp, 8 predicted proteins | sample 5400101 | NCBI WGS metagenome assembly WNFV01 (sample SAMN13153361, study PRJNA577476) | soil metagenome | isolation source: 115 cm soil or saprolite under grassland replicate 1 | place: USA:California | collected 2016-06-15 | reverse complement strand
TCCGTCAAGGATTAGATCCAAAGGGCGGATGATATTGGGTTGATCGAGCACCGAAAGCTCATCGATCTTGGACAGAGGAATGGCGCGTGTCGGATTCGCATAGATCTTATAAGCCGTCGATCCCTTCACATAAACTGCCTGTCCATAGTAATAATTCCGTCTCTCTGTATTTTCATACACTTACAGACATCCAGTGTTAACAGTTAACTTGCCATTATCAACGATCCCTCTACGCTAGGATCAAATTTTGATCTCGAAAATTTTGGTTTGGAGAAAGACAAGCGAAGTTGTTGAAAACACAGATGAATCGAGTTTTGGCGAAGGACAGGCGCCGAGACCTAAACGGAGGAAATCCAGTGAATGTGTTTAATATCCCTCCATGCCATGAAATTCGTCCTGGTGTAAGCCGATACAGATCGGTTATAATCCGTACTGCTTCAGCAGGCAGTCTCCAGCAATCATTCAAATCATTCGATGTTAAACGTCATTAGCCATTGCCCGCTGGATAGCTTCAGCTCGCATTGCTTTCGGTTCCTGGTACCTCTGGCGCGCCGTTAGCGACTTCGTAAGATCAGCAGCAGTTCCTTGCTCTGTGATTGGATTGCCAGTTCGGTCCTGACCGTCCTGAGGTTTTATGACTACTCCACGAATCTTCATCAGCTATAAACGCGGTGTCAGCCCGGATGAACCGGTTGCGCTCGAGGCCTTCAATCAACTTCGGAAGCATTTCCATGTCTTTATCGACCAGACGATGATGGTTGGCACGCTTTGGGCGGAGCAGATCGAGAAAGAAATTCGTCAGGCTGATTTCCTAATCTCTTTTCTTTCGGAACACTCAGTCGCCAGTGAAATGGTGCTCGGTGAGATTGAAACCGCGCACCGACTGTGCCGAGAGCATAAGCGTCCAGTCATCCTGCCTGTGCGTCTGGCTTACCGTGAACCATTCCAATATCCGTTGAGCGCCTACTTGAATTCCATCAATTGGGCGTTGTGGAGAGATGAAAACGACACGGCGCGCTTGATCGAGGAATTGCGCCACGCCATTGCAGGTGGCCAATTGGACAGCAGCGGGGACGCTGACAGCCAGCCAACGTTTTTGCAACCGTCCTTGCCCGTACCATCACCTTCGGCGCAACCCCGCTCGCTCGATATGCCGGAAGGAACGATTGACGCAAATTCGGCTTTCTATATCGAACGAGTGACTGACCAGATTGCGTTGAGGGCGATTAACCGTCAGGGGGTGGGAACGACGATTGCCATTAAAGGCCCACGACAAATGGGCAAGAGTTCATTGCTAATTCGAACTATCGAAGCTGCTATGGGGCTCAATAAACGCGTGGCGTTTCTAGATTTTCAGCTCTTCGACAAAGCGGCGCTTTCCAGCCCTGATATTTTCTTCCCCCAGTTCTGCGTTGACCTGAGCGACGCGCTCGAAATAGAAAACAAGGTGGAGGAACACTGGAATTTACCGCTCAGTAATATCAAACGTTGTGAGCGTTATATGAGCCGTTACATCTTAAAAGAGTTGGGCAGCCCTTTGCTGCTGGCGATGGACGAAACGGATAAGATTCTAGATACGCCCTTTCGCACAGATTTCTTCGGCATGTTGCGCGCTTGGCATAACAACCGAGCCAATCCGACGATGCCGATTTGGAAGTGTCTCGATCTGGCGTTGGTCACTTCAACAGAACCTTATCAATTGATCGAAGACCTCAATCAATCGCCTTTCAACGTCGGTGAGGTTATTGAAATGAGTGATTTCACCGCCGAGCAGGTGGCAGAGTTGAATCGCCTTCACGGTTCCCCTTTTGACTGGCGACAGGAACAACAATTAATGGCCCTGCTTAATGGTCATCCGTATTTGACCAGGCGAGCTTTATATTTAGTAGCCAGCCAGCGAATCACTTCTAACCGGGTTTTTACCGAAGCTGCCAACGGTAACGGCCCGTTTGGCGATCACTTGCGCTATCACCTCTTTCGTTTGAACAATCAGGAAGAATTGATTCAAGGACTGCGTCAGGTCATTCGGCATCATAAATGCCAGGATGAAAAAGTATTCTTCCGCCTGCGCGGAGCCGGGTTGGTGCGACGCGAAGGGAACGGTGAATTTCCGCGCTGTCAGCTTTACGCCGACTATTTTCAGGAGTACCTCCATGTCTGATTCGAAATCACAACGAATAATTTTCACCACGGGCGGAACAGTACAAGCGAGTAATGGAGTTTATCTTTCCCGGCCTGCTGATAACGAGTTGCTCAAGCTCTGTCGCCAATCCACCTTTTCATACATTTTGACAGCGCGCCAATTGGGTAAATCGAGCTTGATGACCCGCACCGCTGAACGCCTGACGGAGGAAGGAATCAGGACGGTCATTGTTGACCTTACTTCGCTGGGTATAAATGCGCCGCCAGAAGAATGGTTCCTTAGCTTACTCACGACCATTGAAGATCAGCTCACACTCGATACCAATGTCGTCACTTGGTGGCAAAAACACAGCCATCTGACCATTGCCAAACGTTTATCGAACTTTTTTGAAGAGGTATTATTAACTGAAGTGGCTGAGCCTGTCGTCATCTTCATCGACGAAATTGACACGACCCTCAATCTGGATTTCACCGATGACTTGTTTGCCGTAATCCGTTCGCTCCATAACGCCCGCGCACAAACGTCGCTATTGCAGCGCCTTTCTTTCGTCTTAATCGGCGTCGCCACCCCGAGTGACCTGATTCGCAACCCGCAGATCACGCCTTTCAACATCGGTCAACGCGTCGAACTCACTGATTTCACTTACGAAGAGTTATTGCCCCTGGCCGATGGGTTCGACCTTACCCAGGCGCGCGCACGCCAGCAGGTTCTACGCCGGGCGCACGAATGGACAGGCGGGCACCCTTATCTCACCCAGCGGCTTTGCAATGAAATCGCGAAAGAGCTTGCCAAGAGTGGGCACGACGATTTATCCAGCGCAGAGGTTGACCGCATCGTTGCGGATACCTTTTTCGGTGAGAAGAGCAAACAGGATAACAACCTGCTGTTTGTGCGCGATATGTTGCTGAAACGCGCGCCTGATGTCAGCGGCGTATTGACGACTTACCGTCATATTCTCGACAACATCCGCGAGGTCATAGATGAAGAACAATCGTTGATCAAATCGCATCTTAAACTTTCCGGCATTGTGCGGATGGAAAATGGTTTATTGAAAATGCGTAACCGCATTTACGCCATAGTCTTCGATCAACAATGGGTCAAACGCCACCTGCCAGTTAATTGGAGGGGCCGCTTCTACAACTTGGCGAAGATGGCGCTAATTTTTTTCTGGCTTCCATCAACAATTGCTGTCTATGCCTGGCAACAACGCAGTGATGCTATTCGACAGACAGACCAACTTATCAAAGTCACACAGGAACAAGTTGAAACAAACCGTAAGCTTAGGGAAACAAATGATCGACTGGAAAAGACTCAAGCCGATTTGAGAAAGGCGCTAAGTGATACAGAGGCGGCGAATAGGATCGCCAACAAGCGTCGCGTTGAAGCCGAATCGCGAAAAGCTGAAGCTGAACGCCAAACGGTCATAGCGGAAAAACAACGCCATGAAGCTAATAGGCAAGCCACTGAAGCGGAAAGGCAAAAAGACCTTGCCAATTACCAGACAGTATTAACTGAAAGACTTCGAGCAGATACGGAAAATTTACGGAAGGTGGCGGAGGAACGCCGCGAAGCCGTGGTGGAGGGAAGTAAAGAAACGGCTGCCAACAAGTTAGCATATCTGGCGACATCTATGGCCAGGATTGATCCGACGATAAGTTATTACCTCGTTGATGCAGCCCTTAAACGACAGAGTACGGATGAAGTGCAAAATGCATTCCGATATGTAGTCAACGAGTTGACGAACAAGATTGTTCTGAAGGGTCACCTCTCGAATGTCTTGAGTGCGGCTTTCAGCCCGGACGGTCAATATATCGTCACGGGAGGCACTGAACGCGATGGCGATGCCGCAATCCGAATTTGGATAGCCACGACCGGGCAACTTTATAAAACGTTGCCCGGCCACACCAGGTCAGTACAGAGCGTCGAATACAGCAGAGATGGCCAATTTATTCTCTCTGCCAGCAATGATGGCACTGCCAGAATTTGGAATGTGAAAACAGGTGAGACGACTACGTTGGCGCATGCGACAATTAAACAAGGCGGCGCTATAGTTTTCAGCGCGGCTTACGATCAAGATGGCAAATACATCGTTACTGCCGGAGTGGATGGTACGGCGAAACTTTGGGATGCCGCCAGCGGCAGAAAACTGCGTGATTACTTTCACCCAATTCGCCGAGGCAACGAACTCTACGGAGTCAAGAGTGCAGCTTTTAGCCCTGATGGAAAGTTTATTGTAACCGGCTGCGATGATTCTGTAGTGCGCATTTTTGAAACAGTCCCTACCACTTTTCCTATCAAGCCATATAAAGAGTTGAAGGGACATACACAGTTAGTATGGAGCGTGGCCTACAGCCCAAACGGTAAATTCATCGTTAGCTCGGGTAATGATATGACTGTCCGTATCTGGGATGCCAGATCAGGTGTGGAAATCCGTGAAATCAATGGACATACTCAAAGAGTCAAAAAAGCCATTTTCAACCCTGACAGTAATTCTATCGTCACCAGTAGCGGAGACAACTCTACCCGTATTTGGGATGTTAAAAGCGGGCAGCTCATCGGCGAATTGAAAGGCCATATAGGTGAAGTTTTTTGTGCAGCTTATAGCCAGGATAAAAGATATATCGTGACTGCCAGCGCGGATACAACGGCGCGAGTCTGGGATCTGACCGGACGAGAATTCTCCGGGCATCTGAAAGCAGTGGAGAGTGTGGCTTTTAGCCCTGATAGCCGCTTCATCGCTACCGCCAGCAGAGACAAGGAAGCCAGAATTTGGGACGCTGCTACAGGACAAACACTCACGAAGTTCAAACGCCACGAAGGGGCAGTCTGGAGCGCCAATTACAGTGAAAATGGCCGATACATTGTCACGGCTTGCCTGGACAATATAGCGCGCATCCTGGATGCCAAAACCGGGCAGATTCTGCACGAGCTAAAAGGACATATTGAGAGGGTATTGGGAGCGATTTTTATAGAACAGGACAGATAGCACACACTGATCGTGTAGCCACCCTGGCTTTCAGTAAGGATGGCAAGTATCTCGTTTCCGCCAGCGATGATGGTACAGCAAAGGTTTGGAAGACACCCTCTCTTAAATTGAAGGAAACCTATAAAGACCACAAAGGGCCTGTCATCAGCGCCGTGTTTAGCTCTAGCGTAAACTCCTCAAACACCTACCTTATAGCCACAGCCAGTGAAGACAAAACAGCGATGGTTTACAAATTTCCTCATAACCATCCTGTGCGGGTTTTTACGGGGCACACGGAGACACTGCAAACGGTGGCTTTCAGTCCAGATGACAAATCTCTGTTAACGGCGAGTAGTGACGGAACTGCGAGAATTTGGGATGTAGTCAATGGCAACAAAGAAGGCACTGAAAAAGTACTCAGACATGGCAAGGCTACTGTCTATAGCGCTGCTTATGATCCGAAAGGCGAGTTTATTGTTACCGCCAGCGAGGATGAAACGGTACGTATTTGGAAGGTTGCGGATACTTCTCAACCGCAGCTTGAACTTACCGGACATGCAGCGGATATCCATAGCATTGCCTATAGCAATGACGGCAAGCGAGTGGTGACTGCAAGTAAGGATCAAACAGCCTTGGTGTGGGAAGTCTCGTCTGGCCAATTGTTGATTAAACTTGTGGGACATGAAGATGAAGTGTACAGTGCAGTGTTTAGCCCTGACGGAAAATTTATCGTAACGGCAAGCGCGGACAGAACAGCGCGCATTTGGAACATCGAGAATGGCTCCGTAATACTGCCCCCTCTGAGACATAGTGAGAAGGTGAAGAGCGCCAGCTATAGCCATGATGGCAAGTTTATCGCCACCGCAGGTGATGATTCCGTAGCTAGAATTTGGGATGCGGCAACTGGCAATGAAGTGCGTGAATTCCGAGGCCACAGCGGCCCCATTAACAAAGTGACTTTTCGGCTTTCCCGTTTCAATTTACTGTGTCCCTTCGGCGCGCCAGTTTAGCACTCCTAAAACATTGTCAAGCCGGTGCGATACTGTTGGCGAATTCCATGATCAACGCTATCAATGATTAGGCGGTTAGCGGTTGCATTACGCGAGCGAATGCCGAGCGCCTCGTTTTCTCACGATCGCCCCCGGCAAGCCAATCTGAGACTCGTTTGAGGTTGATCGCTGCTGCCGTGGCCAGGTGCTGAAGATGTGTCTTCCCCATTCCAATATAGCGTGACCTTCTCAAGCCAAACGCTCGCACCCCTTGAGAAATGGTCCTGTGCTTCGCCAAAACTCCGTCCGGCCTGTATTTTCAATAACTTCATCAAGCTGCTCGCCGCTTGTAGCGGTGATTTAGCCCGCCGACTTCGGCGATCTCAATTACGGCTCCCAAATTTGGCGTTGGGAAGGGCAAGGTAGCCGCGCCCGCCGCGGGTGAGCGTGGGCGTTAGGCCTCACTTGGTATCGGCTGGCACGCTGAGCTAGAAATTGATTACTTCGCTAACGGTCCATCCTGACGGCAGTAACTGATCCAGAGAAGCCAAGAATCTTTTGATGCTCGGACGTGAAAGCCAGGAGCCCGAGATGCAGCCAGACCCTGTGTGGATTGGCTTGGTCCCACCCTGAATTTCCAACTCCGCACCTTTGCAGTCGGGCCAAGGCTCGCCCGTCCCTTGCCATTCTGCGGCGGCTTGGTTCGCCAACGCAAAAAGGCGGGCGGAAGCGGCTTTGCCGATGTCCCGATGATGCTCGAACTTCGTCAAGCCGGAGTCGGTAAATGGGAGACCGGACCCGGTCGCATGGAAGTCCCCGGCGCCTAGGAGCTCGACGGTGATGTTGCGTGCGGCCGGAAGCCCCCCGCCGATGGAGAGGACAAGTTTTGGCTCATCAGACTGGGCATCAGCGCGACCTATCGCGACGATTAGAATCACGAGGACTGCGGTTGTTCGAATGTTCATACGAAGGCCTAACGTATTAAGAATTCGTGTGGCGCGGAGCGAAGCGCAGCCGCCACACAATTCTTTGTTGAACTAAGCCGGGCTTCTGGGAAACTTGGAATTTAATCAAGAAGGATTATTGCTTGAGGAGTGATCTCTCAGTCAAGTGTTGAAGCCTGATTTTGACCGAGTTTGATTTTGAGTGCCCTTTCGGTGAGCAATCTTGATTTATTTATTTATTGTCGTTGACGGCGGTTTCCGGAAGTATTTTATTCGAAATAACGACCGTCCCTGCAAGAAGGTCTCCTAATCGCTGCCTCCGTTTTGTGACCAGAAGCATGATTCCAGCTGGCAAGGCGCCAAGCAATATTGGGTTGACTTCGATAACCCGCAATAGCGTCCTGAGCATGGCTGACCTCAGTGTGCAGCGGCTGCCATCTACCTGACACACACGCAACCCGAAAAGATACTTGCCCGGGGTCCGTGACCAGAGGGCTTCAAAAACGAAGAAATACGCGAGATGTGCCGAACATAGAGCTGTGATCACAGCGGTGGCGCCGAATGAATTGACCATTCCAGCCGCGATGAGCGAAAGAACAGTGGCAAGCGAACCATCTATACCTACTGCCAGCATTCGTTTCTTGCTTGAATCTCCAATGCGGCCTTTCCGCATCTGCCAAGTTACAAGCAATGGCTCGCCCGTTTACACGCCTTGAATCACCTGGTCAGCGACTTGCTGGTCGCCAGCACAGCGTTGTTGAGCGGCCAGCCAAAACTCTACTTGATCGATTCCAAGCCGATCCCCGTCTGCCATCCGCTCCGCCACGGCCGTGTGCGGCTGATGCGCGAGGACGGGGCTCACTTCGGCAAAACGAAGAAAGGTTGGTTCTTCGGTTTCAAACTTCATGCTCTCCGGCACGTCGCAGGGCGAGTCGTCAATCTCATCCTGACGCCCGCCAATATTGATGATCGTGTCCCGGCTCCGGATCTGCTGATGGCCGCTGATGGCGGAATCACCAGTGGCGATCTCGGTTATCGCGCAACTATGGTTGAAGTTCATCGACCGCGTTTTTTCCCGTTCGTGGCTTGGATTGTGGAACACTCTCCAACTGAAGGTTCTGTTCTACAATCTCTGCGACGCGGGCGTGATTTCGAAGTAGTCAACCCAAGACTGGGATTGAGTTAAGGGATCGTGCGGCGGCATTAGGATGGCCCACCGCGAATATCAAGGTCATCGATCAGGATCTCGGCAAAAGCGGCGCCCGATCTGATGGGCGAGAAGGATTCCAACAATTGCTGGCCGAAATCAGCCTGGGCCAGGTCGGTATCGTCTTGAGTCTCGAGGCGGCCAGGCTTGCGCGAAATTGCAGTGACTGGTATCGCATGTTGGAGTTATGCTCGATTTTTGGAACGGTCATAGCGGACTACGAACTGGTGTATGATCCGCGGCTCTATCACGATCGGCTCTTGCTGGGATTAGCCGGGATGATGAGCGAAGCGGAATTGCATCATATCCGAATGCGAATGGTAGAAGGTCAGCGGCATAAAGCAGAACGAGGCGAACTGCGATTGCCGCTGCCGATCGGGCTTGAGCGGCAGCCAGGCGGCGAAGTTGTATTGACGCCCGATGAAGAGATTCAGACGCGGTTGCGCATGGTCTTTGCCAAGTTTGTTGAGCTTGGCAGCGCCTTCGCCGTGGTTCGGTATCTGCGAACGCATGACCTGCCGATTCCGACTCGCCCGCGCAGAGGGCCGGAACCCTACGATATTATCTGGTTGCCAGCCAAGAGAGCGGCGGTTCTCAACATTCTGAAAAATCCGGCATACGCTGGAGCCTATGTGTATGGGAAAACCAAAACGGATCTGACACGGCGAAAACCCGGCATAAACAGCAGTGGGATCGTTCAGGTTCCGGTGGACGAGTGGGAAATTTGCATTCAAGAGGCGTATCCCAGCTACATCAGTTGGGATCAATTTACTGCAAATCAGAAGCGCTTGGGCGCTAACCAATACATGTTTTAAGCAGGTAAACAAGGGGCCGCTCGTAGAGGCGCGGCGCTGCTGCAGGGGATCGCCGTATGCGGCAAATGTGGAGCGAGGATGTGGACGCGTTATCGCGGCGCTCGTGGTGAACAAGCCGGATATATCTGCAACCAAAGCACGCGTGAGTTGAGCTAGCCAAGATGCCAGGGGATTCTGGCGGCGGAAATCGACGGCGAGATTGAACGCCAGATATTGGCGGCCCTCGAGCCGGACAAAATCAGCATCGCGCTGAAAGCGTTTGAGGAATTGGAAGAAGAAGAGGCCGGCCTTGAGCGACAATGGAAGCTGCGGTTGGAACGATCCCACTACGAAGCCCAACGAGCGCAACGTCAGTACCAGGCGGTGGAGCCTGAAAATAGATTGGTCGCACGGAATCTGGAGAAGAATTGGGAAGCCAAACTCCGAGCGGCAGAAAAACTCGATCGCGAGTATGAGCAATGGCGACGAAGTCACTCGATTACTATAACGGCCGGGGACCGGCAGGAGATACTAGCCTTGGGCGAGAATCTGCCGAAAATCTGGTACGCAGAGACAACAACGCATGTCGACCGCAAGCGGATCGTGAGACTGCTCATCAAAGATGTTCTGCTGGATCGGACGCGTGAGAAAGGCCTGGTCTGGATGCAAATCAACTGGCAGACAGGGGCGATGAGCCAACATTGGGTCAAGCCTCGGGTGCGCCGATATGATGATATGGAACAAGCCGATCTTCTGCGCCGAAGAATTGAAGAGTTGAAAGCGGCAGGAAACCGTGATGGGGATATTGCCGAGATTCTAGGCGCGGAAGGCTTCCAGACGACGACCGGTGGAAAAATTGATCGAGGGGCGATCTGGCATTTAAGACAAATCTGGGGGATTGATTCGGATAAGAAGGCGAGGCGGAAAGTGGTTGATAGATGGGATGACGGCAGCTATACGCTTGAAGGAGCGGCCGCGGTCATTGGAGCGCATCCGCGAACGATCTATACGTGGATCTCACGTGGGATGCTGGATGCGCGCCAGCCGTTTAAGCACGCCCCCTGGAAAATCAACCTGAGTGAAGAACGAATCAGAGAATTGCGTGACTATCTCTCACGGGTAAGAAGACTCCCTGCGAATTACTCCAACTGCATCCGGCAAAAGATTTCCGCCGCGAGCCCCTGCGTTGCGCCGCGCTTCCAGATTCAATCGCTGGCGATGATCTTCATACAGCCTAACGTCCCATCCAACCGCCATCCACTGTCAGAATCGCGCCGTTGACATAAT
>WNFV01010118.1_pt1 | contig 10329 bp, 9 predicted proteins | sample 5400101 | NCBI WGS metagenome assembly WNFV01 (sample SAMN13153361, study PRJNA577476) | soil metagenome | isolation source: 115 cm soil or saprolite under grassland replicate 1 | place: USA:California | collected 2016-06-15 | reverse complement strand
CGCAGACGATCCTCGCCTACGGCATGTACGGCGAGCCGCTCCGCGTCGAGCACGGCGCGCCGCTGCGCCTCTACTCCGCCGTGAAGCTCGGCTACAAGATGGTGAAGTACCTCACCGAGGTGAGCTTCCTCCCGGTGCGTACCGGCGGGTACTGGGAGGACCAGGGGTACGAGTGGTTCGCGGGGGTGTGACGGCGCCGCCGCTTCCCCCCGCTACTTGCTCTGGGGCCGGTGGGGAGCGGGGCAGGACCGGTAGCCGTGCTTCTCGTCCCACTGCTGGTGGTAGTCCTCGGCGATCCAGAACGGGCTGGTCGGGGCGATCTCCGTCGTGATCCGATCGGCGAGGCGTGCCTGCTCCGCGTCACGCGACGCGAGGGCCGCCGCCTGCTGCTCCGCGCCGAACGTGAAGATCGCCGAGCGGTACTGGCTCCCTCGGTCCGGGCCCTGGCGGTCTCCGCTCGTCGGATCATGGGTGCGCCAGAACACCTCGAGCAGCTGCGGGTAGCTCACCTCGCCGGGGTCGAACTCGACGAGGACCGCCTCGGCGTGTCCCGTGCGGTGAGAGCTCACGTCCTCGTAGGTGGGATCGCGGGTGCGACCGCCGGTGTAGCCCACCGCGGTGGCGACGACGCCGGGGACCCTCCGGAACCGCTCCTCGACCCCCCAGAAGCACCCCTGGGCGAACACCGCGACCTGGTCCTTCCCCGAGGCGACGAGCGGCGTTCCATGGCCGGCGTTCCCGGGCTTCGTCCCGAGGCTCGGGTTCCCGATCGCGGCGGCGCCTTGCCGCTCTCCCCGCGCGGGGGTGACGATCGTCTTCGCCGCGACGAGCGCGGCGGCGATCGCTCCGACGAGGAGCACCGCCTTCACGGCCTCGCGCTCCCGCCGCGATCGGAGGAGGTCCCGGCGCTCCGCTCGAAGAGCGGGAGGAACCGGCCGTAGCCCTCGTCGGCGAGCCGCTCGACCGGGACGAAGCGCAGGGCCGCCGAGTTCATGCAGTAGCGCAGCCCGGTCGGCGGGGGACCGTCGTCGAACACGTGGCCGAGGTGCGAGCCCGCGAGCTTCGATCGGACCTCGGTGCGCGCGGAGAAGAGGCGGTGGTCGGAGCGGGTCGTGACGTTCGCAGGCTCGAGCGGCCGCGTGAAGCTCGGCCAGCCCGTGCCGGAGTCGAACTTGTCGAGGGAGGAGAACAGCGGCTCACCGGAGACGACATCCACGTAGATGCCGGGCCTGTGCTCGTCCCAGTAAGCGTTCCGGTAGGGCGGCTCCGTGCCTTCGCGCTGGGTCACATCGTACTGCTCGCGCGTGAGCCGCTTTCGCAGCTCGTCATCGGACGGCTTCGCGAAGGTCGTCATCTCCGCTCGCTCCTGCGCGTGGGTCGGCCGCGGCGCGGGCGACGCGGCGGTCGCTCGCCCGCGTCCAACGCTGACCACGGCGGCCGCCGCGACGATCGCCCAGCGCGCCCTCCTCGGGTATGCCGACGTCATGGCTTCACTCCCACTCCTTGAAGTGCTCCGAAGACGCGCGGGGCGCCACCCGATCACGGTGGCGGATCCGCCGCCGGTGCGCGTGCGCACGCTCCTGCGCCCCTCGATCCTCGAGCTCGCCGTGATCGCCGCTCCACGCCTGCCCTCGCGGATATGAAGCGAGGTCGGCGCCCGGTCCGCTCGCGGAGGGACCCTTCGTCCGGGCGTACCGTGGGAGTCCGGCCAGGCTCTCGCCGCGCGCGAGCGCCACCCTCATGTTCAGCTCATGGCCCCGGACGGATCGGCGGCGGTGCCGCCTCCGCAGACGTCGTTCCTTTTCGACCTCGACGGCACGCTCGTCGACAGCGTCTACCAGCACGTGCTCGCCTGGCGCGAGGCGCTCGAGTCGGAGGGGATCGAGCTCTCGGTGTGGCGGATCCACCGCCGGATCGGCATGAGCGGCGGGCTGCTCGTGAACATGCTCCTGCGCGAGACGGAGATGGAGCTGTCTCCGGATCGGGTCGAGCGGCTGCAGCGATCGCACGCCGACGCGTTCCTGCGCCGCGAGCAGCGCCCGCGCGCCCGGCAAGGGCCGCACGTCCGCGACCAGGTCCGGCACGCCAAGCCCGATCCCGACCTGTTCCTCGCCGCCGCCTCGCGGCTCGGGGTGGCGATCGAGTCGGCGACCGTCGTGGGCGACGCCGTCTGGGACATGCTCGCGGCTCAGCGGGCGCGAGCCCTCGGCATCGGGCTCCTGTCCGGCGGGTACGGCGAGGAAGAGCTCGCGCGCGCAGGCGCGTACCGCGTGTTCGCCGATCCGGCGGGTCTCCTCGAGCACCTCGACGAGGTGGGTGGCCGCCGCTGAAGCCGTCTCACCGCGCGCCGTTCCGCCCGAGCCGCGGTCGGAGGCGCGCCCGCGTCAGAGCATCTCGAGCGGCCGCTCCTCGGCGGGTGGGGGGAAGGCGCGGTCGAGCTCGGCGAGATCCTGCGGGGTGAGGCGGAGCTCGACCGCGGCCCGGTTCTCCTCGACGTGCGCCGGGGTCCCCGCCTTCGCGACGGCGCTCACCCCGTCGAGCCGGAGGACCCAGGCGAGCGCGACCTGCGCCGCGGTGGCGCCGTGCCGCTCGGCGACCCCGCGCAGCGTCGGCTTCCCGAGCAGCCGCCCCTGCTCGATGGGCGAGTAGGCCATGATCGGAAGGCCGTGCGCGCGGCACCAGGGGAGCAGGTCGAGCTCGATCCCGCGGCGGGACAGGTTGTAGAGCACCTGGTCCGTCTGGACGTGCAACCCCTCGGGCGCGATGCCGAGGAGCTCCTGCAGGTCGGGCAGGTCGAGGTTGCTCACGCCCCAGTACCGGATCTTCTCGGCCTCGACGAGCTCGTGGAACGCGCCGACCGTCTCCGCGAGCGGCGTGAAGCCCCGCCAGTGCAGGAGGTACAGATCGATCCAGTCCGTCCCGAGCCGCCGCAGACTCCGCTCGCAGGCGGCGATCGTCCTCGCGTGCGAGGCGTTGATCGGGAGCACCTTGCTGACGACGAAGACCTCGTCGCGGCGTCCGGCGATCACGTCTCCGACGAGCTCCTCGGCGGCCCCGTCGCCGTACATCTCCGCGGTGTCGATGAGCGTGAGCCCGAGGTCGAGGCCTCGCTCGAGGGCGGCGAGCTCGGTCCTGCGCCGCGCCGGGTCCTCGGCCATGTGCCACGTCCCGAGCCCCAGGGCGGGGATTCGCTCGCCGAACGGGAGCGCGACCGTGCGGACGCCGGGTGCAGGCATGGCGGACCTGCCTCGAAGCTCCTGCCGGCCTCGTGACCACGCAAGGCCGACGATGGCTCGGCGATGCGGGCGGTCCGCACCGGGGAGGGGTCAAGACGGCGCGGCGGTCCCGCCCTCGGTCGCGCCGGGGCGGAGCTCCGTGCCCGGCCGCGCCTTGCGGAAGCGGTTCAGGTCGCGGACGGTCTCGAAGGTCTCGCCGAAGAGGGCCGAGAGGCTGCGCAGGATCGCGCGCGTCACGCGCTGCTCGCACTGCGCGTCGAAGCGGATCTGCTCGTCGAGCCAGCGCTCGAGCCACGCCGGATCGGGCAGCCGACTCTGGACCGTGTCGTTCGGGAAGAGGCTCCGGTTCACGTGGAGGTTCGTCGGGTGGAGCGGCTTCCCGCCCCGGCCGCCGCTCGCCATGAGGACGCCGACCTTCGCGAACGCCGCGCGCGCCTCCTCGCCAGAGCGATCGAGCGCGCGCCGCATGTACTTGAGGTACGCGCCGCCGTGGCGGGCCTCGTCCTCCGAGATGAGCCCGTAGAGCTGGCGGATCACGGGCTCGGTGTGCCACTCGGCGGCCCTGCGGTACCACTGCGTGAGCCGCAGCTCCCCGCAGAAGTGGAGCATGAGCGTCTCGTACGGCGGCGCGGGGTCGAACTCGAAGCGCACGGCGTGCAGCTCCTCGTCGCTCGGGACGAGCGCCGGGCGTGCGCGCCGCAGGTACTCGATGAGCGCGAGGGCGTGCTTCTGCTCCTCGTAGAACCAGATCGACATGAACGCGGAGAAGTCGCTGTCGTGCCGGTTGTCGCGCAGGAACATCTCGGTCGCGGGCAGCGCGGACCACTCGGTGATCGCGTTCATCCGGATCGTGAGCGCCTGCTCGTCCGTGAGCGCGGCGCGATCGAGCCGGTCCCACGGCACGTCGCCCAAGGACCAGCGGGCGCGCTCCATCGAGTGGAAGAGCTCTGGGTACAGCATGGCGGAATCCTCCCGGGGTGACGGGAGAGGTAAGGCCGGTGTGTCTCCGGCGTGTCACCGCTCGGCGACGGCGGGAGGGCTGCCCCACTCTCGCGCCGGTGAACGGCAAGCGAGGGCTGGGCCGCTCATGCGCAGCCTCGACACGACGCTTATCAATGGGCCTGCAGCCAGCAAGGACCGTAGCCGATCGAGCATGGTGCTCCCTCACGCCGCCGGTCCGGGGAGACATCCATGGAATCGCTCAAGTCCACCTCCGTCACTCACTACTTCGACACGCTCGACCACCGGATCCTGTGCGGTGTGCCCGGGTTCGATCGTTCCACGAAGCACTCGCGCGCCGTCACCTGCCCGTCGTGCGTGGGGCTACTCCACGGCAAGGAGAGCGCGGGCCTCGCCGGCGATCCGGGGAGCGGCGCGGGGAGGTAGCGCGTGGCGCCCCGGTTCACTCGGACTCGATCCCGAGAGCGACGAGGAACCGGCAGACCATGTTGTAGGCGGCGATGACGCCGACGAGCTCGACCGTGCCGCGCTCGCCGAGGAAGGCCCGCACCGCCTCGAACGTGCCGTCGGCGACGCGGACCTCCCGCGTCAGCTCGAGCGCGAGCTGGAGCACGGCGCGCTCCTCGGCGTCGAACGCGTCCGCTCCGCCGTCCGCGCCCGGGCCGCTGCGCAGCACGGCGAGCTGCGCTTCGGTGCCGCCCGTGGCGAGGAACGGCGCCTCGTGATGGTGGAGCTCGTAATCCGCTCCGTTCAGCACCGCGACCGCGCAGGTCGCGAGCTCGCGGAGCTTCGCCGGGACCGTGAGCTCGGAGCGCACCGCGCCGAGGAAGCCGTTCCACCCGCGCGTGAGCGGCGGGCTGTGGAGGAGCATGCGGTCGAGGTTCAGGAGCGCGCCGCCTCGGCGGGCGCGAACGGCGGACACGAGGTCGGCCGGCTCTTGCACGTCGGACGGCAGGTACGGAATGCGGGGCATGGCCGAGGGTAGCAACGGCGCAGGAGTCCGAGGGCAGCCTGGAGGGGTGCGGATCTGCCGTGCGGATCTGCCGCAGGCGGAAGGAGGCAGCACGGCGAAGGCTCGAACTCCGTGTGACCCGCCGCGGCCGCATTAGGTACAGGCCCATACCACCACCAGGCTGGGATCGAGGCGATTCATGGGGTTCAAGGATCTGGGCGACAAGAGCGCGGCGCCGCACGTGGACACACCGGCGCAGGCGGAGGCGAGAGCGCAAGCCGTCGCCGACGTGAAGGCGAAGGCCGACGCGAAGACGGCGAAGGCCGCCGCACAGCGCGAGGCGAAGCGGAAGGACGAGGGGAAGACCGCTGCCGTGAAGGACCCGAAGGGCGGGGCGGCGTAGCCGGCGTCACGCGAGCCGCGCCATGGCCTCGGCGAAGGCGGGGGCCCGCGCCTCGTTCGCGGATCTGAAGTACACGAACGCCACGTCCCAGGGCTGCGCGCGGATGCGATCCACCCAGCGCGAGAGCGCGCGGCGGTCGTAGTCGGGCCGCTGCAGGCGCAGGTAGCCGAACCGCGCGGTCGGGACGAGCGGTGTGTCGCCTCGCAGCGCGTCCACGATGCACAGGGCAGCGCCGGCCTCGCGCAGCGCCGAGAGGACGGCGTCGTCGCCCCAGCTCCGGTGACGGAACTCGAGCGCCGTCCGGCCGCCGCGGGGGACGACCGAGAGGAGATCCCGCAGGAGCGGCAGGTCCTTCTCGAGCGTCGGCGGCAGCTGGAAGAGGACCGCCCCGAGCTTCTCCTCGAGCTCGGCCGCGGCGAGATGGAAGGACCGCACCGCACCGGCGACGCCGGAGAGCCGCCGCTCGTGCGTGATCTCTCGCGGCGCCTTGAGCGCGAACGAGAAGCCGGCCGGCGCGGCGTGGTACCAGCGGGTGAGCGTGTCCGGATCGGGCGGCCGGTAGAACGTCGAGTCCACCTCAACGGTGGGAAGGCGCCGCGAGTAGGCCTCGAGCATTCGCGGGACCGGAAGGCCGGCGGGATAGAACGGGCCCCTCCAGTGCCGATAGGCGAAGCCGCAGGTGCCGGCGAGGATCCGGGTCACGTGGTCCGCGGAGAGCTATGCGGTCGGACGGAGCGTGTACGGTCCCGCTTGGACCCAGGCCTCGATCGGGACGCGTTGGGCTCCTTCGCCGTCGGAAACGCGATCGTCGGCCCGAGCGAGGATCATCCGACCCCGGCCGTCGCCGCCACCCGCTCCCCCGCGCTCCCCAGCACGACCCGCAGGTCGTGAGTCCCGCCGTCGTCCACGAGCGCGATCGCGCGAGGATCGACCTCGGCGCCGTCGAGCCGCGCCGTCTCGATCCCGCGGCAGCGGCGCTCGGGGTTCGTGACGGAGATCTCGTAGCGCGTCTTGCCGAAGCGCCAGCTGATCGCGTACTCGGGCCAGGAGGCGGGGATGCACGGATCGAGCGCGAACGTGTCGCCGTTCCGCCGGAGCCCGAGGATGCTCTCGAGGCCGGCGCGGTACATCCAGCCGGCGGACCCCGTGTACCAGGTCCACCCCGCGCGCCCGGCGTGGTCCGGGTGCGCGCAGACGTCCCCGGCGAGCACGTACGGCTCGCCCCGGTAGCGCGCGACCTCCGGCCCCGTGCGCGTGTGGTTCACCGGGTTCAGCATGTGGAACAGCTCGGCCGCCTCGTCGCCGCTCCCGAGCTTCGCGAGCGCCATCACGATCCACGCGGCCGCGTGCGTGTACTGGCCACCATTCTCCCGCACGCCGGGCGGATAGCCCTTGATGTAGCCCGGCTCCTGCGCCGAGCGATCGAACGGCGGCGTGAGCAGCACCACCACCTGGGCGCCTCGCCGCACGAGGTGCGTGCGGACCGAGTCCATCGCGCGATCGGCGAGCCGGGGCGGCGCCGCTCCCGAGAGCACCGCCCAGGACTGGGCGATGGAGTCGATCATGCACTCGTCGCGCTGCGCCGAGCCGAGCGGCGTGCCGTCGTCGTAGTAGCCGCGCCGGTACCACTCCCCGTCCCAGGTGCGCTCGAGCGCGGACGCGAGCCGGGCCGCCTCGGCGCGGTAGCGGGCGGCCCGGACGGTATCCCCGCGCGCGCTGCACAGCGGCGTGAAGTCGGAGAGGACGGCGTGCAGGAAGAAGCCGAGCCACGCGCTCTCGCCGCGGCCGTCCTTTCCGACGCGGCTCATCCCGTCGTTCCAGTCTCCGTTCCCCATGAGCGGGAGGCCGTGGGCGCCCGAGGTGAGCCCGCGGTCGAGGGCGCGCACGCAGTGCTCGAAGAGCGAGCCCTCCTCCGTCGAGACGTGCGGCTGCGCGTAGAGGTCCTGCGCGTCCGGCGCGAGCGCCGGCCCCTCGAGGAACGGGATGCGCTCGTCGAGGACGCCGTCGTCTCCCGTGGTCCGAACGTAGTGCGCGACCGCGTACGGCAGCCAGACGAGATCGTCCGAGCAGCGGGTGCGCGTCCCCCGGCCGCCCGGCGGATGCCACCAGTGCTGGACGTCTCCCTCGCGGAACTGCCGCGCCGCGGCCCGCAGGAGGTGCTCGCGCACGAGCGCCGGCCGCGCCATCGCGAGCGCCATCGCGTCCTGGAGCTGGTCGCGGAACCCGAACGCACCGCCGGGCTGGTGGTAGCCAGTGCGCGCCCACATCCTGCAGCTCAGGTCCTGGTAGAGAAGCCAGCGGTTCATGAGGACGTCGAAGGAGTCGTCGGGCGTCCGGACCTGCACCGCGCCGAGGGTCTCTTCCCAGGCGCGCGTCGCGGCCTCGAGCGCCGCGGCCGCCGCCTCCGCGCGACCGTGTCGCCCGACGAGCTCGCGGACGTGGCTCGGGTCTCTCCCCTCGCCGAGGAGGAGCACGATCTTCCGGGTCTCACCCGGCGCGAGGACGACGGCGAGCTGGAGGCCGGCGCAGGGATCGAGCCCCGCCCCGAAGCGCGCGGGGAGCGCGTCGAGCCGGAGCGCCGCCGGCCGCGCGAGCGAGCCGTTCCGGCCGAGGAAGGCGGTGCGATCGCCCGTCGCCGAGCGAGGCTTCTCGCTCGCGTGGGCGAACGCCACCCGACCCGCGAACTCGTGGTTCCACGCGTTCGTGGCGAGGATCGCCCCGGTCGCCGGGTCCTGCTCCGTCACGACGTGCTGGTTCTGGCGGGCCTGGGGCGGTCCGAGGACCCACTCGACGTAGGAGAAGACCGAGAGGCGCCGCGGGAGGCGGCCCTCGTTCGTGAGCGTGAGCAGCGAGACCTTCACGGGGTCGACCGCGTCCACGAAGACGTCGAGGCGATGGCGGATGCCGTTCGCCGCGCGCTCGAAGCGGGTGACCCCCGCGCGGTGGCGGATCACGAACCGACCGCTCGCGCCGTCGCGGGGCAGCGGCCCCGGCGTCGGCGACCACGCCTCGCCGCTTTCGTCGTCGCGTACGAGGATGGCCTCCGAGGTGGGGTCGGTTACCGGATCATTCTCGAACGGGGTGAGGCGGTTCTCGCGGCTGTTCCCGGACCAGGTGAAGGACGAGCCCGAGGCGGTGACGACCGTCCCGAAGGCCGGGCTCGCGATGACGTTCGCCCAGGGCAGCGGCGTCTCCTCGGCTCCGTCGAGGACGATGACGTACTCCCGCCCGCCGTCGGCGAACCCGCCGATCCCGTTCGCGAGCGCGAGCGGCGGAACCTCCGGCGGCGCGGCCGGGGCGAGCGACGTCCCGGGGCCGGCGGGAGGCTTGAGCTCGACCGCCGCCGGCTCCGCCGCAGGGGCCGCGGGTCGATCGAGCTGGTGCGCGAGCGAGCCCCGGTCGCCGGAGAGGACCGCCTTCGCCACGCCGGAGAGGAGGAGGCGCTCCGCCTCCGTCATCCGGTCCCCGCGCAGCAGGTACGCGCCGCCCGAGCGGTGCTTCCAGGTTCGCCAGGGCCCCTCGTCGAGCAGGGCAGCAAGCTGCCCGTGCACCTCGTCGAGGTAGCTCACCGGGTGCTCGTTCAGGATGACGACGTCCGCGCTGAGCCCCTTCAGCCGCCAGTACTCCTGTGCCTGGAGGATCTGCCGGACGAGCGCGAGGTCCGCGTCAGCGACGACGCGCACGAGCAGGACGGGGAGATCGCCGGAGATGCCGTGCGCCCAGAGCCCCTCCTGGCCGAGGGTGCTCCGCGCGAGGAGCTCCGGCCCGGGCCGGAGCGAGGCGTCGGCGTACAGCACGCGCGAGGCGAGGCGCTCGAACAGGAGAGCCTCCTCGCTCGAGATGCCGAGGTGGTGCAGCCGGCTCCGCGCGTGCGCGAACGCGAGGGCGAACGTGCGCGCGGTGGCGGTCGGGTCGTGGTAGCGCTGCGCGAGCGCGAGCGCCGTCTCCCGGCTCGACGCCATGCCGGTGGCGAACGAGAGCCTCACGACGCCGCCCGGGGCGAGGCGCACGCGCTGGCGCAGGCTCACCATCGGATCGAGCAGGACGCCAGTCGTCCCGGAGAGCGGGCGCCCGTCGAGCGCCTGCGGATCCTCGGGGCCCCGGCCACGGCCGAGGAAGCGGCCGCGGTCGCTCTCCCACTCGACCGGTCCCTGCGTCCGGGTCTCCTGCCCGATGACGTGCACCGCGAAGACCTCGGCGTCGTCCGGGGCGCGCGGTCGCCGCCGGCAGAGCAGCGCGTTGCTCTCCGCGATGTACTCGGACTCGACGAAGAGCTTGCCGAACGCGGGGTGGGCGAGGTCGTCCGCGCTCGGCGCGAGGACGATCTCGGCGTAGCTCGTGACCTCGAGCTCGCGGACCCGGCCCCCGTGGTTCGTCACCTCGAGGCGCCGCACCTCGACGTCGTCCTCGGGTGAGACCGCGACGTCGAGCTTCGTCCCGATCTCGTCGTCCCTTCGCTGGAACGTCGCCTTCTCCATCGTGAACACGACGACGTCGTCGTTCGCGTCCGTCGCGGTCGGCTGGTGCGTCGCCGACCACACCCGCCCGCTCCGGACGTCGCGGAGGTAGAGGTACTGGCCCCCGGGGTCGCGGGTCGCGTCCTGGCGCCAGCGCGTGACCGCGCGCCCGCTGCAGAAGCTCGTGCCGCCGCCCGCGTTCGTGACGACCGCGGTGTAGTTGCCGTTCGAGAGGAAGTGGGCGTGCGGGAACGCGGTGTGCGGCGAGCGGAAGCGGCGGACCGCGGCGGGCGGCACCGGCGCCGCGACGCGCGTCGCCTC
>WNFV01010117.1_pt1 | contig 10329 bp, 9 predicted proteins | sample 5400101 | NCBI WGS metagenome assembly WNFV01 (sample SAMN13153361, study PRJNA577476) | soil metagenome | isolation source: 115 cm soil or saprolite under grassland replicate 1 | place: USA:California | collected 2016-06-15 | reverse complement strand
CAGCAACATCGCAGAAGGTGAAGGTCGGCGCGGACGCCGTCGCGAGCCGCCGACCGCTAGATGCAAGCCAAACGAATCACCACATTCGACGCGATTTTCCTCGCCGCCATCACCATCCTCGGCGCCTGGCTGCGCCTCCGCCAGCTCAGCGTTCCCAGCTTCTGGCTCGACGAGATCCTCGATTACGACATCGCCACAGCGGCAAGCAAACAGGCGCTCTGGCGATGGCTCGGCATCTTTCAGCTCGAACACGGGCCGCTCTTTTACGCAACCGAACTCGCGGGACGTTGGGCGCATACCGCGGAAATGTCCGCCCGACTCGCAGCCGCGTTGTTTGGAATCGCGACCATTCCGGCGATCTGGTTCGCCGCACGCATCTTTTCTGATCGCACGGCGGCCTTCGTTGCCGCAATTCTGCTTGCCGTGTCGCCGCTGCACATCTACTACAGCCGCGAAGCGCGTCCCTACGCGATGACGCTGCTCATCACCACGCTGGTGTTGATCGTCCTCCTTCGAGGTGCACCCGTCGGCGCATGGATCGCGATCTTCGCGTTGGCGTTTTACTCGAGCGCGACCACGGCGCCGATTGCCATCAGCGCGGCCGTTGCGGCGCTGATGATTCGACAATGGCGCGTCGCAGGCGTGGCGTTCACCTGCGCGATTCTGACCGCTGCCTGCTACCGGCCCGCAACCCACCTGGGACATGCGGATTTCCCCCACCTCAACACGCTGCTGCAGTCATTTTCCGTGGCCGCGCTCGATGCGAGTCGTCCTCACCGCGCCGCGTACGTTTTCGCGCTGCTTGCAGCGGTCGGCGCCGTTGCACTGTTTCGACGCAACAGGCCGCAAGCCATCGTCCTGATCACGATGACCATTCTGCCGATTGCCATTCCCGTCGCTGCCGCTTGGCGGATGCATCACTTTTTCGCAATCCGCTACGCGATCGCCGCTCTTCCTTCGTACCTCCTTCTCGCTGCATTCGGCTTGTCGACGGTTCTTCAGCCGCTTCGTCGCTGGCGAGTGGACATGATCGCCAGCGTCATCGCCGCTGCCCTTCTCACCCGCAGCGGTTGGAACGCAGCGCTCAACGAGCCGTTTCGAAAACTCGACTGGCGAACCGTCGCACGGACGATCTCGCGCCATTCGCATGCGAACGATGCGGTGATCGCCGCGAATGACTGGACCGCCATTTCGCTCGGCTTCTACCTGCGAGGTCTGTCGCCGCCCATTCGCCTCTTCAACGCGAACGGCTCGGAAACGCTCGGAGAGGTCTTCGCATACCAGAACACGACCTCGTGGATCGTCGTCTCGGAGGATTTCGGCAGCCCGTTCGCCGCTTGGGCGTGTCGCTTTCCAGTGCTGCTCGCAAATCCGCTCGAGAATTTCCGCCTTCACTACTCGCCCAACGCCTACTACTTCCTGACCGATCGGAGCACGCCCGCGGAGCATCGCGCTCTCCTCGCCTCTTTTTCCGGCGGCGCACCTTCGATTCATTTCGCGCCGGGCGATGACATCTTTCTCGGCGACGGCTGGAGCGGAGCCGAAGCGGAGGAAGGTGGTTATGCGCGGTGGGCAATTGGACGTCGAGCGTTCATCGCTCTTCCCGTCGGTGAGGCTGGCAATCGATTGCTCACGATCGATATGGCGCCCGCTTCCAAGTCTCAAAGCGCATCCCTCAGTCTCAATGATCAGGAAATTGGCAACATCGCGCTGCAGACCCGCCAACGCCACGTCTTTGCAGGTGTGTTTCACACGGGAGTGAACATCCTGCGATTTGATTTCGAGCGCGCCACTGCTCCGGCTGATGTTGATCCGCGCTCTTCCGATCACCGTCCGTTGGCGGCGCGAGTATACGAAGTGACTATCGACAATGGCGGCCCGGGCGAAACACATGTCTTGCGTCTCGACCAGGCAGAGACGTATGTCAGTCAAGGCCGGCCGCTGCCGGCGAACGTCGATGGCGCGAAGCTCGCGCACTTCGTTGGCCGGCTTGGATTCGATCCGCAGCGTGCGATCCTGGCGCTGACACCCGGTCGGGCCACGCTGGCGAATCTCGCCACGACCATCGCCGACGACTCGTCATGCATGGACAACGAACAATTCCTCCGCACGCTGTTCCCCGCGCTCCTCGGCAGAGAAATCACTGATCGCGAGCTTCGCGAATTCACGACACAATTGGAGAAAGGGGTGAGCCGTTCGACGATCGCCTGGCGACTGGGAAACTCGGACGAGGTCCGCGCGCAGCTGCGCTAGATGCCCGTGACCCGAATCACTTCCTCGAACGACGTCGTCCCCTCAGCCAGCTTGCGTAGTGCCGACTGTCGCAGGGTGCGCATTCCGCGCTTGATGGCCATGTCCTTGATCTTGAGGAAGTCTTCGGAACGATCGACGAGATCGCGGATGGCGTTGTCGATCGAGAGAATCTCGAAAATTCCGGTGCGGCCGAAGTAGCCGGTGTTGCGGCAGCGGATGCAGCCGGCCCCTTCCTTGACGATGATCCGCTTCCCTTCGGGAGCCTGCAGGTTGAGCATGCCGGCTTCCTCATGCGTGAGCGGCCGGTTGCGTTTGCAGTCTTCGCAGATTCTCCGCACCAGGCGTTGGGCCATCGCGCCCACGAGCGTGGACGAGATCAGAAACGGCTGGATGCCAAGGTCAATGAGGCGGGTGACGGAGGTGGCGGAGTCGTTCGTGTGCAGCGTGGAGAAGACGAGGTGTCCGGTGAGCGCCGCTTGGACCGCGTTCTCCGCGGTTTCCGCGTCGCGAATTTCACCGACCATGATGATGTCGGGATCCTGGCGAAGGATGGTTCGCAGCGCCGCGCCGAATGTGATCCCCACCTTCGCCTGCACGGAGGTCTGATTGAACTCCTCGTGCACCATTTCGATTGGATCTTCAATCGTGGTGATGTTGATCTCCGGCGAGGCGAGCGTCTTCAGCGCGGAGTAGAGCGTGACCGTCTTGCCCGATCCGGTCGGCCCGGTGACGAGGATGATTCCGTGCGGCCGCTGGATCCAATCGTTGAAAATTTTCAGCTCGTCTTCGTAGAAACCGAGGCCGGAGAGATCGCGCAGCATGACGTCGGGATCGAAGATGCGCATGACCATTTTTTCCCCGAACGCCGTCGGCAGCGTGGAGACGCGCAGCTCGATCTCTTTTCCCGCGTGATCCGTTTTGATGCGGCCGTCCTGCGGCCGGCGCTTCTCGGCGATATCCATGCGGCACATCGTCTTGAGCCGTGACGTGATGGCCAGGTTCACGAGCTTCGGCACGCGTTGAATCTCGTGCAGAACGCCGTCGATGCGGAAGCGGATATTGGCGTGCTCGCGCTTCGGCTCGATGTGAATGTCCGACGCGCGCGAGTCGTATGCGTGCTGCAGAAGGAAATCGACGGCGTTGACGATGTGCGCGTCGCTCGCTTCGATCTCCGCGCCCGATTTCAGCTTGACGTACTGCTCGAGGTTGCTGAGATCGATCGCCCCACGGTTTAGATCGCGCTCGGCCTTGGTGACCGACGCGCGGAACCCGTACTGCTCATTGATGACTCCCATCACATCGGATTCGGCGGAGACGACGACCTCGATCTCCTGCTTCACCATCTGCTGGTAACTGTCGAAGGCCACCGTGTCGAAGGGATTGATGACGGAGACGACCAGCTTCCCGTCGCGGACGGCGACGGGGACCATCCTGTGCTTGCGCGCGAACGGACGGGAGATCTTCGCTTCGATCATCTCCACGTCGAGTTTCAGCGGGTCGATTTTGAAGAAATGCAGGTGCGCGTCTTCGGCGATCAGGCGCGCAAGCAGGAAGTCGTCGATGCGCGTGCCGTGGCCGCTGGCGTCGGTGAGGTTCATTGCCGCGAGCGCCTTGAACGGGCTCGTGGCGTCCTCATCGGAGCGGGACTTGGACGAGCGGGCCTGCGCGCGGACCTGCTTGTCGACCGAGTCGACTTCGGCGCGCTGTTTTTCATCGATGAATCCGGCGTTGAACAGCAGGCCGCCAAGGTACGAGACAGTGATCTCGCGACTTTTCTGGTGCGAGGCAATGGGAGTGACGGTCATATAGGAATGATTAATGTTGAATGTTAAATGTTGAATGTCAACTTAGGCCACCATATTTCATTCAACATTCTTCACTCCCGCACTTCGAGCAGAAAACCTTTCAGGTACTCCCCCTCCGGACAATAGATGGACACGGGATGATCGGTCGCTGCCGTGAGCCGGCGCACGAATGAGACGCGGCGTCCCGCGTCGACCGCGGCGGCGAAAACCACCTTCTGGAAAAGGTCGAGCGACATGTGTCCGGAGCAGGAGAACGTCAGCAGAAAACCGTCGCGATCGAGAAGGCGCATGGCATAGAGATTCACGTCCTTGTAGCCGCGCGCGGCGCGATCGACTTCCACTCGGCGCTTTGCAAAGGCAGGAGGATCGCAGACGATCAGGCCAAACCGATCGCCTGTCGACGAGAGGTGCCGGACGTGCGCGAACGCATCCGCGACTGTGAATCGCGTGATGTTCGACGATGCGTTCAGATCGTGGTTCCGCCGTGCCTGATCGATGGCCAGATCGGAGCCGTCGACGTTTTCAACGAACGTCGCACCGCCAGCGGCCGCGTAAACACCGAATGCTCCGGTGTACGAAAAAAGATTGAGGACGCGGCGGCCTGACGCGAGCGTTTGCGCGAGCGCGCGATTCTCGCGCTGATCGAGAAAGAACCCGGTCTTCTGCCCTGACGCCGGATCGACTTCGAATCGCAGTCCGTTCTCCAGAATCGTGGTCGCCGGTGTGCCTTCGCCGATCGATTCCGGCTCGGTGGGAAGCTGCTCGAGGCGTCGTGCGGGAAGATCATTGCTGAGGTAGATCAGCCGCGGCTTCAGCTCGCGGCGAATGACATCGAGGATCAACGGTTTGATTCGGTCGATTCCCGCATTCGCCACTTCGATGACTGCGACATCGTTGTAGAGATCGACGACCAGCCCGCTGAGCTCGTCGCCTTCGGCGTTGATCACCCGCACCGCGTTGGTTGCTGTGTCGAGCAACGTGCGCCGGCGGGCGATCGCCGTGTTCATTCGCTGCGCGATCAACTCCGGGGTCAGCTTTTCTTCGCCGAAGCTCAGCGCGCGAAGACGAATCTCCGATCGCGGCGAGTAGAAGCCGGAGGCGACCGGCGTCCCGTTGGCGTCGAAGAGATCTCCGACAGCCGCATCGTCCGGTCCGCTTTCGCTGCCGATCGCTCCGGCAAAGATCCACGGATGCCGGTTCGCGATGATGCGTTCCTTGCCTCGTTTGAGGGCCAGTCGCTTTCGATTGCTCGAAATAAAAATTTCGTCCATCGGAAGCTCTTATAATGATCGTGATGCCGGCGATTCGCGAAAAACGATTCCACACCCGATGTCAGGAAGAAGTGTACCGGCAGGTGAAGTCCTACCTCGGTGAATTGGTCGACGAGTACTTCGACGACGCCGAGCACTGCGATTTTTATCTGAAGTACGGTTCCACCGTGTTGGAGATCTCCATCGATCCGTACGAAGAAGATGATGCCGTGATCGAGGTCCTCGCATTTTGCGTGCAGGGTGTCGAGCCGTCGTTCGAGATGATGCGCGAGCTTCTGCGGCTCAACTCCCAGGTTCCGTTGGGCGCGTTCAGCCTCGTCGGCAAAGACATCTTCTTCTCCCACTCGTTCCTCGGCCGCCGCATGAGTCCGGAGCAGTTCATCGCTTCGCTCGACAGCGTGGCAAACATCTCCGACGAATACGACGAAAAACTGGTCGCGCAGTACGGCGGTGAAACGGCGCTGGAGTGCATTCGCAGCCGGACGCTGCGGCGTCCCGAGGTGGCAGCAAAGGCGGAACAAAACTGAGGCATATCCTTTGCTGTTTGAGAGCGGTATGAGGATACGAGTGGGCGTGCGGGCGGCGATACTCGCAGCAGCGCTGTCGGCGCTGCTTTGGGGATGCACCGGCGGTCAGGAAGGAAGTGCCGCCGAAGAGCAGGTCCCGAAGAAAAATCCGATTACGACCGAGACGACTGCCCAGCAACAGCAGCAGCCGCAGGTCGACGCGCGTCAAGAGCTGAAAGCGATCAGCCCCGCGATTCCGGTGTACGCCGGCGCAAAATATCGCGACGACCTGACGCGCCGCGATTCGGTGATGGTTCGAAATCAATATGGCGCGAACGCGCAGGTGATCACGCTGGCCACCGACGATTCGTTCCCGCAGGTTTACCACTACTACACGACGTATCTCGCGCAGTTCCGCGCCTATCCGCCGCAGCCGCCGTTTCCGCCGCAGCAGAACTGGCGCACGCTGGAAGTGCCGTTGAATCAGGCCATGCAGGATCCGTTCATCCCGGGCGACACGCTCAAATCGCAGGAAAAACAGGTGACGCTGCAGGTCGCGGAAACCGAGGCGGAACCGAAGACGGTGATTCGATACATCATTACGCCGGCGGCTGCGGGAGGATCGCAGGTCGCCGGAAAATAGGAGGTGGGGAGTAGGAAGTAGGGAGTCGAAGCTCGCGTCAACTCTCTACTCCCTACACCCTACTCGCATGTATCCCTGGCGTCGCATTCTCATCCCCACTGACTTCTCCACCGCGGCGGAGTGGGCATTCGACGACGCGATTCACCTCGCGGTGACGACAGGCGCCGAGCTGGTGGTCCTGCACATTCGGATGACCCAGAGCTCGAATCCCGATGCCTTGCGTTTCCCGCTCGATGATTCCGCGTACGAGTACGCGGAGAAGCAGGAGTTGCAAGCGCTGCGCGAGCGCGTGCGCCGCGCAAACTCGAACGTGCCGACACGGCTGATCGTCGAGAAAGCTCCCGATCCCGGAGCGGAGATCTGCAGCTCTGCGCGCAGTGAAGGAGCGGACCTCATCGTCGTCGCGACGCACGCGCGACACCACGTCGCACATCTGCTGATCGGCTCCACGACGATGAGCGTGATCAGCGATCCTCCAGCGCCCGTTCTCGCGATCCGCTACGGGATCCCGAAGCGTGGCCGGTGGAAAAGGATTCTCGTCCCGGTGCATCTGAAGCAGCCGTCGGAAGCGGCAGCGGAACTGGCGGGAAAAGTTGCCCGCGATCAGAAATGCGAAGTTCATCTCGTGATCCTGTGCGAGGACGCCGATCGGCAGATCGCAGAGGAGCACGTGGAAGAGGTCGCGCGCCGCTGGTTCGAGAACGTTCCGCTCAAACGCGCCGTCATCAGTGCCGCTGACGTGGAGAAGGAAGTCGTGCGCTATGCGGCAGAGGCGAACGCCGACGCCGTTTTCGTGAATGCTCGCCGGGAGATCGGCACGGTGAAGCGGGACATCATCCGGCACGTGGGCGCCCCGGTCATGATTGTGCCCCCCTCCCGCCCGGCGAGTGGCGGGTAGCGGGTGGCGGGGTGGGTCCCACCCGCTACCCGCCACCCGCTACCCGCCAAAACTGAGGGTAGGGAAATGACCGTCCAGATCACTCCTTAGGTGGCGTCATGTCTCTAAAGCTGACTTCGCAGCATGATGAGGATTCGGTCGACGAATCGGCGACCGAGACGATCATTCTCTCGGAGGCGCAGATCGACTATCTCGAGCAAATGTCGCCCGAGTCGAACGCTCTCGGGTGGGCTCACGCGATCCGGACGATCCTCGATCGATTCGCACAGGGCGGGATCGATCTCACTGCAGCGAGCAGTGAGGAAGAGATTGCGGAGCTGGCAGCCGTGGAGCTTCGCGCTAGCGCAACGCTTTGCGCTTCGGTATCGAACCGGTCAGCAGCTCGACCAAAGTATCGATCGAGTCTGCCTGCGACAGGTCGATTCCGCTCTGGAATGCCGCCTCGATCAGGCCGCGGATAATTTCCGCCCGGCTGATCGCACGTCCGTGCTTCAGACGGATGTCGATCGCCAGCCTGTCGAGATAAGCCACGTGCCGGTCAAGCAGCACAACCGTGATCTTGGCCCACGGTTCCGTGTGCACGATCGGTCGCCCACGATTGGGTTTCGTTGTCGGAACTGGACTCACACGTTCTCCTCTCTATCAGTATCAGTCAGTCGCGGGGGATATGCCATTGCTGGGACGGCCAAGTCTACGCCTGGGGCGACGTCAAGTCCATCCGTAAGTAAAAGCAGAACGCCTTTTATCGGCCCAAGTGGAATGGCTACAGCGGTTAACTGATGGCTCTGCGGTCGAACGCCCGTAAGCCGAGCCGCATGAAAACGCCCAAAATCAGCAACAGTCCGGCGTCAGCGCCGTGGTCGGCCGCCGAACGCATTTTCCCTTCGACGCCGGGTGCTTTCTGCCTCCGCTGCTTTTTCGCCGGTTTCTTGCCTGGTTTCGGATTGCGTATGACGTGTTAGGTTGCACATGTCATGCATGCGCTCGCGCTCATTTTTGCACTGGCGATGACACGCCCTCGCCTCCGTGATCTCGGCGTCATCATCGGCACGATTCCCACCGGTCCTCTGAACGCGATCACCGACGTCGAGGGAGTTCGCGTTGGACACGCGACGCTGATTCGCGGCGAGAGCATTCGCACCGGCGTGACCGCGATCCTTCCGCACGGCGGAAATCTGTTTCAGGAGAAGGTGCCTGCCGCGATCTTCGTCGGCAACGGCTTTGGAAAAATCATGGGCACCACTCAGGTCGAGGAGCTCGGTGAAATCGAGACGCCGATCCTGCTCACATCGACGTTGAACGTGCCACGCGTTGCCGATGCCCTGATCGATTTCATGCTCGCGCAGCCGGGCAATGAGAATGTGCGCTCGATCAATCCCGTGGTGGCGGAGACTAACGACGGGACGCTCAATGACATCCGTTCGCGTCCGATCGGGCGCGACGAAGTGTTTCAGGCGCTGAAATCGGCGGCGACAGGTCCTGTCGAAGAAGGCTCGGTCGGCGCGGGCACCGGCACGATCGCATTCGGGTACAAAGGCGGCATCGGCACCTCGTCGCGCCGCATCGTTGGCTACACGCTCGGCGTGCTGGTGCAGACGAACTTCGGCGGATCGTTGACCATCGCCGGAGTGCCGGTGGGACGGGAACTCGCCGACGAGTGCGGCGGCGCTACACACGGGTCTTGTGTCATGGTGATCGCCACGGATGCTCCGGTCGACGCGCGAAATCTGAAGCGCATCGCGGCGCGGGCGATCATGGGCATGGCTCGAACCGGAGCGGCGGGATCGAACGGCTCCGGCGATTACGCGATCGCCTTCTCCACCGCGCGCGGCAAACCATTGCTGTCGAACGATGCGATGTCGCCCCTCTTCCTCGCCACGATCGAAGCGACCGAAGAAGCGATCATCAACTCTCTACTGCGGGCGACCACAGTCACGGGCAACGGCCACACCGCGGAGGCGTTGCCGATCGAGCCGGCGAAAGAGATCCTCCGGCGGCACGGCGCGATCCGCTGAGGCCGGACCGCGAATTGCACAAAGCGGCCGCGGAGGTTTCGATGTTGAAGAAGACGTTCATTTTTATCGCTCCGCTTTTTGTTCTCCTTGCCGGCTGCGGCTCCAGCGGACTCGGCGGCGGTGTTTCCCTCGATGAGGAATGGCAGCTTGGAAATCAAATGGCTGCGCAGGTCGCGCAGCAGGTGCGGCTGGTCAACGACCCGCAGGCGCTCGCGTACGTGCGCATGGTCGGCGAGCGCATTCACGGCGTGACTCCGATTGCGGACCGGCCGTTCGACTTCGAAATCGTCAGCGATCCATCCGTGAACGCCTTCAGCATTCCCGGCGGTCACGTTTACGTCAACACCGGTCTGATCGCCCGCGCAGACAAGGCCAACGAGCTCGCGGGGGTGCTGGCGCACGAAATCAGCCATGTCGTAGCCCGGCATGCAATCAAGCAGGTGCAACAGGCACAGGAGATCAATGTCATCGGCAGCATTCTTCTCGGTCAGAATCCGAACATCGTGTCGCAGATCGTGGCGCAGATTGTCGCCGGCGGGGCGATGGCGCGCTTCAGCCGCGCAGATGAGAAGCAGGCCGACGACATGGGCCTCGATTTCATGACCCGCGCCGGGTACGACCCGCATGGCATGCTGGACTTCTTCCAGAGACTGCTGGCGATGGAGCGGGGCGGAGACAGCGCGGTCTCGCGATTCTTCCGCGATCATCCGGGCACGCAGGATCGCATTGACGATATTTCCGGCCGCATCAACAAAATGGGGCGGACCTCCGGAATTGTCGACGATCCGGATTATCAGGTGATCCGCCGGCGGATCATGTAGCCGCTCGGCCGGCGCTCCGGCGGCGTTCGTCCTCCATCGGCGCATCCATGACCAGATCGCACTGCCCGTGCAGTTCGGTCGGGGCATGCTGCGGGAGGAGTGCGCGCAAGAGCGGTG
>WNFV01010115.1_pt1 | contig 10330 bp, 8 predicted proteins | sample 5400101 | NCBI WGS metagenome assembly WNFV01 (sample SAMN13153361, study PRJNA577476) | soil metagenome | isolation source: 115 cm soil or saprolite under grassland replicate 1 | place: USA:California | collected 2016-06-15 | reverse complement strand
TCCGCCGGCTCGAGTCCGCCGGCCTCACCGTCGAGCCGACGCCCGGTCATTACCACGTCCTACGCGACGGCAAGCCGCTCCGGAAGCAGAACGGCATGCCCTTCACGCTGCCCTTCTCCCCCGACACGATCCGTTGGCGCAGAACGGCCATCGTCGAACTGCGCAAGCTCGGCATCGACCTCTAGCGTGACTGCTCGGATCGCTCGACGAGTCGTGTGAGCAGCTCGGCCAACGTTCGACGCTCGGCTTCCGAGAGGGGCGCGAGGTAGTGGTCGTTCATGAGGGCGTCGAGCGCCTTCTCGGCCCGCGCCTGCATCCTCGCCCCCTGTCGAGTGAGCTTGATCGCGTAGGCGCGCCGATCATCGGGATTGCGCTCGCGCCTCACGAGGCCGGCCTGCTCGAGCTCGTCGATGACAGCGACCATGGTCGTGCGGTCGATGCGTAGCCGCTCTCCGATCGCCTGCTGAGAGAACAGGCTCGGCCCCGAAACCCGCTCAGCCTCCCTGAGGAAGGTGAGGACCGCGAAGTCCTTGACGCTCAGGCCGAGCGGCGCGAGCGCCTCGTTTCCCGCCTCCTGCGCCGCCTGTGAGGCGAGGCCGAGCAGGGCACCGACCCGGCGCATCATGGCCGGCGGCACGTCAGGAACTTCGAGAGGCTGATACTCCATTTGCCTGATCGTCAGCTTATCTGATAGTTTCTCGTACTGACACAAACTCTATCTTAGGGAGGTGCCCAGATGGCACCCGAAACGCAGCAACTACCGACGCCGACAAGGAGGCGGGCAATGGCTCGTAAGTGGTGGACGCTCCTGACCGTCTCGATCGCGACATTCATGCTCCTGCTCGACGTCACGATCGTGAACGTTGCGCTTCCGGAGATCCAGCGCGACCTCGGGGCGAGCCTGACCGACCTCCAGTGGGTCGTCGACTCCTACGTCATCGCCCTCGCAGCGCTCACACTCATGGCGGGCTCGCTCGCCGACCGGTTAGGCCGACGACTCGTCTTCACGGCCGGGCTCGCCGCCTTCACGGCAGCCTCGCTCCTCGCAGGGTTCGCAGGCACCCCTCTCACCCTCAACCTCGCCCGCGGCCTGCAGGGAATCGGCGGAGCCGCAATGTTCGGGACCGTCCTCGCCCTCATCGCGCAGGAGTTCGCGCCTCGCGAGCGCAAGACCGCGCTCGGGATCTGGGGGGCGACGGTGGGCATGGGCGTTGCAGTGGGGCCGCTCGTCGGCGGCGCACTGGTCGACTCCCTCGGCTGGCAGTGGATCTTCTTCGTCAACGTGCCGGTCGGCGCGCTGACGATCGCCCTCGCGCTCACGCGGCTTCGCGAGGCGCGCGATCCAAGCCCGGGACGGCTCGACTGGGCCGGTCTCAGCACCTTCTCGACCGCGCTGTTCCTGCTCATCTTCGGCGTCCTCCGCGGCAACGGAGAAGGGTGGTCGAGCCCCGAGATCGTCGGCAGCCTTGCAGGGGGTGCCCTGTTGCTCGCGGCCTTCGTCGCGATCGAGCTCCGGGGCACGAGCCCGATGCTCGACCTCCGACTCTTCCGCGTCCGAGCCTTCACCGGCGCTTCGCTTGCTTCCTTCGCGGTGGCCGCCTCCGTCTTCTCGATGCTCCTCTACATCGTCCTCTACCTCCAGAACGTCCTCGGCTACTCCCCACTCGGTGCCGGGCTACGGCTCCTTCCGATTACGGCCACGGCCTTCGTCTTCTCGCCGCTTGCCGCGAAGCTCTCGGAACGTGTCCCGCTTCGGGCGCTGATCGGTGTCGGCCTCGCTCTGGCAGGAGTCGGCCTCTTCCTCGCAGGAGGGCTGGACGCCCACTCCGACTGGACGGCGCTCCTCGCCGGACTGCTCCTCACTGGCGCGGGCATCGGCGTCGTCAATCCGACGGTCGCCGAGGCGGCAATCGGCGTCGTGCCGGCAGCAAGAGCGGCAACGGGAGCCGCGATCAACAACACCTTCCGCCAGGTCGGGGTCGCGGTCGGTGTCGCTTCTCTCGGTGCCGTCTTCCAGGGGCGCATCGAGTCGAAGCTCGGCCAGCTCCTCGCGAGCGGTCCGCCGGCACTGCAGGGGCACGCAGGCGAGCTTGCACCCGCCGTTTCCTCGGGGAACGCGGGAGCGGCGATCGCATCGGCACCGCCGGAGGCGCATGCGTTCCTCGCCAACGCCGCCCGAGAGGCCTTCCTCTCCGGACTGAACGAGATCTTCCTGATCGGCGGAGTCACGGCCTTCATCGGCGCCGCCCTCTCGCTCGTCCTCATCAGGGCACGAGACCTCCAGCTCGACTCCGCCGATGAGACCGCGGACGCGCCCGGTGAACAACCGGCTCTCGCGGCCTAGGCGCGTGGGGGAGCCACGGCTCCCCCACGGACCTTTCTGCGCAGCTGCTTCCGTAGGATCCGCCTGTGCCAGACCACCTTCTTGTCTTCCTCGTCGGCTCGATCGTCGTCACGGTCGTACCTGGTGCCGACATGGCACTCATCACCAGGCAGGTCGTTACCCGGGGACGCGGGGCCGCGCAGACCACGATCCTCGGCAACCTCTCCGGGCTCGTCATACATGCGAGTGCGCTCGCTGCAGGCCTGTCGGCGTTGCTCGTCGCCTCGGCGACCGCCTACAACGCGGTCAAGCTCGCCGGAGCCGTCTACCTCGTCTTCCTCGGCGTGCAGTCGCTACGGCAGGCGCGGCGAAGCCGTAACGCGACCGCCGCGACCAACCCAGGCCTCGCCCCGAAGCGCGGCAATCCTTACCGGCAAGGGCTGATCAGCACGGTGCTGAACCCCAAGCCGGCGCTCTTCTTCGTCAGCTACCTGCCGCAGTTCGTCGACCGGCACGGACCGGTGACGCTCCAGGTGAGCTTCCTCGCGGCGATCCACATTCTGATCGGCTTCGTCTGGCTGACGACCTACGCGTCGCTCGTTTCGCGCATGCACGCTGCGATCATCAGGCCACGGATCAAGGCTGCACTCGAGACGGCCACCGGAGCCGTGCTGATCGCGCTCGGCCTGCGAGTCGCAGTCGCGCATCGCTGAACCAGCAGAGTCACGCCACGGCCAGGTCGAGCGCGGCCGTGATCGGGAGCACGCGCACATCGTGCGTGACGAGGCGTTCGAGCAAACGGGTGAGCGTACCGCTGCCGATCGGCCCCCAGCCTTCGTCGTCGAGCCCGTGAAGGTTGTAACAGAGCCAGCCCGTGGGCCGGCGAGGAAGGACTCGATCGCCTCAGCGAGATGGTCGTCGCAGCGGCCCGGCCCGAAGCTGGCGCACGTTACTTTCTGCTGGCCGGGCCGGGGAAGCGGCATCACCGGGTCGCCACCCGTTCGAAAGGCGCGCACGCGAGTGGCCAACCAGGCCTCGAGCTGGGGACTCGACCGGTTGTAGGGAAACGCGAAGCTCGCCTTCGACGCATCGAAGCCGTCGAGCTCGGCGCGAAACACCTCGAGGCAGGCCTCGATCAGGCGCTCCGCCTCCTCGAGCGGCAACTCGGCCTTGTTTGCGTGGCGGTAGCCATGAGGCATGACGTAGTGCCCGCGCGCCGCGAGGTCGGACCAGAGGCCGAAGTCGCCCCTTGCGCCACCTGCGGTGCCACGACTCGTTCGGCTCGCCCCGATGGCCCGCGGCGAGGACGTGCAGCTCGGCGACGAGCCCGTAGCGCTCGAAGATCTCGGCCGTACGAATCGACGACCGCTCGAAGCCGTCGTCGAAGCTCAACGTCACGAAGTGCACGCCGGACGCTACTCGGTGGTGCGCGGATCGACGGAGACCCCGGTCAACTCGATCACGCGCCCGCCGTCGCGGTCGACCCACTCTCCGCAGGGACCGCCCCCGACCCCTTGCTCGAGCTCCACCGTGCTGCCGTCCAGTCGCAGCGCAGGGTGGTACCAGAGCGCACATTCGCGAGCGTCGCCCTCGATGTAGTGGCCGACCAACGACCGCCGAAAGCGGTCGCTCCGGTTCGGCTTGCTGCCGTGGACGAGCGAGCCGTTGAAGAAGAGAACGTCGCCGGGCTCCATGATCACCGGGACGACCTCCGCGTCGTCCGGAAGCGGCACGGTGACGTCGGTGAAGCTCTGGCTCGTGTCGGCCGCGATCGTGCAGAGGACGGGCCACTCCTGGCTGCCCGGCACGACCTCGAGGCAGCCGTTCTCCTCGTCGCAGCGATCGAGCGCCATCCAGGCGGCGATGCAAGTGCCCGGGTTCACGCGCAGGTAGTACTGATCCTGATGAGCCGCCTGACCGCGCGCGCCCGGCGGCTTGAAGTACAGCATCGTCTGCACGGCGAACGGCTCTAGCCCGCCGAGAAGTGTCGTCAGCGCGCGCGCCAGCCGTGGCTCGAGGAGCCAGTCGAGTGCCAACGGGTCCCAGCGATGCATGTGGATCATGCGCGGGTAGCGCTTCAGCGGATCGCTCGACTCCGGATCGACGCCGACGACATCACCGGGATAGGCGCCGGCCTCGCGAAGGCGCGTGAAGTGATCACGCCAGAACGTTGCTTCGTCGGTGTCGAAGAGACCGCGTGCAACCAGGTACCCCTGCTCGTCGAAGCTGCGCTTGTCGATCACGACTGCACGACTCCGAGCTCGGCCAGTTCGAACGAGGTCGTCAGCTCTTGCCGCGCACCCGTCTCGGCGGCGCGATAGCCGCTCTCGATGATGTCGATGACGTGGCGCGCATGCTCGGCAGTCACCGGCGTCGGCGTCCCATCGAGAACCCAATCGACGAGCTGCATGATGTCCTCGAAGACGTGGGACTCGTCCATGCCGCGGTGGTTGCCGACGACGTGCGGGAAAGCGCGCAGCTCGGCGAAGGGCTCGCCGTTCAGGAGAACGCCGTCGATCGTCCCGCGCGTGCCGAAGTAGAGACCCGCGGCGAACTGGTCGGAATGCCTGCCCGCCGCAGTTCCGTACGCCACAGCGAAGACGCCGTCGCCGAAGTCGAGCAGGAGAATCGTGTTGTCGTCGGCTTCCGCGGGAATCCGCGCGCCGAGGAACTCTCGTTCCCGTACGCGGATTCCGGACAGAGCGATGACCGCCTGCGCAGGCCCGAGGATGCTCGTCAATTGGTGCAGGGAGTAGACCGTCATGTCGTACATCGGTCCGCCGCCGGGCTTGCGGAAGTACCAGGCGGGGTCGATCGGAGCTCCTCCCGGTGCATCTCGCCGTTCGGGCTCGTCCTCGTGGTACTCGCCGAACGCGCAACCGCAAAGCGCCCATGACAGCTCTCCGATCGCGCCGGTTTGGATCAGCTCGCGCGTCCGGGTCACGTGGGGCCGGAGGACCTCGCCCGGGGAAGCGACGATGCGCAGATCGCGTGCGTCGGCGAGGGCGATCAATGCGTCCGCCTCGCTGACGGTTGTCGTCAGCGTCTTGTTCGCATGGACGTGCTTGCCGGCCTCGAGCGCAGCACGGCAATGCTCGAAGTGGAGCGCGATGGGAGAAGCGATCGTGACGGCGTCGATCTCCGTCTCGGCGAGCAGCTCGTCGACAGTCGCGAAGGCTCGCGGGACGCCGTACTGCGCCGCGGCCGCCTCTGCTCGTTCCAGAACGGGATCGCACAGCGCCGCGAGCCGCACGCGATCCTTGACGTCGTCCTGCGACAGGTGGGGCAGGATGCCGCGCAGGGTCAGCGCCCCGACGCCGATCACGCCGATCCGCAGAGGACCGTTCACGCTCGCCTGTTGACGCTCTGCCGCGCGACGAGCACCGTCGGCAGGAGGTGCGCTTCGGGCGCGGGCGCCGCGCGGCCCGCGATCTGGTCGAGCACGAACCCTGCGGCGAGCGCGCCCACCTCGCGCATCGGCTGGTGGACCGTCGTCAGAGCGGGCTCGACGTAGTCCGCGACGGGGAGATCGTCGTAGCCGACAACCGAGACGTCGTCGGGCACGCGCAGATTTGCATCCCGAAGCTGCCTGATCGCACCGAGCGCGATCAGATCGTTCTGCGCGAAGAGGGCGGTGAAACCCGCGCCGCGCCCGAGTAAGCGACCGGCGGCGGCCCGCCCGCTCTCCAGGCCCCAGCCCGACGCGTGCTCGACGAGCTTGCGATCCTCCGGCAGGCCCGCTTCCCGAAGCGCCTGGAAGTAGCCCTCCAGTCGCGCGTCCGCGGACGGCCACGCACCGGGCCCCACGATCGTCGCGATCCGCAGGTGTCCCTGCTCGAGCAGGTGCCGCGTCGCGTCGTAACCGCCTTGGCGGTTGTCGACGTCGACAACCGGGACGCCCGGCAACTCGCCGAAGCCGACGGCAACGATCGGTATCCCGGCTCCGTGCGCGGCGACCAGATCAGACGCTCCGAGCGGCACGCTCGGCCGGGCGAGGATCAAGCCCTCGACACGGCGCTCGAGCATCAGCCGCAGATAGCCGGACTCGTCGTCGTCCGGCTCGACGCTGCCGATCATCAGGTAGTAACCCCGCCGTCGCGCCTCGGCCTCTGCGCCCGCGACCACTCGTGCGAAGAAGTGATCGGAGACGTCGTCCGCGACGATCCCGATCGATCGCGTCTGATTCGAGATCAGCCCCCGCGCCATCGGACTCGGCACGAACGACAGCTCGCGGATCGCAGTCACCACGCGCTCTCTCGTCGCCTCGGTCACGCTCGGGCTGTCGTTGATCACGCGCGAGACCGTCTGGTGGGACACACCCGCCCGGGTCGCGACGTCGCGGATCGTCGGCGGCCTGCCCTCACCGTTGACCGCATCGCTCACGACCGCGTATGTTACCAGTCACACGAATGATGTGACCGATCACAAATGGAGAGATTGAGCTTCGATCGCGGCTGGCGCTTCCGCCTTGGGGACCTCCCCGGGGGGATCTGGCATGACAGCCTCGACGACTCGGATTGGCGACCGGTCGACCTGCCACACGATTGGAGCATCGAGCTCGAGCGCGACCCGGCGGACGTGAGCGGCAGCGACGGCGGCTACTTCCCGACCGGGGTCGGCTGGTACCAGAAGCGCCTCTCGATCCCAGATGACTGGCGCGGAAAGAAGGCGCTGATCGAGTTCGAGGGTGTGTACATGAACGCTCACGTCTGGCTCGACGAGCACTTCCTCGGGCGGCATCCCTACGGCTACACGACGTTCCGACACGACCTCACGCCATACCTCGACCCGGGCTCCGAACACGTCGTCCGCCTGCTCGTGGACAACGCCTGCCAGCCCAACAGCCGCTGGTATTCCGGCTCGGGGATCTACCGACACGTCTGGCTCTGGCTAGGGGATCCGCTGCACATCGATCCGTGGGGCGTCTGCGTCACGACACCGGTCGTCACGCGAGCCGAAGCGACCGTGCATGTTCGGACGTGCGTCGAGAACGACCTCGACGCCGAGCGCGAGATAACGCTGCGCTCGCGTCTCGGCAGCCAAACGGCCGACGAGCCGGCGACGATTCCCGCCGGCGGGGCTATCGACTTTTCCCAAGAGCTACGGGTGAGTGGCCCCGAGCTCTGGTCGCCGGACGCGCCGCACGTCTACGTCCTCGAGACGGAACTTCAGGTCGGCGGGGAGATCGTCGATGCTGCCGCGACGCCGTTCGGGATCCGCAGCCTTGCGTTCGACGCCGAGACGGGGTTCCGGCTGAACGGCGAGCCGCTCGAGCTCAGGGGCGGTTGCGTGCATCACGACAACGGCCCGCTCGGCGCGGCCTCGCACGACCGCGCCGAGGAGCGCAAGGTGGAGCTGCTCAAGGAAAGTGGATTCAACGCGATCCGCTGCGCGCACAACCCGCCGGCGCCCGCCTTCCTCGACGCCTGCGATCGCCTCGGCATGCTCGTCATCGACGAGGCGTTCGACTGCTGGCGAAACGGCAAGAACGTCTCCGACTACCACGTGAGCTTCGACGACTGGTGGCGCCGCGACCTCGACGGCATGCTCCTCCGCGACCGCAATCACCCGTGCGTGATCATGTGGAGCATCGGGAACGAGCCGGTGGAGCGCGGCCGGCCGGAGGGAGCGCGAATCGCCCGGATGCTCGCCGACCACGTCCGCAGCGTCGATCCGACGAGGCCCGTGACCGCGGGGATCAACGGCAGCCATGACGACTGGTCCTGGGAGCAGCTCGACGAGCTCTTCGCCGCGCTGGACGTCTGCGGCTACAACTACCGCGCCTCCGAGTATCTTCGGGACCGCGATCGTGTCGTCTACGGCTCCGAGTCGGTCGCCGGGGAGGCATGCGAGCACTGGACGAGTGTGCACGAGCTCGAGCACGTGATCGGAGACTTCGTCTGGACCGCGCTCGACTATCTGGGGGAGTCGGGCATCGGCCGAGCGCACCACGACGGTGAGGCCGCGCCGCTGCTCGCCACCTACCCATGGCATGTCGCGAACTGCGGCGACCTCGACCTGTGCGGCTTCAAGCGGCCGCAGTCGTTCTTCCGCGATGTGCTCTGGGGCCGAGGTGACCCGCTGTTCATCGCCGTGCACCCGCCGGGGCCGACACCGACCGTGACCTACTGGGGCTGGCCGGACGTCTGGCCGAGCTGGACCTGGCCCGGCCGCGAGGGCGAGCTGTTCCGCGTCGACGTCTACTCGGCGTGCGAGTCCGTCGAGCTCCTGCTGAACGGCGAGTCGCTCGGGAGGAAGAGCGCCGAGAGATACGCCGCGACGTTCGAGGTGCCCTACCTCCCCGGGATACTGCGAGCCGTCGGGTCGAAGCCGGTTGCCGAGTGCGAGCTTCGAACGGTCGGCGAGCCCGCGCGTATTCGACTCACCTCCGACCGCGACACGATCAACGGCGACGATCTGAGCTTCGTGACCGTCGAGGTCGTCGACAGCGACGGCCTGCTGCACCCGAACGCGGTCCACACCATCTCGTTCGCCGTCGACGGCAACGGCGAGATCGCAGCCGTCGGCAACGGCGATCCGGTCAGCACGGAGCCGTTCCGCGGCGATCGGCGCTCGGTGCACAGGGGTCGCTGTGTCGTCGTGCTGAGGTCGCACGGCGAGCGCGGTGAGATTCGCCTGCGAGCGGAGGCAGACGGCCTCGTCGAAGGCGAGACGACTGTTCGGGTCGCGACGTGAAGATCAGCTCGGTCGAGCCGCTCGTGGTGGACATCGGGTCGCGGAACTGGCTCTTCGTCGTCGTCGAGACGGACGAGGGCCTGCGCGGCGTCGGCGAGGGAAGCCTTCCTGGCCATCCGCGCGCAGTCGCAGCGGCGGTCGAGGAGTACCGGGAGTACGTCGTCGGGCAAGACCCCGCGCGGATCCAGCATCTCTGGCAGATGATGTACCGGCAGCCGTTCTTCCGCAGCGGCGCCGTCACGCTCTCGGCGATGAGCGCCATCGAGCAGGCGCTGTGGGACATCAAGGGGAAGGTTGCGGGCCTGCCGGTCTACGAGCTGCTCGGAGGCCGTTGCCACGACCGGATCAAGCTGTACGTGAACGGCCCGAGCGGCGAGACGCTCGAGGAGCTCGCCGACAGCGCCCGGTCGCTCGTCGAGCGCGGGTTCGCGGCGATGAAGACCGGCGTGACCGAGCCCGTCCTGCCGGTGCAGGGGGACGGCTTCTTCCGCCGCGCCGCCGACCAGCTCGAGGCGCTGCGGGACGCCGTCGGGCCCGAGGTCGAGATCGCGTGGGACGCGCACGGCCGGCTCAGCCCGGCGATGTCGATCAAGCTCGCGCGTGTTCTCGAGCCGTACAACATCTGGTTCCTCGAGGAGCCCGCGTTGCCGGAGAACGTGAAGGGGCTGGCACAGGTCGCGCGGGCAACGTCCATCCCGGTCGCCACCGGCGAGCGCCTGTTCACCAAGTGGGCCTTCCGCGACGTGCTCGAGCTCGGCGCCGCGGCGCTGCTTCAGCCGGATCTCTCCCATTGCGGCGGCGTGCTCGAAGCGCGGGCGATCGCCGCGTTGGCGGAGGTGTACTACTGCGGCTTCGCGCCGCACAACCCGCTCGGTCCCGTCAACACGATCGTCTCGGCTCACGTCGCGATGGCCTCCCCGAACTTCGTCGCGCTCGAGACATGCCTGTATCCGCCGGAGTGGACGCGCGACCTGCTGACGGAGCCGCTCGAGCTCGTGGACGGCTACTTGGAGCTGTCTGACAAGCCCGGCTGGGGCATCGAGCTCGACGTCGAGCTTTGCCGTGAACACCCATACCGGCCGTCGAAGCTGCCCATCTTGCAGCATCCGAGCGGCGCGATCGGGGACTGGTAGGGCGTGGCCGCGAAGGTGCGGATTGGGTTCGTCGGCGCGGGCTTCATGGGCCAGCTCGCGCACATTCGCAGCTACGCCCTGCTCCACCAGGAATGCGAGCTGGTCGCGCTCGCCGAGCCCCGGCAACGGACCGCCGAGCTGGTCGCGGGGCGCTACGGCATCGGGCGGGTCTACCGCG
>WNFV01024432.1_pt1 | contig 10332 bp, 7 predicted proteins | sample 5400101 | NCBI WGS metagenome assembly WNFV01 (sample SAMN13153361, study PRJNA577476) | soil metagenome | isolation source: 115 cm soil or saprolite under grassland replicate 1 | place: USA:California | collected 2016-06-15 | reverse complement strand
ACAATCTTCGGTACGTTTCAATGGGTAGTGAATGATAGGCTGATTACTGCGCGCGTCGCCGCTGAATGAGTTGCGCGGAAGGTTCATAACGCTTCCATTAGCACCACGAGAGGTAGCAACCGGGTGTGAGCGCGCAAGCCGGCTAACTTGCAGAGTTGCACCGCGACCCAGTAGCTACGCTTTCGGTTCTGATATCAACTGAACCAACACGATCAGTTCCATGAAGCCTGTGCGCACTTTGTATGTCTGTTACTTTGGGTTGCGAGAGCCCTTGGTTCAGACGCAAGTGCTCCCCTACTTGAGGCAGTTAAAATCCGAGAAGGTTCAAGTAAGCCTGTTGACTTTTGAGCCTCGCCTCCGCGAGACCTGGACTGCGGAGGAGCTTTCCCAACAACGCGCCGCCTTGAACGCCGAAGGCATCTCCTGGCATTACTTGAAATATCATAAGTGGCCTTCGCTGCCGGCCACGATTTACGACATGGCGGTGGGCGCCTGGACCATCGCGCGAATAATGCGGCGCGAAGATGTCGATATCCTGCACGCACGCAATCACGTCCCGGCCGTAATGAGTGTAGTGGCCAGAAAATTCAAAAGAGGGCAACTGGTTTTTGACATTCGTGGCTTCATGCCCGAAGAATACACGGATGCCGGCGTTTGGCCTGAGAATGGCTATCTTTACCGGGTACTCAAGAGAGTTGAGCGCTATATTCTGCGAGTCTCGAACGCTTTTGTCTTATTGACGGAGAAAGCTCGCGATATTGTCTTTCCCGGCTGCAACGACATGGACGAATTCGGCCGGCCAATCGAAGTGATCCCCTGCTGTGTTGATTTTGAAAGATTTTCATCAGCCGGTCACGCTTTACGAGAATCGTTGCGAGAGGAGCTAAATCTGACCGGCCGGCGCGTGATCGTTTATCTTGGCTCGTTTGGCGGCTGGTATATGACTGATGAAATGACTCAATTCCTGGCGGCCGCTCATGAGCAGGATCCGAGTACGTTTTCCATGATTCTGACTCAGAGCCCGCGGCAATTGGTGATCGATCGTATGTCGAGCCTCGGAATTGAAGCAAAGAATTTTCTGGTGACTCGAGTAACTCCGGATGAAGTTCCCCGGTTCCTTGGAGCCGCTGATGTCGCCATCTCATTTATCAAGCCGTGCTACTCCAAACAGTCTTCATCGCCTACTAAGATTGCCGAGTATTTGGCGAGCGGGCTGCCTATTGTTTGCAACGCCGGTGTTGGCGATCTGGATAAACTGATTGAAGAGAATTCTGTTGGTGCGTTGCTGCGCGAGTTTAATCCAGAGGCATATTTGGAAGCCTTGAATCAGATCGATGTGATGCGCGGCGATGAAAAACTGGCGGAACGCCTGCGCGGCGTGGCGCGCCGCGAGTTTGATTTGATCGACGTAGGACGAACAAGATACCGGCGCTTATACGACCGGATGGTCAAACGAGATCAGGCGTCGCCGTAGAGTTCAAATACACAAGCAACACTTGGGAATACCAACTTACCTTAATGGAAGCTTTAGCTCTGATTCAGAACCAACCGGGCATTCAATTCATCGCGCCGGCATTTCTGCCAGACTCGGGTCAAGGCCAGGTATGAATGTTCTGGGATTGAGTTCATATCCTGTAGAAGCGGCAGCAACGCGCTATCGCTTGGAACAATTCGTTGGCCCGCTAGCCGATCGAGGGATCACTCTCACAGTCCGGCCTTTCCTGGATTCGAAAGCATTTGAAATGCTCTATCAACGCCACGCTTTGCCGTACACATTACTGGCGCTGGTGAAGTCCGGGTTGAGGCGCTTGAAGGATGTATTGTTGCTTAGCCAAACGGATGTTGTGCTCGTTCAGCGTGAAGCCATGCTATTCGGTCCGCCGCTCATTGAATGGCTGGCGGTGCGAGTTTTTAAACGTCCGATGGTTCTCGATTTGGATGATGCTACCTATGTTTCCTATACTAGCCCCACATACGGAAGGCTCGGGAAGGCGCTGAAGTGGTTCAGTAAAACTGACGACTTAATACAGTGGGCCGACATAGTTACGTGTGGCAATCACGCTATTGCCGAGTACGCCAAAAGCAAAGGCGCGACAACGCGAATAATTCCGACCGTGGTCGACACTGATGTTTTTGTTCCCAAGCCCCACAAGTCCGATGGGCCTGTAGTGCTGGGCTGGATTGGCACCCATTCAACCTTTCCCTACCTGCGAGCAATCTTCCCTGTATTGCAGGATTTAGCCAAGACCCATCGCTTCAAGATGAAGATTGTTGGCGCAGGCACGGACCAGACAAATATTCCCGGTGTCGAAGTTGAGAATCTGGAATGGAACCTCAAACGAGAAGTCGAAGATTTCCAGTCGTTTGACATCGGACTATATCCGATCGATCCATCTTTGTATGCCGAGAACTGGGCGGCGGGGAAGTCCGGGTTTAAGGCTATTCAATACATGGCTATTGGAATTCCATACATAGCTGCGCCGGTGGGGGCAGCGGCAGAAATCGGGGAAGCAGGCGTAACACACTTCCACGCGACCACGAATCACGAATGGTTACAGACGCTTGAACTGCTGCTTTCCGATCCGGCATTGCGCCAAACCCTGGGAGCCGCAGGCCGTCGTCATGTTGTCGAACGATATTCGCTTTCGGCGCAAGCTGACAAACTCGCACGCGCCTTGCGCGAAGCAAGCTGCGACAGGAAGGCGAGCTAGTCGAGGCTATGCAGCGTCTCAGTAAATCCCGATTGACCTTGCTCGCGTTCATCGCGCTGCTGCCGTCGTTTCTTAAGCGCTTCTGCTATCGCTTGTTTTTTGGTTACAAAATCGGCAAGCGCGTGCGCATCGGACTAAGCATTATCGACGCGAGGGAATGCCAGATCGACGATGACGTTCAAATTGGACACCTCAATCTGATTATCAGGGTGAAGAGACTCGAGATTGGCGACCACGTTAAGATCGGGCACCTCAACATCATCAGGGGCGGCGACGAAGTTCATTTAGGACGCTATTCCGAAATCATTCGGATGAACGAAATAAACTCAATTGCCGAGCCGGAGGTCGTTAATCCGATCGATCCGAGATTCTCGCTCGGCGAAGGCAGCATTATTACGGCTGGACACAAAATTGACTTTACGGACCGGGTAACGATTGGCCGCCGATCAATTCTGGGTGGCCGCAACTCGTCTCTCTGGACTCATAACCGGCAACGGACTCGCCCGATAGATATCGGTTCGTTTGCTTATGTGGGATCCGAAATTCGCATCGCTCCTGGAGGAGCATTGCCTTCGAGATGTATAGTCGGGATTGGCTCTGTAATTACAAGCGAGTTGACCGCGGAGGGTTATCTCATTGCCGGCGTGCCTGCCAGGCCAGTAAAGGAATTGTGCGAAGAAGATCAGTTTTTGATTGAACGAAAGACGCGAATAGATTTGCCTAACGATGTTTAGCTTATCGCCAGCGAGTCTGCTTGGTTGATTTCTGAATATGAATGCTCTTCTAACGTTGGTTTATCTGCTGCTGTGCGTGGCCATCGTCATCGTCGTGCCGCCGCTGGTGGCGCAATATGTGAACGACTACGGAATTGTTAGCAACGCTGACACTGCCAAAGCCGTCTTGTTTTGCACAGCTCTGGCGGTGATCGCCGGCTTTTACGCCTACAAGAGAGAAGTTGACGGACGCTTTTTGTTGCGACTGTTCGTTTCAGCCCTGCTAGCGCGAATGATTGTGGGCCTCGTAATTTTTGTTTTTCACGGGCAGAATTTTTTTGGTGGCGACGCTTTAACTTACGACTACTACGGCAACGCGCAACTCCTGGGCTGGGGCGGCGACAAATACTGGCAAGTGATCGCCAACCAGTACGTGCGAGGCGGCGAGTCCTCAGGCTGGGGGATGGTTTACCTGGTTGCCGCTGTCTATGGCCTTATCGGGCGTAACATGTTTGCAGTCCAACTGATGAATTCGGTTTTCGGCGCCGCGACTGCGGTAATTATTTACTTATGCGCGCATCAGGTCTTTAAGAACTTAAGAGTAGCTCGTATCGCCGGAATTGCCGTCGCTTTCTATCCCTCGCTGGTGCTCTGGTCGGCACAAGGTCTCAAAGATGGACCTATCGTCTTCTTGCTGGCGATAGCTATCCTTTGCACGCTTAAGATCGGTGAAAAGCTGAGCATGAAATACATCGTAGTGCTTGTCTGTGCGTTGATGGGACTGGTGGCACTGCGTTTCTATGTGTTCTACATGATCTGTGTGGCCATTGGCGGAGCCTTTGTAATCGGCATGCAGCAGGTTACCGCGACAAGTTTTGCGCGCCAGTTCACGGCCATCATAATTTTGGGGGTGGGATTAACCTACGTAGGCGTTACACGCTCGGCGAGTGTTAGTTTCGAGCGTTACGGAAACATGGCGCAACTGCAACGAAGCCGAAAAGACCAGGCACGTTCGGCCGAGTCTGGATTTGGACAAGATGTAGACGTATCGACCACCTCCGGCGCTATCTCCACGATTCCGATAGGTGTGCTCTACCTGCTCTTTGCTCCTTTCCCCTGGCAGATCACTTCTATACGTCAAAGCATTACCTTGCCGGAGATGATAATTTGGTGGGCTTCCTTTCCGCTCCTGGTCCTTGGATTGTGGTTTACTATCAAATACCGCTTGCGAATGATCTCGAGTCGGCTTCGTACTCATGAAGGAGAAACGGGAGGAAAAAAAGCGGCGAGAATTAGAAGAGCGCCAGGATTTGGCGATGCAGCAAGCGGCAACTTTCAAGACACGGCCCGGCCGAAGATCGGCGTAGACAATGCGGTTAAATTGACAATTCGAGTTGCTGGAGCGTGGCCATTAGCCAGCCTGTCACAGCTTCGTTACTATAAGCGTGCGAGATATTCAGGAATGTAATGAGCCGCGGATTTTCACGAAAAGTGCCGGATTGAGAAGAATTGGAAATCAGAAGAAGCAATACTTAATCCAAGCTCTTTCAGATTCGCATCGTCCGCGTTAATCCGCGGCCTCTTTTGGGTAGCTATGTGTGGAATTGTAGGCATAGTTAGGAGCGATAAATCAGACGTTGATCAGGCTGTGGTTGCGCGCATGTGCGCCGCCATCCGCCATCGTGGACCAGACGACGATGGCTTTTACCTAAACGGGCCAGTCGGCCTTGGCATGCGGCGCCTCGCGATCATCGACCTCAAAAGTGGGCAGCAGCCTATTCACAACCAGGACCGTACCGCCTGGATAGTTTTCAACGGCGAGATCTACAACTACCGTGAACTGCGGGAGCGGCTCGAAAAGCTCGGCCACTCGTTTTATACAGACAGCGACACTGAGGCGATCATTCATGCCTACGATCGTTACGGCGCGAATTGTCCCAAACATCTGCGCGGAATGTTTGCCTTCGCGATTTGGGATGAGCGCACCCAGGAGCTTTTTCTGGCGCGCGATCGGGTCGGGAAAAAACCGGTGCTTTATGCGCAAGTGAATGGCCAGTTCATCTTCGGCTCGGAATTCAGCGCCTTATTGCAACATCCCGATATTGGCAAAGAGATCGACGCGGAGGCGCTGCACCACTATCTATCTTTTATGTGTGTGCCCGCGCCTCTGACGGCATACCGGGCCATCAGAAAGTTGGAACCGGGACACAGCCTTCGCTACAGCAAGGGTGAAATAAAGATCGAACGTTACTGGCAGCCCGACTTCTCGAAAAAAGTTGATATCAGCGAAGAAGAGGCGGGCGAGCGCGCGATCGAGATCCTTCGCGACGCGGTTAAGGTTCGCCTGATGTCGGAAGTGCCGCTAGGCGCGTTTCTCTCCGGCGGCATCGACTCGAGCGCAGTCGTGGCGTTGATGAGTGAGGTATCAAGCGAACCGGTAAAGACGTTTTCGATCGGATTTGAGGAACAGGATTTCAGCGAGCTGCATCATGCGCGTCGGGTGGCAGAACACGTGGGCGCTGATCATCACGAGTTCATAGTTCGCCCGGATGCTCTTGAAGTCTTGCCGATTCTGGTTGAGCACTACGGCGAACCTTACGCAGATTCCTCGGCGATTCCAACCTATTATGTCGCCCGCGAAACTCGCAAGCATGTAACCGTGGCCTTGAACGGCGACGGCGGCGACGAATCCTTCGCGGGTTACGAGCGCTACGCCGCGATGCGGCTGGCTGAGCGATACCACCGCATACCAGCAGTGCTTAGAGACACGGTGGTACGCCAGGCGATAGAATTAATACCGTCATCAGAAACAAAACGCGGCCGCGTAAGAGATGTGAAGCGTTTTATTCAGGCGGCATCGTTGCCAAAGGTCGAACGCTATCTGCGTTGGGTGAGCGTCTTCGACTCGGCGGCCAAGCAGGATTTGTATTCTGAGGATTTCAGTCGGCAAACCCAGCAGGTATCCGCTGCAAACATGCTCGATCCCTGGTTTGCGCGCGCAAACGGATCCGGCATCGTTGATGCAGCATTGCTGACAGATATCATGACCTACCTGCCCAATGATCTACTCGTCAAAGTGGACATTGCTACGATGGCCGTATCGCTTGAAGCGCGCTCGCCATTTCTCGATCATCACGTTATGGAATTTGCTGCGAGCCTGCCGGAAAAATTCAAGTTGCATGGACTCACCACGAAGTATTTGTTAAAGCGAATGCTAAAGAAGCTATTGCCGGCAGAAAACCTGGATCGCCGCAAGATGGGTTTTGGCGTGCCGATTGGCCATTGGTTTCGTGGCAAGCTCCAACCGTTTCTCCGCGAAACATTACTCGCGGAAGCGGCACTCAAGCGCGGACTTTTCAAACCGGAAGCAGTCAAACGACTGGTTGAGCTGCACACGCGTGGCGACCGAGACTATTCCCATCAGCTGTGGACGTTGCTAATGCTGGAGCTGTGGTTCCAAAGGTTTATTGATTGAGAGTACTTTGTGCTTTGATTGCCTTGATCGGGTGGCGGGCTGGTAAGCAAATCCCTCAAAGACCAAAGTACAAAGAACAAAGTTCAAAGCTCAAACTTCAAAACATTACAAAAACCAAGTTATTCCAGGAGGCATAGAGTGAAAGGCATAGTTTTGGCGGGCGGCTTAGGATCACGATTGCGGCCACTGACCGCGGTAACTAACAAGCACCTGCTTCCCGTTTATGATCGACCGATGATCTTCTATCCGATCCAAACGCTGGTGAACGCGGGAATCATCGACATAATGATTGTCACTGGCGGTAATTCAGCCGGCGACTTCCTAAAACTATTGGGAAACGGAAAAGCCTTTGGGCTCAAACATCTCAACTATACGTATCAGGAAGGTGAAGGCGGCATCGCAGAGGCGCTCTCGCTGGTGGAACATTTCGCCGCCGGGGACTCAGTTTGCGTCGTACTGGGCGACAACATCATTGAGGGAAATATCGCCGGCGCGGTCCGGGCGTATAAAGAGCAAGCTAAGGGGGCCAAGATCATACTAAAGAAGGTGCCCGATCCAGAGCGCTTTGGCGTTCCCGAACTCGGCGGCCAAAGCGTACTGCGTATTGAAGAGAAGCCCGCAGCGCCAAAATCGGAATACGCCGTAATCGGAATCTACATGTACGATGGCGAAGTATTTGACATCATTCGCACATTGAAGCCGTCAGGTCGCGGTGAGCTGGAAATCACTGACGTTAATAACGCTTACATCAAACGCAACGAGATGACGTGGGAGGAGCTGCAAGGATGGTGGACCGATGCCGGCACGTTTGAGAGTCTCCTGCGCGCTTCGAATCTCGTAGCCGAAACAAGTGCGAACAAAATGGAGTTGCCACAGGAAAGCGAGGTCAGCGTCAATGCTTGAGGTCTACGAAGAAAGTGCGTTCGACTGGCCACCTGTTTAGAGTGAACTTGTTTCTTTGGGGCTGTGGCTCGGCAACGCTGAAGTGGATCTGACACTCGTGCTAACTCTAAACCTCAATTAGATCTGTTGTACGTCTCCCAAAGCAAGATGAAGATTGTTCGCGTCATCGCTCGCCTTAATGTGGGTGGGCCGGCTAAGCATGTCGTTTGGCTCACGAGTGGACTGCAAACTCTGGAGTGCGAGTCGCTACTCGTGGCCGGAACAGTTCCCCCAGGCGAAGATGATATGAGTTACTTCGCGACGGAGATGGGCGTGGTGCCTATCCTCGTTCCCGAGATGAGCCGCGAGATTTCGCTAAAAGACACGCTCACGATTTGGAAACTCTACAAACTCTTCCGGCGCGAACGTCCTGACATTGTTCACACCCATACTGCAAAAGCCGGCACAGTCGGTAGAGTGGCAGGACTTTTCTATCGGTGGTTAACTCCAAGTGTCTTACTGGGACGTCCGCGAGCTTGCCGCTTTGTGCACACTTATCACGGACATATTTTCCATAGCTACTACGGTCCGCTGAAAACGCGCACGTTTATATTGATCGAAAAGACGCTGGCGAAGTTGATAACCGATCGCATCGTTGTTGTCAGCCAACAACAACGTCGGGAGATCAATGAAGACTTTGGAGTTGGGCGCGCTGAACAGTTCTCGGTGATTCCGCTCGGTTTGGACACGAGCGTTTTTGCCGACTGGAAGGAACGTAGGCGACTATTTCGTCACGAGCTGGGAGTGGCAGCGGACGATATTCTGGTGGGGATTGTTGGCAGGCTCACTGAGATCAAAAATCACGAACTTTTCATTCGGGCGGCAGCGCTGTTCAAGGAAAAGTTCCTGGCGCGCTCGTCCCGGGCGCGTGTTCGCTTCATAGTGGTCGGAGATGGCGCGTTGCGAAATACGCTCGAGCAACTCACCGCCTCGCTGGGCCTGACTGAAGACTTGATATTTACAGGCTCTCGCCGCGATCTTGAGAACGTTTATCCTGCTTTGGATATAGTAGCCCTGACTTCGCGGAACGAAGGAACGCCGCTGACACTAATTGAAGCAATGGCAAACGCGCGTCCGGTTATTTCTACAGCAGTGGGCGGAGTGATTGATTTGTTGGGAGAATCGAATTCGCAGGATCCCAAAGAGCCTTTTAAGATCTGCCCGCGAGGCATTAGCGTGCCACCTGACGACGCTTCAGCATTTGCTGCGGGCCTGGCTCGCCTGGTAGTAGATCCCAGGCTGCGTCGTGAAACTGGAGAGCGTGGTTTACAATTCGTGGTTAGTCACTATTCAGCTGAGCGACTGCTGGCGGACATCAAGAGCCTCTATGCTGATTTGCTCAAAGGGAAGGGTATTGCGAAGCAGACCAGCGGGGGCAAGCCCACCTTCCGAACCACGAGCTGATCAGAATTGATTGTTCACACTCTGGATTGAAGGACCTTCAAGATGGGATCCTGTGAGGTAACGAGCGGGATCTCCGGGTCGGGAAGGCGGGCTTGCTTCCGCTGGTTCGCTAATGAGCCTGAAACATCGCACTTGATCCAAGATCTCTAAGAAGTCTATCTAAAAAAGGAGCGCATATTTTGCGTGTACTCATAACAGGCGGCGCGGGCTTCATAGGGTCACATCTTGCCGATGCCTATTTGCACCGCGGCGATGAAGTTCTGGTGATAGATGATCTATCGACCGGCACCATCGATAATATTCAACACCTCAAAAGCAATCCACGATTTCACTACACGATTGATTCTGTTCACAACCAGCCGATAACCGCAGAGCTTGTCGACCAGAGTGACATCGTGATTCACCTGGCGGCAGCGGTAGGCGTAAAGCTAATTGTGGAGAGCCCGGTGCGAACGATTGAAACGAACGTGCACGGAACCGAAGTTGTACTGGCCCTGGCCAACAAGAAACAGAAGCGAGTGCTGATAGCTTCAACTTCAGAAGTATATGGTCTCAGCGCCGACATCCCGTTTCGCGAAGACGGCAACCTTGTGATGGGCGCGACGACAAAGGGTCGCTGGAGCTATGCGTGCTCGAAGGCAATTGATGAGTTTCTGGCTTTGGCTTACTGGCGCGAGAAAAAATTACCGACAACTATTGTCCGACTTTTTAATACGGTTGGCCCACGGCAAACCGGGCGCTACGGCATGGTCATTCCCACCTTCGTCAAGCAAGCTCTCGCCGGCCGTCCGATCACTGTTTATGGCGATGGCAAACAGACGCGCTGCTTTGGTTATGTGGGAGACGTGGTCGGCGCGTTGATTAAACTGATGGATCATGCGGACTCGGTAGGTCAGGTTTTCAACATCGGCTCGACTGAAGAAATCTCAATCCTTCAGCTTGCGGAAAAGGTCAAGGAGTTGACTGACTCCGATTCGGAGATCGTCTTCGTGCCTTACGACGAGGCCTACGAGGAGGGTTTCGAAGACATGCCGCGCCGCGTGCCCGACACAGCAAAAATCAACCAGCTCGTGGGGTTCAAACCGGA
>WNFV01010111.1_pt1 | contig 10332 bp, 9 predicted proteins | sample 5400101 | NCBI WGS metagenome assembly WNFV01 (sample SAMN13153361, study PRJNA577476) | soil metagenome | isolation source: 115 cm soil or saprolite under grassland replicate 1 | place: USA:California | collected 2016-06-15 | reverse complement strand
AACTCCGCGCAGAAGGCTGGCTGACATGAAGGCATTCGTCGTCGAGAAGTACGGCAAGGGCGGCCTCCGCGCCGCCCGCGTACCCGAGCCCACCGTCGGATCCCGTGACGTCCTGGTCCGGGTCAGTGCTGCCAGCATCAACCCGCTGGACAAGATGGTCCGCAACGGCGAGTTCAAGCAGCTCATCAAGTACAAGACTCCGTTCGTGCTCGGACACGATGTCGCGGGCGTCGTGACACGGGTCGGCGCCGACGTCCGGGACTTCAAGGTCGGCGACGAGGTCTACGCCCGACCCCGCGACCTGCGCATCGGAACCTTCGCGGAGTACATCGCCATCGACCAGGCCGACCTCGCCGTCAAGCCGAGCTCACTCACCATGGAAGAGGCCGCCGCGGTCCCGCTTGTGGCGCTCGCCGCGTGGCAGGCGCTGGTGGACCTCGCACAGGTCAAGCCCGGCCAGAAGATCCTCGTCCACGCTGGCGCGGGTGGACTGGGATCGACCGTCGTCCAGCTCGCCAAGCACCTGGGCGGACACGTCGCCACCACCGCGCACGGCAACGACCAGGAGAAGGTGCGCACCCTCGGCGCGGACGAAGTCATCGACTACACGAGGACGGACTTCGCCCAGGTCCTCTCCGGCTACGACGTCGTACTCGACTCCCTCGGCGGCGACAACCTCACGAAATCGCTGAGCGTACTCAAGCCTGGTGGCCTGGCGATCAGCGTCGTCGGCCCACCCGACGCCGCGTTCGCCGAGCAGGTCGGCCACCCGCTACTGAAGCCCGTCATGGCACTGATGAGCCGCAAGGTCCGGGCAAAAGCCAAGAAGCTGGGGGTACGCTACGCGTTCTTCTTCATGCGGGCCGATGGCACGCAACTGAAGACGCTGGCCGCTCTCTATGACGCGGGCACACTGCGCCCGGTGCTCGACCGCACGTTCCCGTTCGACGAGACCCTCGAGGCGATGGCGTACGTGGAGCAGGGCCTCGCGAACGGCAAGATCGTCGTCACCATGCCGCCGTCAACCAACTGACGACACAGGGGCGGCGGTCGACGTGCTGCCCGAGCGCTCACCGGCGCTGGCCCAACCCGGGCGACGCCGACCGCAAACCGAAGGCGGATTCGCCGTGGCTGGTGTGGCTTAGCCAGCCCCGACGCCGGCGAAACACGATCGAACCGACGCGGCGAGCCCCCGCCCGTCCACGTCGCGCGCTGCCTGGGTGAGGTGTACCGCCGCGAGCCACTGACAGATGGCTTGGCGACTACGGAGCCGAAGGTGGGCGTAGGTAGCGGTGCCGCAGGGTGAGGTCGATGGCGAGCCCAATCACCGAGTCTGGACTGCCGCCACGTACGCCCTCAGCACCCGATCCTGCTGCCCATCCACGGACGCGAACGACCGACGTTGTCGCATGTGTGCGAAGGCATAGCTCTGGCTCGATCCCCACCGATGACTGTTGAGCGCCGTCATGGCCGGGTCGAAGCGTCACAGGTCCTTGCGGAGGAAGGACGCCGCCGCCAGCCCCCAGATCATCGCCACCCACACCGCGGCCCACGCGAGGTAGGTGGCCGTCAGGGGTGCCGCGCTCAGGAACGGGAAGGCCCCGGCCCCTGGCCCGCCGAACTCGACGAGCGCCGACGGGTCCTGGAACGCGTGCATGGCCCCGCGCCACAGGCCGTCGGTGGGCAGCAGGATCCGCGAGACCGTGCCGACGCGTCCGACGGCGTCGTTGCCGAGGGACTCGCCGATGCCACCCACCACACCTGCGATCCAGGTGGCACCGAACAGGCCGACCGCGACCACGCCCGACGCCATCGGCGAGATGGCTGTCGACAGCAGCAGGGCGAGGGTGAGCAGTACGACTGTCTGGGCTGCGAGCAGCGCGAGGGCGGCTGCCAGCTGCGGTGGCCAGTAGTCCACCGCCGCCCAGACGACGAGGCACTGGGCCAGCCCGGCGAGCACGACGAAGCCGCTGCCGAACACCGCCAGCCCCAGCCACTTGCCCAGCAGCACCGCCGAGCGGCGTACCGGCCGTGCCAGCACTGCCAGCGCGATGCCCGACTCCGTTTCGCCGGACAGGGTGGGGCCAGCGAGGAAGGCGGTACCCAGTGCTGCGATCAAGCTGAAGCCGAACATCACCAGGTTGAGCAGGATGGACGCCGTCAACCGGGCCTCGCCGCTGGTGAGCGTGCCGGCGCCCGACTCGGCCGCCAGGCGTGAGAACCCCCAGCCGCTCACCGCGAGCAGCACGACGGTGAGCGCGGCGAGAGCCAGCAGTACGCGCCGGCGGGACGCCTCGCGCAGGGTGAGCGCAGCGATGGTCACAACTGTCCGTACCGTCGTCACTGGTCGCCTCCGTTACCGGCCCGCAGGATGCCGAGCAGGCGCTGCTCCAGGCTGATCCTTCCGGGCTCGACGGCGTGCACCCGTACACCCAGGGCGGCCAGGTCGCGCACCAGGTCGGGAACGGCCGTCCGGTCGTCGTCGGCCGGCAGCGCCACGGTGAACCAGTCGCCGTCTCGCTCGACATCCCCGGTTGCGGCAAGCCGCTCCTGCGCCGCCGGGGGAAGGTCGGTCAGCTGCAGTCGGAGTTCGCGTTGACCGAGCAGCTCGGCGAGGCTCCCCGATGCGGCGACCCGTCCCCGGTCGAGGATGACCACCCGGTCGCAGACCCGCTCGACCTCGCCGATCAGGTGCGAGTTGAGCAGCACCGCGACGCCCCGAGACTTCAGACCCAGCAGGAGGTCGCGTACGTCCGCGCGGCCGAGCGGGTCCAGCGCGCTGGTCGGTTCGTCCAGGACCACGAGCTCCGGCCGGGCCACCAGGGCGACCGCCAACCCGAGGCGCTGCTGCATCCCCTTCGAGAAGCCGCCAACGCGATCGCCGGCGCGTTCGGCCAGGCCCACGAGCGACAGGCAGTCGCGCTGCTCGGGTGCGGGCACGCCGACCCCCGCCAGACGGACGTGGAGGGCCAGCACCTCGGCCGCGCTCAACCACGGCTGATACCGGAAGAGCTCCGGCAGGTAGCCGACGCGGGCACGCGCGGCCGGATCGGCCGCGGGCCGCCCGAGGAGCATCGCCTCTCCCGCATCGGGGCGGACCAGGCCCAGGAGCATCTTGATCACCGTGGTCTTGCCGGCCCCGTTCGGACCGAGCAGCCCGACCACCTCGCCGCGGCCCACCTGCAGGGACACGTCGTCGACTGCCGGGCGCCGGCCGTACCGTTTGCGCAGGCCCGAGCACCACAAGCCGGCCGCAGGCGGCAGGTCGGCAACCAGCTGCGCCGCCGCGCGAAGGGCGGCGTCGTTCCCGACGGCGGTGGAGTCGGCGGCCACGGTCACCGCAGGTCCCGGGCGATCGACAGGACCTCGTCGGCGTCCAGCGAGCCGGCTACGGCGGTCACCACGCCGTCATGCACCCACACGACGACCGCCATCGTCCGGTCACGGGCGACCATCACCGTGGCCGGCACACCGTTCACCTGCGCCGAGGACGTGGTGACCTGGTCGGCGGGCACGGGCAGCGGCAGGGTCGAGCCGTCCGCGGTGAACGTGCGCAGCTGCGCCGCGACGTCCTCGGGCAGGCCCGGCAACGACAACAGGTAGTCGCGCACCGTCTCGAACGGCACTCCGGAGGAGAACGCCGACGGGGCGACGGCGCGACCGACAACGAGGGCAGGCATCCCGGCGGAGGACGACCAGACCTGAGCCACGCCCGGGCCGGCGACCAGCCGCACCCGACTCCCGTCCAGACCCGGCGGGAGAGGCGGCAACGACTCCCCGGCCTCAGCGGCGGCCCGGGCGGCCCGGTCCGCCGAGAAGGTGAACGTGGCGCTCACCTCGCCGCCCACCTGGTAGACCGGCTCGCCGCTGACCCCTCGGGGCAGGGTGGTCACCTCCGGCACGTCGAGACCGGTCTCCGCTGCCGCGGCCGCCGCGTCGGGGACCTGGTGCACGTCGCCGTCACCGGTCACCACGACCTCGCCGTACGCGCGCAGGTCGGGCAGGGCGTTGAGATCGGCGGTGCTGAGGCTGACCGGAGCGATCCGCTCGGTCCGGAAGATCTGCAGCCAGTCGTTGGCGGCAGCGGTGCCGGCGCCGGTCAGGACGATGGCGACGGCGAGGGCCGCGACGACGGGACGGCGCAGGACCCCGCGGGATCGACCGGCACCCGGCGACGCCGCCCGCCCCGGTCCCGCGGCGGGCGCAGCCGTCGACAGCCGCCGCCACGCGGCGGCGACGTCGACGCCCGCGCCGCCCTCGGTCGCCAGCGCCGCGTCAACGAGGGCGGCGTCCTCGCGCATGGCGGCCAAACCGCCGAGGCACTGCGGGCAGCCGGCGACGTGCTCGCGGTCGGAGTCGGCCACCCCAACCGGCTCGTCGAGCAGCCGGCGCAGCACCCCTTCAGTCGGATGACGCATGACGGTTCAACTCCTCGCGCAGGGCGGATTCGGCGCGCCGCACGGTGGTGCCGACGCTGCCGGGGGACAGGTCAAGCGCCGCGGCGACGTCGGCGTAGGTCAGGCCGCTGTGCCGCAGCACGAGCGCCACGGCCTGCTTACGGGGCAGCCTGGCGAGCGCCGCGCGCACGCGGCCGCGCTCCTCGAGCGTCACCACCGCCTCCGCCACGTCGGACACGACGGCGTCGTCCGCCGCGGCGGCGGTCTCCTCCCGCGAGGCACGCCGGCGCCCCGAACGGAGCAGGTTCAGCGCGGTGTGGGCGGCGGCGACGCAGAGCCAGCCGCGGGCCTCCCCCGCCGGCACCGACGAGCGACCGAAGGAGAGGAACACGTCCTGTGCGACATCCTCGGACTGATCCCACGAGCCCAGCACCCGGGCCGCCACACCGACGACCCGTTGGTAGTCCCGGCGGAAGACCTCGCCCAGGTCGGCGCGCACGGCACCGCGCGCCGAACCCGACACCGCCACGCGCTTCTTCCTCTCGTCCCGCCCCAACGCGGCACCGGCGACCGCTCCCGGGACCGCCAGGACGGCCGCGGGCGCCGCTCGACCGTGCCGAACCAGATCCATACCTCTACAGCACCGCCGGGATCTGGAATGTGACACCCGGCGTCGCCGTGTACCCGTAACGAGGCCGGACGGGGAGTTCAGCCGCGTCCTGCCGCCGGGCAGCACCTCCTCGTCGACCGTAGCGCCGAGGGTGCAGCGACCCCTACCTCGCCTCACCACCGAGCCCGGTGTCTCGTCCCCACCCCCACCGCGGTATGAAGAGCCCCAAACCCTCGCCTGATGTCGTCCGCTACGGACGCATCAGTGGCCACGGCACCGACCTTTCGCGTGAGCGCGCAGACAACCGCTATGCCGAGGAATCCGACGTATCAAATGGATTCTTGCCTGTGCCGTGGTTAACCGTCCGAAGGCACGACAATTCTGATATTTCAGCAACCAGGTACCCGGGCTGGCGCGAAGTCGGCTCATGGTGTGACATCTACTCGAGCCGATGCGCTTATCAGACGGCGGAATGCGGCCATTGGAGCGGCTATACGTCCATACACGGAGGTCGTTTTGACTGACAACGGGATGAAAGGTCGTGTGAAAGTGTTACTCGGAGGGCCTGCCCAGGTAAACGACCCATTGGTGCAGGGGGATGTTCGTTCAGACCCCACCAACCAGCACCAAGCCCTTCAGGTGCTCACCCTGGCTCAGCGAACGGCTGAGGAACACGTCGCGAGTGCCCGGCGTAAAGCGGACACGATTTGTACGGATGCGCGCGGAGCCGCGGAGCAGATAGTCCGAGATGCCCAGGCGCGGGCCAACGTACTCAAGCAGGAAGCGGAGAAGGCGCTCTCCGACGCGCACGCAAAGGCCGCGCAGGTGGCCCGGGACGCCCAGACCCACGCCAAGGACGCGCAGCGCAACGCCAAGGAGATCTTGTCCGATGCGCAAACCAGGGCTGACGAGATGGCCAAGGATGCCCAGGCGAACGCCGACGATCTCATGCAGCGAGCCCAACAGCGCTATGAGGATGCCGTCGGGAGTCTGGCCGCCAAACGTGAAGCGCTGCAGCAGCAGATCGAAACATTAGAGCAGTTTGACCGGGAATACCGGGGCCGGATCACGGCATTTCTGCAGAATCAGCTACGTGCCCTCTGGGTAGACCAGCCGCAGGTGAATCCGGAAGAACTCGAGCAACCGGGCGCCGCGGCGCCCGTACCGGCCCAGGAGCGCGATTCTGATCATTCCTAGCGGGCGGGCGGTTCACGCGGTCGAAAATGCGCCGGGCGCGAGGGGCGGCCAGTTTCGGTCCCGCAAGTTCGGGTGGCGGCCGGTGCGTCCTCCTGATACGCGGGTGTCCCAAGCAGTTCGTCGACGGTGACGAACCGGTAGCCCTGGCGGAGCAGTGCTTCGGCGGTGATGCGGACGGCCCGGACCGTCTTGCCGCGGTTGCCGCGACTGTCGAACCCGTCGTGGAAGATGAGGATCGAGCCGGGTCTGGTGTTGGGAGAGCTTTACCGAAACGCAGCGTTTGGTTTCTACTACCACGGTAATACTTACTACCATGATAGTAGATACCGTGGTGGGCGCCCCCCAGTTGGAGGAAGACGCCGCTCTCGGCCGGACCACGGGCGGACCAACCCGTCGGTCGACAGGTGAGCCGCGACGCGGACCGGCCATGTGGCTGCTGCTGGTCGCGGCGGCGTACGTGGCGGCCATGTCCGTCGCCGTGGTGCCCCGATCCGCGCTGGGCTGGGACGAGTCGCTGTATGTCAGCCAGGTCGACCCGCACACTCCGGCGGGTTACTTCAGTGCTCCGAGGGCGCGGGGGGTCACGTTCCTGGTCGCGCCCGTGGTTCGGGTGACCGACTCGGTGCCGGTGCTTCGGGCGTACCTCGCCGTACTCGCCGGAGTCTTGCTGGTCGCGGCGTTCTGGCCGTGGCTGCGGGCGGTACGCCGGCCGTGGCTGGTGCCGCTGGCAGCGCTGCTGTTCAGTGGCCTGTGGGTGGTGCTGTTCTATGGCGCGTCCGTCATGCCCAACCCGTGGGTCGCGTTCGGCTGCCTGGGCGCCGTGGGCTGGTTCGTCCGCTACGGCAACCGCGCTGCAGACCACCGCGGCGTCCAGGAGGGCAACGGTGCTGTCCGTTGGGCGCCCGTCGGGGTGGCGGCCGGGCTGGCGTTCGCGACCTTGATGCGTCCCACCGACGCGTTCTGGGTCAGCGTGGCGCTCGGCATCGTCATGCTGGCGTCGCGGCGATGGCGGCGGCCCGCGTTGTGGCTGGCGGTCGTCGTCGGCGACGCGCTCGGCTTCGTCCCGTGGCTGGTCGAGTCGTACCTCCGCTTCGGCGGGCCGGCGGCCAGGCTGCACCGCGCCAGCGGGGTCGAAGGCGGGCTGAGCTGGCACCCGCTCGCGGCCCTGTACGAGATGCGGGCGGTCAACGGGCCACTGCTGTGCCGGCCCTGCGACACCCACGTCACCCATCCGCTGCTGATCATCTGGTGGTTGGCGATTCCCGGCTTCGTGATCGCGGGACTGCTCGCCGCGGCGCGGTCCCGGCAGCTGGCCGCGCTGGCGATCCCCGCCGCGTGCGGGGCGACGCTCGCCGCCTCCTACCTGCTGACCGTGCCGTACGCTGCGCCCCGGTTCCTGATCCCGGCGTACGCCCTGCTCGCCCTGCCGATTGCGGGCCTTCTCACCTGGTTGATCGAGGCACTACCCCGTCGACTACGGGTGCCCGCGGTCGGCTTGCTCGCGCTGCTGCTGGCCGTGCACCTGGGGCTGCAGGCCGCCGTGCTGATCCACCAGGTCGACCGGCACACCGGCACGGCGCTCGGCTACCCACCCGCGGCCGCGGCGCTGGAACGGCTCGGGGTGGACAAGCCGTGCGTGATCGTGGGCAAGGACGCCGTGCCGATCGCGTACGACATGGGCTGCGAATCGGCCGCGGTGATCGGGAACAACAAGACGACGACCGACGCAGGGGTGCTCTCGATGTCGCACCACGCGCGCGCGGCGTACGTCACCCATCACGCCAAGCCGCCGAAGTACCTCGCCTCCTGGCGCCGCCACAAGCTGCCCACCGCACCCGGCGAGCACCAGTGGTACGCCTTCACACCACCATGGCAGGTGACGGTATGACGGATCCTGAGCCGGCCAGCACGCCGAACCGCGGACGCTCAGGCGATCAGCAGCGCAGTACGCTGAACGCTATGCGGGAGCACGACCGCCACGCGCGCCGCTTGCCCGGCATGCTCGAGGACGAGGTGCTCGCCGTGCTGTGGGCCAGCGACCATCCGATGAGCCCGGCGGACGTACAGGCCACGCTGGGCGACACACTGGCGTACACCACGATCATGACCACGTTGAGCCGGCTGTACCGAAAGGGCCTGGCGAAACGTACCCGGGTCGGCCGTGGTTTCGTGTACGTCGCGGCCGTGGACGAAGTAGCACACACCGTACGGGAGTTACACGCCCTGCTCGCCCGGCGACCCAACCGGGCGGCCGTGCTGCAGCAGTTCGTCTCGGAGCTGTCCGACGAGGACGAGCAGATCCTGCAACAGCTGCTCAGGGACGACACCGGATAGGAGATCGACGAGTATGCGCCTCGTGGTCTACCTCCCCGTCGTCACCTCCGTACTGCTCGGAGTGACCGCGCCGTGGCTGGCCAGGCTGCTGCCTCCCAGGCTCGGTGCCCGGCTGCTGATCGGTGCCGGCGCGGCATGCGCGGCGAGTACGGCGTTCTCGCTCGGCGCCTTGGCATTGACCTTCCTCGGGCAGTTCCCGACCGTTGCCGGGCTCGGCGGGTGGTCGGCGGCGCTGCTGCACCAGGACGATCCGGTGCCGCTGCCCACCGGTCAACTGGCCACCATGGCCGCAGCGGTGATCCTGGTGACCTTCCTGACCGCCGTGGTCCGGCACACCATGACGCTGGTACGCCTCCGCCGCGCCGCACCACAGCCGCAGCCCTCCTCCACCGGCCTGGTGATCGTCAACGACCCGCAACCACAGGCGTACGCATTGCCCGATCTCGGCGCCGGTCGCGTCGTGATCTCCACCGGGATGCTGCGCGCGCTGCGGCCGCCCGAGCGCAGGGTGCTGTTCGCGCACGAGAGGGCCCACCTGCGCCATCGCCACCACCTGTACCGGATGGCGACCGTGGCGATCGCCGCTCTCGACCCCCTGCTGCTCACCCTGCCGGCTGCAGTACGCCACCTCACCGAACGGTGGGCCGACGAGGACGCCGCCACCGCAGTCGGCGACCGACGCCTGACCGCCAGGGCCATCGCGCGGGCGGCGCTCGCGGCACACCACGCACCCACCCTGCAAGGCGCGGTCGCCATCGGCGAAGGCGACGTGCCCAAACGGGTCAGGTCACTGCTCGCCCCCCGACACGGGCTCGGACGCGGAGCCGTGGCCGCACTGCTCGCCGCACTCGTTGTCTGTGCCGGCTCGACAGCAGAAATCGGCCGCGACGCCGACGACCTCTTCGACCTCGCGGCAACCGCACCGAGCGCGCTCCACGCACCTCAACGGTCAGACCGCGATGTACCGCGCGGCGACGGACAACCACTGGCCGGCCACACCAGCGACCACCGGTTCACCGCCACCGCCGGCGGCACGGTCCCGATCTCGAACCGCAGATCGTCATCGAACAGCAGCGGCATCACCGCCGCGACTCCACCTCCCACAACCGCCAGCTCCACAGGTCTCTGAGAAGGCGCCCGACCACCGGCCATCACGAGCCGAACTGGCAGGCACGGGAGTTGGTGGGCCGGGAGTAGCGTCGACCGAAACCTGTGGATTGGCGTGCCACGATGAGGTGGCAAGATCAGTTGCAGGAAGGGGACGAAGTTGTCGGAGAGACCAGGAACCCTAGCTGACGATCCGTTCAGCGGTCGGCAGCCGACCAGTCACGAACGGCTGACGGGGCTGCCCTGGGATGCGTCGTACTACGACGGCCCTGCGCCTTGGGATATTGGCCAGCCGCAGCCAGCAATAGTGCGTTTGGCATCCGAAGGCGGATTCGCCGGAGCGGTGCTCGATGCGGGCTGCGGGACCGGTGAGAACGCTCTTCACGTCGCCTCGCTGGGATTGTCGGTTCTGGGCGTTGACGTGGCTGAGACGGCACTGGCGATCGCCCGAGCGAAGGCCGACGACCGTCGGATCGAGGTTGAGTTCGCTGCGGCAGATGCGTTCCAGCTGGAGCGTTTGGGGCGCAGGTTTGAGACGGTGCTGGACTGCGGACTGTTCCACACCTTCGACGGCGACGAGCGACCAGGATACGTGACGAGTCTGGCGTCGGTGACCGAGCACAATGGAACCCTGTATGTGTTGTGCTTCAGTGACGATGGTCCCGATACCGGCCCGCACCCGATCAG
>WNFV01027291.1_pt1 | contig 10334 bp, 12 predicted proteins | sample 5400101 | NCBI WGS metagenome assembly WNFV01 (sample SAMN13153361, study PRJNA577476) | soil metagenome | isolation source: 115 cm soil or saprolite under grassland replicate 1 | place: USA:California | collected 2016-06-15 | reverse complement strand
GTAATCGTTCACGGAGTTAGATGAGCTTGGGTGCTGGCTGCCCGCGCCAGAAGGCATCGACGGCAGCAGTGAGAAAGGTGAGCAGATGGCGGTGCTGTTGGGCACAGGTGGCGCTGACGGTCAAGATGCGCTCGACAAAGGTGTTGCCCTCGGCGCTGTGCGCGCCGAAACAGCCCTTCCGCCACAGCACGGCCGGACGGAGTGCCTGTTCGGCGGCATTGTTCGTGGGCTCGACGCCGGCTTCGCGCACGAACGTCCAGAGCGCCGCTTCATGCGCCAGCAATTCCTGACACAGGCTTTCGGGCGCATCGCACCGCCGCGCCCCCTGTACCAGGCGTTCGTGCAGGGCCTGCTGGATTGGTGCCATCGCCGCTTGAAGCAGCGCCCGATCGATCGTCCCTTCGCGGAACAGGTGCCAGAGGCGAAAGACCAGGTGGCTCAGTGCCAAAAAGTCGGCACCCCAGACCCCGGGACGACCGCCCCGATCCACCAGGGCTTGAAAATTGCGCACCAGATGGCTCCAGCACAGTTGGTGGCGCTCGGGCGACAGCGCCAGGTAAGGACGATGGCGATCCGACCCGACGATCCCGCCATAGGCGGTGCCCAACAGGTGGCGCAGCGCCGGGCCGTTCCGACTGGTTGCCACCGAAAAGCAGGTGGCCAGCGCGGTCACCATGACCCACAACCAGCGGCGTTTGCCGGCTTCTTTCCAGCCGGTTTCATCCACGTTGGCCACCGGGGCCGCTTGCACATGGGTGTGGATGGCGGCATAGATCGGTGTCAACGCGGTGCTGACCGTGGTCTGGAGCGTGACGACACTCCCGAGGCTCAGCGGAAGCTGAAACAAGTCGGCAAGCAGGTTAACCACCTCACGATGACTGATGCGATAGCGCCCATGCAGCAGGCTCACGACCGCCGCCGTACGCGGGCCGAAGGCGCCCGGTGGCACATCGGCGGGGCGTTCGGCCGTGACGAGTGCACCACAGCCGTGACAACAGACGGTATGATACTGATGGGCCGCGATCAGGGGCTGGACAAGCGGCAGTTCCCATACATACTGAGTCTGGATCGCGCAGGCATCATGCCGATGTGTGGTCAGGTCATTACCACAGGTCGGACAGGCGGAGGGATAGTGGTGGCGGGTGGTGGTGATCTGATCGGGCTCGGGCTCGGGCCGGTCGTGGCGCGGATGCCCGGCTTGAGCACCGGGTTTGCGCCCGCGCGGCACGCGGGCAGGACGGGGTGGTGCCGAGGGCGGATCAGACGACGGTGGCTTGGAGGAATTTTGCGAATGCTGGTTCAGGCGCGCTTCCAGATCGGCAACGCGAGCGATCAACTGGGCAATCTGCTGCTGTTGGAGGGCGACGACCGTGAGGGTTGCCAGCAAGAACTGCTGCACCGCCACAGGCGTGGCAGCCCAGTCTTCGGGAGTAATGCCGGCTGGTGGTGCGCTCGTGTCCATAGGAGCAGTATGCCAGTCGTAGGCAAGGCTGTCAAATGAGGCAATTCCCTGTGTTCCCAGCGGGTCCATGAACGGTTACGCGAACTGTTCCCAAGTGTGTTGTGGAGTGTTCATCTTCGAGGTGCTCCTTCTGACACGACGCGAGCGCCTAACGGTTTGGCGTTCAGCTGCCGCGAGCGCACTGTATAAGATGCCCTCAACAACCGCCGATCTTGCGCGAAGCGATCGGCTGGAACACCGGGTTGGGTCGCAGCTGGCCACAACTTTTTGTCTTCGAACGCGCTCAACGGGCAATCCAGCTTCGGCAATAACAGCCTGCCCCGACCCCAACAGCCTGTGTTCCAATTCTATTGTGGAATGTTGGCAAACGCCATTAGGACCGCTTCATACGATTGCCATACCAGATCGACCAGAACACTAAACTTAAAAAGAACCCATAGCTGATCGCCGGCGAGATCAGCAAGAAGTGCTCAACCGTAAGCACCTGCACCAGCACCAACCGCACCACAGTCTCTGCGAGCAGGCCGAGGCCCCACCCGGTAGTCAGCAGGCGCATGCCAGAGCGAAAGGTAGTGGACGTCCATAGAGCATTCCACTCCCCAATCAGCACCGGGTCATCACCAGTTTCAAAGAAGCGCGCAATATAGAAAAACAAGGGCCGCGCAAACAGCAACGAGACCAGGTAGAGGACGCCAAACAAGGCAGGGATCAGCGCGCTGCGCAGCAGCAGCACGCGCGCTGTGCCGCCGAGCGCGAGACTGATCAGGCTAAACAGAATGCCCGCCAAGGCCAGCGCTCCTATCGTATCAACGCGCTGACGCAGCACGAATTCGCGCGCACTATTGAGCAACGGTGGCACAGATGAGAGGATCAATGCCTGCCATTCACCCAGCTGAGCGATGGAAAAACGATAGATGAGAAAGGGGAGCACGCCGTTGATAATCAGACCGAGTGCAACAGTGCGAGCTATCGAAGGTCTCGAAGTGCTTGGTTGCATAGCACTGCTCTTGAACCTGCACGCCCGAGGTAGTATAGCATACTGGTGAACGTTCCGAAGAAAGCGTTGATGAGCGGCCCAAGGGCCGATAGTGTATCCCGTTCGGAGCGCAAACGCTCACGCATTGCCTTTCGACTGCGCCGCGCTCCTACTGGACGTGTATTTTGCGACCAGGCCACGTCGGCCACCGGGTCTTCGTTGGAACGTCCCCTGAGCGCCACTTCGCCTGGGTCAAGCGCTATTTTGGCCTGAACGCGTTCCAATGCTGTACCTACATCCGGGTTTACCAATTTGTGTTGCTGACGTACTGTTGTGTCGTGGCGGTCGCGCTAGCCGCCTACCGCTACCAGCGACCGGATCTCATCCATCAGCGCATTGCAGTATTAGCCGTCAAGACGCTGTAGTCGAGTTTCCGAACGCTCTCTCAATATAAACAGTTGCATATCTTTACATTGGCTTATTAATCCTAATATATTTGCATGCTGCAAGCATATATATTATACTTGGCCCTATGAAACCCACTAGCGAAGATGTTCAACAAATGGTGCAGGCGCTGTTCACCCTCACCGCGAGCCTTGAGCGCGCGCGGAGGCGCAGCCCTGGCGCGAGCACTCTTTCGGTTCTGCAAATCATCGCCGCCCACGACAAAATCCATCCGTCAGAAATCGCTGCGGAGCTTGATCTGCATCAATCCACGATCACACGGCAGATCCAGTCGCTTGAAGACGCCGGACAGGTGGCCGTCATGGCCGATCCCGATGACCGCCGGTCCTGCACGGTTACCCTGACGGATGCCGGCTGGAATGAGGTGCGCCGGCTCACACAGATCGGTCTGGATCGTTTTGCGACGTTCGTCGCGGACTGGGATGCCGAGGTGGTCCGCACGCTCACCCGATTACTGATCAAGCTCGAGGAGTCAAAGGCGGCGGTAGCCCGCCGGGAGCGTCGTCGGGGTGGCCGGCGCTGGCAAACGAAGGAGGCCGATGATGAACCTCACGACACCGTCTGACGCAACCAGCCGTGTTAGGCTGCCCGGCTGGCGCGCAGCTGCCCCTGTCGCGGTGCTTGTTTTCCTCGCGCCGGTGCTGGCCGAGCTGCTGATGGGCGGCCTGCTGCTTGTTTCGAGGCTCTGGCTCCTGGTGCCGGAGATGGCTGTTTATGGGGGTGCCGCGCTGATCATCCGCGAGCTTGCACGGCGGCGGCATCGCGGCTGGGGCATGATCTTGCTGCTGGGGCTCGCCTTCGCGATCGCCGAGGAGAGTGTCATTTTGCAGACCTCGCTCACCCCGCAGTTCTTCCCGCCGGCGTTTTCCGCTACTTTTGGTTGGGCCTTCGGCGTCCAATGGATCTATTTGGTAGCGCTGCTGTGGTACGAAAGCGTCTACGCCATCGTCCTGCCGATCTATCTCGCCGAGCTGCTCTTTCCCGCCCAGCGCGATGAACTGTGGCTGAGTCGCCGCGGCCTCGCCGTCGCCGTCGTTCTCTTCCTGCTGTCGTCGGCCGGTGTGTCGTGGCTCTGGACCCACCATGGATTGCCGCGCTACGGAAACAGCGGCTACCAGATTCCTTCTGTCTACGTCGACGTGGCGCTGCTTGCGATCGCGGCGTTGGTAGCCGGGACGTTACTACTCCAATCACCCCCGCGAGCGGTTCGAAGGCCCACGCGGCGCGCCTGGCCGCCGTGGCTGATAGGGGTCATGGCCTTCGGCCACGGCCTGGCCTGGTTTGTCCTGATCGCGCTCGCCTACTTCCCCGCCGCTACGTTCCCTGGTGTGTCGCCGCTTCTTCCGATCGGTATCGGCCTCGTCTGGGTGGCGCTGGCATTGCTGGCCGTCAGATACCTGTCGGCTGGCCAGGGGTGGGACGATCGGCATCGACTGGCGCTGATTTTCGGTGCATCCCTCGCCAGTATGCTGGGTGGCGTTCTCACAATTCTGACAGCTTCTCGTATCGACCAGATCGGCAAGCTCGTGCTTGACGTGATCGCGATCATCCTGTTTGCCAGCCTGGCGCGGCAGTTGCGGCGACGCAGGCGTACTATCCAGGATACCGCGGTCCCCATTCATCCGCTCATGCGCATTCCAGTACCCTGGATATTTATCGTAACATATCTCGTTGGTGCCGGCCTGCAGATCCTTGTTCCACTGACAATCCGCTCGGCGGAGATCCTCCTCATCGGCCGCGTCGCCGGTGTTGTGCTGATAGTGGCCGGCGCAGCGCTTGCAGCATGGAGCCTGCTCATTTTCCGCAGGTTACACACCACTACCGTTCCGTTCGAAACGCCATCAGAACTGGTGACCTGGGGGCCTTACCGATACAGTCGCAATCCGATGTATGTCAGCCTGACCTTGATCTACCTTGGTGAGGCAGGCCTTCTTGGACAGATCTGGCCGCTCGTTCTGCTGCCTTTAACGATCGCCTACATTAACTGGATCGTGATCCCCGTCGAAGAGAGGCCCGGCTGCAGGAGGTCTTCGGAGAGACGTATGAAGCCTACCGCGCGCGAGTGCGTCGTTGGATATAGCGCGGTTGAGTATCCAGGATAGGGAGACGATACCCAGGGCGGCTTCGGCGTTGAGCACAGGGGAGCTGCGTGGCACCGCGCTCACGACACTGATTACCGCGAGCTTTGCGGCATTCTGGGGTCTCGGCGGCAGCGTCGCCATTCCGGGCCCCGCCCGTATCGTGCTAATCATCCTCGTCCTGCTGATCACCGCGCTCTTGTACGGCAGCGCCTTCGCCTTCGTTCGTGCGGCGCGGGCGCGGCCGACCCTTTCCGTACCCGTGTCTATCGTTTTGCCGTCATTGCGCAACTGGTCGCTATCCCCTCGTCAGTCGGTTGCTCATGGTCAGCGGCCATCCTGACGCCATCGTATCCGCGATCGCCGTGATCGTGGGGCTGCACTTTTTCGGCCTGATCCCCGCGTTTCAGTCACAGCGTTTTGCTGCCGTAGGCGGCGCGATGATCCTTCTTGGCGTGAGTAGTCTTTTCCTCGCGCCATCGGTAGCGATCGCCTCGATGGGAGAAGCGCTGGCGTTACGCGCGGCAGTGGTAGGATTGGGATGCGCCATCATTCTGTGGGTCGGCATTCTCGCGTTGGTGATGGCAACCCGCCGACACCTACGCCACACGACCGCCTGACTTTCTCACGGGGTGCGGTCCGATAGGAGTGTCCTTTTCAGAGACTATGAAGGAGGTAGTTGACGTGTGCGTATCCTCGTTCATCAGTTATTTCTGTGCCGGTGTGTCCCTAACCAATAGTTTGCCAGATCTCACCATCGGTATCACAGGCCGTCGGAATCTCACCCCCTTTGGCGCTGACTCATCAGCTTTGGTCAACGCCCTATGGGGCAGCATCAAGTTGATCGGCGGATATCTCCTGATACGGCGCGCGGATAAGCAGACAGGCGCGATGGCAGACTTAAAGACCTGGCTGATCCCGTATGACGCCGGTTGCGTGTACTGGTCGTTGTTCGATGTACTCTACGCGTACTTTACCGAGGGTCACCGGTTGCACAAGTCCAGCCCTGACGTGTGAACCACACTGAGGTGCCGATGAGGTCTGCGCGCTTACCAGGTTAGACAAGGTTTCACGCCGAGCATTTCAGCTTTACAGTCTGTGAGAGCATTCGGAAAGATCGAGAGTTGTAGCACAACGCGGGCTGCCCTCTGGGCCCGCAAAGCCGCAAAGAGCGCTGTTTCTTTTACCTTTGCGTCGCCTAGAGGGCACCCGGCGTCTTTGCCTTAAAAAGGCATCGATTTGGTTTCCGAACGGTCTGAGATTGTTTGCGAGTGATTCTGCGCGTGGTACTATGTCAGCTCTCGTAGGGCGCGACCAACGTCGGTCGCACGAAAGCGGAGTGTCTATGGCTCGACAACAGACCGCGGGTTCTCAAGCCCGAATGAAGATGCATGCGGGGGAGATCGATATCGACGATGAGCTTGTCGCGCGGTTGGTGGCCGCGCAGTCCCCCCAGCTGGCCGACCTGCCGATACGGGCGGCTCAGTCGACCGGGACGGTAAACGCCATCTACCGACTTGGCGATCACTTCTACGCGCGCCTACCGCGCGTGCCCTCGCGGGCTCAGGACCTCAAGAAGGAGCTGCACTGGCTGCCAAAGCTCGCTCCGTTGCTTTCGCTGCGCGTCCCCGAGCCCGTTGCCAAGGGCCAGCCTACAAGCGACTACCCCTTCCCCTGGGCGATCTACCGCTGGATCGATGGCCACCCCTATCGCGATGACCTCGTCCACGACGAATGCCAGGCCGCCGCTGATCTGGCGCAGTTTGTGGTCGAACTGCGCCGAATCGATCCCCGCGGTGCGCCCCAGGGTGGGCGCAAGCCGCTCCGCGAACTCGACGCGCCAACACATGTGGCGATCGAGGCGTCGCGGAGCGTGATCGACGGCGATGCGGCAGCTGCCGCCTGGGCGCGCGCGCTCGAAGAGAGAGCGTGGGACGGTACGCCGGTGTGGATACACACAGACCTGCTGAGGCCCAACCTGCTCGTCGATCGCGGCCAGCTGTGCGCAGTCATCGACTTCGGCGGCGTTGGAGTCGGCGATCCGGCTGCTGACGTGATCGCCGCGTGGAGCGTCTTTGGCCGGCGCGGGCGAGCGACGTTTCGTCGTGCGCTCGACGTCGACGACGCCACCTGGAATCGAGCACGCGGCTACGCCCTCCACCAGGCCCTCCTGATCATCCCATACTACGCCGAGACGAACCCGGTGTTTGTCGCGTTGGCGAAGCGCACGGTTGAGCAGGTACTCGCTGAGGTTGCGTAACCTCCTGCCCGGACCGAGCGCGACGTTGCGCTGCATACTGTCATTGAGCGACGCTCAGACGCACGGCTGGCCGGGCAAGGAGCGGGGCGAGCATAGTGATGATGGATTCATCGAGCCTGCTGGGAATACTACCGCTATGGTGTTGTCTTGGGTATACGTGACGCATGGGCTCTGAGTGACGACATCACACAGTATCAATCGTGAGCAAGGCTTAGGTGATTACAAAGGGCAGAAGGTCTTGGTCTCCAAAGTGGATGCCAAGACCTTCTGCCCTTTTTCGCCCTTGCTGGGCTTCACGTCCGATACTGTGCGGTATGCGCGACGAGACACTTGAAATGAGGTCTGCTTCAGCGCGGCCGGTCGCAACTTGCGTGGTACGCGGCCGTTCACGTTGCAAGTCCAATCAGCGCGTCGGCGATGGCTTCGTCTTGCGCCATCGTTGATCCGATCCGCCACTCTTCGCTGAAGGTTGGTTCATCCAATTCGGCCCGCGCGGTCATCACGACCTTATCAACCTCTTCCTGTTCTGTCGGGCGCTTCCCACGGCTGCACACCGTACTAGTGGATCAAGGCTACAAAGGCTGGCTTGTCGAGTTTGCGAAGCGATGGTTTGGCATCGTCGTTGATATCGTGAAACGCTCGCCTGGACATCGCGAATTTGTCGTCCAGAGGTAACGCTGGAAAATTGAACGCACCTTCGATTGGCTGGATTGGAGTCGCATCCTGAGCAAAGAATACGAACACACCATCGAATCGAGTGAAAGTGATATTTATATCGCTTCTATTCGCCTAATGTTGCGAAGATTGGCAAGTTCGCCAACGTGAGATATTTTGTCTATACAGCCGTCGACTTCGTCACGTCGTTTGGGCACGGCGAGGGCGGCGACCACCGGGAGCGCCTTGGCATTCGGACACTGGGGCCCACGCTGGTAATCACCGATCTGTGCATCATGAAGCCAGATCCGGATTCCAAGGAGCTGACGGTTGTGGCACTGCATGCCGGCGTCACACGTCAGCAGGTGCAGGCCAACACCGGCTGGGCCATTCTCTTCGCCGACAGCGTGGTGGAGACACCAGCGCCAAGCGAGCGGAAACTAGCCGTGCTGCGTGACTTACAGGCCCACACCGCGCGCGCCCACACCGGCGAGGCAGGAACTCATGCTTGATCTGTATCAACCGCTATCATGGCTGGTACACACAGGGCGGCCAGCTTGACCTCGCCCTTGCGTCGCTCGAGCAGGAGCTTGACGCAATCTGGGAGCGGCACGGCAAGCCCATTGGTGCATAAGGTCTTAGTGTGCAGAACGATGTTCCCTGCGCGTATCCATCTGCTCAGTGGCCTTGCTGGCTATAGATCAATGACACCGCTCCGCGAGAGAGCGTCTTCGCGTTCACCAGCTTCATCTGGATCGACTTGACGTTGTCGCGAAAGAGCGGCCGGCCGCTTCCTAGCACAACCGGAGACAGCACCAGTCGATACTCGTTGACCATACCCGCATCGATGAGTGATTGGGCCAGCGAGATGCTGCCAGAAATCAGCATGTCCTTGCCCGATTGCTGCTTTAGCCTTGCCACCTCTTCGACGGCGCTGCCCCTGACGATCCTCGCCTCGTTCCATTGGCCCCAGGGCGCGCGCTCGAGCGTCTTCGAGAAGACGACCTTCGGCACTGCATTGAACTTGTCGGCGAACTCCTTCTGTGCACCCTCCGTCACGTTCGGCCAGAAGGACGCGAACTGCCCATAGGTGACACGGCCAAGCGGGAGCGTGTCGACCGTATCCATAAGGGCCAGCTGTTCTTGGCCAAAGCTCAGATCGCCTTGTGTGGAGGCGGGGATGAAGTCGACGCTGTTGTTCGGACCTGAGGCCAAACCATCGATGCTGACGAATTCCTGAAGCACGAGCTTCCTCATGGTGTCTCTTCTCCTTTCATCCTGTGCTACACAGGCAACTGTAAACGCTTTCTAATCATCTCTAAAATCTCAGCAACTATCACACCTGCAATCTGGTTGAGGAGTTTCGGCGATGTATCGGGAAGTCAAAAGAGTGGCTTGGCGGTCTCATCTTTCTCTGACCGGAGCAACTAACATCACACGACCAGGCCAAGATATGCGGGCTCACGGCCTGGTGTTCAGTCTCCGTGCCGAGGTACAGCTTCCATGTATGGCTTCACGCCATAGCCTTCCTCAATAACCTTGCCTCGCAGCTCGCGGCGTGAGGCCATCAACTCCTCAAAAGTAAGTCAATCATACCCATGCACACTGAGGACTCATGAGCCAAAGTTATATCCCTGTAGGTGACATTTATAGATTCTATAGCGCCCTCTTGAGGATATGCCGAGCATACCATGGGCATGAAGGGCGGTCAAGAGTCACATTGAAATGGAGCGTTCGAGCGGAAGCCGCGCTGTCGCCACTGCTTATTGAAGCGAGGCGCGGGGTGTGGGCAATCACGATTGAGAAGGAGACAGCCGAGTTGATGGCGGGGGAGTAGCGCTCCCTACCATGTCAACGCAATAATCAATAATGTAGCGATGGCGATAGTTTCGGGTGAGTTAGATCGGCGTCTTCACCCACTCCCGGCCCATCTCGATCAGCCGGTCAATCACACCCGCTTGGGTCATTTCGCTGATCCGCTAATAGTCCGTCACACGCATATGACCACCTTCTTCGCCTGTCGTCGGGAACCAGAGCGCCGCACCATCGGTTTCGACTTGCCAGCTCTTCCACTGTATCAGCACCACTGATGGCTTGCCGTCCTCGTCGTAGAACTGGCCGGAGACCATGATGCCAAGGTACGATGTTCATCGCTTTTAGCGATACATCAGTACACATCTAGACATCCCTTCTCGACGACCAAGACAATGATCCCTCGGTCGGGCTTCTCTTTCTGCTCACAATTTGGTATGATTACAGGAAAGTGTAATCAGGAGTACCAAAAGTGCAGGAAAACACAACCATCGTACCTCTCGACACCCTTGCCCGCGAGGCGTTGCAGGGCGAAGTACTGACCTTGAAATACGTCCCCCTCGAAAGTGCAAGATCGTGGGATAGGAACCCCAAGCTCCACGATTTACAAAAGCTCGTCACGAGCAT
>WNFV01010110.1_pt1 | contig 10334 bp, 6 predicted proteins | sample 5400101 | NCBI WGS metagenome assembly WNFV01 (sample SAMN13153361, study PRJNA577476) | soil metagenome | isolation source: 115 cm soil or saprolite under grassland replicate 1 | place: USA:California | collected 2016-06-15 | reverse complement strand
GTGCCGGGATCATGTTGTCGTCGATCCGTTTCCAGGAGGAGATCGTGACGTGGGCACCGTCGTCGTTGTCGAAGTACTTGCCGAAGGGGAAGGCCACCATCGAGATCGCCGGCGTCAGGTCGTGCAGCCGCACGCCGATTGTCTCGTCGGCGAAAAAGGCCAGAGGCCGGACGTAGCAGTCGGTCTTCAGATCCTCGGCGCGCAGCAGTTCGACCAGATGTCCGACGAGTTCCTCGGCCGTTTCGGACAACTGCATGGTGAGAAGCCTCGCCGAATCGAGGAACCGCTTGAAATGATCACCCGGCCGGAAGACGAAGAGCTCTTGCTCCTCTTCATTCCAGTACCCGCGCAGACCCGCGAAACATCCGGTGCCGTAGTTCAAGGCGTGCGTGAGCACCCCCAGACGGGCCTCTCCATACGGAACGATTCGACCCTGGAAAAAGGCATATTTGGGAAGGTTCATGGTCGCACCTCAGGTCCAAAGTGGACTGATAAAGCATCCAATTACCCGGCCTCCTTGTCAATATTCACTCGAATCAGATTCCAATTCAATATCCAATTCCTTAGAATTGGACTGATATGCCGTTTCAGGAGGCCCGTACGTTCGCCGGCCCTCTCGGGGATTGGTCGGCCGGGTCCGGCCCCGCTTACCGCCGGTTGGCCCTCGCGATCCGGGCCAGAGTCGAGGCCGGCGCGCTGCCGGCCGGCACGAAACTGCCGGCGGAACGGTCTCTCGCCGGGGCCCTGGGCGTCTCCCGCACGACGGTCGTGGCCGCCTACGACCTGCTGCGGCAGGAGGGGTGGCTCGAGAGCCGCCGGGGAAGCGGGAGCCGCGTGCAGCGCTCCGGTGGGATGGTTGGTGCCGCCCGAGTCGAGCGACACGACACGGGGGACTTCGAGCGCAGCACGATCCTGCGCAGCCTCGTCGAAGCCAGCGGGTCCAGGATCGAATTCATGGGCCTGCACCTGCCGGCCGCCGATCCCTACGTCGCGGAGGCGCTGACGCACGCCAAGCAGGACGTCTTGCCGTCGCTTGCCCATCACGGATACTGGCCTCTGGGACTTCCGGCCCTGCGCAAGGCGATCGCGTCACACCTGACCCGTTCGAGCCTTCCGTCGCGGCCCGAAGAAATCCTCGTCACGCACGGCGCTCAGGAGGCGATCGCGCTCGCGGCCGGTCTTTATCTGGGGCCGGGCCGGACCGTGATCCTCGAAGACCCGACCTACGTCGGCGCCATCGACGTGTTCGCCGCCGCGGGAGCGCGCCTCGTGCCGGTTCCCGTCGGACAACACGGGGTCCGTCTCGACTCGCTGCGAGAGGCCGTCGCGCGGGAGTCGCCGAGCCTGATCTACCTGATGCCGACGTTCCAGAACCCGACGGGGGTCGTGACGCCGGAGAGTCATCGCCGGGAGATCGCGGAGATCGCCGCCGAGCGCGGGATCCCGATCCTCGAGGACGACGCGCTGGCGAATCTCGACCTGGGCACGCGTCCGCCGCCGTCGATCTCGTCTTTCGCTCCCTCGGCACCGATCCTGTCCGCCGGGTCGCTCTCCAAGCTGATGTGGGGCGGCCTGCGCGCGGGATGGATCCGCGCTCCCGAGACCCTGATATCGCGCCTCGCTCGCCGGAAGGCCCTGAGTGATCTGGGCAACTCTGTCGTCAGCCAGACGGTCGCGGCGCGACTGCTTCCCCGCGCCGAGGAGATCCGCACATCGCGCCGCCGGCAGATCACCGAACGTCTCGGGATGATGGAGGAGCAGATCGCGCGGCTGCTGCCGGACTGGACCTGGAGGCGCCCGGGCGGCGGCCTCTCGCTCTGGGTGCGCCTGCCGCGCGGCAACGGCTCGGAGTTCGCACGCGTCGCGCTGCGCCACGGGGTCTCGGTCCTGCCGGGCGCGACCTGTTCGCCGTCGAACGGATGCTCGGAGTTCTTGAGGCTCCCCTTCGTGCTCGAGCCGGCGAAGATCCGCGAAGGCATCCGACTGCTGGCGCGTGCCTGGAGTGCCTACGCTCCGGCCGAGCGACGCGAGCGTCCGGCCCTCGAAGTCCTCGTTTGAGCGCGGCCCCCAGCTCGGCGGAAGCGATCGAGGCGAGTGTGCGCGCGGCGCTCGAGGCCGTGAGTCACTCCTTCGAGATCCTGCCGTGCGATCCGGCGCTTGCCGACACGGCGGCCTTCTGCGCCCACTACGGAATTCCACCCGAGGAGAGCGGCAACACCATCGTCGTCGCGACGAAGAAGGAGCCCAGGCAGTACGCCGCTTGCCTCGCCCTGGCGACGACCCGGCTCGACGTGAATCATGTCGTGCGCCGGCTGATGGGAGGGCAGAAGCTCTCCTTCGCTTCGGGCCAGGAGACGACCGCCCTGACCGGCATGATGATGGGAGGAGTGACGGTCTTCGGCCTGCCTCCGGATCTGCCGATCTACGTCGACAGCGCCGTTCTCGAGGCCCGGTCCATCGTCGTGGGCGGCGGCAGCCGCTCCTGCAAGATCCGGATCGCGCCGGAAGTCCTGCGGCGCCTTCCCAACGTCCTCGTCGTCGAAGGCCTCGCTCGTTAGGGGCGTCCCTTAATCTCTGCCCGCCGTCATCGTCAGGAGCGCAGCGACGAAGGATCTGCCTGGTTGAGTGAGCAGATCCTTCGCTGCGCTCAGAGGCGCCATGAGCTAGAAGGCACGGCTCGAACGGAGAGGAGCAGATCCTTCGCTGCGCTCAGGATGACAGGGAGGGGAGCGAAGGGATCTGGAATCTGGAATTCATTGGAGAACGAAGGCGCGGAGCTCGTCGAGCTTGCGGTGGAGCTGCCGGATCGCCAGCTCCGCCTTGACGTTGACCTCATAGTCGAGATCGGCCCGCACCCGGTCATGCATGGACTGGCGGTTCTGGCTCATCATGATGATCGGCGCCTGAATCGCGGCCAGCATGGAGAGCATCAGATTCAGAAAAATATAGGGATAGGGATCGGGCGGGCGGCGCAGGATCCAGGTCGTGTTGACGGTCGCCCAGGCGAGGAGGAAGAAGAAGAAGATCAGGATGAACGTCCAGGAGCCTCCGAAGCGGCTGACGGCGTCCGCGACGCGCTGGCCCGTCGTCAACCGCTCGTCCATCTCCTCGTTGGGGTTTCGGATCTGGAGCCTCGAAACCATCTCGTCGGCGGCGCGCAGTCTCTGCGCGACCACCCGCAGGAAGTGGCGGGCCGCCGCCGGATATTCGTCGATCATCCGCGAGATGGCTCCCGCCGGGACGGCGACGATCCGCGCGTCTGCCGCGGCGCGCGCCGTGGCGTTTCTCGGCTGCTGATCGAACAGGCCGAGCTCGCCGAAGAACGACCCGGGGGCGAAGGAAGCAAGCACGATCTCCTCTCCCTCGGAAGGGAGGACGATGTCCACCGCTCCCTCTTCCACGATGTAGAGCCAATCGGCCGGGTCTCCGTGGTGGAAGATCGTCTCTCCGGCCTGGAACACCTTGCGCTCCGCGGCGCTTTCGAGCGTCTGGAGCTGCTCTTCGGGCAGGTTGCGAAAAAGATGTACCCGGCCCAGGGTTTGCGAATCAGCCATTGTCACCTCCTGATGACTCAGGATGAAGCTTACTGTGACGGAGGCGACTCAGCGCCGTCAAAACCGGCGGCGGTCGAGAGTACAATCCCGGCCGTTTCGCGGTTGAAGGAGGAGTCATGCCTCGCGCGGCCATCGCGGCGCTCGGCGTTTTTCTCGGCGGCCTCTGCGCCACGACGGCGGAGGGCGGCGCCTTCACGGTCGGCACGGCCACGGCGACGGAGGGACACGCGGCCACGGGATCGATCGACGTACCGGCCGGAGTGGACCCGGCTCTCCACATTCCGGTGGCGCTGTTTCACGGCGCCTGGCCGGGCCCCGTCCTGGCGCTCGTCGCTGGCTCGCACGGCACGGAGTATGCCTCGATTCTCGCGCTGGAGAGTCTCATCGGGCGCATCGACCCGACCGAACTCAACGGAACGCTCATCGTCGTTCCGCTCGTCAACATTCCCTCCTTCGAGCAGAAGATCGTCCACGTCAATCCGGTGGACGGCAAGAGCATGAACCGCTACTACCCCGGCAAGCCCGACGGGACGCAGACCGAGCGCGCGGCCTGGGCGATCACCCGGGAGGTTGTCGAGCGCTGCGACTACTTGATCGACCTTCACGGCGGCGACCTCGACGAAAACCTGCGTCCCTACAGCTACTGGGCGAAGACCGGCAACGAGAAGCAGGACGCTGCCTCCCGCGCCATGGTCCTCGCCTTCGGGCTCGACCACATCATCGTCGCTACGGACCGGCCGAAGGACCCCAACGCCTCGCGCTACCTCGAGACGACCGCGACCGTGCGCGGCAAGCCTTCGATCACGGTCGAAGCGGGGCGCGCGGGAAGGGTCGAGCCCCAGGACATCGACGCACTGGTCAACGGTTGCCTGAGCGTGATGCGGCTCTTGAAGATCCTCCCGGGGACCGCGACGCGGGTGGACCACCCGGTCTGGATCGAGAAGGTCGTGACGATCGCGAGCGACCATCCGGGGATCTTCTACCCCAGGGTGGATCGGGGAGATTACGTCGAGGCGGGGATGAAGATCGGATACGTCACCGACTATCTCGGCAAAACCGTGCTGGAGGCGCGGTCACCGGCGACCGGCGTCGTCCTCTACGTCGCGGCCCTCCCTTCCATGAAGAAAGGGGAGACGATCGCCAACATCGGCGTCGTGGCGGCCAGAGCGCCCTAGTTCGCTTCGCTCTTGCCTTGTCGTCCTGAGCCCTTCGCGGCTTCGGTTCATCCCCTCGCCCTTTTCCTGTCATCCCCTCGCTCTCTCCCCTGTCATCCTGAGCGCAGCGAAGGATCTGCTTTCGTCTGTTTGAGCCGCTCCCCTCCAGCTCGGGGCAGGCTCTGAGCGCAGCGAAGGATCTGCTCCCGCTTGCTTCGACTCTTGTCCTCCCGCTCGGGGCAGGCTCTGAGCGCAGCGAAGGATCTGCTCTGGTTGCTTCGATCTCCGGGTTCACGCTCAGGACAAGCTCCGCGAAGGATCTGTTCTTTCCTGTTCGACGGGGTCCGTGGTGCCTTGGATCAGGGCAGCCGGCACTTGTACAATCGCAGCCCATGCTTGGTCGGGGAGTGCGCCTGCTCCTGAGTCTGGCGGTGCTCGCCGAGACGGGCGTCGTCTCGTCAACGCCCTGTTGCACGATGGGATGCCTCTCGCGGCCGGCCTCGGTCGAGGTCCATGATTGCTGCGACAGCTCCGATTGCTGCCGCCTGGAGAAACGCGGGCCTGCGCAGGCGGCGCTCTCGATCAGACCGCCGGAAGTCGGAACGGCGGCGACGCTTGCCCTCAGCCACCCGCCGCCGCTCGGAGAAGCGGCGGTCGCGTCGCGCGCCGGCCTCGCGCGGCTTTCCTTCTTTGAGACTGATCTTCCGCCTCCGCGAGACGGCCGCGACACGCACCTGCGGATCTCGCTCTTCCGGATCTAGACCTCCCGCCCGCGCGGGCGCGCGCCCGCACCCTTCGTTCCTCTTCAAAGGAGATGTGTATATGAAGACGAGACTCGTCTTCGGCGTCCTTTTCTTCGCGGCTGCTTTTCCGACTGCGGCGCAGACCGCGTCCGCCATCGCACCGGACTGGCGCTCACGGCTTGGCGATGCCATTGCGCGCGCCGCGTCTCAAAACCCGGAGCTTGCCGCCATGGAGTCGCGGATCGAGGCGTCGCGGCATCGAGTCCCGCAGGCCGCGGTCCTGCCCGACCCGGAGATCGAAGTCGGGATCAAGGACATTCCGCCGTCGAGCCTCTCACTCTCCCGCGACGACTTCACGATGGAGATGGTCGCGGCGCGCCAGCGGTTTCCGGGCTTCGGGAAGCTCTCCATCGAGAAGCGCGCGGCGCAGGCTGAGCTGGAAGGCGCGCGGGCGGAGCACGTCCGGCACTTCGTCGAGGTCGCCGCCGACGTGGCCGACTCCTTCTTCCACCTGGGGGAACTGGACTCCCGTATCGCCATCATCGAGGAGACGCGTGGGAGGCTCTCCGACGCCGTGGCGGCGGCGCGCGAGCGCTACCGCGTGGGCAGGGGCGCGCAGGCCGACGTCCTGCGCGCGGACCTGGAGAAGACGGCGCTCGAGGACCGTCTGGCGACGCTCAAGGCAGAGCGGCGGTCAGAGGCCGCGCGCTTCAATGCGCTTCAGAGCCTCCCCTCGGAAACTCCCGTTGCGTTCGTCGAGATTCCGCCGGGATCCGAGACGCGGATCGTGGCGAGGCCCGTCCCGCCGCGCGAAGAGCTGGTCGGCGAAGCCGAGCGGGAAAGCCCGACCGTCGCCGCGGCGGCGGCGCGCGTCCGGCAGGCCGAGGAAAGGGTGGAACTGGCGCGGCTGGAGCGCCGGCCCGACTGGATGCTTTCGGGTTACTACGGCAGGCGCGAGAACTTCGAGGATCTGGCGGGCCTCTCCGTCTCGTTCAATCTTCCCTGGGTCCATCCGCGAAGACTCTCGGAGCGGCGCGCCGAGCGCGAAGCGGAGCTCGCGGGCGCGCGGGCGGACCTCGCCGCCGTCCGCAATACCCTGCGCAGGAACATAGACCAGGCCTATGCGGAGCTCGAGAAGAACCGGGAGCAGGTGCGCCTCTACCGTGATTCGATCCTCCCGCAGGCGCAGATCAACTACCGGGCCGCGCGGGAGGCCTACGCCGTCGGCTCGATCGATTTCCTGACGTACGTGCGCGGCGCCACGGACCTCGCCCTGTACGAGACGGAGAGCGCGGAGCGAGAGTCGGGAGTGGCCAGAGCCCTCGGGATGCTCCAGAAGGCTTCGGGAATCGCACTGATCGCGGGAACGTCCGCGGGAGAGGTGATCCATGAGAAAGAGTGACGTCCTCGTCGTGCTCCTCGCCTCGAGTCTGCTTTTTTCGGCGAGCTGCCGGAAGAAAGAAGGCCGCTCCGCGGGACCCCCAGCTTCCTCGCCTCCCGCCTCCCGACTTCCGTCTCCCGGCCCGAAGGTTCTCTACTGGTATGACCCCATGAAGCCGGAGGTCCACTTCGATCATCCGGGCAAGTCTCCCTTCATGGACATGGAGCTGGTCCCGAAGTACACGGAGGAGGCGCCCGGGGTTCCGCCTTCCGCCTCCCGCCTTCCGCCTCCCGGTCTCTCCGTCGTGCGGATCCCCCTCGAGCGCCGGCAGGAAATCGGTGTGACGACGGCAAAGGTCGAGAAGCGAACGATCTCGGGTGCCGTCGAGACCAACGGCGTCGTGGCCGAGGACGAGGGCCGCGTGCACGCGGTCAATGCCAAGTTCTCCGGGTACATCGAGAAGCTGTCCGTGGACCGCACGGGGCAGAGCGTGCGGCGGGGCCAGCCGCTTCTCTCCGTCTACAGTCCTGACCTGGTTTCGACCGAGCGCGAGCTCCTCCTCGCCATCGAGAACGTCCGGCGGCTCTCCGGCTCTCGATCGGCCGAGACGGCCTCCGACGCGCGCGCGCTGCTCGAGGCGACGCGGGAACGCCTGCGCCTGTGGGACATCCCCGACGCGGAAGTCGCTCGCATCGAGAGGACCGGAGAGATCTCCAAGAACCTGACCCTGTCTTCTCCTGTCTCCGGCGTCGTCTTGAAGAAGGATGCGCTGCCGGGGATGGCGATTACGGCGGGCATGCCGCTCTTCACGATCGCGGACCTCTCGCAAGTCTGGGTCCTGGCCGATCTCTACCAATCGGAGATGATCATGACCGCGCCCGGAAACCCGGCGACGGTATCGGCCTCGTTCCTTCCCGGTGAGACCTTCCGCGGCCGAGTGGACTTCGTCTATCCGACTCTCACGGAAGAGACACGCACGGTCAAGGTGCGTCTGGTCATCCCGAACGCGAAGGGCCTCTTGAAGCCGGGCATGTTCGTCCGGGTCTCTCTCTCCGGGAAGGGAAGAGAGGCTCTCGCCGTCCCACGGTCCGCTCTGATCGCGACGGGGGATCGGCAGATCGCCTTCGTCGAACAGTCGCCCGGAGTCTATGCGCCGCGCGAGGTCGTGACGGGCGTCCCCGGGAAGGACTTCATCGAGGTGCTTTCGGGACTGTCGGCCGGGGAGACCGTCGTCACGTCGGCGAACTTCCTGATCGATTCCGAGTCGCGTATCGGAGCGATCGGAGCCGCGCCTCCGGGATCCGCGGGTCAGCCCGCGCAGTCCCTGGGTCAGCCTACCCCGGGAGGGCCGCCGCAATGATCGAGAGACTGATCGCTCTCTGCGTCCGCAACAAGTTCCTGACGATCTTTTTCGTCGCGGGCTTCTTCGCCGCCGGTCTGTGGGCGCTGAACCGCATCCCTCTCGACGCCCTTCCGGATCTCTCCGATGTGCAGGTCATCGTCTACACCAACTGGGAGGGGCAGAACCCCAATCTGATTGAAGACCAGGTGACCTATCCGATCGTGTCGGCCTTGATCTCCGCTCCGAAGGTCAAGACCGTGCGCGGGTACTCCTTCTTCGGGTTCTCCTACGTCTACGTCATATTCCAGGACGGCACCGACCTCTACTGGGCGCGCAGCCGCGTGCTCGAGTATTTGAACGGCTTGAGGGGGCAGCTTCCCGAAGGCGTGAACCCCAACCTCGGCCCCGACGCCACCGGGGTCGGCTGGGGCTTCCAGTACGTCCTGGTGGACAAGACCGGCCGCAACTCGCTCGCCGACCTGCGGACTTTCCAGGACTGGGATCTCTCCTACTGGCTGCGCGCCGTGCCGGGTGTGGCCGAGATCTCATCCGCCGGCGGGTTTCAGAAGCAGTATCAGATCGACGTGGATCCGGTGAAGCTGGCGTCCTATGGGATCGGTCTAAACGATGTGCTCGAACGCGTCCGGGATTCCAGCGGCGACGTCGGCGGACGGGTAGTCGAGTGGACGGGGCGCGAGTACATGGTGCGCGGGCGCGGATACATTCAGGGCCTCGAGGACCTGCGCAAGATTCCGGTCAAGTCCCGCGCGCAAACGGGCACGCCGGTCTATCTCTCCGATGTCGCGATGATCCATTTCGGGCCGGAGATGCGGCGGGGGGTCATCGAGTGGAACGGCGAGGGGGAGGCCGTCGGTGGAGTCGTCGTCGTGCGTGCGGGGGAGAACGTCGCCCGCGTGGTCGAAGCGGTCAAGGAAAAGATCGCCTCGGTCAAGTCCTCCTTCCCGCCGGGCGTCGAGCTCGAGATTGCCTACGACCGGAGCGACCTGATCGAACGCGCCGTGTCCACGTTGAAACGGACCCTGATCGAGGAAATGATCGTCGTCGCCTTCGTCATCCTGATCTTCCTCTTCCACTTTCGCTCGGCGCTCGTACCGATCACAGTCTTGCCGGTTGCGATCGTCATCTCCTTCCTGCCGATGGCGCTCTTGCGCGTCTCTTCCAACATCATGTCGCTCGGCGGACTGGCCCTCGCGATCGGCGTCCTGGTGGACGCTTCGATCGTGATGGTCGAGAACGCGCACAGACATCTGGCGGCCGCGGGAGATCCACGGGGGCCGGCTCGCGAGGCGACCATCGTCAAAGCCGCCCAGCAGGTCGGGCGCGCGATCTTCTTCTCGCTGGTGATCATCGTCGTTTCGTTCCTGCCGGTCTTTCTCTTGACCGGGGAGGAAGGGAGACTCTTCCATCCGCTCGCGTTTACCAAGACGTTCGCGATCGCGGCCGCTTCCATCCTGTCAATCACGCTGGTTCCGATCCTGATGGCGGCCTGGATGCGCGGGAGGATTCGTCCCGAAGATCAGAATCCGGCCGCGCTCACCACGCGGCGTCTCTATGCCCCCGTTCTGAGCTGGGCTCTGCGTTTTCCCAAGACCACGCTTCTCGTCAACTTCCTGCTCGTTCCGGCTGTCGTGCCGCTCGCGCTTTCGCTCGGCTCCGAGTTCATGCCGCAGCTTCGGGAAGGCTCGCTCATGTACATGCCGACGGGGCTCCCGATGATGGCGGTCGAGCAGGCAAGAGATGTTCTGGTCAAGACCGACGGGATCATCATGACGTTTCCCGAGGTGCAGTCGGTGCTGGGCAAGTCGGGCAAGTTCGAGAGCTCGACCGATCCGGCGCCCGTCGAGATGTTCGAGACGACCATCGTCTTAAAGCCACGAGGAGAGTGGCCCAAGACATTCCATCGACGCTGGTATTCGGGCTGGCCAAACTGGGCGAAGCCGCTCTTTCGGCCCCTCTGGCCCGAGATGCGAGCCCGAACGCAGGACGAGCTTCTCGCCGCGTTGAACGAGAAGCTTCAGATTCCGGGTATGCCGGTCGCGTGGACCCAGCCGATCCGTAATCGCCTGGACATGCTGGCGACCGGCGTCCGGACGAAGGTCGGCGTCAAGGTCTACGGCGCCGACTACTCCTCCATCGAGA
>WNFV01010109.1_pt1 | contig 10335 bp, 5 predicted proteins | sample 5400101 | NCBI WGS metagenome assembly WNFV01 (sample SAMN13153361, study PRJNA577476) | soil metagenome | isolation source: 115 cm soil or saprolite under grassland replicate 1 | place: USA:California | collected 2016-06-15 | reverse complement strand
GATCGTGATGATCAGGCTGGCCGCGGCGAAGAACGCCATGCTGGTGTCGGGAAGCCCCACCGCGAACATGTGGTGCACCCACACCCCGAACCCGATGATCGCGGTGGTCATCGTGGCCAGGGCCAGCCAGACGTAGCCGATGATCCTGCGCCGGGCGAACGCCGGGACGATCGTCGACACGATGCCGACGGCCGGCAGGAAGATGATGTAGACGTCCGGGTGGCCGAAGATCCAGAACAGGTGCTGCCACAGGATCGCGTCGCCGCCCTTCGCGACGTCGAAGAAGTGGAACCCGGCCCGGCGGTCCAGCTGGAGCATGATGTTCGCCGAGGTCAGGGAGGGAAGCGCGAACACCACCGCGAACGAGGTGGCCAGGATCGCCCAGCAGTACAGCGGCATCCTGGAGAGCGTCATGCCGGGCGCCCGGAGCTTGAGGATCGTGACGATGAAGTTGACGGCGCCGACTGTGGTCGAGATGCCGAGGAAGGCCAGCCCCAGCGTGTAATAGTCGATGTTCAGGCCGGGCGTGTACTGGATGCTCGACAGCGGCACGTAGTTGAACCACCCGTCGTTCGGCGCGGCCCCGGCGATGTAGCTCGTGTACAGGAACACCCCTGAGAACAGGAAGATCCAGTACCCGAACGCGTTGAGCCGGGGGAATGCCATGTCCCGGGTGCCGATCATCAGCGGCACGAAGTAGTTCCCGAACCCGAAGAGCATCGGGGTGACGAAGAAGAAGATCATCGTGATCCCGTGCATCGAGAACAGCTCGTTGAACGTCTCGGGCCCGATCAGCCGCTCGTCCCCCGAGGCCAGCTGGGCCCGCATGATCAGCGCCTGGATGCCGCCCAGGACGAAGAACACGAAGGCCGTGTAGACGTAGTGCTTGCCGATCGACTTGTGGTCGACCGTGGACAGGACCTTTCCCAGGCCCGGTTTCTCCCCCCAGTGCTCCTCCAGCGCCTGGGTGACCGCGGCGGTGGCCACTACGTCAGGCTTTCGAGGTAGGCCAGCAGGCCGTCGAGGTCCTCGGCGTCCAACCGCATCGGCGGCATGAGGTTCCCGGGCTTCAGGGCCTGGGAGTTCTCGATCCACCCGCCCAGGAAGCCGCGCTCGTTGGGGACGGTGCCCGCCCCGATGCTCAGGCGGGATCCGAAGTGGGTCAGGTCGGGGCCGATCGCCCCGGTCGCGTCGGTCCCGCGGATCGCGTGGCACGCCACGCAAGGTTGCTGCAAGAAGACCTGGAGTCCCAGCCGGGCCCGCGGATCCGTCGGAGCCGGAGCGGGCCCGGCCTCCCTCGTCGCCCACGCCTGGAACGCCGCCGGTTCGTCCGCCACGACGAAGAAGGCCATGTTCGCGTGCTGGAGCCCGCAGAACTCCGCGCACTGTCCCCGGTACACCCCGGATCGGTCGGCCTGGATGCTCATGGAGTTGGTGCGCCCGGGGATCATGTCGGTCTTCCCGGTGAGCTGGGGGACCCAGAAGCTGTGGATCACGTCGATCGTCTGCAGCCGGACCGTCACCGGCCGCCCCACCGGGATGTGGACGTCGTTGGCGGTGACGATCCCGAGCGACGGGTACCGGACCTCCCACCACCATCGGTGTCCGATCACCTCGATCGTAACCTCGCCCCGGGAGATGGGCTCGCTGATGGCTCGAAGGTCCCGCAGGGTGAGCACCCACATCGCCGTGAGGACCACGACCGGGAGGATCGCCCCGCCCCACAGGATCAGGCGAAGCCCCCACCGCGGCTCGGCGTCGGGGTCGAGCTGCCGGCGACGGCGCCGGAGGATCGCCGCAGCCAGGAGCCCCGAGACGACGGCGATGACCACCACCGAGATCCCGAACATGACCCACCACAGGTTCGCGATGCGCGCCGCGCCCGGGCCCTGGGCGTCAAGCGTCGAGGGTGAGCCCGTGCACGCGCCGAGCACCGACGTGGCGACGACGACGAGGACTCGCGCCCGGGGTGATGAGCGAGACCGGGCGACGAGAGGTTCCGGGGGCATCTCCGGCGATACCTTCCCCCGGGGGCGCCGCCCCTAGTCTCGGGACCTCAGAGGGGGACGGCAAATCAAGCCCGGGCTTCCGCCCGGCACCCGCTTCCTCTACCCTGCGCCACGTGCGACCCGGTTCGATCCTCGGGCACCCGGTCCTTCGGGTCGCGGCCCCCGTCCTCGTGACGGGGGCCGCACGGTACGTGGACGACGTGGCGGCCAGTGGAGCCCTCCACGCCGTGTTCGTCCGGGCCACGGTGGCCCACGGCCGGATCACCTCGATCGACGCCGGGACCGCGCTCGGCATGGACGGGGTGGCCGGAGTGTTCCTCGCCGCCGACCTGGACCTCCCTCCGCTGGCGTCCGGGATGGTGCCGACCGGTTTCTCGCGCCCGATCCTGGCCCCGGGCGTGGTCCGGTTCGTCGGGGAGCCGGTCGCGGTGGTCGTTGCCACGACCCGGGCGCTCGCCATCGATGCGGCGGAATCGGTGCTGGTGGACTACGAGCCACTTCCGGTGGTGATCGATCCCCAGGCGGCTGAGGCCGCGGATGCCCCGCTCCTGTTCCCCGACCACGGAACGAACGTCGCGATGCGGAGCCCCTTCGGCGCTGGGCTCGGAGCGGAGGCGGAGGACGAGGTCGTGGTCCGGGCCCGCTTCGTGAACCAGCGGTTGGCGCCGATCCCGATGGAAGGCAACGGAGCGCTGGCCGTTCCCGACCCGAAGGCGGGCGGCCTCACGCTGTGGGTCTCGTGCCAGGCAGCCCACTACTGGCGGGCCGGCATCGCCGAACTGATCGGGTTGGCTGAGCACCAGCTTCGGGTGATCGCTCCGTGGGTGGGCGGCGGGTTCGGCGCGAAGATCGACGTGAATCCCGAGCACGTCGCGGTGTGCGCGGTGGCGCTCCGGCTCGGCCGGGCGGTCCGGTGGTTCGAGACCCGCTCGGAGAACCTCACCGCGATGACCCATGGCCGGGCCCAGATCCAGGATGTCGAGATCGCCGGACGCAGGGACGGGACGATCACCCGCCTCCGGGCAGGCCTCCTGGCCGACGGGGGCGCGTATCCAGGGGGTGCCGCCTACCTGCCGGTACTGACGCAGCGGATGCTGTCCGGCGGCTATCGCATTCCCCGGATCGACGGAGAGATCGTGTGCGTCTGCACGAACACCACCCCGATCAACGCCTATCGGGGAGCGGGACGCCCGGAGGCCGCCGCCCTGCTCGAGCGGGCGGTCGACATGTTCGGTGCCGAGATCGGGATGGACCCGGCCGAGGTTCGTCGCGTGAACTTCGTCCCGAAGGACGCGTTCCCGTACACGACGGCGACGGGCGCCGTGTACGACTCCGGCGACTACGAGAAGGCATTGGACGAAGCGCTCGCCGCCGCCGGGTACCGCGGGCTCAGGCGGGAGCAGGCCGAACGGCGGGCTCGTCGCGACCCGATCCAACTGGGGATCGGGCTGTCCGCGTACGTGGAGGTCACGGCGTTCGGGCTCGGGTCCGAGTTCGGATCGGTCGAGGTTCGGCCCGACGGCTCGGTGGTGGTCCTCGCCGGAACCACGCCCCAGGGACAGGGGCACGTCACCGCGTTCAGCCAGATCGTGGCCGATGCGATGCGGGTCCCCTTCGACTCGATCGAGGTCGTCCACTCCGATACCGCGGTCGTGCCGAAGGGCGAGGGCACCATGGGATCCCGATCGATCCAGGTCGGCGGCAGCGCGATCCTGGGCGCTGCCGAGCGGGTGGTCGAGAAGGCTTCGCTGATCGCGGCCCACCTGCTGGAGGCGGCGCCGGAGGACATCGTGGTGGCGGACGACGGCCGGATCACGGTGGCCGGGGCTCCCGACCGCGCGTTCACCTGGGCCGACCTGGCGGAGGCGGCCACGGACCCGTCGCGGCTTCCCGATGGGATGGCCCCGGGGCTCTCGGCCTCGCACGACTTCTCTCAGGCGTACGACGGCACCTACCCATTCGGGGTGCACGTGTCCGTGGTCGAGGTCGACACCGAGACCGGCCATGTGCGCCTGGTTCGCCACGTGGCCGTCGATGATTGCGGCCGCGTCATCAACCCCATCCTTGTCGAGGGGCAGGTGCACGGCGGAGTGGCCCAGGGCGTCGCACAGGCCTTGTTCGAGGAGGTCGTCTACGACGAGGTGGGCAACCCGATGACCGGCTCACTGATGTCGTACGAGATGCCCACCGCGGTCGAGATCCCCCGCATCGAGGCGATCTCCACCGTGACGCCCACGCCGGCGAACCCGCTCGGTGCCAAGGGGATCGGCGAGTCGGGGACGATCGGTTCGACCCCCGCCGTGCAGAACGCGGTGATCGACGCGCTCTCGCACCTGGGCGTGCGCCACATCGACATGCCGCTGTCCCCCGAGCGCGTCTGGCGCGCCATCCGCGAAGCACCGGCGCCGGCGGATCCCGACCGCCTTGCCATCCAGCCGATCTCCGAGCCGGCCAAGGGCGAAACGTGAGATGGGTCTCAATGTCACTTCCGGATTGACGGGGCGGTCGCACCGGTCTCCATCCCTTACAAGGGGATAACAGCTGTTCAGGCTGGCCACGCGGCTCTTGACTCGAAACGTCACGTCCCCGACACTCTGCCATCCCAATCGCCCGGGGGCGCTGAGGGGCGCCACTACGCAGTCAAGGGGGGGTCATGAGCGTCGTCGTCAGGGAACGAAAGACAGGATTCGAGAGCCGGATGCTCGGGAGGATCCTCGGGATCCGCCAAGCGCCCAACGGGGCGATCCTGGCGACTGCGGTCGCCTCCTTGGCAGCCTTCCTGATCTCGGAGGCGTTCGGGGCTCCGCTGTACTGGAAGGCCCTGGCTCTCATCGGACCCACGATCCCGTTGTTCGTCCTGGGTACGGCGTGGACCTACAAGCACTATGGGTGGCTTGCGTTGTTCTCGGTCCTTACGGTCACGCAGATCGGGCATGTCGGTGAGCACGTGGCCCAGATGGTCCAGCTCCATCTCCTCCACAAGACCGGGCCGGCCGCGAAGGGGATCTTCGGGGCTCTGGACATCGAGTGGGTCCACTTCGGATGGAACACCTGGGTCCTCATCGCCGTGGTGCTCCTCCTGATCCCGTTCAGGCGGAACCCGTGGCTCCTGGCGACGCTCGTCCTCGCCGGATGGCACGAGATCGAGCACGTCTACATCATCACCCACTACATCCAGACGGGCGTGGCCGGGAATCCGGGACTCCTCGCGAAGGGCGGCGCGATCGGTGGAGGCTTGCCGATCGTCCGTCCGGACCTCCACATGATCTACAACCTGATCGAGACGATCCCCCTCGTCGCGGCGTTCCTCTACCAATTGAAGCGCAGCAAGAACAACTGGATCAGCCGGGCGCTGCCGCGTCTTCCCGACGACGTGCAGATCACGCTGGCGCGGGAAGCCAGCCTGGTCCGGGCACGCCGCGGCCAGCTGATCGCGTTCGAGGGCACACCAGCAGATCGCTTCTATGTGATCTCATCGGGCCGCGTGGAGTTGGTGTGCTTGATGGAGGATGGCACCGAGAAGGTCCTGCGGACGCTCAAGCCTGGGGACTATTTCGGCGAGGATGTCGTGCACGACGACCCGTGCATCTCCAGTGCGCGCGCCGTCACCAGCACCGAGCTCCTCGCGCTGGATCGGGCGACGATGACTCGCGTGGTCGAGCACTACCGGGAAGACGAAGGACAGCCTGGCTGGGGTCTTCCAGCCGCAATCGGCCTGACCGAGCGGTGACGCCAGGGTTCGCGCGATCATCTTGGGGCGGGTTGCCCTGTCCTGACCGCCCCTTCACCACCTGTCGGAGTCGCTGATCGGCCAGGCGATCCGGCACGACCGGGATAGCTGGATCGTGGCGACGAAGTTCGGGCACCGGTTTCACGGCACCATGGAGAGGACGGATCACTGGGCACCCAGGGAGGTGCTCGAACAACTGGACGGGTCCCTGAAGGCTTTGGGAACGGACCACGTGGACGTGTACCAGTTCCACTCGGGACCCGACCAAGCGTTCGACCAGGAAGATCTCTGGGTGGCCCTGAACGAGCAGGTTCGGAAGGGGAAGGTTGGCCACCTCGGCGGCAAGTACCGTCCCGGTGACCGCATCACGTCGAGTGACGACTGGCGCTCCTCCCATGATCCGAATCGAGTTGAGGCGATGCTCCGACAGGTCGAGGAGATCGGGCGCACAGAGTTGCCACCCGGAGTGGCGATGGCCTCCTGGGCATTGGCCTGTGCCTGCGGCACCCAGCTGTGACATCCGTGATCCCCGGCTGCAAGTCGGTCGAACAGATGAAGTCGAACGCTGCCGTCGCCGACCTCGAGATGGTCCGTCCCGATCACCCTCGAGCGGCGGCGCCCTGACCTGCCCTTCTCGAGCCACCCCAGGCGACATGTCCCCGTGGGGGGTCGCGCGGATTGGCGCCCTCACGCGTGGGTTTCGTCCCGCCTCGCTGATGAACCAATACGGGCTCTACGACCCGGCGGGGTGAGCCCTCGTCCGCCGGGGATCCTGGCGGCGCACTTCTCCGTTCAGCACCAACGAACGCCGGCCGGGTCCTGTGTGCGAGCCAACACCCTCAGGACCCCATGGCGAGAGATGCAACCCATCCGTTCCGCTCGAGCGCTGCCCTGGCGAAGATCAACCTCCCGACCCCCACGATGCCGATCGAGTAGGCGGAGGCGTCGGGTACCGGTATCGTCGCCTCGAAGTCACATGGGTCCTGAGGGTCACGTCCTAGGGATGCCGTGGCCAAGACGACCCCACCTGGCGCCTGGACCTGCACCGCAATGCCGGCGGACCCCGCTGGATCCGAGGCCAGGCTCAGGCCGCAGCTCTCCAAGCTACCTGGGGAGCCGAACCCGGACTGGCTGGAGAGATACAGTTCCACCTTGAGGGGGTGTTTGAAGGCGCGAGGGTACGCGGCCGGTCCGTTCCCATTCCGCCCCGCGGAGAATCCCGAGAGCCCGCCAACGAGCACGAGAGCCGCCCCCATCGTGACGCCGATCCGGACCAACAAGGACTTGCCTGGCGAGGTTGCTACGTCCACGGCACTCCCGCTCCCCGGACCGGCGCACCGGTCTGTGCGCCTGCTTGCAGGGGGACTGATACCCGGGGCGGAGCGGATCAGTCATGCTCACTCCCATCGATGAGCGGGGTCCGCGCAAGAGACTCCCGTTCCTACAACGGGATGGCAGCTGTCGCCGACTCGATGGGGGGCAGCACCGAGGCGGCCGGCCTTCCTGACTTGGAGCCGCTTTGATGAGCCGCCATCCCCTACGGGGAGATCCGCCGCAGTCGAAATTCGACCATCGGCTTTGCTCGGTACTCGAGAACCTCGAAGCGCAACTCTCCAACCGGCCCAACGTGCAGTTCAAGTTGGCGGCCGCACCAGTTGAGTCGCCATGGGATGTTCGAACGGTACAGGTCGTCCATGCCCCTGACGACGATCGTCCCATCTAACTGCGGTTGCCAAGCGTCCATCAGGTGCTGGACCCAGGGTCGATCGGGCATCATGCGGTCGTCCCTTCCGCGGACCGGGACTTCTTCGGTCCGACCGCGCTTCCTCGAGTTCCGGGCAGTCTCACCCACCATCGTGTTGTCTGCAACATCCCGACCGAAACCCTTCTCGGGCAAACGCATTGACATCGCCACCTGACCCGCCCTTCGCATGACATTGCGAACCCGGGCGGCGTCACAGCCCATAACCCCCTGCTGACCGCCGCCTCACGCGACTGTCTCATCGGGCCTGGCAGGCACGGCGCCACGCCTCCGCCTGGAGAACAGCGGGCCCTTCCCGAACCGTAGGTACAGAGAGGGCAGGACGAACAGGTTCAGCAGCGTCGTCGTGATGAGGCCACCCAGGATGACGATGCCCAACGGATATTCGATCTCCTGACCGGGGAGATTGCCCGACAGCACGAGTGGGACGAGGGCGAGACCCGTGGTCAGGGCCGTCATCAGGATGGGCGCGAGCCGTTCCCGGGACCCCCGCGCCACCAGCTCGGGCCCGAAGGTCATGTGCTCGTGGTCCTCGAGATGCCGGTAGTGGCTGACCATCATGATTCCGTTGCGGGCCACGATCCCCAGGACCGTGAAGAACCCCACCAGGGAGCCGATCGAAATGATGCGGCCGCCGAAGTACACCGCTAGGACGCCACCCACCAGGGCCATCGGAAGGGTGACGAAGGCAAGGGTGGCCAATCGCCAGCTCCCGAATGACGCCAGCAGGATCAGGAAGATCCCGATCACGGCGAGGAGCGCGAAGCCGAACAGGCGCACCTGGGCGGCCTGGCGCTCCTTGAACTCTCCCAGCACCTCTGCGTGGACCCCGAGCGGGAAGTCGACCGACTCGAGCCGTTGATACAGCTCCCGCACGACCGACCCGAGGTCACGCCCCTCCACGTTGGCGGCGACGTCGATGGTCCTCGAGAAGGCCTCGCGGCTGATCACGTTCGGGAGGGGGATCATGCGAACCCGCGCCACATCGGCCAGCCGCACGTGACCCCCGTCCGGCGTGTCGAGCTGCATCCCGCGGACGTCGCTCAGGCTGTCGCGCGACGCCGGGGTGCTGAAGACGTGGACGTCGTAGGCCTTGCCGCCGCGGAAGATGTCTCCCACCTCTTCGCTCGCCAGCATCGTGGCCGCGGCCCGCCGGATGTCGCCGGGTTTCAGCCCGACGCGCTCGGCGGCGGGCAAGTCGACCCGGACCTCGATCTGGGGGATGTCGACCTGGAGTTCCACGTGCTCCTCGATGACGCCGCCGATGGCGCCGAGGATCCGGCCCACCTCGTCGGCCTTGGCCCCCAGGGTCGGCAGGTCCTCCCCGAAGATCCGCACGACGATGGCTTCACTCGAGCCGGCCAGGACCTCGTCGATCCGCTCATTGAGGTAGGTTTCCCTGTTCGTGAACAGGCCTGGGTAGCCCTCGATCACCTCGTCGATGGCGGCCACCGTCCGATCGAAGTGCGCCGACGGATCGACGCTGATCCAGTTCTCGCCGAAATTGACGCCCGCGATCTCCTCGGACAGGAAAGCCTGGCCAATGTGAGACCCGAAGCTGCGGACTCCGGGGATGGCGCCGAGCTCCCGGCTGGCCCGGGTGACGATCCGGCTCTCCTCGACCACGGACGTCCCGGGCGCCGAGACCCAGTGCATCAGGAAGTCCCGCTCCTTGAACGTCGGTACCAGCGACTGTCCGAGGAACGGCAGGGCCACCACGCCCCCCATCACCATGATGCCCACCGCGGCGTACGCGGGCCGAGGCGTGCGGATGATCGGGGACAGCAGGCGATCGTAGCCGCAGTGGAGCCAACCGATCAGCGGGGACCGGCGACGCTCCAACGGCGCCTTGCGGAGCAGGATCAACGCCAGTGCCGGGGTCGAGATCAATGCCACCACGGTCGACGCGACCACCGCCAGCGCGTAGCCGGTAGCGAGTGGACGGAAGAATGACCCCGTCAGGCTCTGCAGGAAGAAGATCGGCACCAGGGCCAGCGCCTCGATCATCGACGCGTACACCACCGCGCCGCGCACCTCGAGAGAGGCGTCCAGGATGATCTTGGCCGTGGTCGCGACGGATCGATCGTCGCTGGCCACGCGATGCAGGCGCAGGCGCCGGACGATGTTCTCGCAGTCGACGATGGCGTCGTCGACCACCGCGCCGAGTGCGATCACGAACCCCGCCAGGATCATGGTGTTGATCGTGGCCCCCCGCAGGTACAGCACGAGCCCCGCGGCCGTCAGCGACAGGGGGATGGTGACGGCGCTGATCAGCCCGCTCCGCCAGTCGAACAGGAACGCGCCCAGCACCAGGACCATGAGGAGCACACCGAGGAGCAACGATCGGGAGAGATTGTGGATGGCGTCCTCGACGAAGTTCGCCGCACGGAAGATGTGGGAGTCGATCTCGATCCCAGGTAGGCCCGGCCGCATCTCGTCGAGCGCGCCTTCCACCCCCCGGGTGACCTCGAGTGTGTTGGCCCACGGAAACTTCTCGACCACCAGCAGAAGGCCGGGGCCGCCGTTGACCACGGCATCGCCCGCCAGCGGTTGGTGATCGATCACCAGCCTCGCCACGTCGCCGAGGAGGATCGGTGTGCCGTGGCGCTCCTCCACGACCACCCGTGCCAGGTCGGCGGGCGAGACGATCGGCAGGATGTGCTGGATCGAGAGCTGCTGATTCGGGGTCGCCACGACCCCGCCGGTCCCGATCACCGCTCCGTCCGAGTACCGGAGCAACCCGGCGTCAAGGGCGTCGGCGGTCGCCGTCATGACTTGGTTCAGGGTGATGTACAAGTGGCGAAGCCGCTCCGGGATCACCTGGACGTGCAGCT
>WNFV01010108.1_pt1 | contig 10335 bp, 13 predicted proteins | sample 5400101 | NCBI WGS metagenome assembly WNFV01 (sample SAMN13153361, study PRJNA577476) | soil metagenome | isolation source: 115 cm soil or saprolite under grassland replicate 1 | place: USA:California | collected 2016-06-15 | reverse complement strand
CGGCGCGCAGGAGCTGCGGCTCGATCGCGAGGTGCTCGACCTGCTGCGCCACGATCCCGAGCTTCTAGCGATCGCCGACGCGGTCGCCGCGACGCAACTTCGGGCTCCCGATGGAGTGCCGAATACCACGCTCGCGGAACGCGAACTCGGCGCTGAGCAAGGGGCTGTCCCGGAGTGAGGGGTGCCGCGCGTCTTTAGCTGGCAGGCAGTGGCCGGGGTCAAGGGCGGTGCCCGCGCTTCCGTGGTATTACCGCTAAATCGCTGCTATAGTCGATTCCCGCGTATCCACGGAAGGCGGGAGCCGATGGAGCCAGCTGAGCACGAACGCACAGGCATCGACGGCCTGGCTCGGGCGCTCTCGCCGATCGCACGTTGGCCGTTACCTTCGACGACTTCGTGCGACATACCGAGTAGGAGGCACGAGTCGCTTGAGGAGGTGTTTTCGGACGCGTCCTGATCGGGGTCATACGGAGGAAGTGCCAATGGGGTTCGTCTCGACGGCGGACTCGGAATCGCACTATCAGCGAACTCTCGCGGTGAGCGTGGCGAGGTAGCGGTGTCAGCCCGGCGTTCGTGGCCTCAGATGCGCATTCGGCGATCAGCCGACGTCGACGCTCCGCCCAGCGAGAACGGCAAGCCGCAGCTTCGCCTCCGCGGTCCCGAGCAGGTCGCGTCGGCACGCCCCTCGGTCCGGTACCGGCTCGTGCGCCCCCTTCCGCTGCTCGGCGTCCTGCTCGTCGTGGTGGCTCTTACCGGCTACTGGTCGGTCTATAGCGCGACGACCGGAAGGACGCCGGTGCTCGTCGCCGCCCACGATCTTCAAGCCGGAGCGGTTCTTCGGCCAGCCGATCTGCGTACCGCCGAGCTCGCCGGCGACGCCGGGACGATGGCCTCGCTCGTTCCGGAACGGGACATCGAGACGGTGCTGGGGCGGGAGCTCGCGGCTCCGATCCCGCAGGGCGCGCCGCTCGCGCGCGCCTCGGTGGCATCCGAGGGCCCGCAGGCTGCTGCCTTCACGCTCGTCGTCCCCGCACTGCGCGCGCTGGGGGGTTCCCTCCGCCCGGGTGACCGGGTGACCGTGCTCGCGACCTTCGACAGCGGCACCGGCGCGCAGGCTCGTGCGATCGCCCGCGGCCTGCGGGTGCTCACGGTCGGCGTTTCGCCAGAGGGTCTCGACCGGGCCTCGGCGAGCATCCCGGTGACGGTCGCCTTGTCCAATCCCTCGCTCGCGGCCGGGCTCGCGCTGGCGAACACGGAGGGGAAGATCGACATCCTTCGGGAGGGTGGGAGCGGCAGCACAGCGCCGATCCCGCCGGCGAGCGAGCAGGGAGGCTCCTAGGTTGGAGCGTCTGCCGGTCGTTCTCGCGCTGACCCCCATGGCCGAGCGCGCGGTCGAGCACTTGCTCTTCGGCCGTGACGCCGTCATCGAGCCGAGAGCGAGTGCCGCGGAAGCCGACGAGCTCGATCACGAGGTTCCGGTCGCCGCGCCGGCCGCAGTTCTCGTCTCACCGGATCTCTCCGGCCTCACCGCCGCGCACTGCGCACGTGCCCGGGGCTGCGGCGCCCGCGTTGTCGGTCTCGCCAGGGACTCCCGGGAGCGGGAGGAGCTACTCGCGCTCGGCGTCGACGACGTCGTCGAGCCGACAGAGTTGGAGGACGCCTTCCTCGCCGCGTTGCGTGGCCCCGCGGGCGAAGAGGCAGACGAGCGTGCGGCTTTCGAGCCGGCGGATCGGCCGGGGGCTCTCCCGGCGTACGACGGGGCGGGGAGCGTGCTCACCGTAATCGGGAGCAAAGGAGCGCCGGGGGCGAGCGAGTGCGCTGCCTCGCTGGCGGCGCTCGCCAGCGAGCGTTGGACGTGCGTCCTCGTCGACCTAGATGCGCTCGGCGGCGGGTTCGATCTCAGGCTGGGCGTCGATCCGCGCCAAGGCTCCTTGCTCGGGCTCTCGAGGGCTGTGGCCTCTGGTGACGGCGCGCTCGGCGAGCTGCTTGACCGTTGGCTGGCCGTGCGCGAGGGGTGGCCGCCTGTCCTGGTCGGGCCGCCCGACCCGGAGCAGGCGCTGGGCGAACTCGCTCGGCCGGGCGCCGTGGCCGCGACGCTCCGCGCTCTCGCTTCGGTGCATCCGCTCGTCATCGCCGACATAGGCTTCTTGCTCTCGGAGGGAGCAGAGGCGGGCGCGGCGTGCCGGGTCCACCGTGAAGCGCTCGTGGCGGCCGACGCCGTCCTTCTCGTCTTGGGCGCGCGCGAGGAGCAGTTACGGGCGGGCCTCGCGCAGCTCGACACGCTCCTTGAGATCGGCATCCCACCGCAGCGGTTGCGCGTCGTAATCAACGGCGTCGGCGGTCCGGGAGCGACAACGAGGACCGCGCTCGAGCAGGTGCTTGCCAGGCAACTCGCCGAGCGCCGGTTCGCGCTCGACGCCTGGCTCCCGTGGGACGGGCGCGCACTCGCCCGCGCCGAGCGCACCGGGGTCCCCCTTGCGGCCGCCCGTCCGCGCGGCCCATACGCTCGCGCGCACAGGCGGTTGCTCGACGAGTTCTTCCTGCCGGTCGCCCCCGCACCGCGAGAGCGGAAGCTGCGGCTCGTTCCGCCCCGGCCGCGCGAGGAGGAGGAAGCCGGGGAGGAGGTGGCGCTCCCATGGCGGAGCTGACGATGGACCCGGCGGAGACGGTCCGCGTCCGCGTCGAGCGCGCGCTCGCCGCTGAGGAGGTGAACCTGGCGAGCGAAGCCGGCCGCGGGCGGACGGAGGAAGTGATCGAGGAGACGCTCCGCACCTACGAGGCGGAGGCGCTGAGCGGGCAAGCGGCGCGGCTCTCCGTCGAGGACCGTGCCGCGATCGCCGTAGAGCTCCGGAACGAACTCATCGGCCTCGGCGGGCTCGCGGAGCGGATGCTCGACGACCAGCTTGCGCAGGAGTGGATGATCAACGGCCCGAAGCGCCTCTTTCGCGACACCGGGGAGCGGATCGAGCGCGTCCCGGACTTGGTCTTCGACGACGACCGCCAGGTGCGGGCGTTCGTCGAGCGATTGCTCGAGCAGGTGGAGGGGAAGCGGCTCGATCGGATCACACCCCGCGTCGAGGCGCGCCTGCCCGACGGCTCGCGCCTGACGGCGGCGATCCCGCCCGTCTCCTCGAACGGCTCCACCATCTGCACGATCCGCCGCTTCCGGCTCGCCGCTGGCACGCTCGACGAGCTTGTTGCGCTCGCCTTCCTAAGCGAGCAGGCGGCCGACTTCCTCGGCGCCTGCGTCCGGGCCGGAAAGAACATCGTCGTCTCAGGGCGCGTCTCCTCCGGCAAGACCACCCTTCTGAACGCCCTCGGGCGGGCGATCCCCGGGAACGAGCGGGTCGTCGTCTGCGAGTCGTCGGCCGAGCTGCAGCTCCCCCGCCTGCTTGCGAACTGCGTGGGTTACGAGGCGCGTCCGGCGAGTCCGGACGGCCTCCTCGCAGTCACTCTCGAGAACCTCGTCTCTGACGCCCTACGCATGAACCCCGATCGAATCCTCGTCGGAGAGTGCCGCGGCCCCGAGACGATGGCGATGCTCTGGTCGTTCGCGACCGGGCACGCCGGTATGACCAGCGTGCACGGCGAGTCGGCCGAGCACGCCCTCCAGAATCTCGTCCGCTTCGCCCTCACGTCAGGCGCACCCATTGACGCCCAGCAGGCACTCGATTGGATGCGCGAGGTCGACCTCGTCGTCCACTGCGATCGGCCACGCAGCTTCGGTGCCGGCGAAAGGCGCTTCCTGCCGAGGCGGATCGACGAGATCGTCGAGGTCGCCGGCGTCGAGGGGCGGAGGTTGACGCTGAACCCGCTCTTCGAGGGAACAGGTCCTGAGTTGCGGTGGCTCGGGAGCGGGCCCGCATACATGGACGAGCTGCACCAGGCAGGCTTCCATGTCGGATGATGAGGCGACTCGCACCGATCTTGGTCGTCTTCGTGTTGGCGGTCGCCGCTGGCTGCAATGGTGGCAACGACGAGGTCGCGACTCAGCCGCCTCCAGCCACGACGACGTCCGAGACAGGAAAGGCGACGCTGGAGCGGGCAGCCCGGTCGGCTCTCTCCGAGAACCGACGTCTCTCTATCTACGTGCTCTGGAACAACAAGATCCCACGCTGGGCGGAGCGGTCGACGCGCGGACCCGCTCTCGCCGGACTTCGGACTGCGGCGGCGGACCGAAGAAAGCGCGGAATCCGTGTGCGGTTGCTTTCCGATCGGTTCCAGGTCCTCTCGATTCGCCTCGACCCCTCATACGCGCGAGCGACGGCGATCGCGCGCGGACGTCAGCGGGTCCGGCCACACAGCCTGAACGGAGAGCCCGCGGGCCGCTCGGTCGAGCTGAACGAGAAGGCGCGCATCGAACTGCGACGTCTCGGTCGCACGAATCGCTTCGTCGTCTGGAGCGTCCGAGTCCTGGATTAAGCCGAGTCGTATGCGGCGCGCTGCTTGCGTTCGTCGCCTCGCTCGCGCTCGCCGCAAGTGCCCTGGCCGATGAGCGGAAACCGCCCGGCGGCCCGTCGCCGCCGACGATCAAGCTCGGCTACTACTCGCAGCAGGTCGATCGGAGCCGGGCAAGCGTAGGGGTGTCGATTGGCGTCAGGAGGAGCGAGCCGGGCCGCGAAAACCGAGGCGCTGCGCCGCGGGTCTCCCGTGTTGTGCTTCGCCCGGTAAAGGGAGGCGCGGTCGACAATTTGCCCGACCACGATCCTTATCCACCTCTCGCCTCGGACTCCGCTCTCGCCCGCGACGCGCAGCCGTTTGGGCCCGGCAGCTTCTGGTACCCGGTCGGCCCGGGCCGCGTCTGCATCTACGCGCCAGGCTCGGTCCTCCCGTGTTACACGCTCGTGGGCCCCGGCGCTCCCGGGGGTCCGGGGCTCGATCCGGGGGCGATCGCCGCCTCGGTCGCCGAGCGGCTGACCCTCTCACCAGGCCGCATCCGGACGTCGCCTCGCGTGACTGGCCTTACCGGCGCGGCATCCTGGTTCTGGCTCGACCCGGCTCCCAGGGCCGAGGAGCTGACGGTCTCCCTCGCCGGCGAGACGGTCACTGTGACCGCCGAGCCGAGCAAGGTTGAGTGGCGGTTCGGAGACGGGATGGACCTCTCGGGAGGTCCCGGTCGGTCGTACCGCCCGGGTCCTCCGCCCGCCGACGCTGTTCTCCACGTGTACGAGACGCGATGTCTCCCGGGCGACCAGGGCCGCAACCCATACGTCCTCGGAAGCTGCGGCTCCACTGGGTACGAGGTCGAGGCGATCGTCGTCTGGCGGATTTCCTTCATCGCGACTGGCCCCATCGACGCGAGCGGCGCGCTGCCGACGCGGACGACGGAGACCTCGGCCCCGTATCCGGTGAGCGAGGCGCGCGGGTTCCTCGTCTCGGCAGGTTCGCGGTGACGGGGTTCCTTCTCGGACTCGTCTTCGCGGCGGGCGTCGCCCTCCTGTGGGCGGGCGCCGTCTGTGGGGCGGATGTCCGACTCGGACCTGGGCGGCTCAGAGTTCTCGTGCGCCAGAGCGATCTGCCGCTCAGCCCGCCTCTCTTCCTGCTCGTGGTTCTCGCCGCGGCGGTACTCGCCGCCTTGCTCGTCTGGTCCCTGGTCGACGTACCCGTGCTCGCCCTCGCCGGGGCGATCGGGGGCGCCTATGGGCCTGTGGCCTGGGCGGGGCGTCGGCGTGAGTACCGGCTGCGCGAGCGCGAGCGGGGCTGGCCGGCGGCGCTCGCGCAGCTCGCCGACGCGCTCGAGGCGGGAATCGCCTTCCCCGCCGCGGTCGCGCTCGTCGGCGAGACCGGCCCGATGGCGCTGCGGGCCGACCTTGCCCGCTTCCACGCACGGCTTCGCGGAGGCGGCCTTGCCTCGGCCATCGATGGGCTGACGGAACAGGGCGAGCGGATCGCCGACACGGTCGCGCTCATCCTTCGCGCCAGCCTGCTCGAACTCCCGGCGGGCGGGCTCGCGCCCGTGCTGCGCGAGCTCGCTGCGGTTCTCTCCGAGCGCCTCGAGGCACGCGAGAAAGCGCGTTCGCGAGCATCGAGCCTGCAACTCGAGGCGGCGATCCTTGCGCTCAGCCCGATCGTGCTGCTTCTGCTCGTTGGACTCGCCTCGCCCGGCTATCTCGAGGCCTACCGCACGCCTGGAGGGACGCTCGTAGGCGCGATCGGCGGGCTCCTGATCTTCGGCTGCTACCTGCTCATGGTCCGCCTCGGACGCGTACCCGAGCCGCGCAGGACGGGAGAGGCACGGTGAACGCGGTGCTCCTGCTCTCGAGCTCATGTCTCGTCGTGGGCGGACTCCTTCTCGCCTACGCCTACGCCTCGCGCCGCCCGGGGCTCGCCATTCGCCTCGCCCGCGCAGAGGGTGCAGTGGCGAGCGGGCTCGACGGGCGCGTCCTCGACCTCGAACTCCCCGGCGGGCTCTCCCGCATTCGTGCCTCCTACGAGCGCGACCTGCGCCGGGCGGGCGGCCGGAAGACGCTCGGACGGTTCCTCGCGGAGAAGCTGCTCGTCGCGGTGGCCTTGCCACTCGTGCCGCTCCTTCCCTACGCGGCCGCGACCGGACGCCTGCCGTCGGCCGGGGTCCTGCTCCTCCTCTCTCTCGCCGGGTTCTTCGCGCCCGACCTCGTGCTCAGATCGGAGGTCAAGCGGCGACGGGAAGCGATCTTTCTCGACCTACCGGAAGCGATCTCCGTGCTAGCGCTCGCCCTCGGCGCCGGCCAGTCGATGCGACTGGCGCTCGAGCTCGCCGCGCGTGATTGCCCGGGACCGCTCGGGGAGGAACTGACGCGCGCCCTCTCGCTCGCCCGTAGGCACCGCTCGCTTGGCGAGCGCGAGGCACTCGTCCGGGTCGCCCGCCGGGCGGGCGAGCCGACCTTTGCCCGCCTCGCTGAACTCCTCTCCGCGAAGGAGAGCCCCTACCTGGACTTCCTTCGCCAGCAGGCGGCCCAGGCGCGTGCCGAGCAGAACCGCTACCTCGAGCGCGCCGCCGACCGCGCCTACCTCGCCATGCATGCGCCGGTCGCGCCATTGCTTGCCGTGCTCGTGCTTCTGCTCGCTTACGGCTTCCTTCGCTTTCTCGCCCAAACCGTCTAGCCATGAAGGAGGTGACCACCATGCTCGACGCGCTTTTCTTCCGGCTCCTCGAGGCAGCCGAGCGCATTCGCCGCGAGGAGCGCGGCGACAGCCTCGTCAACTGGGTCGTCCTCGCTGTCGGCCTCGCCGCCGCAGCGGCGGCGCTCGTCGCGCTGCTCAGGCCGGCGATCCAGGACGGGGGACAGAAGATCGTCAACCTCATCTCGGGCTCCGGCTAGGGATATGGCACGCATCCGGTGCAGGCTCGCCTGCGAGCGCGGCGATGCCCTGGTCGAAGGGCTCTTCGCGCTCATGCTCGTCCTCTTGGTCGTCGGCGTTGCCGCGCAGGCGCTCGCGTACGCGCACGCGAAATCTGTCGCAGCGGCGGCGGCGCAGGACGGCGCCCGCGCCGCCGCGGCCGGTGGCCCGGACGCGGGAGTCGTCCGGGCGCGGGCGATTCTGGCGGCGGCCGGCGACACGGGAAAGAGCCTGCGCGCCACGGCACGCGAGGCCAGCGACGAGGTGACGGTGAACGTCGAGGGCGAGTCACCGCGGCTCTTCTCGCTGCCACTCCTCCTCCCGGCCGTCCGAGCGAGCGCCAGCCTCCCCCTCGAGCGCTACCCGGCAGCGGAGGCCGCACCATGAGACGCCTCCTCTTCCGGCTTCGCTCGGAGAGCGGTCAGGCCCTCATCTCCGGGCTGATCCTTCTCGCGGGCGTCCTTATCCCGCTGCTCTTCCTCGTGCCGCTCTTCGCGCGAGTCGAACAGGGCAGGCTCGCAGCCGAACAGGCCGCCCGCGACGCCGCCCGCGCGGCGGTGCAGGCACCATCATCGACTGCGGCCGAGGTCGCCGCTGAGGCCGCCGTCGCGCGCGCCCGAACGCAAACAGGAGAGTCGCTCCAGCTCACGCTCGAGGGCGAGTTCGCCCGCGCGGGCGTCCTCCGCGCCCGCGTGCGAACCAAGGTCGACCTCGCCCGCATCCCCCTCTTCGGGTCAATCGGGACGGTCGACGTGAGCGGCGACGCCTCGGCGCCTGTCGACCGCTACCGAAGCCTCCTCGGGTCGTCATCGCCATGAGCGGCGGCGCGCGACAGCGATTGCAGGACGAGCGCGGCGCTGTCCTCGTCGCGGGGCTGCTGCTCGCCATCGCCCTCCTCATCGTCATCGGCGCCGCCGTCGACATCGGCCGCGCCTTCATCGAGCGCCGCGAGCTCGTATCGCTCGCCGACGAGGCCGCCCTCTCCGGAAGCCAAGCGCTCGACCTCGAGGCGCTGCACGCTGGCCGGCTCGCTCTGGATCCGGACGAGGCGCACGCGACCGCGCTGGGGGTGCTCAGGACCGAGTCGAAACTGCGAGCGCAGGCGAAGGCGAATCCCGCATCGGTGAGCGTGGAGGTCGAGCGCACGATTCCGACGGTGCTCCTTCGCCTCGTCGGGCTGTCGACCCTAACCGTGAAGGCGCGTGCGACTGCGGAGCCCCGAGCGCCATGAGACCGGGAGCGGCGATCGGCGCAACGATCGGTGGCGGCGTCCTCTTCGGTGCCGCGGGCATCCACCTAGATGCCGCCGGCACGGAGCTCGCCCGCGTCTCGATGCTCGGGGCCTCTCTTGGCGCGCTCGCGTACAGCGACGTCACCGAGCACCGCATCCCCAACCGGATCGTCGTTCCCGCGTCCGCTGCCTGCGCCGCGCTGCTCTTCGCTGAAGGAGTCCGCGTGCAGCACCTGCTCGGCAGCCTGGCGCTGGTCGCGCTCATGCTCGGCCTGAGCCTCGCCTGGCCCGCCTCGTTCGGCATGGGGGACGTCAAGCTCGCCCTACTCCTTGTCCTCGGTCTCGGGGAGGTTGCGACGCAGGCGCTTGTCCTCGGTCTGGTCCTCGCTGCCGCGTTCGGCGTGGTGCTCATGCTGCGGCACGGGCGCTCGGCCAGCATGCGGTCGCTTCCCCTGGCGCCATTCCTCAGCAGCGGCGCAGCGGTGGTGGTGTTGCTCTGAGGTCTCTGCTGGTGATTCGATCGCTCTCGGCGGCAGCCGTGATGCTGGCCGCCCTCGCCGTCTTCTGGAGATTCCGGCCCGAGTGGCCCGACCTTCCTAACTCGCTCTCCTCGCCCGTCACGACGGCGATGGTCCAGCAACTTGCCTTCATCGCGGCGTGGCTCCTCGGCGCGCTCGTCATCCTCCTAGCCCTCGGGAGCTCGCTCCGGCTCGTTCTTGCACGCGGTCGTCGACAGCCGCCGCGGGCGCTCCTCGCCGGGGCAATGCCGGTCACGCGCGGCCGCTCGCTCAGGCAGTCCCGGTTAGCTGCCGGATCCAGCGAGAGAGCTTTCTCGCCACCGTTCCCTCTCATCCCGCGCGCACGCCCCGCATCCAACGGTGAGGTCGAGCACACGCGCGTCCCTGTTCGGGAAGCAATCCTGGCTGCGGCCCTGCCCGCTGAATCACCGGCGACCGAAGCTCAGGAGCCTCGGCGTGGCCCGCGGCCACCCTCGATAGCTCTGCTCGGCCCGCTCGAGATCGCGGCGTCGAAGCCGCGCCGGCGCGGGTTCCGTTCGCACACGCAGCAACTCCTCGCGTACCTCGCCCTCCACCGTGAAGGGGCGACGCCCGACGAGACGATCGCCGCCCTGTGGCCGGATGTCAAGGACGACAAGGCACGGAAGCGGCTCTGGGACGCAGTCAGCGACGCCCGCGCTCACCTCGGGGAGTGCATCCTCCGCGCGAACGAGCGCTACCTCCTCGACCGTGAGGCAGTCGCGGTCGATCTCGATCGGTTCGAGGAGCTGCTCACCAGGGCACACGCGGGACGTGGCGCCGACCGGGAACAGCTGCTCGAGCGGGCACTCGCGCTTGTCCGCGGCCAACCGCTCGCAGGTACCGACTACGCCTGGGCGGCCGGCGCCATGCGCCGCCTCCACGCAGCGATCGTCGACCTTCTCAACGAACTCGGACACCTCCGCCTCGACAACGGCAACCCAACAGGTGCGCTCGCCGCCGCGGAGCAGGCGATCGCACTCGATCCTTACAACGAAGCCGCCCACCAAGTCGCCATGCACGCCGAGTCGGTCCTCGGCCTCCGGCAGGCGATCGGCGAGCGCTACGAGCGGCTCTGCCAAGAACTCGACACGCGCTTCGGTCTCGAACCGGAGCACGAGACACGAGTCCTCTACCGGCGCCTTCTCAGCCAGGATGGCCGAGAAGCGCTGCGGCGCCTGGCGCCGCGCTCCGGCCCCTCCTGAGGGAGCGCGCTGCTAGGTCGATGCGAGCGAGGCTCACGCTCTA
>WNFV01026959.1_pt1 | contig 10338 bp, 8 predicted proteins | sample 5400101 | NCBI WGS metagenome assembly WNFV01 (sample SAMN13153361, study PRJNA577476) | soil metagenome | isolation source: 115 cm soil or saprolite under grassland replicate 1 | place: USA:California | collected 2016-06-15 | reverse complement strand
GTCAGCTTTATGGAATACGACTTGGGCTTCTTCGATCACGAAACGGGCCGCCTCGCAACCGCCGAGAACCCGTTCGCCCCGAAAGTGTTACCTATGTGTCCGGTATAAACCGTTACCCATGTGACCGGAATAGACCCATAAAATCTGGTGGCCAAGGGCGGAATTGAACCACCGACACACGGATTTTCAGTCCGCTGCTCTACCAACTGAGCTACTTGGCCATTTGAAACGACAACGTGAAATCTGGGTCACGCGGATTTTGGTTTCAAGTAGCTTGCTACCGCAACTGAGCTACTTGGCCAAGGGTGTAATTTTACCAGATCGCCTCCGCGCAGCGGAATGTCAAAGCCGCTCCTAATTCTGGAAGAAAGCCAGCAACGCGGCGTACGTTTCGTCGGGCGCTTCCTCGGCAAGGTAGTGGCCGGAGGGCAGCGCCTTGCCGCGCACGTCGCTCGCCACGCTCTTCCAATCCGCGATCAGATCGAAGAGTCGGTGGACGACGCCTTTCTCGCCCCAAAGCACAAGGAGCGGACAGCCTATCGTGCGTTCGGCGTCCGCCGCGTCGTGCGCGAGATCGATTGTCGCCGCCGCGCGATAGTCTTCGCAGGTGGCGTGAATCGTCGCCGGGTCGCGGAAGCAGCGCTCGTATTCGGCGTACGCCCGCGGATCGAAAATCGTGAGGCCTGATGAACCGAAGCCGCCCAGCGTCTTCCGCAAGTAATACGCCGGGTCGGCGCCAATTAACCGCTCCGGCAGGTCGTAGGGCTGGATCAGGAAGAACCAGTGATAGTAGGCGGTGGCGAACGCCTTGTCGGTCTTCCCATACATGATCGCCGTCGGCGAAATGTCGAGCACCGCGAGGCGCTCGACTCGCCCGGCATGATCGCGCGCCATTCGATGCGCGACCCGGCCACCGCGATCGTGCCCTGCGAGCGCGAAGCGCTCGAAACCCAGCGCGTGCATGACGTCGACCTGATCCTGCGCCATTGCTCGTTTGGAATAAGTGCAGTGATCAGGTTCACTCACGGGTTTGCCTGAATCGCCGTAGCCGCGCAGATCCGCGCAGACCACGGTGAAATGCTGCGCGAGCCGTGGGGCAATCCTGTGCCACATCGCATGCGTCTGCGGGTACCCGTGCAGAAGCAACAACGGCGGCCCGCTGCCGCCGACGATCAGATTGATTTCGGTGCCGGAGGTGGCGATCCGGCGCGGCGTGAATCCGGGAAAGAGCGCGGTCACCTTTCAACCAGCCAATGGTTTCGCCGCGGCAGCGGTCAGGCGATCATCGCTTCCGCTCTGTCGCTCGCGATGCCTACCGACGCCGCGGCGGCGAGCAAATCGGCGTGCGTCTTGTCGTCGATCGGTACGCCGTGCGCCGTCCGTTCGGCACGCATCTTCCGCTCTACTTCGCCGGGCAGGAGCACGGGCGTATCGGGATTGAGCGGCGGCGAAGCCTTGACCCACGCGACGAAGCGCGCCGCTTCGCGCGCAACGGTGCCTTCAGCATCATAGACATTCGGCGCGATGTAGATCGAGAGCATGTTGTTGCGCAGTACGCTGTCGGCCGGATCGGAACTCTTGCCTGTCGAGATCGCGCCGGCGAGAAGGTCGGTAACGATGGACAGTCCCGAGCCCTTGTGTCCGCCGACGGTCAGCAGGGCGCCGCCGTTGTAGAAATCCTTCGGCTCGGTCGTCGGCCGCCCGCTCTTGTCGATGATCCAGCCTTCGGGCACGCGCTCGCTGCGGTTGACCGCGACCATGAGCTTGCCCTCGGCGACCATCGACGTCGTCATGTCCATGATCACTGGATCGCTGCCGGCGACGGGAACGCCGATGGTGATCGGATTGGTCGACAGCCGGCGATCGCCGCCACCGAAGGGCGCGACGCGCAGCCCGTTCGACGTGTTCAGGAAATGCAGCGACACCTGACCTGCCGCGGCGGCGAGCTCGGCCCAGTCGCCGACCCGGCCGAGATGCCCGCAGTTGCGCAAGCCGATCATCGCGATTCCCGTTTTCGCCGCCTTCGTCGTGCCGAGACTGCCCGCGAACTCGCCCACCACCTGCCCGAAACCGCGATTGCCGTCGACGATAGCGATGGCGTCACTCTCGAATACGATCGTCGGAGTCTGATTGGGCTTCAGCCAACCGCTGTGCATCCATTCCAGGTATTTGCCGACGCGCAACACGCCGTGCGAGTCGTGGCCGACCAGATTGGAGTCGACCAGCCGTCGCGCGATCGTCGCGGCTTCCACGGCGTTGCATCCGGCGGCATGCATGATCGCGGTCACCAGCTCGACGAGCCGGGGCGCGGCAACGGTACGCATGTCAGTGGATCTCCGGCTCCGCGGTCGGCGCGGTGCCTTCGAGGAAGTCGAAATCGCAGCCCTCGTCGGCCTGGGTGATGTGGCGCTGGTAGAGCGCGCCGTAGCCGCGCTCGTAGCGCGGCTCGGGCTTCTTCCACGCCGCCCGCCGGCGTGCAAGCTCCGCGTCGCTTACTTTGAGCTCGAGACGGCGATTCGGAACGTCGAGCTCGATGAGGTCGCCGGTGCGAACCAGTGCGAGCGGTCCACCGACGAAGGATTCCGGCGCGACATGCAGCACGCACGCGCCGTAGCTCGTTCCGCTCATCCGCGCGTCCGAAATGCGCACCATGTCGCGCACCCCTTTCTCCAGCAGCTTTTTTGGAATCGGCAGCTGACCCCATTCGGGCATGCCCGGAGCGCCCAGCGGTCCCGCGTTCTGCAGCACCAGCACCGAGTCGGCGGTGACCGGCAACGCGGGATCGTCAATCCGCGCCGCCATGTCGTTGTAATCGGCGAAAACGACCGCCGGCCCGGTATGCTTGAGCAGCTGCAGCTCGGCTGCTGCCGGCTTGATCACTGCACCGCCCGGTGCCAGGTTGCCGCGCAGCACGGCGAGGCTGCCGCTTGCAACCAGCGCTTTCTCGCGCGGCAGGATGACATCGCGATTGAAGACCTCCGCGTCGGCGATATTCTCTCCCAGCGTCATGCCGTTCACCGTGCGCGCGTCGAGAGTGAGCAGATCGCCGATGTCCTTGAGCAACGCACGCAAGCCGCCGGCGTAATAGAAATCCTCCATCAGAAACTCGCCAGCGGGACGTATGTTGGCGACGAGCGGCGTCTTGCGCGCGAGCTCATCGAAGCGGTCGATCGACAGCGCGACGCCTGCCCGGCGCGCCACCGCGACCATATGCACGACGGCGTTGGTCGAGCCGCCGAGGGCGAGCATGGTCGTGATCGCGTTGTCGACCGCGGTGGCGCTGACGAAATCGCGCGGCTTCAGGTCCTCCCAGACCATGTCGACGATGCGCCGGCCGGTATCGGTCGCCATGCGCGCGTGGCGCGAGTCGGCGGCGGGGATCGACACAGCACCCGGTAGGGTGAACCCGAGCGCCTCGGTCGCGGAAGTCATCGTCGACGCGGTGCCCATCGTCATGCAGTGGCCCGGCGAGCGCGCGATGCCGTCTTCGAGCTCGCTCCATTGCTCGTCGCTGACATTGCCGGCGCGCTTCTCGGCCCAGTATTTCCAGACGTCGGAGCCGCTGCCGAGCGGCTGGTCGCGCCAGTTGCCGCGCAGCATCGGCCCTGCAGGCATGAAGATGGCGGGCAGGTTCATACTGAGCGCGCCCATGAGCAACGCGGGTGTGGTCTTGTCGCAGCCACCCATCAGCACTGCGCCGTCGACCGGATATGAGCGCAACAGCTCCTCGGTCTCCAGCGCGAGCAGATTGCGGTAGAGCATCGTCGTCGGCTTCTGGAAGACTTCGGCGAGCGCGATCGCCGGCATTTCCAGCGGAAACCCGCCCGCCTGCAGCACGCCGCGCTTCACTTCCTCAGCGCGCTGCCGGAAATGCGAATGACAGGCGTTGATGTCGCTCCAGGTGTTGATGATCGCGATGATGGGCTTGCCGAGATAATCGCTGCGCGAATAACCCATCTGCGCGGCGCGCGAATGATGTCCGAACGCTCGCATGTCGCTCGCGCCGAACCAGCGGTATGAGCGCAGCTCTTCGGGCTTCTTGCGCGCGGTCATGCCGTGCCCACCGTCGCGGGTGCCCGTGCCAGAGCGCGGTCGTGCGCCAGCAGCGCGCGGGCGGCGCCGCGAATCGCGCCGTGATGCTCGGCGTCGATGTTGGACAGCGGCGGCAGGATCGGACCCATGTCCGCGATGCCGGCGAGCGTCACCGCTTCGTGCAGAACCCGGATCGGTGAGAGCGCGTCCCGCAGATCCTCCAGCGGAATGTAGGCGGCGCGCAGCGCTTCCCCGCTGGACCAGTCCTTCGCTTTTAGCGCCGCCAGCAGCCGAGCCGAGCCTCGCGGTCCGATGCAGACCGAACCCGACGTAAATCCCGCGAGGCCGAACTGTCTCAGGTGCGCGACGGCCGGTCGCTCGCCGATACCGCTGATGACTAGATTCGCGTCGATGCGGTCGACGAGCTCGCGCAGAAAGGCATCCTGCGTCGGATCGGCCCGCACGACGGCATACTTGATCCCGAGCACGACGCCAGCCTCAACCAGTCGCTCGACATGTGCGGGTGTGAGGAAATTTTCCGCCTTGAGATACACGATGACCGGCCGTCCGAACACATCGGCAAAGCGTCGGATTGCCTGTTCGCTGCCGTCGGGGGTCGCCGGAAATGTCTGCGGCAAGACCATCGCCGTGGGAAAGCTGCGCGTCTTGAGGACGCGGGCCTGATCGAGCAGCTTGCCGAAATCCGGCCCGGCCGACGGTATGACCCAGGTTCCGGTCGCGACTGCGTGCTCGAGAAAGTCGAGGATTGCGGCGTATTCGTAGAGGCCGACGTTGTAGAAATTCGCATTGCCGCCATACATCAGCGTCGTCACGCCGCCTTCCTCGAGATGGCCGATCAAAGCGCGATTGGCGGCGGCGTTCAGCTCGAGGTCGGGCAGCCGGGCGAGCGGCGGCACGGCGATCACCGAGCGCGCCAGATCGGGCGCGGTTGCGGCGCTGGTCTTCAAAGGAGGCTCCTCGGGGCAAAGCGGCGTGTCGAGCGCATTATAGCGGGCGGAACCGGCGCTGAGGCCCGCGAGTCCAACCTTCCAGGCGCGATGGTTGGGCGGTCGCTGCGCGCGCCATAGCTGAAAGATCAAGAGCGACTGCTTCTTCTCCCGGAGGTTGTCATGGTTCCTCGTCGTTCTTTGGTGCGATCGTGAAAGTCCAGGCCAAGGCGCTGCCCGATGCGCGCAGTGCGACGACCCTGGGCGCGGAGCGCGAGGGCACCGGAGTGGTCATCGACAAGGATGGCCTGATTGTGACCATCGGCTACCTCGTGATCGAAGCCGACGAAGTCAAGATCAGCGACGACAGGGGTCGTACTTTGCCCGCTGTGGTCGTTGGCTACGACCATGCGTCCGGCCTCGCGCTGGTTCGATCGGTTGCGCCCTTCGACGCCGCCCCGTTGCACCTCGGCGACTCCGCCACGCTCGCGGAGAGCGATCCGGTGCTGATCGTGAATTACGGCGGACGCAGCGACGTCACCCTCGCCTACGTCGTTTCGCGCCGTTCATTCACGGGCAACTGGGAATATCTCCTCGACCGGGCGATCTTCACTTCGCCGCCAACGCTCAACTGGAGCGGCGCAGCGCTGATCGGCAAGGACGGCTCGCTGCTCGGCGTCGGTTCCCTCATCCTGCGCGATGCCACCGCTGCCGCCCCGCACCTGCCGGGGAACATGTTTGTTCCGATCGAGCTCTTGAAACCGATCCTCCCCGACCTCGTGAAATCCGGCCGCCGTGCCGGGCCGGCACGCCCCTGGCTCGGCGTCGCCGCCGATGAAATAAAGGGTCGGCTTCTGGTCACGCGCGTATCGCCCGAGGGCCCGGCTGATCGCGCGGGGGTCCATGTCGGAGACATCATTCTCGGTGTCGGCGGGGACGCAGTGCATTCGCAGGAGGAGTTCTATCGGAAAGTGTGGGGACGAGGCGCCGCCGGCAGCGAGATTCCGCTCCGCATCCTGCAGGACAATGACGTGCGCGAAGTCAAAATTCCCTCGATCGACCGCCTCGATTACTTCCGCCGCAAGCCGACGTTTTAACCAGCTTGTTTGGTCGTAGCCGTAGCCCGGGCTGAGCGAAGCGATGCCCGGGTCAACGTGAAATGAAGACGGCTTCGCGCTGCGCGCTAGGTTACGGCCGCTGCGCCTTCAATCCACGTACAATGCGCGCTGCCTGCGCGAGTGGCGCCGGCGCGGACGCCGGGCCACATTCATGCCCCTCTACGCAGCGACGATCTTTTTCAGCGCGTTTCTGCTTTTCCTGTTGCAGCCGATCATGGCCAAGCAGATCCTGCCGTGGTTCGGCGGATCGGCGGCGGTGTGGACGACCTGCCTCGTCTTCTTCCAGACGACGCTGCTCCTGGGCTACGCGTATTCGGACGCGGTGACGCGTCGGCTGTCCCCCAAAGGGCAAGCTCGGCTGCATATCGCGCTGCTCGCTTTGAGCTGCGCGCTGCTGCCGATCGTGCCCGGCGCGCAGTGGAAGCCAATGGGCAGCGAGAATCCGTCGCTCCTCATCCTCGGCCTCCTCGCGGCGACCATAGGTCTGCCATACTTCCTGTTGTCGACGACCAGCCCGCTCGTGCAAGCGTGGTTTGCGCGAAGGTTCCCGGGAAAGAGCCCGTATCGCTTGTTCGCGCTCTCCAATCTGGCATCGATGCTAGCGCTCCTCGGATATCCGTTCGCGCTCGAGCCCTGGGTGACGACGCGCCTGCAGTCGTACGGCTGGTCCGGCGCGTACGTCGCATTCGCTTTGCTCACTGCGGCGTCCGGATGGTTCAGCCTCTCCGCGCGCCCGGCCGAAGCAGCGGTTGCGCCTTCCGGCGAGGATGTGCGCACCGCGACCGAGACGCCGCCGACGCTCGGCCGGCAATTCCTGTGGATGGCGCTCGCCGCGACGGGCTCGTACCTGCTGCTTGCGGTGTCGAATCACATTTGCCAGAACATCGCGTCGATCCCGCTCCTCTGGATCGCGCCCCTGTCGATCTACCTCTTGAGCTTCATTCTCTGCTTCGACAGCACACGCTGGTATCGGCGCGAAATCTTCCTGGCCGTGCTCGCCGCGGCCCTTGGCGTCATGGCCTGGACGCTCGCCGATCAGGAACTCACGCATCAGTTGCAGTTGCAAATCGGCGTGTTCTGCGCCGGGCTGTTCGTGGCTTGCATGTTCTGTCACGGGGAGCTCGCGCGGCTCAAGCCCGCACCGCGGTATCTGACGCGTTTCTACCTGATGATCGCGCTGGGCGGCGCGATCGGCTCAGCGGTGGTCGGCCTGGTCGCGCCGCTCGTGCTGCCCGCGTATTTCGAGCTCGCTTTCGGGCTCGTCGTCTGCGCCGCCTTGCTCCTGTTTCAAGCCGGTCGCGTCCACCCGGTCTTCGCTGTGCTGGGCGTCGCTTCATTGCTCTTCTCGCTTGGAGCTGCCGGTTGGACGATCCACGGCTTCTACGAGAACACGGTCTCGGCGACGCGTAATTTCTACGGCGTGCTGCGCGTGCAGGAATGGAACGCGGGCACGGCGAACTACCACCGTTCGCTCGTCCACGGCACCATCTTGCACGGTACTCAATATCCGCTCCCGGAGCTCGAGCGGAAGCCGACGACGTATTACACGCAATCGTCCGGTATCGGCCGCGCAATCGAATCGCTGCATCCGTCGACGCGTCCGTTGCGGGTCGGCGTCATCGGTCTGGGCACCGGAACGATCGCCACCTACGGCAGCAAGGGCGATGTGTACCGCTTCTACGATATCAACCCCGAGGTAATCGGCATCGCCAAGCGCGATTTCAGTTTTCTTTCCCGGAGCGACGCGACGATCGAGATCGCGCTGGGCGATGCGCGGTTGAGCCTAGAACGCGAACCGCCACAGGGCTTCGACGTGCTGGCGATCGACGCCTTTTCCAGCGATGCGATACCCGTCCACTTGATCACTGCCGAAGCGCTCGCGATCTACCGCAGGCATGTGAAGTCGGGAGGCATCATCGCCTTCCACGTGACGAACCGCTATCTCGATCTCGTTCCGGTCGTCCAAAAGCTGGCGGACGCCGCGGGCCTTCACGCGGTCCTGGTCGCCGACGATGGGGAAGCGCCGCTGGGAAGCCGCAGCGACTGGGTGCTTCTATCCGACAGCGAAACCAAGCTCGAAGCACAGCCGATCGAAGAGGCAGAGGAAGCGATCGAGCCGCGCGCAGATTTGCGCCTCTGGACGGATGATTTCAACAACATCGTGCAAGTGTTGAAGCGCGACGATTAACTGCAGACCCACTCTTCGGCCGCCTGAAGCTTCACTCCGATCGAATCCTGCCCGCACTCGATCCTGGATTTAGGGCCGACCCGGGCTACAATCGGCCACCTTCGTCTCAAGCAGCTCGAAGCCGCGTGGAGATTCCCGACCTACAAACGCTGTGCGCGTCGTCCGCAGGCGATCGGGTGGAAATCGTCGACCAGACCCGCTTGCCGCACGCCCGAGTGACCGTATCCCTTGCCACCGGCTCCGACGCGGCGCACGCGATTCGTGCGATGCAGGTGCGCGGCGCGCCGTTGATCGGTGCGACCGCCGCTTACGGTCTGGCTCTGGCGCTGCGCGCCGACCCGTCCGATGCCGGTCTCGCAGCGGGATACGCACTGCTTATTGCCACGCGTCCGACCGCGATCAATCTGCGTTGGGCGCTCAATCGCGTCCGCGCCAGGGTGACGCCGCTCGCTCCGGCGGCGCGCGCCGCCGCCGCGTGGGACGAGGCGGGCGCGATCGGCGCCGAGGACGTCGCGACCAACCGCGCTCTCGGCGAGCACGGCGTGCAGATCATCCAGGCGCTCGCCGGCGCAGGTCAGTCGCCGGTGCAGATACTCACGCATTGCAACGCCGGCGCGCTGGCGACGCTCGGTTGGGGCACGGCGACGGCTCCGATCTATCTGGCCCACGCCGCGGGCGTCCCGCTGCACATCTGGGTCAGCGAGACGCGGCCGCGGTTGCAGGGTGCGAAGTTGACTGCATGGGAGCTGCGTGCTCATGGCGTACCGCACACGCTCGTCATCGATGCGGCCGGCGCCGCGCTGATGCGTCAGCGCCGCATCGATCTCGTGCTCGTCGGCGCCGATCGCGTGACTCGCAACGGCGACGTATGCAACAAGATCGGAACGTATGAGAAAGCGCTGGCAGCGCGCGATAACGACGTGCCAATGTACGCGGCGGTGCCGTCGACGACGATCGATTGGGCGCTGGCCTCCGGCGACGACGTGCCGATCGAGGAGCGCGATCCCGGCGAGGTGCTCAACCCCGGCGGAGAGCCGATCGCACCCGCCGGCACCGTCGTGGCCAATCCCGCGTTCGACGTGACGCCCGGCCGCCTTTTGACAGGTCTGATTACGGAGCGTGGTGTATGCGCGGCGTCGAAAGCGGGATTGTCGGGGCTGTTTCCGGAGCGAGTCCATGGATGAACTCGCTTTGCGCAAGAAAATCATCGCCACGGCGATCGAGATGAATGCGCGAGGCTTGAATCGCGGCAAGTCCGGCAACGTCAGCGCGCGATTCGACGATAGTTTCCTGGTCACCCCGACCGGGATGGCGTACGAGTCGATGCAACCCGTGGACATCGTCGCGATGACGCAGGACGGCAGCGCACGCGGTCCCCGACTGCCGTCATCGGAGTGGCGTTTCCATCGCGACATCTACGCGGCGCGGCGCGAGGTCGGCGCCATCGTGCACGCGCATTCCCCGTTCGCGACCAGCATCGCCTGCCTCGGCCGCGACATTCCGCCGTTCCATTACATGATCGCCGTCGCCGGCGGCAAGGACATCCGGTGCGCCGCGTATGCGACATTCGGAACGCAACAGCTCTCCGATCACGCGCTACGCGCGCTCGACGGCCGCAAGGCTTGCCTGCTCGCCAATCACGGGATGATAGCGGTGGGCGCATCGCTCGCCGCAGCGCTCGCGCTCGCGGTCGAGGTCGAGGCGCTCGCCGAGCAATACTGGCGCGCGTTGCAGATCGGTACGCCGAACGTCCTGTCCGACGTCGAAATGGAGATCGTCCTGGAGAAGTTCCGCACTTACGGTCAACCCGATGCGAAGCGCTGATCGCGCACTCGCCAGGACGGCGCGACCGGAGTCGTCGGTGCGGTTTTTCTCCGCGACTGCAAGCAGCACGTAGCGCTCAAGGCGGATTCCATCGCCGCTTTTGCGATCGGCATATTCACCAGCCAGCAGTGCTCCCAGCGCGCTACGAAAAGCATCGGAATCGGCTGCGCTGGAGCCGGGCGCACGCTGCCCATAGGTTGTCCCCCGCAAAAAATCAATTATCTGTGCG
>WNFV01025390.1_pt1 | contig 10338 bp, 9 predicted proteins | sample 5400101 | NCBI WGS metagenome assembly WNFV01 (sample SAMN13153361, study PRJNA577476) | soil metagenome | isolation source: 115 cm soil or saprolite under grassland replicate 1 | place: USA:California | collected 2016-06-15 | reverse complement strand
TGTCCGGAGAGCCCGACGACCGTCCTCTCGGACCTGAAGGAGATCGCCCCGACCTACTTCTTCGGCCCACCGCGAATCTGGGAGAGCATCCTGACCGGGGTTATGGTCCGCGTCGAGGACGCGGCACGACCGAAGCGCGCGATGGTCCACTTCTTCCTGCGCCTGGCGCAGGATATCGAGCGCAAGCGCCTTAGCCGGCAGGCGGTTTCCCTCTGGCAGCGGCTGCTCTACCCGCTCGGGAGCATCCTCGTCTACGGCCCGCTGAAGGACAATCTCGGCTTCTCGCGCGTCCGCCGCGCGTACACCGCCGGCGAGGCCATCGGCCCGGAGATCTTCCTCTTCTTCCGCGGCCTGGGCGTCAACGTCAAGCAGCTCTACGGCATGACCGAGGCCAGCGTGTTTGTCACCATCCAGCGCGACGGTGACGTGCGACTGGACACCGTGGGCACGCCGATCACGGACGTCGAAATCCGCATCTCGGGCGAGGGAGAGGTGCTGTTTCGGAGCCCCGGCGTCTTTCAAGGCTACGCGAAGAACCCGGAGGCGACGCGACAGACCCTGGAAGACGGCTGGATCCGATCCGGAGACGCCGGCTTCCTGGACCACGACGGCCACCTGAAGATCATCGATCGGGCGAAGGACGTGAGCCGCTTGGCCGACGGGACGATCTTCGCCCCCAAGTTCCTCGAGAACAAGCTCAAGTTCTCGCCCTACGTCCGCGAGGCCGTCTGCATAGGTCAGGGGCGGTCCTGCGTGACGGCGTTCATCAACATCGATCTCACGGCCGTGGGGAACTGGGCGGAGCGCCGGAACATTGCATACACGAGCTACGCCGACCTGGCCCAGAAGGCGGGGGTCTACGAGCTGATCCACCGGGAGGTGGAGCGCGTGAACCGAAGCCTCGCCGAGGACGAGGTCCTGCGCGGCGCCCAGGTGAGGCGGTTCCTGATCCTGCACAAGGAGCTGGATCCGGACGACGAGGAGATCACGCGGACGCGCAAGGTGCGTCGGGGCTACATCGCGCAGAAGTACGCGCCGCTCATCGAGGCGCTCTACTCCGGGCAGGACCGTGTCCAGGTCGAGGCGAAGGTGACGTACGAAGACGGCCGTACCGGCACCATGCGCGCGGACGTGTTGATCCGCGACGTCGACGTCTTCTCCGCCCAGGCGGCGCGGTGAGCCACCCCGCGCCCGCGGGGCCGGTGCTCGAGGTGAACGGCGTGAGCGTGCGGTTCGGCGCGCTGATCGCGGTCAACCAGGTGAGCCTGAGCGTCGCGCGTGGCCAGATCGTGGCCATCATCGGCCCCAACGGCGCCGGCAAAACGACGCTGCTCAACGCCGTCAGCGGGTTCTACCACCCGTACGAGGGACGGATCGCGTTCGAGGGCAAGGACCGTACGCGCCTGCAGCCGCCCGACGTCGCCGCCCTCGGCATCGCCCGCACGTTTCAGAACGTCGCCCTCTTCAAGGGCATGAGCGTGCTCGACAACATCATGACCGGGCGCTTGCTGAAAATGCGGGGGAGCTTCCTGCTCGAGGCGCTCTATTGGGGACCGGCCAAGCGCCAGGAGCTCGAGCACCGGGCCTTCGTGGAGCGGATCATCGACTTCCTCGAGATCCAGGCGATCCGCAAGACGCCGGCGGGCCGACTGCCCTACGGGCTGCAGAAGCGCGTCGAGCTCGCCCGCGCGCTCGCCGCCGAGCCGAAGCTCCTGCTGCTCGACGAGCCCATGGCGGGCATGAACGTCGAGGAGAAAGAGGACATGTGCCGCTTCATCCTCGACGTCAACCACGAGTTCGGGACCACCATCGCGCTCATCGAACACGACATGGGCGTGGTCATGGACATCTCCGACCGGGTGGTGGTGCTCGACTACGGCCGCAAGATCGCCGACGGCCCGCCGGCCGAGGTCCGGAAGGACCAGGCCGTCCGCGACGCGTACCTGGGCGTGGCGCATGAGTGATCTTCTCTACATGGTGCTGGTCGCGCCGTTCAAGGACATGGCGGGCGCGCCGGCGTTTCTCGTCGAGGTGCTGATCGGTGGTGTCTTCGCCGGCCTCATGTACTCGCTGGTCGCGCTCGGGTTCGTGCTGATCTACAAGGCCTCGGGCGTGTTCAACTTCGCCCAGGGCGTGATGGTGCTGTTCGCGGCCCTCACGCTGGTCGGGCTGCTCGAGCGCGGCGCGCCCGTCGTCGTGGCCCTCGCCCTGACGACCGCGGTGATGGTGGGGCTGGCCTACGCGATCGAACGGGTCGTGCTGCGCCCGCTCGTCAATCAGCCGCAGATCATCCTGTTCATGGCGACCATCGGCTTGAATTTCTTCCTCGAGGGGTTCGGGGAGATGGCATGGGGCGCCAACGTGAAGAAGCTCGACATCGGCATTCCCGATCGATCGTTCATCGTGCGCGGGGTCCAGATCAACGAGCTCGAGCTGACGGCGGCGGTGACGGCCGCGGTCCTGGTCACGCTGCTGGCGCTCTTCTTCCAGACGACCCGCATCGGCCGGGCCCTGCGCGCGGTCGCCGACGACCACGAGGCGGCGCTCTCCATCGGCATCCCGCTCAAGACGATCTGGGTCGTCGTGTGGTCGGTGGCGGGGGTCGTCGCGATCGTCGCCGGGCTGATGTGGGGCGCCAAGAGCGGCGTGCAGTTCAGCCTCTCACTGATCGCGCTCAAGGCGTTGCCGGTGCTCATCCTCGGCGGCTTCGAGTCCGTGCCAGGCGCCATCGTGGGCGGGCTCATCATCGGCGTCGGCGAGAAGCTGGGCGAGGTGTACTGGGGGCCGCTCGTCGGGGGTGCCATCGAGAACTGGTTCGCCTACGTCCTGGCCCTCGCCTTCCTGCTGGTGCGACCACAGGGCCTCTTCGGCGAGAAAATCATCGAGCGCGTGTGATGCGGTGATCTACCGAGAGGCCGGGCAGTTCAAGACGAGCTACGCGAGCGATCAAGCGGTTTTCCCGATCGTCCAGGACCGGGTGTTCGTTCTGGCGGCGGTGGTGGCGGCGTTCGTGGTGCCGCCGCTGGTCGCCGGCGACTACTGGCTCCAGGCGATCCTGATCCCGTTTCTGATCTACGCGCTCGCCGCCATCGGGCTCAATCTGCTGACCGGCTACGCCGGCCAGCTCTCGCTCGGCACCGGAGGCTTCATGGCGGTCGGCGCCTACTCGGCGTTCAAGCTGACCACCGCGTTCGCCCAGCTCAACATCGTCGTCGTGTTCCTGATCTCGGGCATCGTCGCGGCTGCCGTCGGCCTCCTGTTCGGCATCCCGAGTCTCCGGATCAAGGGCTTTTACCTCGCCGTTGCGACACTCGCCGCGCAGTTCTTCCTCGTCTGGCTCTTCAACAAGGTCGCGTGGTTCTCCAACTACGCTTCGTCGGGCACCATCACCGCTCCGAACCGCACGTTCCTCGGGGTCCTCGTCACCGGCCCGAACTCGAGCCCGGCGGCGCGGTACCTCACTGCGCTGGGTCTGGTGGTCGTCTTCGCCGTCGTCGCCAAGAACCTCGTGCGCGGTCGTGTCGGTCGATCCTGGATGGCGATCCGCGACCGCGACATCGCCGCCGAGATCATCGGCGTTCGACCGCTTCGGACGAAGCTGCTCGCCTTCGGCATCAGCTCGTTCTATTGCGGTGTGGCCGGCGCCGAGTTCGTGTTCCTCTATCTCGGCAGCGCCGAGACGCTGGCGTTCGACATCACCATCTCGTTCCTGGTCCTGTTCATGGTGATCATCGGCGGCCTCGGCAGCATCTTGGGGTCGTTCCTCGGGGCCGCGTTCATCGTGCTGATCCCGATCTTCCTGACCAACGCGCCTCACGCGGTCGGGCTCAGACTGCCCGTCGCGCTCCAGAAACAGATCGAGCTGATGGCATTCGGCGGGCTCATCCTGTTCTTCCTGATCGTCGAGCCGCACGGCCTGGCCCGGCTCTGGAGGATCACGAAGGAAAAGCTGCGACTCTGGCCCTTTCCCCACTAACCCAGGAGGAGACACCGATGAAGAAGGCGCGAATACTATTGACCGTCGTACTGGCCGTGGCGGTGGGCGCCGGGCCCCTGGCGACGACCGCCCTGGCGGCGGGCGAGATGTTCGTCCCGCTCCTGGTGTATCGCACCGGGCCGTACGCGCCGAACGGGATCCCGTCCGCCAACGGCTTCAACGACTATTTCAACCTGCTCAACGAGCGGGACGGCGGCGTCAACGGCGTCCGAATCGCCTTCGAGGAATGCGAGACGCAGTACGACACCAAGCAGGGAGTCGAGTGCTACGAGCGCCTCAAGTCCAAGAATCCGGTGCTCGTCAATCCCTTCAGCACCGGCATCACCTATCAGCTCATCCCCAAGGCCCCGGTCGACAAGATCGTCATCCACTCCTCCGGGTACGGCATGACGGCGTCCGCCGACGGGCGGTGGTTCCCGTGGGTGTTCAACTTCCCCATGACCTACTGGAGCCAGGCCTCGGCGTTCGTCAAGTACGTCGCTCAGCAGGAGGGCGGGACGGACAAGCTCAAGGGGAAGAAGATCGCCCACGTCCACCACAACAGCCCCTACGGCAAAGAAGCCAACCCGACCCTCGAGACCCTGGCGCGGCAACTCGGCTTCGAGCTCACGTTGCTCGCCGTCGATCATCCCGGCCAGGAGCAGAAATCCACGTGGCTACAGATCCGCCGGCTGAACCCCGACTGGATCTACATCTCCGGCTGGGGCGTCATGAACCAGGTCGCGATCAGGGAGGCGGCCGCCATCGGCCTCAAGATGGATCACGTCATCGGGAACTGGTGGACGGGGACCGAGGCTGACGTCGTGCCCGCTGGCGATGGGGCGAAGGGCTACAAGTCGATGACGTTCCACGCCCCCGGCAGCACCTTCAAGGTGCACGAGGACATCATCAAGCACGTCTACGACAAGGGAAAGGGCGCCGCGAAGAAGGAAAACGTCGGCGAAGTTCTCTACAACCGCACGATCATCAACGCCATGCTCGACACCGAAGCGATGCGTCTGGCGATGACCCGATTCGGCAACAAGCCCTTGACCGGTGAGCAGGTGCGGTGGGGCATGGAGAACCTGAACGTCACCGAGAAACGCCTGGAGGAGCTGGGGTTCAAGGGTCTCGTGCGCCCGCTCCGCGTGACCTGCGAGAACCACGAGGGCAACGGGCTCGCGGCGGTCCAGCAATGGGACGGCAAGAAGTGGACGATCGTCTCGGACTGGATCGAGCCCATGCGCGACGTCGTGCGGCCGAAGCTCGAGGCGGCGGCCGTCGACGAGGCCACACGTGATCCTCGTGTTGAAGGGCGTGTCGCTCGCGGTCCCCGAGGGGGGCATCGTCGCCCTCCTCGGGGCCAACGGCGCCGGCAAGAGCACGACCCTCAAGGCGATCTCGGGGCTGCTCCGGACGGAGCGCGGCGAGGTGACCAAGGGGGCGATCGAGTTCCAGGGACGGGCGATCCACCGGCAGAACCCCTCCGAGGTGGTGAAGCACGGCATCGTGCAGGTGATGGAGGGGCGGCACGTGTTCGAGCACCTGACCGTCGAGGAGAATCTATTGACGGGTGCCTACACGCGCCGCAACGGCCAGTCCACGAAGAAGGATCTCGAGGTCGTCTATCACTACTTTCCGCGGCTGATCGAGCGCCGAGGGTTCAGGGCGGGCTACATCTCGGGCGGCGAGCAGCAGATGGTGGCCATCGGCCGCGCGCTGATGGCGCGTCCGAGGCTGATGCTGCTCGACGAGCCGTCCATGGGCCTGGCGCCGATGCTCGTGAAGGAGATCTTCGACATCGTCGGTCGCCTCAACCGCGAGGAACGGGTGGCGGTGCTCCTGGCAGAGCAGAACGCGACCGTCGCTTTACAGGTTGCGCAGCATGGCTACGTTATGGAGAATGGCCGGATCGTGCTCGACGGCGACGCGAAGACGATCAGTGAGAACGAGGACATCAAGGAGTTCTATCTGGGGCTGACCGGTGTCGGCCAGCGCAAGAGCTATCGGGACGTGAAGCACTACCGACGACGGAAGCGATGGCTGTCGTGACGTCGGGGCCGACGCAGCTCGAGATCCGAGGGGTCTCCAAGTCCTTCGGCGGCGTCCAGGCCGTGAGTCGCGTCAGCGTCGACGTCCAGAAGGGCCAGATCCTGTCCATCATCGGCCCCAACGGCGCGGGCAAGACCACCTTGCTCAACTGCATCAGCAGCGTCTTTCACCCGGAGACCGGCACCATCGTCCTCGAGGGCCAGGACCTCACCCGGCTCTCGCCGGCCCGCGTCGCCGGCCGGGGCATCGCCCGCACCTTCCAGAACATCGCGCTCTTCCGCGGCATGACCGTCGTCGACAACCTGATGCTCGGCCGCCACATCCACATGAAGAACGGCGTGTTTCGCTCCATGCTCTACTGGGGCCCCGGACGTCGGGAGGAAGTCGAGCACCGCCGGGTTGTCGAGGACATCATCGACTTCCTCGAGATCGAGGCCATCCGCAAGCGGCCGGTCGGCTCGCTCCCGTATGGGCTCCAGAAACGGGTGGAGCTGGGACGAGCCCTGGCGCTCCACCCCAAGGTGCTGCTGCTCGACGAGCCGATGGGCGGGACGAATCACGAAGAGAAAGAGGACATGGCCCGTTTCATCCTCGACGTCAACGACGAGTGGGGGACCACCATCATCCTCATCGAGCACGACATGGGCGTGGTCATGGACATCTCCCAGCGTGTGATCGTGCTCGACCTCGGCGAGAAGATCGCCGAGGGCACGCCGGCCGAGGTCAAGGCGCACCCCCAGGTGATCAAGGCGTACCTCGGCACCAAGGCGAGTGTGTAGGAGGCGAGCCCATGCCGGAGATGACGCTTCCCCAGTTCCTGCTCAAGAACGCCCGGGAGCATCCAGCCGCCCCGGCGCTTCGGGAGAAGGAGAAGGGTATCTGGCAGGAGTGGAGCTGGGCGGATTACCTCGGGCACGTCCGTGCCTTCGCCCTCGGCCTCGTGAGCCTGGGGTTCGGGCGCGACGACAAGCTCGCCATTCTGAGCGACAACCGACCTCAAGTGTACGCCGCCATGGTCGCGGCGCAGGTCCTGGGCGGGATCCCGGTGCCCGTGTTCCAGGACGCCATCGCGCGGGAGATCCAGTACGTCATCGACCACGCCGACGCGACGATCGTCTTCGCCGAGGACCAGGAACAGGTGGACAAGATCCTCGAGCTCAAGGGGAGCCTCCCCAAGGTCGCGAGGCTGATCTACGAGGATCCCAAGGGGCTTCGCCACTACGCCGATCCGCTCCTCATGAGCCTCGAGAAGCTGGAGGAGCTGGGCCGGAAGCTCGACGGCGAGCGGCCCGGGCTGTTCGAGGAGCTGGTGAGGTCGACGAAATCCCACGATGTGGCGCTGATCTGCTACACCTCCGGCACCACCGGCGCTCCGAAGGGCGCCATGATCTCGCACGCCAACCTCGTCAGCGCGATCCAGGGGATCCTCGAGGTCGAGCACTACGGCAGGACAGACCAGATGCTCGCCTATCTGCCCCCGGCCTGGATCGGCGACACGTTCTGGTCGCTCGCCGGCTCCCTCATCGTCGGCTGCACGGTCAACTGCCCGGAGCGTCCGGAAACGGTGCTCGAGAATCTGAGAGAGATCGGCCCGCACTTCATGATCGCGCCGCCGAGGATCTGGGAGAACCTGGTCTCCACGGTCCAGATCAAGATGGCGGACGCGTCCTGGGCGAAGCGCCGTCTGTACATGTGGCTCATGCCGGCCGGGGAGGAGGCGGCACGACGCGCGATGGAGAAGCAGCCGCTCTCGCTCCGGCTGCGCATCCTCCGCGCCCTCGGCGAATTTCTCGTCTTCGCCCCGCTGCGCGACCAGCTGGGCTTTCGGCGCACCCGCTACGCGTACACGGGCGGGGCCCCGCTCGGCCCGGAGATCTTCCTCTTCTTCCGCTCCCTCGGGATCAACCTCAAACAGGTGTACGGTCAGACGGAGGCGGGCGGTGTGTCCTGCGTCCAGCGCGACGGCGACATCAAGCTCGGCACGGTGGGCAAGCCCTTCCCCAACACCGAGGTCAGGCTCACCGAGACGGGCGAGGTCATCAGCCGGAGCCCGTGCGTGTTCGTCGGGTACTACAAGAACCCGGAGGCGACGATCGCGACGCTTCGGGACGGGTGGCTCTACTCCGGCGACGCCGCGCTGTTCGACCAGGACGGCCACCTGATCGTCATCGACCGCGCGAAGGACGTCACCGCTCTCGCCGACAGCACCAAGTTCGCGCCACAGTACATCGAGAACAAGCTCAAGTTCAGCCCCTACATCAAGGAGGCGGTGGCGGTCGGCCAGGACCGGCCCTACGTCGGCGCCATGGTCAACATCGACATGGAGAACGTCGGCAAGTGGGCCGAGCGTCGACAGATCGCCTACACGACGTACACGGACCTCGCCCAGAAGCCGGAGGTCTATGACCTGATCGCCGAAGAGGTCGAGCGGGTGAACCGGGACCTGCCGGACGGCACGCGCATCAACAAGTACGTGCTCCTGCACAAGGAGCTCGACCCGGACGACGAAGAGGTCACACGCACGCGCAAGGTGCGTCGCGGCTTCGTGGCCAAGAAGTACGCGGACATCATCGAGGCGCTCTACTCGGAGGCCCGGTCGGTCGGGGTCACCTCGGTGATCACCTACCAGGATGGGCGGCAGGCCACCGTGCGCACGGAGCTCGCCATCCGCCGGGTCGGCGCGGCGCGCGAGCTGGCGGGGGTATAGCCATGGCCTTCTTCTTCGACCTCTTCGTGAACGGGCTGATGATCGGGTCGATGTACGCGCTGGTCGCCCTCGGATTCGTCCTGATCTACAAGGCCACCAGCGTGGTCAACTTCGCCCAGGGTGATCTGGTGATGTTCGGCGGCTACATCGCGGCCGCGCTCGTGGTCCTGTACAAGCTTCCGCTGGCCATCGCGCTGCCGGTCTTGCTCGGGTCGATGATCGCGCTCGGCTTCATCGTCGAGCGAGGCGTGTTGCGGCCGATGGTGGGGCAGAACGTGATCTCGGTGGTCATGGTCACCATCGGGCTGTCCCAGGTCTTCCAGGGATCGGCCGCCATGCTCTGGGGCGCCCAGACCAAGAGCATTCCGCTCCCCATCCCCCTCGAGCCGTACGTGATCTGGGAGATCTACATCTCTCCCGTCAACCTCGTCGCGGCCCTCGTGTCAGGCGTCTTCCTGGTCGCCTTCGCCTGGTTCTTCAGAAAAAGTCGAATGGGTATCGCCATGCGAGCGACCGCTAACGACCAGCAGGCGGCGATGGCGGTGGGCATCAACGTGCGCTTCATCTTCGCGCTCTCGTGGGCCATCGCCGGGCTGGCGGCCGCTCTCGGTGGCGTCCTGTGGGGCAACCTCATCGGCGTGGACACCCAGCTCGCGCTGGTCGGCCTCAAGGTCTTCCCGGCCGTCATCCTCGGTGGCCTCGACAGCGTCCCTGGCGCCCTGGTCGGAGGCCTCATCATCGGCGCGGTCGAGAGCGTGGCCGCGGGCTACGTCGATCCCTACGTGGGCGGGGGCACCAAGGACTTCCTGCCCTACGTCCTCATGATCCTCGCTTTGATGGTCAGGCCGTACGGGTTCTTCGGGCGCGAGATCATCGAGCGGGTCTGAGGGTGATAGCCAGATGATCAACCGCGAGTGCGGCGTGTACCAGACGACCTACGAGGGCGACATGGCCCTCTACCCGCTGCCGCTCGCCCGCTACTCCACTCTGGGCGCGGTCGCGATCCTGGTTCTGCTCCCGCTCGCCCTCGACAGCCACGCCATGTCGCTCGCCAACCTCATGCTGCTGGCGAGCATCGGTGCCATCGGGCTCAACATCCTCGTCGGCTACACCGGTCAGGTTTCTCTCGGACACGGCGCCTTCATGATGGTGGGCTCCTACACGGCCGCCCTGGTCACCGTGAGGCTCGGTCTGCCTTTCTGGGTGGGTCTGCCGGCGGGAGGAGCGGTGGCGGCTCTGGTCGGAGCGTTCTTCGGCATCCCCTCGCTCCGCATCAAGGGCCTCTACCTTGCCATCGCCACGTTAGCCGGCCAGTTCATCATCGAGTGGACGATCAACCACAGCACCTGGATCAGCGGCGGCGTGCAATCGACCCTCTACGTGCCGACGCCCACGTTCCTCGGCTGGGAGATCAACAGCGAGTATCGGCGCTACTTCATGGTGCTGCCCGTCGCGATCGGCGCTTACGTGGCGGCCCTGAACCTCGTGCGGAGCCGGGTCGGTCGCGCGTTCATCGCCGTCCGCGACCGCGACGTCGCGGCCGAGATCATCGGCGTGGACATCTTCCGCTACAAGCTCCTCGCGTTCGCCGTTAGCTCCTTCT
>WNFV01016112.1_pt1 | contig 10338 bp, 8 predicted proteins | sample 5400101 | NCBI WGS metagenome assembly WNFV01 (sample SAMN13153361, study PRJNA577476) | soil metagenome | isolation source: 115 cm soil or saprolite under grassland replicate 1 | place: USA:California | collected 2016-06-15 | reverse complement strand
CTGCACCTCGATCCGGGCCCGGGCGCCTCCGTGGTCGCGCAGCCAGGCGGCCAGCGGCGCGTAGTACTCGGCCTGGGTGGATCCGTCGCCGGCGCTCTGGATCAGCTCGCGGACGGCGGGGAACCCCTGCCAGTAGACGCCGCTGAGCAGCACCAGCGCGACCACCGCCGCCGGAACGTGGGACCGGTGCGCGAGCAGGATCGCGAGCAGCACCGGCCCGCCGAACAGCGACACGAGCCGCACCGCGTTGTCGCCGAGCGGATTGGGGATCAGCCACACCAGGGTGGTAGCGACGAGATACGCCACGACGGTGAGCTGGAAGCGGCGCTCCTCGCGCAGGTCGCGCGTCAGGTACAGCGCTCCGAAGCACCACAGCGGCACCGAGACGAACGACTGGGCCGAGAACGGCTGCTCGCTCTGCTCAGGAAAGACGAGGTTGAGCAGCAGGACGGGGATCGTCGCCACCGCGGCGACGGCCAGCGCCGCTCCGTTCGGACGCCCGCGGCGGATCGCGAGCGCGGCCCCCGCGACCCCGCCCAGGAACACCGCGGCGACCGGGCTCGACAGCGCGCAGCCGGCGGCGGCAGCGACGGCGAGCTTGCCGCGACCGCACTGAAGCGCCCGCAGGCTGGCGAGCGCGAACACCACGCCGAGCGAGTAGGTGATGTTCCCGTTGGCGAGCATCGTCGCCGCGCCGGCGCCGTACCACAGCGTCGCCCAGCGGGCGCGCTCTCCCCAGCGCGCGCGCACGATGCGGTCGAACAGGTAGGCGGACGAGACCACCGACAGCGCGCCGACGAGCTGCGGGCCCAGCAGCGCGGCGAGCGGCGGGAACAGCACGCTGTAGGTGAGGGTGTAATGGCCCTGGTACCAGCTCCCGTTCCAGAGCGTGAATCCGTCGCGCTCGAAGAGCTCGGCTCGGAACGTCTGCGCGGCCAGATCCCGGACGTGGGGGTCCCAGACCAGCAGCACAGCCGCGAGCGCCGCGCTGAGGGCGACGGCCGGCAGCCAGGCCGGCATCCCGCCGAACCCGGGCAGGCGAGCGCCCGCCGCTGCGAACGCGGGATCGGCAGCGCCTCTGTCGGATCGCCGGGGGACGGCCATGGAGAATCGGACGGCACGCCGGGAGGGCGAGCCACGGCATTATGTACAGCGGCGCGGAGGCGGCGTTGCCACGCCGTTATTTCCGCTTCTTCTTCTTGACCTTCCAGGAATCCGTTGCGGGGGAGCCGTCGACGTTGCCGGCGGCGTCGCGGGCGCGGACTTCGAAGCTGTGCTTGCCCTTCTTGACCTTCAGGGTGTCGGGTGAGGTGCAGGGCGCGAACGCGCCGCCGTCGAGACCGCACTCGAACGTTGCCCCCGACTCGCTCGAGCTGAATTCGAACGTCGCGGTCTTCTTCTTGGTCTTGTCCTTGGGGCGTTTGGTGATCGTGGTGTCGGGCGGATTGGTGTCGCCTGCCGGTGGGTTACAGGACGAGACGTCGGCGTCCTGGGTCTCGTCGCCGAATCCGTCGGAGTCGCAGTCGGGCTCGACGTCGGCGTTCACGAGGACCTCGGAACCGTCGGTGGCCGTGAGGTCGGGCACGCGTGTCTCTGCGTTGGCGAGCGGCGGCTGCCAGCGCACGAACGTCGTACCCGGCATCGGGTCGGCCACCGGGTCGGTCAAGACGAGGAAGTTGCCGAGAGGGACCGCGCCACCCGATACGTCGAGCGCGATCTGATCGCCCGGTGCAATCGCCTGCTGGGTCGGATAGGTCCGCGTCGTCACTGTCACGTCGGAAAACGGCTGGACGGCGCTCTTGCTGATGCCGGAATACACGCCGCCCGGTCCCGGTCGTATGACGCTGAGCCGCAGATCGACGGAACCTCCGCTCGCACCGGCGCGCACACGCCACCGGACGACAACGCCTTGGACCGGGGACGTGAGCTGACTGCCGGGAAGCGTCGAGTTCGTGATCGTGCAGTCGACGGCGCATGCCGAGTCCGGCGGGTCCGGCGCCAGGTCGCTCCCGATCGTCACCGCGGCTCCGGCGGTGCCCGCGCTCGCGAGCAGCGCCCCCGCCCAGACTCCCGCCGCGATTAGCACCCTGCCTCTCACTCGACACGCACGGTAGCGGCGCAGGCGACGTGGCGCAAGCGGCTACTTGCGCCGCTTCTTCTTCCTCGTTGAGCGCTATCCCGTCGGCGTAGGCGAAGTCGCTCCGCCGGGCCGGCGGCTACTTCTTCTTCTTGACCTTCCAGGACTCGCTCGCTGGTCCGCGAGGCGACGTAGGCCGAGGCGCCGGCGCTGACCCAGAAGGCAGGCACCGCGGGCTGCGTCTCTCGGAAACGGGGACCAGCGGATCCTGCCAGGACGGGGCTAGCTCGCCTCGCCTTTCGAGGATGCGCAGAGCGAGCTTGTCGATGAGCCGGGCTGGATCGCGTGGCGCAGCAGGGGGAGAGGCCGGCTCGTGCAAGCCTCAATCCGGTACATGCCTTTCCCGCACCCGTGAAGTTCAGCCGACACGCGAAGAACCGCATCCGGCTACTCCGCATCAGCCTTGCCGAGGTCAAGGCGGTCGTCTCCGGGGAGCCGGGCGCGCTCGACGAGAAGGGCAACCTGATCTACAGCGGCGAGGTCAGCGGGATCCCGGTCCACGTCGTGGTTGCGGCCGACGACCCGAGCTTCATAATCACAGTGCATCCAAAGGAGACGCGATGAGGGCTCAGTACGACAGCACCGCGAACGCGATCTCGATCGATCTCGAGGTCGTCGACCACTGGGACGGTGGAGTTGAGGTCCACGAGCGCGGACATGTGGCGCTCGTCGGCGGCTCTCCGGTCAACATCGAGGTTCTCTACCCCGATCTCGGGCTCGAGGAGCCGCTGCACGCAATCGCGGATCGTTACGGTCTCGACGAGAAGGCGCTGCTCGCCGCCGCCCGCGCGGCCGTGTCCGCGGCCGACCGGCCCGTGTCGATCGAAGTTCTCGCCAAGCAGACCGCCTGAGAACAGCGTCGGCGACCGCCGGCCACGCCAGTCCGTGCGGGAACGCGGTCGGACGCCCCTACGCCGCCTCGGCGATCCTCGCCCCGGCCTTCTCGAAGACCAACTCGCCGCCCTCGGCGTCGACGCGCACTGTGTCGCCCTCGCCGAACTCGCCCTCGAGGATGCGCAGCGCGAGCTTGTCGATGAGCTGGCGCTGGATCACGCGGCGCAACGGCCGCGCGCCGTAGGTCGGGTCGTATCCGAGGTTGCCGAGCAGGGTGCGGGCGTCGTCGGTCAGCTCGATCTCGATCCCCTTCTCCTCGACGCGGCGGGCCAGGTGCGCGACCTGGAGGTCGACGATCCGCGCGATGTCGTCGCGGGTCAGGCGGTGGAAGATCACCGTCTCGTCGACGCGGTTGAGGAACTCGGGCTTGAATGTCGCCGCCAGGACCTCCTCGATCTGCTCGCGCATCTTCTCCTCGTCGGCCTCGGAGACGATGTACTGCGAGCCGACGTTCGAGGTCATGATCAAGACGGTGTTGGTGAAGGCCACGGTGCGCCCCTTGCCGTCGGTCAGCCGCCCGTCGTCCATGATCTGAAGCAGGACGTTGAAGACGTCGGCGTGGGCCTTCTCGATCTCGTCGAGCAGGATCACCGCGTAGGGGCGGCGGCGGACGGCCTCGGTGAGCTGGCCGCCCTCCTCGTAGCCGACGTAGCCGGGCGGGGCGCCGATCAGCCGCGCCACGGTGTGCTTCTCCATGTACTCCGACATGTCGATGCGGACCATCGCCTGCTCGGAGTCGAACATGAACTCGGCCAGCGCCCGCGCCAGCTCGGTCTTGCCGACCCCGGTCGGGCCGAGGAACAGGAAGCTTCCGATCGGGCGGTTGGGGTCGGCGAGCCCGGCGCGCGAGCGCCGCAGCGCGTTGGAGACCGCCTCGACGGCCTCGTCCTGGCCGACGACGCGCTCGTGGAGGCGCTCCTCCATGTGGATGAGCTTCTCGACCTCGCCCTCCATCAGGCGGGACACGGGGATCCCGGTCCACTTGGCGACCACCTGGGCGACGTCCTCCTCGGTGACCTCCTCGGTCAGCATCGAGCCGCCGTCGCGGTGCAGCTCGGCGAGCCGCGCGTCCTGGTCGGCGACGACCTTCTCGAGCTCCGGGATGCGGCCGTAGCGCAGCTCGGCGGCGCGCTCGAGGTCGGCGTCCCGCTCGGCGCGCTCCAGCTCGCGGTTGGCCTCCTCGAGCTCCGACTTGGCCTGCTTGATCGCCTCGATCGCACCCTTCTCGGTCTGCCAGCGCGCCTTCATCTCCGACGACCGCTCGCCCAGTTCGGCCAGCTCCGACTCGATCGCCTCGAGTCGGGCCCTCGACGCCTCGTCCTTCTCCTTCGACAGCGCCTGGCGCTCGATCTCGAGCTGCTGGATGCGGCGCTCCACTTCGTCGATCTCGGTCGGCATCGAGTCGATCTCGATCTTGAGCCGCGAGGCGGCCTCGTCGATCAGGTCGATCGCCTTGTCGGGCAGAAAGCGGTCGGCGATGTAGCGCGCCGACAGGGTCGCCGCGGCGATGATCGCGGGGTCCGTGATCCGCACACCGTGGTGGACCTCGTAGCGCTCCTTGAGCCCGCGCAGGATCGCGATCGTGTCGCTGACGTCCGGCTCGTCGACGAACACCGGCTGAAAGCGGCGCTCCAGCGCGGCGTCCTTCTCGATGTGCTTGCGGTACTCATCGAGCGTGGTCGCGCCGACCGCGCGCAGCTCGCCGCGCGCGAGCATCGGCTTGAGCAGGTTGGCGGCGTCGACGGCGCCCTCGGCGGCCCCGGCGCCGACGATCGTGTGCAGCTCGTCCATGAACAGGACGATCTGACCCTCGGCGGCCTGGACCTCCTTGAGCACAGCCTTGAGTCGCTCCTCGAACTCGCCGCGGTACTTCGAGCCCGCGAGCAGGGCGCCGATGTCGAGCGCGATCACCCGGCGGTCGCGCAGGCTCTCGGGCACGTCGCCTCCGACAATCCGCTGCGCGAGCCCCTCGACAATCGCCGTCTTGCCGACCCCCGGGTCGCCGATCAGCACCGGGTTGTTCTTCGTTCGCCGCGACAGCACCTGGATCACTCGGCGGATCTCCTCGTCGCGCCCGATGACCGGGTCGAGCCTGCCCCTCTCGGCCTCGGCGGTCAGGTCGCGGCCGAACTTCTCCAACGCCTGGAAGGTGTCCTCAGGGTTGGGACTGGTCACCCGGTGGGGGCCGCGCACCTCTGCGATCGCCTTCATCAGGCTGTCGCGATCCGGCAGCAGTTCGGCGACGCCCGACTTGCTGTCGGCCAGCGCCAGCAGCAGGTGCTCGGTCGAGATGTACTCGTCGCCCAGCCCCGAGCTCTCCTTCTCGGCGCGCTGGATGACGCGCACGAACTCAGACGACGGCCTGATGTCGGGCTCGGCGTCGCCGCTCAGGGCGGGAAGCTCGCCGGCCGCCTGGCGGGTGCGGCCGACGATCGCCTCGACGTCGGCCCCCAGCTTGCGCAGCACCGGCACGACCAGCCCCTCGTCCTGCTCGAGCAGGGCGAGCAGCAGATGCGCCGGGGCGACCTCGGGGTTGCGGCTCTCGCCCGCGATCCGCTGCGCGGCCGCGACGGCCTCCTGGGACTTGATCGTGAATCTGTCGGGCTGCATTCCTAGGCGGGCCCCGGGGAGGAGCCGCCTTTGCCGTCGCCGCCCCGGTCCCGCTGGACCGGGATTCGCACCCGCTTGCCGCCCTCGCGCCTCAGGGCGTCCTCGTAGGCGCCGTAGGGAACGATCTCGGCGCGAAACGACCTGCGCACGCTCTCGATCTCGTCGAGCATCGAGCGCTCGAGCTCGGAGGCGCGCTCTCGCATGCGGCTGAGCTCCGAACGCATGCGCTCCATCTGCCGCTCGAGCTCGAGCACGGTCTCGACCCCGGTTAGGTTGAGGCCCTGCTCGGTCATGCGCTGGATGCGGCGCAGCCGCTCGACGTCCTCGTAGGAGTACAGGCGGGTGTTCTTCGGCGAGCGCTGCGGCGTGATGAGTCCGCGCGCCTCGTACATGCGCAGGGTCTGGGGGTGCATGGCCGCAAGCTCCGCGGCGACCGAGATCATGAACACGGCCCGGGTCTCGTCAAATCCTGCGTCCCCCGGATTGCGCTCGTCCGGGCGCTTCGGTCGCCGGGCCGCGCTCATGACGTGCCTACCTTTCCGGACTCGGCGGACCGATCGTCGCCGGCCCGGCGCGCGCTGCGAAGCAGCCGCTCGCGCGGGTCGTGGTCGTTGAGCGAGCCCGCGAGCTCCTCGAGCGCGCGCTTCTGCTCGCGCGACAGGTCGCGCGGGATCTCGATCTCGAGCCGGTAGTAGATGTCGCCGCGCCCCTTGCCGCCGGGCTTGGGGGGACCCTCGCCGCGCAGGCGCTGCACGGTTCCGTGCTGGGTGCCGGCCGGCACCCGGATGCGCTTCGTGCCGTGCAGGGTCGGCACCTCGACGGTGGCGCCCTGGATCGCCTCGGCGATCGTGATCGGGACGGTGACCTCGAGGTTGCCGTCCGGGCGGTGCTTGAAGACCGGTGAGGGCGCGACGCGCGTCGTGACGTAGAGATCGCCGGGAGGTCCGCCGAGCGGCCCGTCCTCGCCCTTGGCGGCGAGCCGGATCCGGGTGCCGTCCCTAACGCCCGCCGGGATGTTCACCCGGTAGCGCTTGCGCTGCGCGGTGAGCCCGCTGCCGTCGCAGGTCTCGCACGGCTCGTCGATGACACGGCCCTGACCGCCGCACCGCGGACACGGCTGGCTGATCGAGAACAGGCCCTGGCTCTGCGAGTCGACGCCGCGCCCGCCACAGCGCGGGCAGACCTTGGGGCTGGTGCCCGGCCTGGCGCCGCTTCCCCCGCACGTCGCGCACGCCGCGGCCTTGACGACGTCGACCGGCACCTGGGTGCCGTCCATCGCCTGCTCGAAGCTGAGTCGCACGTCGGTTTCCAGATCGCGGCCTCGCGCCGGCTGGGGGCCGCCACGGCCGCGCCCGAAGAAGCTCGAGAAGATGTCTCCGAGGTCGGACGTGAAGCCTCCGCCGCCGCCGAACCCGCGCGCTCCGAAGCCGCTGAACATCCCGCCGGCGTCGTACTGCTTTCGCTTCTCGGGATCGGACAGCGTGTCGTAGGCCTCCTGGACCTCCTTGAAGCGGTTCTCCGCGCTGGGATCGTCCGGATTGCGATCCGGGTGGTACTGGCGCGCCAGCTTTCGGTAGGCCTTCTTCACCTCGTCGGCGGAGGAGCTCTTGGAGACGCCGAGCACGTCGTAGAAGTCTCGCGCCATCGTCCTACTCCGCCGCGCTGACGATCACCCGCGCCGGCCGCAGCACCTGGTCGTCGAGTCGGTAGCCCTTCTCCACTGTCTCGAGCACCATGCCCGGGTCGGCCTCGCCGCGGGGGCTGCAGGTCGCGATAGACGAGCAGCACGCCATGGGCGAGGCCTGCCCCGTCGACGTCGTCCGCCTCGTCCGCATCGGGATCGACCCCGGAGGCGCGAAGCGCGCGCTCGAGGTTGTCGAGCACCGGGACCAGCTCGCGTGCAAGGCCCGACTTGCCGCGGCCCTCCGCCTCTTCGGCCTCGCGCGCGGCGCGGCGGCGATAGTTCTCGAAGTCCGCCTTGGTGCGCTGCGCGACCTCGAGGTACTCGTCGCGCTCCTTGCGTGCCTCGGCGAGCAGCTCGTCGAGATCGGCATCGACGCGTGCCGCGTCCTCCCGCTCGAGCTCCTGAGCGGTGCGCTGCTCCTCGTCCTGGGCCGGCTCCTGGTCCGGCGGCGGCGTTGGCTGCTGCCCGGGCGTCCCGGCGGGTCCGGTCGGTGCCTCGGGCGAGCCGGCCGCCCGCCTCGGGGCGTCCGGCTGGCCCGCTTGCCTGCGCTGGGTCATGTCGGCCTCAGCGCGCCGCTAGGAGCGCTCGTCGTCGACGACCTCGGCGTCGACGACCTCCTCCTCGGGCTCCTCCGCGGCGCCGTCTCCTGCTCCCGCGCCGTCGCCTGAGGCGGTCGCCTGCTGCTGGGCCGCCTGGTAGATCTGCTCGGAGACCTTGTGGAAGGCGGCCTGGAGGGCGTCGGTCTTCGCCTTGATCTCCGCGGCGTCGTCGGACTCGAGCACGCCGCGCACGTCGGAGATCGCCGACTCGATCTCGGACTTCGCGTCGGCGTCGACCTGATCGCCCAGCTCCTCGAGCTGCTTCTCGGCCTGGTAGGCGGCGTTCTCCGCCGTGTTGCGCGCCTCGGCGAGCTCGCGCTGCCTGCGGTCCTCCTCGGCGTGGGCATCGGCGTCCTTGACCATCTGCTCGACCTCGGACTCCGACAGCCCCGAGCCGCCCTTGATCTCGATCTTCTGCTCCTTGCTCGTGCCGAGGTCCTTGGCCGACACGTTGAGGATCCCGTCCGCATCGATGTCGAACCCGACCTCGATCTGGGGGATGCCGCGCGGCGCCGGAGGGATGCCGGTGAGCTGGAACTTGCCCAGGCTCTTGTTGTAGGCGGCCATCTCGCGCTCGCCCTGGAGCACGTGGACCTCGACCGACGGCTGGTTGTCGTCCGCCGTCGAGAAGATCTCCGACTTGCGGGTCGGGATCGTGGTGTTGCGCTCGATCAGCTTCGTGAACACGCCGCCCTTGGTCTCGATGCCGAGCGACAGCGGCGTCACGTCGAGCAGCAGCACGTCCTTGACGTCGCCGGCCAGCACGCCGGCCTGGATCGCGGCGCCGACGGCGACGACCTCGTCCGGGTTGACGCCCTGGTGGGGGTCCTTTCCGGTCAGCTCCTTGACCTTCTCCTGCACCGCGGGCATCCGGGTCATCCCACCGACCAGCACCACGTGCTCGATGTCGGTGCCGCCGGCGTCCGACAGCGCCTGCTTGACCGGTGAGACGACGCGCTCCAGCAGGTCGGAGGTCAGCTCGTTGAGCTTCGCGCGCGTGAGCTTGAGGTCGAGGTGCTTGGGACCCGCATCGGTGGCGGTGATGAAGGGCAGGTTGATCTGCGTCTCCTGCGTCGTCGAGAGCTCGATCTTGGCCTTCTCGGCCGCCTCGTAGAGGCGTTGGAGCGAGTTCTTGTCCGCGGACAGGTCGACGCCCTGGTCGCGCTTGAACTCGGCGACCATCCACTCGACGATCGCCTTGTCCCAGTTGTCGCCGCCGAGGTGGTTGTCGCCCGACGTCGACTTGACCTCGAACACTCCCTCGCCGATCTCGAGCACCGAGACGTCGAAGGTCCCGCCGCCGAGGTCGAAGACGAGGATCGTCTGGTCGGACTCCTTGTCGAGGCCATAGGCGAGCGACGCGGCGGTCGGCTCGTTGATGATCCGCTTGACGTCGAGCCCCGCGATCTTGCCGGCGTCCTTGGTCGCCTGGCGCTGATCGTCGTTGAAGTAGGCCGGGACGGTGATCACGGCCGCGTCCACCTTCTCGCCCAGCTTCTGCTCGGCGTCGGCCTTGAGCTTCTGGAGGATCATCGCCGAGATCTCGGGCGGCGAGAACTGCTTGCCGCGCACCTCGACGCGGACGTCGCCCCCCGGTCCGGCGACGACCTTGTAGGGGACGATCGTCTCCTCCTCCTTGACCTCGGACTCCTTGCGCCCCATGAAGCGCTTGATCGAGAACACGGTGTTCTCGGGGTTCATCACCGCCTGGCGCTTGGCGACCGTGCCGACGAGGCGATCGTCGGAGTCCGTGAACGCCACCACGGAGGGGGTCGTGCGGCCGCCCTCGGCGTTCTCGAGCACCGTCGCCTCCCCGCCCTCGAGCACGGCCACGCAGGAGTTGGTCGTTCCGAGGTCGATTCCGATCGTCTTGCCCATGCCTGTCTCCTTCTAAGTCAGTCGCCTAAAAAATCTAAGTCTGAGCGTAGCAGATGTATACGGCGATTCAAGAGGGCTGCCGCGTCGCGCCGACGGGCGCCCGTAGCGGCATCACCCGGCGACTTCAAGCGCAGGCCGGATGCCGGTCGCGCGCAGAAGTCGCCGGAGTTATTCAGGGACCGCCGATGTAGGCGAGGTTGCCGGCCACGAACTGGGCGACGGTCTTTGCCTGCGCGCCTTGGACGATCCCCTTCGGCATCCGGCCGTTGAGGCCGTCCCTAATCGTGGTGAACACCAGTGTGCGGTTGGCCTTCACGGTATCGGCGCTCTTCGCCCCCGTCCCGAGGAGCTGGTCGAGATTGGGGCCGACGATGCCGTGCGTGCCGGCGGCGGCGAGCGTGTGGCACGCGCCGCAGTTGATCTGGAAGAGCTCGAGGCCCTGCTGGTCTGCGGCCGGCACCGAGGCCTCGGGCGCGGCGCTCTCGGAACCCTTCGTCGAAAGCGCCCAGTAGGGGAGGACGACGAGGCAGATGGCC
>WNFV01014396.1_pt1 | contig 10340 bp, 9 predicted proteins | sample 5400101 | NCBI WGS metagenome assembly WNFV01 (sample SAMN13153361, study PRJNA577476) | soil metagenome | isolation source: 115 cm soil or saprolite under grassland replicate 1 | place: USA:California | collected 2016-06-15 | reverse complement strand
AGGCGGCGCTGGCGGCCGCCAGGCGCCGCGCCAGCGGCGTGGTCCGCTCCGCGCGCATCACCGGCGTGCCGCTGGAGCCGCGCGGGGTGATCGCCTCCTGGGACCGCTTCACTCGCAAGCTCACCTACTGGGAGTCCACCCAGAACCCGCACCCGCTGCGGACGTTCCTGGCTGAGACGCTCGGGATGCCTGAGAACGATATTCGGGTGATCCAACCTCGGGTCGGCGGCGCCTTCGGCCTCAAGCAGCCGCCCTTCCAGGAGGAGCCGCTGCTCGCCTACCTGTCCCGCAAGCTCGGCAGGCCGGTCAAGTGGATCGAGGAGCGGGACGAGAACTTCCAGGCCACCGGCCACTCCCGCGACGTGAAGTTCTACTACGACGTGGCCTTCGACGACGAGGGCGTCGTCAGCGCGATCGACATCCGGGTCATCGCCGACGTCGGCGCGCCGACCGCCCTGCTCGGCTGGGGGCAGTCGTTCGTGACCGCCTACTGCCTGCCGACCTGCTACAAGATCGCCGACGCCCGCATCCAGCTCTCCGTGGTGGTCACCAACAAGTGCCCCTGGAACGCCTACCGCGGGTTCGGCAAGGACTCCGCGTCGTTCCTGATGGACCGGGTCATGGACCGGGTCGCGCGCGAGACCGGGATGGACCGCGCGGAGGTGCGGCTGCGGAACTTCATCCCGCGCGACGAGTTCCCCTACCCGCAGCCCACCGGCGCGGTCCTGGACAGCGGTGACTACGCGGGCACCATGCGCAAGGTCCTGGAGATGGTTGACTACACCGGCTTCCCCGAGCTCCAGGCGTGGGCCCGCGGGCAGGGGCGGCGGATCGGCATCGGCATCGGCCAGGAGCTCACCCCCGAGGGATGCGCCATGCCGGGCGCCGTGATGATCTCCGCCTACGACGGGGCCACGGTGCGGGTGGCCCCGACAGGCGAGGTCACCGTCCTGACCGGCGTGACCTCACCTGGATGCGGCAACGAGACGGCCATTGCTCAGATCGCGGCCGAGTTCCTCGGCTGCGAGTTCGAGCGCATCCGCGTGATCCAGGGCGACACCGACATCTGCCCGTACGGGCTCGGCAACTACAGCTCCCGGGCGACGATGTACGGCGGCTCGGCCACCCAGAAGGCCGCCGTCGAGCTGCGCCAGAAGCTGTTCCGGGTCGCCGGCAAGATGCTGGAGGCCGACCCAGAGGACATCGACGCCCGCGATGGCCGGATCTTCATCACGGGCGCCCCGGGCTCCTCTGTCGCCTTCGACGAGGTCGTCAACCAGATCTACCGGTTCCCGTTCCGCGAGTTCGCCGAGGACGAGGAGCCGGGCCTGGAGGCCACCCGCTACTTCCGCATGGGCAACGTCTACCACCAGCCGGAGCGGCAGGGCAGGTTCAGCAACTATCCGGCCTGGCCCAACGGCACGGCCGCGTGCATCGTCGAGGTCGACGAGGAGACCGGCCACGTCAAGCTGCTGCGCTACTGCCTCGTCGACGACACCGGTCGGCTCATCAACCCCATGCTGGTCGCCGCCAACCTGCACGGCGGGATCACGCAGGGGATCGGTGGCGCGATGTACGAGTCGATCGCCTACGGCGCCGACGGGCAGCTGCACACCGCGACGCTGATGGACTACACCATCCCGACCGCTGTCGAGCTGCCGATGCTCGAGGTCGGCCACCAGGAGACGCTGTCGCCGTTCACCCCGCTCGGGATGAAGGGCGCGGGCGAGTCCGGCGTCGGCTCCGCCCTCGGGGCGCTGTGCGGCGCCATCGAGAACGCGTTCCCCGAGCTCGAGCTGGAGCTGAACGAGCTGATCCTCACGCCGAACCGGGTCTGGAAGGCGATCCGGGACGCGCGCCGGGCCCACGAGAGCGTGGCGGCCACATGATCTCCAACGAGATCGAGTTCCACGCGCCAACGACCCTGCGGGAAGCGCTCGCGCTGCTGGCCAGCGAGGGTGAGGACGTCACGGTGCTGTCCGGCGGCATGAGCCTGCTGCCGATGATGAACCTCGGGATCATCCGGCCGGAGAAGGTCCTGTCCCTCAACCGGGTGAGCGAGCTGGCGCGGGTCACCGAGCGGAACGGCGAGCTGGTCATCGGGGCGATGGTGCGGCACCAGGCCGTCGCGACCGATCCGCTGGTGCAGCGCCACTGCCCGGTCCTGGCCGCCGCGGCCCACGTCGTCGGCGACGTGCAGGTCCGCAACCGGGGCACGATCGGCGGCAGCGTCGCCCACGCCGACCCGGCCGCCGACTACCTCCCGGCCCTCGCGGCCATGGGCGCCAGCGTCACCCTGTCGAGCAGCGAGGGTGAGCGCACGCTGGATGCCGGTGCGTTCTTCGTCGACCTGATGCTCACCAGCCGGGAGCCGACCGAGATCGTCTCCTCCGTCACGGTGCCCAAGCTGCCCGACGGCTGGCGCTCCGCCTACAAGCGGCTCGCGCGCGTCGAGGGCAGCTTCGCGATCGTCAACGCGGCGGCCGTGGTCGCCGGCGACCGGTCATCGGCGACCGTCGCCCTCGGAGGCGTCGGGCCGAAGCCGGTCGTGGTCGACATCAGCGAGCAGGTCCGCGGAGGCATCGACGACGCGGCGCTGGCCGCCGTCGGCGAGGCGGCCTACGAGGCCGCGCACGGCGCCACGGGCGACCTGCTGTCGGACGCGAGCTACCGCCGGGAGATGGCCTCGGTGTTCGCCCGCCGCGCCCTGCGCGAAGCGGCGGCGGAAGGGGGAGGCGCACGGTGAGGACCACCATCCAGGTTCGGGTCAACGGCGAGGACCGCCGGGTCGAGATCGACACCCGCATGATCGTTGCCGAGATGCTGCGGGAGCGGCTGCGCCTCACCGGGGTGCACATCGGCTGCGCCACCGGCAACTGCGGCGCCTGCACCGTGTTCCTCGACGGCAGGACGGTCAAGTCGTGCTGCGTGCTCGCCGCCGACGTCGACGGGGCCGAGATCACCACCGTGGAGGCGCTCAGCTCCGGGCCGGACGACCTGCACCCCATCCAGGAGGCCTTCGTCGAGAACCAGGGGCTGCAGTGCGGCTTCTGCACGCCGGGCATGCTCCTGTCCGCCAAGGCCCTGCTGGAGTCCAACCCGAACCCGACCGAGGACGAGATCCGCCACGGCATCGCCGGCAACCTCTGCCGCTGCACCGGCTACCACTTCATCGTGAAGTCCATCCAGGACGCCGCGCGACGCCTGAACGGCAACGGCTCCCCCTGACGCCCCACGCTGCCCCGCGGTCAGGAGTCGAGACCGGTCAGGAAGGCCGGGTTGATCTGCGTCATCTTCTGCAGGTACTCGGACGGCACGCCCTCGTCGAGCAACGAGTAGAGCAGCATCCGGATGCCCTCGGGGTGCGGCGGGCCGGAGCCCTGGCCGAGGTCGGAGCTGAGGATGATGCGGTCGCCCCTGGTCTCCATGATCCAGCCCGCCAGCTCGTGCGGCGTCTGCTCGTAGAAGGTGGCCGAGACGCAGCTGATGGCGACGTACTCGAGGTAGGCGCCCTTGTCGATCAGCTCGCGCTGGAGGCTCAGGTCCTTCTTGCACAGGGCCCAGTTCACGTGGGTCACCAGGAGCTTCCGGACGCCGGCGTCGATGGCGGCGTCCTGCAGCAGGCGCACCTCGTCGAGGTCGAGGTGACCGGTGCACAGGCACGCGTCGTGCTCGGCGACGAGGTAGAGAATGGTGAGGACCTCGGGCTTGAGCTTGCCGTCCTCGTCGAGCACGGTCACGCCGGGTCCGGACAGCTGCGGCCTGGACCGGCCGAGCTGCGGATAGTCGGGCATGCCGAAGTACTCGGCGTGGTGCTTGGCGTGGTTGCTCGGCATCCAGACCACCCTGGCGCCGTACTGGAGCGCCGCCTGGACCACCGCGGGGTTGAGGCCGCCGACCGATCGGTTGAGCACGATGGCGCCGATCGGCTCGAGCCCCGGGAACTGCCGCTTGAGATAGAAGGCGCGGTGGAAGGTGGCGCTGTCGTGGTCCTTGAGGACGAACCCGCGCATGCGGAAGTCGAGGGCGACCTTGGCCAGGTCGGTGTCGTGGATCGGGCGGGGAAACAGCGCCGGGGCCGTGTGCGCGTGCATGTCGATCGCGCCGTGGAGGAGCTCGAGATCCGGTCGGGTCACCTCGCCTGATCCTTTCGCCTCGCCATCCGGGGGAGCCCCATACTACCGGTGACTTTCACGTCTCGGCTACCACTTTCGCTACGTGGTCATCGCACGGTAGACTCTTTCGGAGTAACTTTCCGGGCGCAACCGAGCAACCGCCACGATTGGACACGACGGCGTGGACATCCAGACTGAAGCAAGCGACATCAAGCGGCCGCCAAGCCAGCGCAAGGGCAGCTCTGGCTCGCCGCAGCTCCTGGAGCGGACCTTCGCCGTGCTGGCGTTGTTCACCTCGGAGCGCCGGGAATGGACCACGACGCAGATCGGCCGGAAGTGCGATCTGCCCGTGCCGACCACCTACCGCATCCTGGCCGCCCTGGAGCGCCACGGCTTCGTGGTGCGGGACGAGATCACCAAGCGCTTCCGGCTCGGACCGGCGGCGCTCGCCCTGGGTCGCAACGCCGAGGCCTCCACCGACCTTCGCAGCGTGAGCATGCCCGTGCTGCAGCGGCTCTGCGACCAGACGGGAGAGACGACGCTGCTCGTCGTGCCCAGCGAGAATCGCCTCAGAGCCGTGTGCCTCGAGCGTGTCGAGAGCCCGCAGTCGCTGCGACTGTCCGTTCAGCCGGGCCGCCACCTGCCGTTCCACGCGGGCGCCCAGCAGAAGGCGCTGCTCGCCTTCCTCCCGGACGCCGAGGTGGACCGCATCCTCGCCGGCCCGCTCGAGAAGCTCTGCAAGGCGACCATCGACGACCCGGAGCAGCTCAGGGCAGAGCTGGAGACGATCCGCCGCAAGGGCTGGGCCCGCTCCTTCGAGGAGACCAACGTCGGCGTCTGGGGTGTCGCCATGACCCTCCTGGACGACCTGGGGTTCGCGGTCGCGTCAGTCGGCATCGCCGGACCGCGCGCCCGGCTCGAGCGCACCTCGCTCTCGAAGTGGCTGAAGCTCCTCCACGCCGGCGTGGAGGAGATCGCTGAGCAGATGGGCCTGCAGTGCTCATGCACCGAGGGCACTCACGAGCGCGGCTCGGACGCGCCGGCCGCATCGGCCGCCCCGGCGTCCACGTCCAGGTAGTCCCCGAGGTCGATCTGGTCGCTGCCGTGGCAGCGCGCCTCCTCGAAGGAGGCGCGCTGCTCGTCCCCGAGCTCGCTGGACAGGGTGCAGTCGACCAGGAGCTTGGAGCTCGGGTACTCGCGGTGGAAGCTGGACGGGTCGTAGCTGGCGCCCTTGACGCCTGGCAGGACCAGCAGCCGTTGCTCCCTGGTCATCGGGTCCACGGCCTGGAAGCGGCGGGCCAGCGCCCCGATGACGGCGGTGTCGTCGTAGATGTCCACGTCGTCGTCGACGGTGACGACCAGCTTGATCTGCGGCACCGCCCCGACCGCGGCCAGCATGGCGTTGCGGTGCTCACCGCGCTCGCGCCCCTCGACCGTCGGCACCTTGCGCACGGCCAGGTAGCAGTGGAACCCATAGCCGCTCGCCGGCACGTGCACGCCGGTGACGCAGGAGGTCGACTGCTGAACGGCGCGCCAGATGGCCACCTCGTGGCAGATCGCCGCCATGTTGGTCGCGTCGGGGTGGCCCGAGAAGGCGAGCTGGAGGATGGGACCGCCGCGGTGGGTGATGGCGCTGACCTCGACCAGCGGTCCCCGCTTCTGGCGGCTGTAGGAGCGGGACATGTCGGCGAAGGGCGCCTCCGGGTAGCGCTCCCCCGGCCTGATGCGCGCCTCGACCACCAGCTCGGCCGACGCGGGCACCTCGACGTCGATCGTCCTGGCGGGGACCAGCTCCAGCGGCTCGCCGGCAAGGGCGCCGGCCAGGGCCACCTCGTCGGTGCCGAGCGGCGCCCGGTAGCTCGCGGCGAGGCCGAGCAGCGGGGTGACGCCCGGCACGATGGCGACGTCGAGCGGCCGCCCCTTGGCCTCCTGGCGACCGAAGATGTCGGCGATGTTGGAGATAGAGGTCAGCGACGGCACCAGCTCCCGCGGCCCGCGCCGCATGAAACGGTAGACGCCGACGTTGCGGGCCCCGGTCTCCGGGTCCTTGCAGATCGCCACGCCGAACGACAGGTAGGGGCCGGCGTCGCGCTCGTGGTGGGTCGGGATCGGCAGCGCGTCAAGGGTCGCGTCGTCACCGACCAGCACATGCTCGTGCACGGGGCCGTCGTCGACCACGACCGGGTCGACCGGCCGCTCGAGGCGCGAGGCGATCTCGCGGGTGAGGCGGCCGACCGGCACGTCGAGCAGGGCCGCGATCGCCGGCCTGCTGGCGAACACGTTGCCGACGATGGACCAGCCCGGGAAGCCGCGGACCGACGAGAACAGCACGGCGGGGAAGCGGTGCTCCCGCTCCAGCCGGTCGAGGACCGCTGTGACCTCCCACGAGCGGTCCACCTCGCGCTGGACCACGACGAGGGACCCGATCTGGTCGAGTCGTCGCAGCGCGTCCCGAAGGTCCCGCACCGGCCCTCTGATGGCCTTCAGCTCCTCGGCGGCGGCTCGGCCAGCAGCCCGTACAGCTCTGGGCGGCGGTCCCTGTACATGGTCTGGCTGGTGCGGACCGCGCTCACGGTGGCCAGGTCGATCGCCGCGCCGACCGCCTGGTCGGGCGCAGCCTCCCCGGCCACGGCCAGGACGTCGCCACGGGGACCGATGATGCAGGACAGCCCGTAGTAGCACGCCCGGCGGCCTTCGACCTCCTCCACGCCGCCACGGTTGGTCGCGACGACGTACAGGAGGTTCTGGGCGGCACAGGTCCGCATCGACGGCAGGAACATGTCCGACACGTCCCCGACGGAGGCGTTCGGCACGCAGATGACCTCGACGCCCTGCAACGCGAGCATCCGCCACGCCTCGGGGAACCAGCGGTCGTAGCAGACGAGCACGCCCAGGCGGCCGACGTCGGTCTGGAAGGTCGGGAATCCCTCGCCGGGCCGGAAGTAGAACTTCTCGTCGTTGACCTGGCCGTCCCAGCGGAACGCCGACACGGCGTGCTTGCGGTAGGTCAGGACCTCCTGCCCGGTCCGCAGGCGCCCGGGCACGATGGCGCCGGCCCGGTCGATGACGGCCACGCTGTTGTAGTACTCCCCCGCCACCGCGCCGCGCTCGAAGAACGGGGCCACGACCACCGCGCCGAGGTCGCGGGCGAGCGCCCGCATGGCGGTCACCACCGGCCCGTCGAGCCCTTCCGCCCAGGCGAAGTAGCTCGGGTCGCTGAGGCCGACGCACCAGAACGGGTTGGCGAACAGCTCGGGCAGGACCACCAGGTCCGGCCGCGGCTCGGCGCCGGCCAGCAGGCGCCGCACGCGGTCGAGGTTTGCGGCCACGTCCGGCGACGCCGGTCCGGTCTGGACGGCGAGCGCGCGCACCACCCGATCCTGGCTCAGACGCTCCACCCTGCGTCGACGACGATATCCTGCCCGGTGATGTTACGGGCTCCCTCGGAAACCAGGAAGCTCACCGCGCTGGCGATGTCGACCTCGTCGACGAAGCGGCCGAGCGGCGTCTGCCCGGCGAAGTCCGCGTACACCTCTTCCTGGGTCCGGCCGAGCTTCTGCGCCTTCTCGCGGACGATCCTCTCCATCCGGTCGCCGTTGGTGACGTTGGGGCAGACCGTGTTGACCGTGATGCCGTACGGGCCGAGCTCCAGGGCCAGCGTGCGGGTCAGGCCGCGGACGGCCCACTTCGAGGACGAGTAGCCCACGCGGTTCCTGTACCCGCGCAGCCCGGACGTGCCCGCGATGTTGACGATGCGCCCACCACCCTGGCGGATCAACTGCGGGATGATCACCTTGCAGGGCAGGAAGGTCCCGAGCACGTTCAGCTCGAGCACCTGCCGGAAGTCCTCGAGCGCCACCTCCTGCGCCGGCGTCTCGATCGGGCCGGTCCCGCCGGCCGAGTTGACCAGGATGTCGACGCGCCCGAAGCGCTCGATGGTGGCACGGACCATGGAGGGTGAGGTGCGCGCCCTGCTCGGCGAACATCTGACTGATGGACGCGCCAAGGCCCTTGGCCGCACCGGTGACGATCGCCACCTGACCGAGCAGCGGGCGCTCGACGCTCCTCACGCCCAGTTCCCTCGTCTGACCTGTCATGTCAGCTGCTCCTTCTGCTCGGACTCTCAGGCTGAACACAGGGGTTACCGATACGTTACTGGGTGATGATTATGTAGCGAAATAAGTTTTCGCGATATGAAATCACCGCCGTGAGTGCGCGGCTCGGCTCACCCGCCCGCCAGCGCGCGCAGGACCCGGGCGCTGACCTCCCAGCGCTCGAGACGGGCGATCTCCGCCGAGGTCCGGAAGCCGATCGGCTCGAGCGGGACGCCGAGGCTGTCGCCCTTGTGCTCGACCACCGCCAGCGCGCAGCCGAGCAGCCCCTGCACCTCGATGCTGCGGACGACCCGCAGCTTGGCGTAGTGGGCCACGGTCCCCGCCACCGCGACCAGCCCGGCCCGCCCGTCGCGCCGCAGGTTCGCCCGTGTCCGGGGGCTGCCCACGGCCACCAGGACCTCCGCCCGGCCCGGCCCCACGTCGAGCTCCGAGCGCGACAGCAGCGCGACATGGGGGAACCCGTGCTCGTCGACGGTCAGGAAGGGGAAGGCCTGCTCGTGGGCGTCGACGTCCGGCGTCCCCTCGAGCAGCTCGGCCAGCTCCTCGGGAACCGTCACGACGACCACCGCTGGAACAGGTCGTGGGCGACACCGAACTGGTCGAGGACCTTCCCGCAGGTCTGCAGCAGCAGGTCCTCGATCGTCTTGGGCCCGTGGTAGAAGCCGGGCACCGGCGGAAGCACGGTGGCTCCGGCCAGCGTCACCGTCTCCATGTTGCGGATGTGGATGTAGCTCAACGGCGTCTCGCGGGTGACGAGCACCAGCGGTCGCCGCTCCTTGAGGGTGACGTCGGCCGCCCGCGACAGCAGGTTGTCGGAGTTCCCGCTGGCGATGGCACCGAGCGTGCGCATGGAGCACGGGATGACGACCATCCCCATGGTGAGGAACGAGCCCGACGAGATGGCGGCGCCGAGGTCGTTGGCGTCGTAGACGACGTCGGCCAGCGCCTCGATCTCGGCGGGGTCCTTCTGCAGCTCGAGCTCGATGCTGCGGCGGGCGCCCGGCGAGACCACCAGGTGGGTCTCGATCTCGTCGAGGTCCCGGCTGGCCCGGAGGAAGGTGTCGGCGAGCTGCGGCGCGCTGGAGCCCGACATCCCCACCACGAGCCGCCGCCGTTGCCCGTGCGCCATGTCGCTCCCCTCTCGCGGCCCTTCGACTTTCGCATCGTAGAAGAGGCTTTCACGATACCGCTGTATCGCCTACGATGCTCGCGAACGGGTGGCCACTCGGCGCAAGGGTGTCGGCACAGGGGTGAGGGCGGCTGCGCGGCGGCACGCCGCCCTCATCGCAAGCCTTCATCGAGCGCCTCGAGGTCCCAGAGGAGGAGCCGGCCGGCATGTCACAGCTCACGACCCAGGTCACCCCGCTCCACATCGCAGGCGAGCGGGTCGCCGGCGGCGGGACGCTCGAGGTCCGGTCTCCCTACGACGGAGGACTCGTCGGCAAGGTGCCAGTGGTGGGCGCCGACGCGGCCCGGGCCGCGGTCGACGCCGCCGCCGGCGCCATGGCCGCCGGGCTCCCTTCCCACCGGCGCGCCGAGATCCTCGACCGGGCCGCCGCGATCATGCGCGAGCGCCGCCAGGACCTGGCCCGCACGCTCGCGCTGGAGGCTGGCAAGCCCGTCACCCAGGCGCTGGTGGAGGTCGACCGCGCCGTCCAGACCATCACCTTCTCGGCCGCGGAGGCGCGGACGCTGGCCGGCCGCGGCGTGGTGGTCGACGCCCACCCGGCCGGCGTGGGCCGGCGCGGTTGGACGATCCGCGTCCCGATCGGTGTGATCGGCGCTATCACGCCGTTCAACTTCCCGCTGAATCTCGCGGCGCACAAGGTCGCTCCAGCCATCGCCGCCGGCTGCGGGGTCGTCCTCAAGCCACCTCGGCAGACGCCGCTCACGGGCATCCAGCTCGCCGACGTCCTCTACGAGGCAGGCCTGCCGAAGCCGTGGCTCTCGGTGATCGTCGGCCCGGCCGCCGAGCTCGTCGACGTGCTGGTGGCCGACCGCCGCGTGGCCATGCTCACTTTCACCGGGTCCAGCGAGGTCGGCTGGGGCCTGGCCGCCCGCGCGCCGCGCAAGCGCGTGGCCCTGGAGCTCGGCAACTCCACCCCGCTGA
>WNFV01011163.1_pt1 | contig 10340 bp, 12 predicted proteins | sample 5400101 | NCBI WGS metagenome assembly WNFV01 (sample SAMN13153361, study PRJNA577476) | soil metagenome | isolation source: 115 cm soil or saprolite under grassland replicate 1 | place: USA:California | collected 2016-06-15 | reverse complement strand
CAGACTGCAGACTGGTTGGCCCGCAAGCCACGCGGACGTGCTCGCCTGGTGCGGTTGCCAGTCGCTGTGACGGTCCGGCGTGTCCAGAGCCGTTCCCGAGCGCGGGTTCCGGCCTCGACGCCCGGAGGGGGTCGGTCAAGGCGACCAAGGGCGGCGTCAAGCACGTCGACAGCCTCAAGCGCGCTCATGGCACCCGCGTCGACGCGGCCAAGGCCGAGGCCGAACAGGTCGCCCAGCGTCTCATGGCGTCGCCACTCACGGTCGCGGCGCACGCGGGCGAGGAGGGCCGACTGTTCGGCAGCGTCACGCCGAGCGACGTCGTCGAGGCGATCGAGGCGCAGACCGGCGTTCGGGTCGACCGGCACGACGTCACGATGGACGAACCGATCCGCTCGATCGGGGTGCACGAGGTCAAGGTGCACCTGTTCGCCGAGGTGGACCCGGTAATCTCCGTGGAGGTCACGGCTTCGGACGAGTAGGACCACGGCTCAGCCGACCTCGGCCGTGGGGCCGAGGTCGGGACGTGGGCCCCGTCGTCGCCGCCCGGTGTGTCGGCCCCGCGCCTGCAGGTGCTCCGTCAGTGAGCACGCGAGGGCGTCGAGCGCGCGTCGACGGTCCTCCAGCTGCTCCTCGAGGCGCTCCCGGTGGAGCTCGAGGTATCGGCGGACGATCTCGGGGTCGTCGGCGGCCAGGACGGCGCGGATCTCCGCCCTCGGCATCCGGTTGCGACGGAGGGCACCTACGGCTCGGATCCGCTCGGCGGTCGCGCTCATCGCGTGTCGCGCCGCTTCGGTTCGAGCATCAGGCGCAGGCCGGCGGCGAACGTCGGGATCCCGAACGCGATCCCGATGACCGTGAGCAAGAGGGTGCCACCCGTCAAGAACAGGACGGAGCCGACCAGGAGGCCCCCTGTGCTCGGCAGGTCGGGTCCCACCGGCACGTGATCCGTTCCGTCCCACGGCTCCAGGGGCGACGCCCGATGGTCGTGGGTTTCCATCTGCGTCCTCCTTTGGGCGTGTCCACCCATCAGGACGAGACGACCCGGCCGCGTGTGACACCCGTCGAGGCGAAGGGGATGTCACAACCGGGCCGGCTGTCTCGTCCCCTGAGACGATGGACGCCTGGGAAGCCCGGGAGGCACGTGTGAGCGACCCGTACGAGGAGTTCCGGCCGCTGATGTTCTCGATCGCGTACCGGATGCTCGCGAGCGCGAGCGAGGCGGAGGACATCGTCCAGGAGGCGTTCCTGCGCTTCCACCGCGAATCGACCGCGGGCACCGTGATCGAGTCCCCGAAGGCATATCTGTCCACCGTCACGACCCGGCTCGCGATCGATCATCTGCGGTCCGCGCGTGTGCGCCGGGAGCGCTACGTCGGCACGTGGTTGCCCGAACCGCTGGTGACCGACACGGAGTCCGACGTCGCCCGGCACGCCGAGGCGGCCGACTCGCTCTCGATGGCGTTCCTCGTCCTGCTCGAGAGCCTCACACCGGTCGAACGAGCGGTCTTCCTGCTCCGCGAGGTGTTCGACTACGGGTACGACGAGATCGCCGACGTGGTGGGCAAGAGCGAGGACAACTGCCGGCAGATCGCCGTCCGCGCGCGCCGTCAGATCGAGTCACACAAGCCGCGGTTCGAGGCGTCACGGGAGCGACGCGAGGAGCTCGCGCGCCGGTTCTTCGCGGCCGTCACCGAGGGCGATACCGACGGCCTCCTCTCGTTGCTCGCCGCCGACGTCGTCGCGTACGGGGACGGCGGCGGCAAGGCGCCCGCCTTCCCGAAGCCCGTCTACGGCCGCGACCACGTCGCCCGTCTGCTGTTCCGGGCCGCGGAGCAAGGACTGAAGCGGGGTGTGATCGGGGCCCGATACCTCGAGATCAACGGGCAGCCCGGGGCGATCTTCGTCGACCCCGACGGTCGGCCGTTGGCGGCGGTTACGCTCGACATCGTGGACGATCAGGTCCAGACGGTCCGGGCCGTCAGCAACCCGGAGAAGCTGCGCCACCTGACGACGTGACCATGTGACAACCGCGCGTCGCCCCCCGGGGCACGGCCGCGCCCGGGCAGCGGGTCGGGACGGACGACGTCGAGCGGAGCCGTAGCCCGATCTCGTCCTCGAGCACGGATCCGACGCATAGGCGCAGCCGAGCAGCCCGTGGCAACGCCCGACTCAGCCCGCCCTCTAGACGGCCCACCGAAGGAAGACGAGAATCACACCCGTGTGATTCCGATGTCGGCGGGGGGCGATACACACCTATCCACAGGGTTTTCCCCCTGGGGAAGTGCAGGTGGAAGGGACAGTGACAAGGAATCTTCAGGCACGACCAGCGGATCGGGTTTCCCCAGGGCTTTTCCGCTGGGAGCGGAGGCTCCACGGGGCTAGCGTTGCCCGCCGGTTCCATCGGCGTTCGAGGGGGGAGCAGGGTTGGTGAGGGCTGCTGACGACGTCCGGCGGATCAGACCGGAGCGGGTGCCCCCGCACAACCTCGAGGCCGAGGAGTCCGTCCTCGGCTCCATGATGCTCTCGCCCGACGCGATCGCCGACGTCATCGAGATCGTCCGCCCCGCCGACTTTTACCGGACCGCGAACGCCAAGATCTTCGACACCCTCCGCGAGATCTACGGCCGAGGCGACCCTGTCGACGCGATCACCGCGGTCGAGGAGCTCAAGCGCCGGAGGACGCTCGAGGAGGTGGGCGGCCACCTCGCGATCTCCGATCTCGTCGACCGGGTCCCCACGCCCTCGTCCGCCGCGTCCTACGCCCGGATCGTCGCCGAGACCTCGCTGCTCCGCCGGCTGATCGGCGCGGCCGCCGACATCATGGACATGGCCTACTCGGCTCCCGAGGAGCCCGAGCACGTCGCCGACGTGGCCGAGCAGCGGATCTACGAGGTCGCGCGGCACGGCGAGAAGGAGCAGGTCGCCTCGCTGCACGAGCTCGTGGACGAAGCGATGACCGACCTCGAGCGGATCCAGAACCGCGAGTCCGCGTTCGCGGGCGTGCCGACCGGGTTCCGCGACGTCGACACCCTCCTGTCGGGGATGCAGTCCGGGAACCTCATCGTGATCGCGGCCCGTCCGGGCGTGGGCAAGTCGTCGTTCGTTACCAACGTCGCCCGCAATGTCGCGGTCGACGCCGGTCTGCCGGTGGCGATGTTCTCCCTCGAGATGTCGCGGTGGGAGATCGGCATGCGGCTGCTCTGCGGTGAGGCCAGGGTGCCGTGGGACAGCATCCGCAACAAGCGGGTGGGTGCGGAGGACTGGTCGCGGATCGCCCAGGCGGCCGACAGCCTGCACGAGGCACCGCTGTTCATCGTCGACTCGGGCAACGTCACGCTCGTCGACATCCGCGCCAAGGCCCGCAGGTTGTCGGCGCGGAGGGCGGGTCTCGGCATGATCATCGTCGACTACCTCCAGCTGATGTCCCACACGCGCAGGGTCGACAACCGCCAGCAGGAGATCGCCGAGATCAGCCGCGGTCTGAAGATGCTCGCCAAGGAGCTCGAGATCCCGGTGATCGCCGTCTCGCAGCTGAACCGCGACCCCGAGCGCCGTCAGGACAAGCGGCCGCAGCTCTCGGACCTGCGGGAGTCCGGCGCGATCGAGCAGGACGCCGACGTGGTGATGTTCATCCACCGCGAGGACGCGGACCCGGCCAAGAAGGGCCTGGCCGACCTGATCGTCGCCAAGCATCGCAACGGCCCGACCGACACGGTGCCGCTCACCTTCCTGCCCCACCTGACGCAGTTCCGCAACCACGCCACCGCGGTGACGTGACGGTCGACCGCCGCCGCGTCCGGGCGCTCGCCCGCCGGCTCGAGCGGCATTTCGGGGAGCTCGCCGCGCCCCGAGCCTCCGACCCCCTCGACGAGCTGATCCTCACGGTGCAGTCCCAACACACCAGCGATCTGAACGCCGAGCGCGCGTTCGGGCTCCTGCGGGCCCGCTACCCGACGTGGGACGACGTGGTCCGCGCGCCCACCGGCGAGCTCGCCGACACGATCCGCTCGGGGGGGCTCGCCAACACGAAGGCCGCCCGGCTCCAGGCGATCCTGATCGAGATCCATCGGCGCGAGGGCGGCTACGACCTCTCGGCCCTCGCTTCACGATCGGACCCCGAGATCGCCGAGTACCTCTCGTCGCTCCCGGGCGTCGGCCCCAAGACGGCCGCGGTCGTGATGGCCTTCGCGTTCGGGCGCGAGACGATCCCGGTCGACACGCATGTGCACCGGGTGGCCACACGGCTCGGTCTGGTGCCGAAGACCAACGCCGAACGGGCGCAGCGGTTACTGGAGGAGCTCGTCCCCGAGGAGCTGAAGACACCGATGCACGTCGGCCTGATCAGGCTCGGTCGCGAGATCTGCAAGGCGGGCCGCCCTCGGTGCGAGGACTGTCCGGTGTTCGAGCTGTGTCCCACGGGGCCGGTGGTCCTCGGCGTCGCGCGTCAGCCGAGCTCGACCTCGAGCTCCTAGCTCGCCTTGTCTCGAACGGGAGGCGACGAGGATCGGGTCGAGGGCTTGTTCGATGGAGCGGAGGGAGCATCAGCGCTCTTGATGCCCTTCTCGGGGTGACGCGCCTCAACTGATGGAGCGGGCGAGGGGAATCGAACCCCCGTTTCAAGCTTGGGAAGCTTGCGTTCTACCATTGAACCACGCCCGCGCGTGCCGCTCGCCGGAGCAAGCGGGTCCCAGTGTAGCGAGCCCCGCGGACCGCGTTGGAAGCCACCCTGCTAGCCTCCGATGCCCCATGACGCAGCCGGATCCGGACCTCTGGCCGCACGTCCTGTCGACGATCGCCGCCGGAACCTCCCTGGATCGCGACGAGGCGGCGGCGGCGATGCGCGCGGTGATGTCGGGGGAGGCGACGCCCGCACAGGTCGGCGGCCTCCTGATGGCGCTGCGCACCAAGGGCGAGACGGTCGAGGAGATCGAGGGGTTCGCGGACACGATGCTCGGGTTCGCGAACCCGGTCGCCCCGCCGGTACCGGTCGTGGACACCTGCGGGACCGGCGGGGATCGAAGCGGGACGTTCAACATCTCGACGGTCGCTGCGCTGGTCGTCGCGGGCGCCGGCGTCCCCGTCGCCAAGCACGGCAACCGGGCCGCGTCGTCCGTCTGCGGCTCGGCAGACCTGCTCGAGGCGCTCGGCGTCCGGATCGACCTCGACGCGACCGGCGTCGAACGCTGCCTGGCCGAGGCCGGCATCGCATTCATCTTCGCGCCGGTGTTCCACCCCGCGATGGGTCATGCGGGCCCGGTTCGCCGCGAGCTCCGCGTCCCAACCGTCTTCAATTTCCTCGGCCCGCTGACCAACCCCGCGCGACCGTTCGCACAGGTCGTCGGCGTGTCCGACGAACGCATGCTGCCGCTCCTCGCGCAGGTGCTCGCCCGGCGCGGGACGAGGGCGAGGCTGTTCCGGGCGCTCGACGGCCTGGACGAGCTCACCACGACCGGTCCGTCGCTCGTCTTCGACGTGGATGAGGGCGAGCTACGCGAGTCGATGCTCGAGCCGGCGGACCTCGGGCTCGCGCGGTCCCAGGTCGTGGACCTGCGCGGCGGCGACCCGGAGGCCTCGGCGGCGATCGCCCTCGCGATCCTTGACGGCGAGACCGGTCCCCGACGCGACGTCGTGCTGCTCAACGCGGCGGCCGCGATCGAGGTCTCGGGCAGGGCGAGCTCCCTCGACGAGGGCCTCACGATCGCGGCCACGTCGATCGATTCGGGTGCGGCGGTTGAGGTGCTGGCGCGCTGGGTGTCGTCCTCGGGGAACGGGTAGCATCCGGCCGCGATGATCCTGTCCGACGTCGACATCCGCAAGGAGCTGGCGGCGGGCCGCATCGAGATCGATCCGTTCGATGACGCATGCGTCCAGCCCTCCTCCGTGGACCTGCACGTCGACCGGCAGTTCCGCGTCTTCGCGAACTCGCGCTACCCATACATCGACGTGCGTCGCGAGATGCCGGACCTGACCGAGATGGTCGAGGTCGCCGATGACGAGGCCTTCATCCTGCACCCCGGCGAGTTCGTGCTGGGGTCGACGATCGAGCGGGTGGCTCTGCCCGACGACCTGGTCGCCCGTCTCGAGGGCAAGTCGAGCCTCGGGCGCCTCGGGCTGCTGATCCATTCAACCGCCGGCTACGTCGACCCGGGCTGGGACGGGTACCTGACCCTCGAGCTGTCGAACGTCGCGAACCTGCCGATCACGATCTACCCGGAGATGAAGATCGGGCAGATCTCGTTCTTCCGGCTGAGCACGCCCGCCGAGGTTCCCTACGGGGCGCTGGGGACCAAGAGCAAATACCAGGGCCAGCGAGGTCCGACCGCCAGCCGGTTCTTCGAGGAGTTCGGCGACCGCGAGGCCTAGCGAGCCCGGGCGTCGCCCTCGTTCTGGGTCGGGGCCGGTGGGAGCACCGGTGCGGGCGGCGCGTCGGTCGTGTCGTCCTTCGGGTCGGCGAACCGCCGCGATGCCTTCGCCTTCAGCGCGCGGTACCAGGCGTCCTCGTAGGCGTCCTTGTCCGGCTCCGTCGGGGCCCTGTCTCGATCGGTCGACATCGCTCTTCTCCTGTCGTGAACGCTCGCTAGTGACCGGATCCGATCGGGCGGCCGACCGTTTCGACCGGCTGCAGGCCGGGCCCGATGCCCATCGAGACCGCCGCCATCGCCGCCTGCGTGCGGTTGGTGACGCTCAGCTTGCGGAAGATCGCGGCCAGGTGCGCCTTCACCGTCTTCTCCGACAGGAACAGCGCGCGCGAGATGTCTCGGTTGCTCCGGCCCTCGGCCAGGAGGGCGAGGATATCGGTCTCGCGCTGCGTGAGCGACCCGGCGGTGCGCACCGACGGGGTCCCGTCGTTCGCGACGCCGCCATCGATCGACTCGAACAGGTTCTGGATCACCTTCGGCGACAGGACGTTGCCGCCGCCGGACAGCGCGACGTTGATCGCCTGTTCGAGATCCTCGGGCGTGGCATCCTTCAGCATGTACCCGGCCGCGCCTTCGGCGAGCGCACGTCGCACGTAGTGCGCGTGGTCGAACGACGTCAGCATGATCACGGGCAGATCCGGCCAACGATCCTTCACGTTGTGCAGCAGCTCGAGGCCGTCGGAGTCGGGCATGCGCACGTCCACGAGCGCGATGTCGATCGTGCCGCTCGCCAGCTTCTCGAGCGCCTCGGTCGCGCTCCCCGCTTCGACCACCTCTGCATCGGAGAAGCACTCGTGGATCACGTGCCCCATCCCGCGGCGCACCAGCGCATGGTCGTCGACCACGAGCACCTTCACGGGCTTGCTCCTTGTCCGTAACGGGGCAGCCTCGCGACGACCCGCGTTCCTTTGCCCGGCGCCGATCTGACGTCGAGCGTGCCGTGGACGTCGGCGACCCGCCGGCGCAACATGTCCAGGCCCAGATGACCGGCGGCTCGCTCGTCCTGCGAGCTCTCGAAACCCCGGCCGTGGTCTTCCACGCTGACCTCGACCGAACGATCGGATGCGAGGACGCGCACGGCGACGTCGCGACCGCCCCCGTGCTTGGCGGCGTTCGCGATGCCTTCCCGGATCACCGATGACGCGGCCTCGAGCACGGACGGCGGTACCTCGTCCAGGTCGCCTTCGATCGACCACGTGGCCGGGAGGTGCCAGCGATCCAGGACGCTGCGCAGCAGCTCCTCGATCGGCTGTGCCGTGGCCGGTGCGACCTCCGTCAGGTTCGCGAGGACATCGCGGATCTCGCCGAGCGCCGTCCGCAGCTCGCGGACCGCCTGGCGGAGCGCCTCGGCGGCCTCCGACGGCGCGATCTCGGCGCGATGGGCGAGCGACTCGAGCTCGAGGACGGACGCCGTGACCACCTGCGTCAGCCCGTCGTGGATCGCGTACGCGAAACGAGCCCGGTCGCTGTCGACGGGTCCGTCGGGGTCCCGAGGAACCTCGAGGACCTCATCGGGTCGTCCGAAGCCCTCGGCGGACGTGGCCTCGCCCCGGAGCGTCATCGCTTCCACCGTCCTCCCGTCCTTCTGCATGGCATTCTCACGGTGCCCGCCGGTTCGGCTCGTGCCTGCATCGGCGCACCTCCGGTCGCTACCCCCCAGCCAAGGGATGCCGAGTCTGCTCGGTCTAGTTCTCATTCGGTCGTTCGGGGCTGCGGCTTGAACCCTCCGCTCAGGGGCGCCGGGCTTCCAGGCACCCGCCTCGGGCCTCGGGCCCTGCTCCGTGAGGGGGAAACCCCTGGGTCAGGGCTGCGGCCCGACCACGGAGCGCGCCAGCACCTGGGCGAGGTCGAGCACCTCGGTCCGGCCGCCGCGGGCCCGCTGGCCGTCATCGAGCATGATCAGGCAGTAGGGGCAGGCGACCCCGACGGTGTCGGCGCCGGTTGACGCAGCCTCGTCGGCGCGCTCCTGGTTGATCCGAGTGCCGATCCGCTCCTCCATCCACATGCGGGCCCCGCCGGCCCCGCAGCACAACGCGCGGTCCCCGTGACGCGGCATCTCGACCGTCTGGACGCCCGGCACCGCCTCCAACGCCGCGCGAGGATCGCGATACACACCGTTGTGGCGCCCGAGGTAGCACGGGTCGTGGTAGGTGAGCGTGGCGGGGACCCGGCCCGTCGGTCGCAGGCGCCCCTCGGCGACCAGGTGCGCGAGCAACTGCGAGTGGTGGACCACCTCGAACCGTCCCCCGTAATCGGGGTACTCGTTGCGCAGGGTGTTGAAGCAGTGTGGGCAGTTCGCGACCACCTTCGTGACGCCGGCGCCCGAGAGCGTCTCCACGTTCTGCTCGGCAAGGGTCTGGAAGAGGTACTCGTTGCCGATCCGGCGTGCGGGGTCGCCGGTGCAGAGCTCGCGCGGCCCGAGGATCGCGAACGACACGCCGGCACGCTGCAGCAGCTGCACGACCGCCCTGGAGATCGACGTCGCCCGGTCGTCGAACGCTCCCGCGCACCCGACCCAGTACAGGTACTCGGGCGACTGGCGGCTCTCCTCGATCACGCGGACGTCGAGACCCTTCGCCCAGTCCGCACGCTGTGCCTGGGGCATGCCCCACGGGTTGCCGGCCGTCTCGAGGTTGCGAAGCAGCGCCCCGGCCTCGGCCGGGAACCGAGACTCCGCCATCACGAGGTTGCGGCGCAGGTCGACGATCGTGTCGACGTGCTCGATGTCGACCGGGCACTCCTGCATGCAGGCGCCGCAGGTCGTGCAGGCCCACAGGACCTCCTCGTCGACGATCTCGGGGACGAGGGGCACCGGTCCGAGCTCGGTGTCGGCCGCCCTGGCTTCCAGGATCTGGGGGCCCCGCTCGAAGAGGTGATCACGCAGGTTCATGACCAGGAGCTTGGGCGAGAGCGGCTTGCCCGTGTTCCACGCCGGGCACGCTCCCTGACAGCGCCCGCACTCGGTGCACGCGTACAGGTCCAGGGTCTGCTTCCACGTGAGATCCGTGATCGTGGCCGCGCCGAGGTGCACGTCGTCCGCCTCGGCGCTCTCGAGATCGATCCGGAGCGGGGTCAGGGTGCCCCGCGGTCGTGTGCTCGCGAAGTACACGTTGATCGCGCTCGTGGCGAAGGTGCTTCGAGTACCCCAGGTAGACGAGGAACCCGAGGATGATCGCGACGTGGACCCACTGGAGGGTCCACATCGAGGCCCGCTGCCACCCGCCGGACATCCAGGTGAACAGGGACGACGTGGCCGTCGACACGGGCGTCCACCACCAGTCCGGCGCGTACCCCGCAGCGATCCGTGCGCCCCGCGCGAGGAACAGCGTGACGATGATCAGGAAGATCAGGCCGAGGATCCGGTAGGCCTCCCATCGATGGCTCCCGACGAAGCGCTCGGGGCGCTGGAACACCCGGATACCGACCGCGATGGCGATCCCGACCAGCACGCCGGCCGCGAACACGTCCTGGAGCAGGCCCAGCCATCGCGTGCCGCCGATCACAGGGAGCTCGAAGGTCGGGTCGACCAGTTGTCCCATGACCTCGACGATCGTGGTGAGCAGGATCAGGAACCCCCAGAAGATCAGCGCGTGCATCAGTCCGGGGAGCGCGCGTTGGAACAGCTTGCGTTGCCCCAGGACCTCCGTGCCCTCGCGAGCGACGCGGCGGGACACGTCACCGCTGCGCTCGACCGGGCGTCCGAGGCGCACGAGCCGCGTGAGCAGGCGTGCCCGGCGGGCCGCGAGCCCGCCCGCGATGACGATCAGGAGCGCCAGGACCGCGGCTCGCACGACCATCGGCGCGAGCATAACCCGGCGCCTGCGGGACGCTTGACCGCGGGGCTGCCGGGACATCATGGGCCCGACCGATCGCAGCCGTCGTGGTCGGGATCCGGGCCCTGCTCGCCGGGGCGATGGTTCG
>WNFV01022351.1_pt1 | contig 10341 bp, 8 predicted proteins | sample 5400101 | NCBI WGS metagenome assembly WNFV01 (sample SAMN13153361, study PRJNA577476) | soil metagenome | isolation source: 115 cm soil or saprolite under grassland replicate 1 | place: USA:California | collected 2016-06-15 | reverse complement strand
TTTCGCTCGACGAGCACGTAGCCAGCGGTCGTCGGCACGAAGAGAAGATGTCCCTCGCCCGCATTGGCCTCCTCGGTTGTCTGCTCTGCGCCTGAGGGCGCCAACTCCGCACCTTCGAGCGACCACCGCTCGGCTGCGTCTCGGAGCGCATTCTTCTCGAGCGAGAGCACAATTGCGCGTCGGCTTGGATCGACCTCTGCTACGGCCAGCGGCGGCACCAGCCGTGCGCGCGGCGAGAGATCCTCGAGCAGCTGCTCGGTATTCTCGTCCACCCTCACCGCATCTCGGTCGCGAGCCCCACCACTCGCAGGCCGCGGCGCACGAAGTCGAGCAAGCATCTGCTCGCACTTCTCGAGCGCCAGCCGCAAATCGCGTTCTATGTCACCCCTCGCCACGTGCGAACCACCTAACGCGTTCACTCCCGGCGACGGTGCTCGCGGGCGCGGGCAGGTCGGCAATCATCAGCCTCCGTCTGAATGTCGAGAGCTGTCCTCTCCGGTGTGCGCTCTCTGTCGTTCGCGCCCTGGCCGGTCGCCGTCTTGGCAGGGCGCTCGCGCACCGTCGACGACCACGAGCACGTCGGGCGGTGGGCACGTGCACGCGGATCGGTCGGACCAACCCGATGTTGCTCCTCGGGAGATCGACGCCGCAGCAACGATGTGAGGCCGCAGTAGGGCCATCGACCCACCGCCTCTCGTTGCGCTAACCGGTCACTATCAGTTTTCGGGCACCACTGTCAATGACGGTGCTACCCGGAAGGGACAGAGAGGCGCACGGCCCGCGCCAGCTCTGGATGCATCAATTTCGGTCAGCGCGCGCGGATCCTGGCCGATTTGCAGGGCGATCGAGGTTGTGCTTTGCATTGCCCTCGAAAAGGTGAAACGAGAGGCGAGTCGCCCTGTCGTCCTTCGGCTCCTCGGCAGCCTCCCAGCAGCACGCAGACCGAGCGCAGTCGGGGATCGTGGCCGCGGCGCCGCCCCAGGCAGATAATCCGGGCGTGGATAGAGGAGGACGTTGGGGCCGGAGCGTATGCCCGGCAACTTTTGCCAGGCTTGGCGGCGTAAGAAGGGCGAGAGCCCGGCAGGGGTCCACGGGCAGGGACTCTCGTCAACCCGGCTGGAGCGCGCGGCGGGCCGAGGTCTCCGTCGCAGTTCCAACAAACGGCGACATCCGCGCGCAGGATTTCGCGCGGCTGAGAAGGCTGGCTGCCCGATCGGCGGGGCTCGACCGCTGTGGTCGCGATCAGCTCGCCGTTGTTGATCACTCGCTGAGCTCGGTGCAGTGCTTGCAGGGAACGCTGGGGAAGAATCGCCACCGCGTTGGCGTCTTACTTGATGTGCCGTCGGAGCCTTATGACGATGAGGGCCTAGCGCGCCTGTTGCGGCTGCTTCGTGCCCCTCCCGAGGGTTGGGTTAAGAAGGCACAGCGAATTCCTTTGGACATGAGCGTCCCGGAGCGGCATTTGGCGGAAGAGACGTTGACAGACGGCGACCTCGCGGAGCTCGGCCGGAAGCTCGAGATCGACTCGAAGTTCCGGCGGCGTTTCGACGGCGATCCCGTCGCTGCGGCCGAGGCGGCAGGGATGCACGAACTCGCGTTGAGACTGGAGTGGGAGATCCGCGAGCTCGTCGGGCTTGCCGAGCGGATCGCAAACGACGATGCCTACCGCGCCGAACTTGCCACGGACCCGCTGGCGGCGCTCGTGGGCGCGGGCATACCCGCGGCGACTGCTGAACCGCTGTTGCAGGCGCTCGCGGTGCCGGATGAGGTGCTTGCGAGGCTGCCCGAGGTTGTGGCGCATCAGCACGAGCAGCTGCCGCTCAAAGCGCGACTGCTGATCCTTCTCCTCGGAAGCACCGCGGTCGCCGAAGAGATTCGCTCTCCAGAGCCTGGCGCTTAGAACGCGTCGAGCTCGACAACCCGGCGCGAAATGCGCAGCGCGAGTCCGGGGACGTGTCCGCGGGGGTCGATCGGCTCCGTCGACGGGCCCGGTGGAGCGACGTCAACCAACACCTCGAGGGACGTTTCGCCGTTTCGCTAGGGGGTGGAGGGAGGGCGAACAGCCCGCGGTTTCGCTGGAAGTGGATCCGGTTTGCAGGTTCGGTGGCGAGACGCTGTCGTCTTTCCGCCAAAACCGACGGCTCCGCATTTCGACGCGAGCTGTGGCCTCTTTACGCTCGTTTGCTCGGGCGGTGCCTGCGCGGCGCCGGCGCGCGAAGCTCAACACGGGGGTGGAGCGACCGCCAGACGCGTAGCAGGAGATCCAGCTCGAGCCGTGCCTGCTCCGGCCCGAGCGTCGGGTGTGCCTCGACCTCGATCACGTCGCGCTCCACCCGCGCAACCCGACACTCGCGTCGTCGAAAGAAGTCGGCCAGTTCGTCGGTCAGCGTGGCCTCGCTGAGCTGAATGCGCAAGCGCCGCAACCCCTGTTCGTGAAGTCGCCGCCGCTGGCAACCTCCTAGCTCTCAGTGTCGGCGCTCAGTGAGCAGCGTCAATTGGTCGAACGAGGGATCAGCGTCGCCCGGTCGAGGCGGCGCCCCCTCCTTACCTCGCCGTCACGCCCTGACGCAACGGGCTCGGCAGCGTGGCCGGCCGGGATCTCGCCGAGCGCTTTCGCGACGCTGTACTCCGGCTGCCTCGGACCCCTCCGCAGCGCGATCGCGCAGGGGCAGTTCGTGGGCGTCGGCCCGTTCGGCGAGCACTTCACCGGGCTTCTCTACAGCCGCGGGGGCGCGATGCCAGCAGACGTTCGGAACATGTTCGACCGCCTGGAGCGGCTGCGAGTCGAAGGCGCGAAGGTCTCTAAGGCTGACGTCGCAGCGTTCCGCGCCTTGACGGCCGAGCACGTTTCGCGGCAGGCCCACCGCGTGATCGCTCAGCTCCACGAGCGAGCGAGGATCGACGGTCAGGCCGAGACGCTGACCCGCGACAGAAGACGACGACTGGGTGAAGCTGCGGGCACTGCTGGAGTTGACCGATGCGGCGTCGGTAGCTGATCTTCCCCCGAGATCGCAGAGACGTGGGGGGCGCATGGCAGCACACGCGCAGCGCAGGGGCGCGAGCCCCGACACCGTCGGGTGACATTTACGTACACTGGCGCAAGCGACAATCACCGGTACGCGGTGAGTGCATCAGGTGTGCTCATACGGCTTGTAGCGGTGGTGGAGGAGGATGGCGTTGCCGTCGGGGTCGCGGACCCCAGCCCCATGGCAGACGCCCGAGTCCCACATCTCATTGACCTGCACGCCGGCCGCCTCCAGCTTCGCCTTCGCCTCGGCGACATCGGGGACGCGCAAAGCAATCGTTCCGGGCGGCAACGGCGTGAACTCGTTGTCGTGGGTCTGCGGCGTCATCACCGCGAGCGTCACGTTGCCGGTCTCGTACTCGACCCAGTCCTCGCCCGGCGAGTTCGGGTTCCTCTCGAGGCCCAGCACCTCTCCGTAAAAGTGGTTCGCCTTCTCCATGTCCGTCACCGGGACGCGGATGTAGTCGACTCGCTGCACGTCAATCACGGGACGCGTACCTCCTTTGTCAGAAAGACACAAAAATCCATGCGCTCTACCGGCACAGCCACGGAGGGAGGATATGGGGGTCGGGGGAGATTTCCGAGACTGGCCCAGAACCCGGCGCACGCGCCACCGGGCGTGTTCAGCCAAGGATGTACCGCCCGCGGAGCGCTGCTGCCGTCTGCGCCGGCAGGACACCGGCGTCGAGCAGCTCATCGATCGTCACGGAGGAGAAGGTCGACCGCTCCACGAGGAGATCTCGGTAGCGGGCGCACGCGTCGGCGAAGTCCGAGTTGCCGGCGGCGTAGACGACGACGAACCGACCCCAGCCCCATCTGCCGCTCGAATGTTGCGGCATCGACAGCAGCAGCAGGTGCTCGAGCCACATCTCGGCGAGATCCGTCCTCCCCTTGACCGCGTCGATCGCTCCCGGCCTGAAGACGCCCGACCTCTCGGCGACCTCGAGATACCGCGGGAGGTTACTTGGCCTCGGGATCTCTGGCTTCGTTCGCTCGTGGTACTTGGTGTCGAGGCCGACGATCCCCTGCGTGCCGTCGTCGAGGTCGAGCACGAACGCCACATCGAACGCCCGGAGGCTGTTGAGGTACGCCGGATCGAAACGCCCCGGCGAGTGCGCGAAGCGGACCTCGCACACGGTCCCAGGCGCGTCCGGCCACCACGTGTGGACGGCCCGGTCGGCCAGCCCGAGGTCGGCGGCCAGGTCGCCGAAGAGGTTGAAGGCCATCGCCGCCGACGACAGGAGGTCGGCCCACAGTCGCTGGTGATCGAAGCTCTGGTGAGGTTCGATGATTCGGCTGCGAACCAATCGGGTGCCCCTGCGCCTCACGCCACTGCGACTGGTGGTAGCGCAACCTTCGACGGAAGTCAGTCATCTCCGGTCGCCCGGGGACTCGATCGGCCGCTTCCCAGCAGTGCATGGCCTCGAGCTCCTGCCTCGACAGATCCTCACCCACATCGGGATCGTAGGGAGCCGGGTTCGGGCGTCAGGCGCTCGAGGGCGGCTCGACGCTGTTCGATCCGATCCGCCTGGGTTAGACCCACACGAACGGTCCTGCCCTGCCCGTGGACACCGGCTGGAGAGGTGTCGTGCAGATCAGCCGATTGGCACGCCGACGTCGAGTAGTAGTTGGCGGTAGACAGCTAGGCGCCGGGCAGCGACCAACGGCGTCGAGTTGCCGCTACGCGGATCCGAGCCGACGAAGCGTTCGAGCATGTCAGGGACGCGGTCTCCGTCGGTGTCGGGGCCAACCCGGCGGACTCGAGTGTCGAGCTCGAGCTGGGCGATCTGCGTGCCGCGCAGTTCCCGCACGATGATCGCGCGCCAACGCTCGAGTTGCACCGCGGGACGCGATGGATGGCTTTTGCGGCGGCCGGGCATCGAGCCGAACGTCAGCTCCACCTCGTTGCTGTAGCCGTCTCCATCCGAGTCGCTCGCGAGGAGTGCCGGCCATCGTGCGGCGTCTTCCTTTTGTCGCAGGGGTACATCGAAGATACTCACGTATCCTGGCGCGACCTTCTGGAAGAGAACGTCGCGGTAGGCAGCGCCGAACCTGTTGAAGACGACCGGTCGCTGGGCCCAGACCGCTTCCTCGATGTTCGTCCTGTGCGGTCGGACGTTGTGGCACATCGTGCAGGTGGCGCGCTGTGACGATAGTCCCCAGACGTCATTGAGCGCCTGCATGGGAGGGGTCGCGCCGCCGCCGCCGACCTCGGTAACCGGCCCTGGCGCTGTCGTGTTGCCCCTCACAGCAGCGACTACTGTTGCGAGAGCGATCGCCGTGATGGCTCCGCCGAGGGCAATCCAGGTGGTTCGGCGCCGGAAGCGCTTGTTCCTCTCGGAGCTCAATGACGCTCCTTCGGCCGACGACGGCTGCATTTATCGAATGTCATAGGCACGATAGCGCGGTGGCCGAAAAATGTGAGTGGAGTTGTGCGGACGATCACGCGCGATGAATTGAGGTGGCCGACGCGCTCGTGTCGCGGGTGGGGATCTTGCCAGCCGCACGTGCCGCCTTTGTCGTTCGCGAGAGGTGAGCGCGTTACGCCGGATCCTCGTAGCGACGGTTGGCCGCCGCGCCGCGCTTGGCTCGATAGCCGACGCGCTTGCTCAGGCCGCCGAGAACCGACACGCACAAGCGTCGCCAGATCTGACGACGCTTGAGGACGAGTTCCAGAATGAGCTGGAAACCCTTAGATGGAGGCGGCGGGAATCGAACCCGCGCGGCCGCACCAGTCGTAGACGGCGCCCTTCATCGGACGGTTAGCACGACGTTGCCGACCTTCTGCTGCGTGTCCACGTACCGGTGCGCCTCGATCACGTCCTCGAGCGGATAGGCCCGGTCGATGACGGCCTGGTACTCGCCGGCTTCGATCAACCCCTTCAGGAAGAGGACGTCCTGCTTGCGCATGCGGGGAGGCAGCTCGAAAACGACCTTCTTGTCGCCGACCCGTTTGTGCAGGAGCCAAAGGGCGACATTCCGCAACCCGTCCGTAGGCAGGTAGACGCCGCCCGGCTTCAGCGAGCGCTTGCAGCGCCAGAACGAGTGCTTGCCGACGGCGTCGAAGATGACGTCGTAGGTCTCGCCGTTCTTCGTGAAGTCCTCCTGCACGTAGTCGATCACCTCGTCGGCGCCGAGCGAGCGAACGAGCTCGACGTTCTTCGTGTTGCACACCGCGGTGACGCGGGCGCCGAAGTGCTTCGCCAGCTGAACTCCTGCCGTCCCCATCGAGCCGGACGCGCCGTAGACGAGGATCCGCTTGCCCTCGAGCCGGCCCGCCGGCCGCACGACGTTCAACGTCAGGAGCGCCCCGTCGCAGACCGCGCCCGCTTCCTCGAAGCTCATCCCTGCGGGCATGTGCGCGAGCGGGAACCTCTCCGGGACGCACATGTACTCCGCGTGTGCGCCCGTGCTGAGCGCGAGGTATGGGAGGGCTCCGAACACTCGGTCGCCGACCTCGAACTCGGTCACCGCCGCGCCGACCGCCTCGACCTCACCCGCGAGCTCGTGCCCGAGGATCTTCCGCTTCGGCTGCAGGAGCCCCGACTGGAACCGGCTGACGAACGGCTCGCCGGTGCGAAGGTGAGCGTCGGAGCGGGTCACTCCCGTCGCGCGGATCCGGACGAGAACCTCGTCGGGCGCCGGGACCGGTTTGGGAACGTCCTCGATCCGCAGCACGTCCGGGGGTCCATAGCGATCGTAGACGACGGCCTTCATCGGACCGTCATAGACCAACCGGTGGGAATGCCTTGAACGCCATCATCAACCAGCACCACCGCGCATGGACGCATTATCCGGCGACCGGCTGCACCATCGAGAGCCACAATCAGCATTTGTCGGTCAGCTCGTCTGCGCAGACGCTCGGCGACTAGCCTGCGGCGTCGTAGGTTGATCCCAAGCAGGACTAGAATCGCGGCCCGTGTTCACCGTTGAGCAGCGGGATGCTCTCCGCGACCACCTGCTGCAGCTCGCGGAGGAGGATGAGCGCGTCGTCGCTGGAGCCGCCGTGGGCTCGCTCGCCGTGAACGGCGGCGACCGGTTCTCCGACTTGGACCTCACCTTCGGCATCGCTGACCACGTGCCGACTGCTGAGGTGCTCGATGACTGGACGGGCACGCTGATCGGCGAGCAGGACGCGGTGCACCTTGTCGACCTCGGGCGCGGCCCGACCATCTACCGGGTGTTCCTGCTTCCGGACGCACTTCAGTTCGACCTCTCGATGACGCCGGCGGCTCAGTTTCGTCCCGCCGGGCCACGGTTCCGGCTTCTGTTCGGCGAGACGGCTGCGGACGACTCCGAGGTTCCGAGGCCGCAGGGCGCAGGGAGCATCTTCATTCCCACGCCGGCGGTCGCGCGAGACCTCTTCGGGTGGGGCGTCATCTACGCGGTCCACGCGCGTGCGTGTATCGAGCGTGGGCGTGTTTGGCAAGCCGAGCATTACGTGGGCGCCGTGCGCGACCACGCACTCTCGCTTGCCTGCCTCCGCCAGGGGCTGCCCGCGGTGCAGGCGCGCGGCTACGACGACGTTTCCGCTGAGACCCTCGCTCGATTCGTGGATGCGCACGTCGGCGCGGCCGAGCCTGGGGCGCTCCGGGTAGCCCTTGCCGCATCCGTTCTTGCGCTCATGCACGAGGGCGCGGAAGCGCGTCTTCCGCACGTGGATGCCGTCGCACAGCGCCTCGCTGAACTGCACTGACGAGCCGCAGCTCCCGGCCCTCGGCAACGTTTCCGCCGCGACCATTTTCAGTAGCATCGCGCCGTGCGCGAGTTGCGACAGGGCCTCTGGCACTGGCAAGCACCCCATCCGGACTGGAGGCCGAGCGAGCCGTGGGACCAGAACGTCTCGTCCTACGCGATCGACGACGACGAACGCCTGCTGCTGTTCGACCCGTTGGGCGTGCCGAGCGAGATCGAGGCGCTCGCGGCCGAGCGCGAGACGGCGATCGTGCTCACCGCGCCGTGGCACGAGCGGGACGCACAGCGGCTCGAGGAGCGGCTCGGCGTGCCAGTGTTCACGCCGCTGCCCGACACCGCGCAGTACCTCATGGACACGTACGGCCTCACCGCCGAGCAGGCTGGCGACGGCAGTCCCGACCTCGTCTGGCTGCTCCGCGAGAAGAAAGGCGAGGCACGCCCATACTCGTCCGGCGACCAGCTGCCGTTCGGTGCCGACGTGTTCCCCGGGCATAAGGCGAACGACACTGTGCTCTGGGTCGACAGCCAGCGTGCGGTGATCTCCGGCGACACGCTCGTCGACTTCGGCCGGGGCCTCGAGATCAACGAGAGGTGGCTCCGCCCCGGCGTGACGCGCGAGGAGATCGCCGAGGGGCTGCGCCCGCTCCTCGCACTGCCGGTCGAGCACGTGCTTGCGACGCACGGCGGGCCGACCGACCGGGCCGCCCTCGAGCGCGCGTTGTCCTCCTCCTAGCTGTGGGACCCACAGACCTGTGAGACGCGGCTGATCGGCGGTCGGCCGCCGAGCGAGCTGTGTGGTCGGTGTTGGTTGTACCAGCGGCGGTAGCCGGGCAGCGCTCGTGCTCGGTGCGCGCTCGAGGGGTAGGCGAAGCGGTAGGCCCATTCGCGCAGCAGCGTCTTGACGAGCGCTTCGGCCTTTCCGTTGGTTTGTGGCCGACGTGAGCGTGTGTAGCGTCGCTGGATGTTGAGTTCGGTGCAGGCGTCGCGCCAAGCGAACGAGCGGTAGCCGTTGCCGTTGTCTGTGAGCACTCGCTCAATCGTGATCCCGCGTTCGGCGTACCAGGCGACGGCGCGCCGGAGGAAGGCGACACATTCGGCGGGACGCTCGCTTGCGAGCAGTTCGGCGTAGGCGAGACGCGAGTGGGTCGTCGATCGCGAGGTGGAGGTACTGCCAGCCGGCGCGGCGGCTGCGGTTGCCGACCTCGCTGCCCAGCACGCGCTTGCCGAGCATCCAGAAGCGGCCGAGCTTCTTGATGTCGACGTGGAGCAACTCGCCCGGCCGGGCGCGCTCGTAGCGACGGACCGGCTCGCGAGCCGGCAGCTGCAGCCGCGAGACGCCATGTCGGCGGAGCACCTTCCAGACCGTCGAGGCCGGCAAGCCGAGCTGAGCGGCGACGATCAGCGGTCCCGCCTTGGCGAGCTCGCGTGCCGCCAGGATCCGCTGTTCGAGCTCCCGCGAAAGCCGCCGCGGCTGCCGCTTCGGCACCGGCCGACGCTCGGCCAGCGCCGACCAGCCACCCTCTGGTAGCGACGCCACAAGCGGTAGCCGGTCGCGCGACTCGCGCCGCAGGCGGCCGCGGCCGCCTGCGGGCTCTGACCGGCAAGAACAAGCGAGACGAGACGACAACGCGACTCGAACGAGAAGCGCATCCGTCGCGGCGGCTGCGTAGCGTTCAGCATCCCGGGCCTCCTCAGCGAGCTGGGGTATCGACAACCACCAGCCTCGCCGGAGGCCCGGACGCAATCAGCCGTCTCGCAGGTGTGTAGGCAACAGAGCTAGACCGCTACGACGACCCGGACATTGAGACAGGCTTGGAGCAGGGCGGCTACAGCTCAACGACGGCCGTCTTTCGGCTGATCGAGATCGATCTCGACGAGTTGGAGGACGCGGCCAACTTCCGTTGCCTTGGCGGCCGACACGAACGCTTGACGCTTTGCGCAGAGGCAAAGCTTGCCGCCTGTCGTCGTCGTGGAAACGGATCGCGGCCGAGGACTCGGCCTCATAGACGGCCTGAATCGCACATACGCCCACTGGATCGCCGGCAAGACAACGCTCCGTGCCTACGAGCTTCTTCTCGGAGGCCATTCGTGAACTCTGGGGCAGCCCAGGTTGTGCACGCTGATCTATGCGCCACAGCCCGCGTCTAGCCAATCAACCGACGGACTGCAGTACTTCGCTCCAGTCAGCGTCTCCGTAATGACACCGTCTCGGAGGCGGATCCTCCGGGACTCGCCCACGCTTGGTGGCGGATGCGCCGCCGTGAAGGCGCTCCTTTCGCCGATGCGAATGGCCGTGACTGTCGCTGTCGCCGTCGCATCATGAGGCGTCCCCCTCGGCCGCGAAAGGTGGAAACGCAACGCGATGACGAAGTGGCCGAGGCCCAAGGAGATCCACTCGTCGGCATTACCGGTGCTCGTGATCTTGAGTGTGCGCGCGTGGGCCTGCCAGACTCCGGCAAAGGTGGCCAGCGTTGCTTTGTCGCCGCCACAACCGCCGAGCGCCAAGGTCGCCATCGCGGCGACGAGCACCGCGGCGATCCGTGACCGTGAAGTCATGTCGCGATTCTGAACCGTCGGACGAGGCCCCACCCAGCCGATCGATACTCCCGCTCTGGTGACTG
>WNFV01017989.1_pt1 | contig 10342 bp, 11 predicted proteins | sample 5400101 | NCBI WGS metagenome assembly WNFV01 (sample SAMN13153361, study PRJNA577476) | soil metagenome | isolation source: 115 cm soil or saprolite under grassland replicate 1 | place: USA:California | collected 2016-06-15 | reverse complement strand
TGGAGGCACAAGGTGATTCGCCAGCCGCACAAGAGGCGCTCGAAAATCTTTGCCGCACTTACTGGCGGCCTATTTATGGCTTCGTCAGGCGAGAGGGTAATAACCCAGAGGAAGCGAAAGATATCACTCAGGGGTTTTTCGCGCTGGTTTTAGAACGCAAAGATTTCCAGTCCGTCCGACAGGAAAAGGGCCGCCTGCGTTCTTTTCTTCTGGCTTCGCTGAAGCATTTTATGATGAACGAGCGCCGCGACGCCGCGGCGCTCAAACGCGGCGGCGGTCAAATGCTGATTCCGCTCGACGGGATCGAGTCTGATGATTCCAGCGAGTTTGATCGCAGCGACATGCTGAGCGCCGGTCTGCTTTATGATCGCCGCTGGGCGTTCACCGTGCTCGACCGGGTGTTCGCGCGCTTGCGCGAGGAATCTCAGGCATCAGCTAACGCACCGCTGCTGGAGCGGTTGAACACTTTGCTGTCTGACGAACCGGATCGGCCGTCCCAAGCGGAGATTGGGCGCGAGTTTGGCATGACCGAGAACGCGGTCAAACAAGCCTTCCATCGACTGCGACAGCGTTACCGACAGCTGTTGCGTGAGGAAGTCGCGCACACAGTGGCAACCCCGGCAGATATTGAAGATGAGCTGCGCCACCTCATCAGCGCGTTGCGCTCGTAAAGACACGAATTGCACGAATTATCACGAATTTCATGGGACTTGAGTCAAACGTTGGATCAACTCGCGAAACCGTTCGGAGTCGGTTCGTGTAAATTAGTAAAATTGGTGTCTAGATTTTGTCGCAAATGCGGAGCAGCCATTCCCCCCAATTCCCTACAACAATCCTGCGGCGCCTGTCTGCTGGAGGAAGGTCTCGGCCCCGACGAACCTGTAGCCGGGGGCGGTGACCCCGGCCGTGCGTCCGCGATGTTGACCAGAAAAGTCTCAATCGCATCGTCGCGTTAAAAGTCATTGGTCTTGGCCAATGGGCCACCAAAGCGCACCTGAAACGGTTCCGCTTGGAAGCCGAAGCGGCAGCGAGGCTGGAGCATCCCGGTATCGTTCCGATCCACGAAGTCGGCGAGCGTGATGGCCAGTGCTACTTCAGCATGAAGTTTGTAGAAGGCGGCCAGCTTGACGAAGTGCTCAAGCGCGAACCAATGCCAATCCGACAGGCGGTGGAACTCATCGCCAAAGTCGCGCGCACCGTTCATTACGCGCACGAGCACGGCATCCTTCATCGTGACATCAAACCGGGGAACATCCTGCTCGACCAAAAACGCGAACCACATCTGACCGACTTCGGGCTTGCACGCCTTGTAGAGACGGAAAGCACAGTTACGCGCACGCTGGAAGTGCTAGGCACGCCCAGCTACATGGCGCCGGAACAGGCCGTGGGAAACAACGCGGCTGTCGGCAGCGCGACAGATGTTTACGGGCTTGGTGCAGTTCTCTACCAATTGCTGACAAATCAGCCGCCTTTTGCCGGTGGAACAACCTACGAGACGATCAAGCTACTCTTGGATATGGAGCCACGGCAACCGCGGCTCCTGAATCCAAAAATAGATCGCGATCTCGGCACAATTTGCCTCAAATGCCTCGAGAAAGATCCAAAGCGCCGATACTCTTCGGCTCTCACTCTGGCTGAAGATTTGGAACGCTGGCTAAAGCACGAACCGATTCAAGCCCGGCGTATTGGACCGTTCACGCGCGGAAAGAAATGGATGCGGCGCAATCCAGCCAGAGCGCTCCTGACAGCGTCTCTGGTCGCATTGGCAGCGGCAAGCGGCTGGATCGTTTGGAAAAGTGAATTTATCCGGCAACCGCTAGCAACTGGAATCGCGGTTCTGCCATTTGAAAACCTAAGCGAGCAGAGAGAAGACGCCACCGCCTTCGTCGACGGCGTCCAGGACGACGTGCTGACCAAGCTGGCGAAAATCGCCGATCTGAAAGTCATCAGCCGGACGAGTGTTATGGATTACCGTGGCAAACGAAATCTCCGTCAGATCGGAAATGATCTGCGGGTATCGCATGTTCTGGAAGGCAGCGTCCGCAGAGCCGGCACGCATCTTCGTCTCAACGCGCAGTTGATCGACACACGCTCTGACACGCACGTGTGGGCCGAGCAATACGATCGCGATTTGGATGATTTGTTCTCAATCCAAAGTGAGATCGCGCAAAAGGTCGCCGAACGACTGAACGCCAAAGTCACATCCGCAGAGAGACTGGCTATTGAGGAGAAGCCAACCACCGATCTCGTCGCTTTCGAGCTCTATTCGCGCGCCAATGATATCATTGGGGCGGGCCTTAGCTGGAACGCGGACACGTTGCGGGCAATCGATTTACTGAACCAGGCAGTAGCGCGGGATCCTTCGTTTTTCAAAGCCTATTGCACGCTCGCCAGGGTTCATGATCAGGTTTACTTTTTTAGCCTTGACCATACTCCTGCGCGGTTAGCGTTAGCGGAAGCAGCGGTCGAGAAAGCATTTCGCATTCGTCCAAATGGCGGCGAAGCACACCTCGCACGAGCACATCATCTTTATAATGGATACCTCGACTACGATGGCGCTCTGGCTGAACTGGAGATCGCACGCCGGAGCTTGCCAAATAATCCCCGGATATTCGCGGTGATGGGTTACATCCAAAGGCGTCAGGGACGCTGGGAAGAATCCATGCGCAACTTTGAGCGGGCAATTGAACTCGACCCGCGCAGTCTTAACACGCTCGGAAATATCGCAGACAGTTACGGAGGGGCCCGGCGTTATGCTGAACAGAAATCCACGTTAGATCGCATGCTCACTATCGCGCCAAACGATGTCGAGGCAAAAGCAGAGCGCGCGTTCGTGGAAGTGAATTGGAAAGCTGATACAGGACCGTTGCATCAAGTGATCGATGAAATCCGGGCGACAAATCCTGCTGCCATGCCGCAGATCGACTCCCACCGATGGCTACTTTGCGCACTGGCCGAACGCGACGTCGCTGCCGCCAAAGAGGCTTTGACTGCGGCCGACGAATTCCCGTTAGGTCACGACGCTGTTATTTTCACGCGTCCTTTCGTCGAAGGCGTTATTGCGCGCATGACAAACGACGAGCCGCAGGCGCAGCTAGCTTTCGCTGCTGCGCGCGCGGAGCAGGAGAAAGCCGTACAGGCTGAACCAAATTACGGCCCGGCGTGGTGCGTGCTCGGTGTAATCGATGCCGCTCTCGGGCAGAAGGCGGAGGCATTGAGCGAAGGACGGCGGGCGGTCGAGCTTCTTCCGGTGAAAAAGGATCCAATCAATGGTATGCTCATGATCAAGTATCTGGCGATGATTGCTGCGTGGGTTGGTGAAGAAGATCTCGCCTGCGAACAGCTCGCCACTGCCGTCCGTTGCCCTTATAGCGGTTTCGACCTCAGCTATGGCGAATTAAAACTGATGCCGTTCTGGGACCCGCTGCGCGGCGAGCCGTGCTTCGAAAAAATCGTCGCCTCCCTCGCGCCAAAGTAAGAGTGCACCACGGATGACGCGAATAACGCGGATGTCTGGGGAGCAGTCGAGGTTCGCCGAATTTCGTAGAACGTTTATCTATCAGCCGGACGCACATCCACTATCATTACGCTTCTTACCGCATCATCCAGCCAGTACGTGATCGCGTAGTCACCGATGATTTTGATCTGCCGGATTTGGAGCGAGGCGTCCTTATCGGTATAGTCGCCTTTAGTCCGCGGCCGTTCACGCAAGCTGTGGATGAACTTCATGATCTGTTGCCTTTGACGGCCACTTTTCGGCACCGCTTCGAGCAGATCGATATTTAGATAAACTTGGTAGGGCTCCACCGGCGCTTATTCGGCGCCTAAGCGCTTTTCGAACTCTTCCGGCGTCAACCAATGTGATGGGTCTTTGTCATCCATGCGAGCCTTCAACATCGATTGGTATGCAACGTCCCCACGGTGCCGGAGATGAAAAAGGAAAGCGGTCAGCTCGTTCTGTTCCCCCGGCGAAAGCGTCGCTACCGTCTTCTTTAGTTCCTCAACACTCATTAGCCAAGCGTATCGTCTCGATACGGCACCCGTCAACTCCACGTTTGTTTGCCCCATATCGGTGAAATCCGCGCTATCCGTGGTTGCTCCGCCGTAGCGATTTAACGTGGCGAAGCCATTTTCCGCGTAACGTCTCACCGGTTCCCGTTCTGTACCTCGGTGAACGGCCAGAAATGGACAACTCAATAACGAGAAGTCAAAGAAGGCCAAACCAAGAAAAGGAAATCATACAAATGAAAACAAAATTAGTTAAAAGCATAACAAGCTACTTGCTCATCGCGTGTGCGTTGGTCAGCCTGGTTGCTGCAATGGCGCCGGGCACATCCGCTACCGCGCGGGCGGCAGCCGACGCGCCGGTTTGCAGCGTGGGCATGCTAAAGGGCTTGTATCTGTGGACCTTCGACGGGTACGCAAACTTGGGTGCAACCCTGGTACCGAAAGCCGTTATGCAAGGCCTCCGATTCAACGGAGATGGTACGACGTTCAATCCATTCGGCACGGTGAACATCGGGGGCACGATTATCATCGACGCCACCGGAGGGGTAGGAACCTATACGGTCGCAGCGGACTGCACGGGCACCCTGTCAATCACCGACGGCCCAAGCTTTAACATCTACGTCGGACCGGGTGCACAGCAGGTTTGGACCACCCAAATTGCGGGAGGTGTTCCGGGATTAGGTGTAGGAACGGCGACACGGCTGCCGTAGTAAAAGCTCTTCGGTTGTTACGACGACATCGAACGTCTGAACGACTATTGGTTTGGCGCGTTCCATCCGCGCCAAACCCCATTTCGTCTCAGGCAGGCCAAGCGCAGATTTTCTAACCACCAACGCACACGAATAAACACAAATCTCGCCCTCCTCATTAGCGTTCATTCGTCGTTACTCCCATTTAGCAATCTGATGCGGCATTTGTCCCTGCTCTGCGTCTCAACGAGGCGAAGATTTTCGCAGCGTAGTTGTAGCCGTGGTCGCTAACCGCGGCCGCCGGAGTAACCGACTCCGGCTACAGCTCGCTGCTCTTCAGTAAAACCGCGCCAGCACGTTTCATTTCGTCAATTGCGCGGCCGATGTCGCCTCGCGCAAGCTCAATTCCGCGGCAGCCGTCCAGAATAACGTGCGTGTTTAAGCCGAGTTGGCGGGCGTCAAGCGCGCTGTATTTGACGCAGTAATCAAGCGCCAAACCCATAAGGTAGATGTCCTTGATCCGTCGCTTCTCCAAGTAATGAGCGAGGCCAGTATGGCGACGGTGGGCGTTGTCGAAAAACGTGCTGTAACTATCTATGAGCGGATCGATTCCCTTGTGAAACACATGAGCGATTCGGCTTGTGTCGAATGAGGGCGCGAACTCAGCGCCCCGGGTCTTTTGGACGCAATGCACTGGCCAGAGGATTTGCTCGATTCCGTCAAGAATGATGCGATCACCTGGTTTTTTGCCGGGATGATTTTCGGCGAAGCTGCCGTGGTCAGGCGGATGCCAGTCTTGCGTCGCAACAACCAGACCAAAGTGTTTCTGCAATTCGTTGGCGAGCGGGATGACTTCATCACCGTGAGGCACGGGCAACGCGCCGCCGGGCAAAAAATCATTCTGAAGATCAACGATGATTAACGCGTTCATTGGGGTGTGCCTCCGTGCCACGACCTCGTTCGCCTCTCCCTTTCCTGTATCTGTTTAGCGCCAAGGGCGCGATCGTCACATGAGCCTGGGGCAACGTCCCAGGTTCTCCGGCAAAAAGAGCACGACCAGCGCTGAAAGCGCGATTCATCTGCACTGTCGCTGATTCGCGCCTACAGCGCTCGTCTTCCCCGCAACATTCCCCTGGGGCGTTGCCCCAGGCTTAAATGAACCAGCGCCGGTGGCGCTAAACAGATACCCTTCCCTAAAGGGGAGAGGATTAAGGTGAGGAGTTTTCCAGCACGCAGGATTGGCAATGCGAACCCTCACTCTACCCTCTCCCTTCCCAAGGGAGAGGCGGAAGAGAGCTCTAAATGAATCGTTCACTTCAACTGTTCCTTGGCGCGCGAGATCAATGTCGATCTTAAATCGTGCAATGATCGCTCCAGGCCGATCCTGTACGGTGTCGCATCCCTTAGCCACAAAATCTCGGGAGGCGCGCACCTGAGCTGGTTGCGCGCACGCTCACGGGACGCCTCGATCGTCGGCGCTTGATAAACAAGTCGGCCTCTGCGAAAAATTGGCACGAGCAAATCAGAATAATCTGCCTTCGCAGGAATCTCCGTCTCCTCCTCAGTTTCGACCTCCACAACCAGACAGTGTTTGTTTATTCCGTGATCGATTTCATAAATCGCGTCCGCTATGAATCTGCCATCCGGCTCATGAAACCGGCGGACCTGTAATGAGCCTGGGACCGAAGCCTTCGCTGATTCTTCCGAAAGTTTGATGCGGTATTGCCATTGACCGTCGGGCCGTCGCACCGCGCCGAGTTTATAAATACCTCCCAAGGCAGCATCGGGCTGGCCGGTGGTGAGCTTTGTTCCTACGCCCCACATGTCGATCTTCGCGCCGTGCCGTTTCATGTCCGCGATGACGTGTTCGTCCAAATCGCCGGAGCAGACGATCCTTGCGTTTTCGAAGCCCGCTTTATCTAGGATTCGCCGCGTTTCGATGCTCAATGCAACACGGTCTCCAGAATCCAGCCGCACCCCGATCATTTCGTGTCCGTTCTGGCGCAACCTTCTAGCTATATCAATCGCGTGGCGCACCCCATCGAGAGAATTGTAAGTATCCACAAGGAAGACACAGTTGTTAGGCATCGCTTTGGCATACGCTTGAAACGCCTCGCTCTCGTTTTCGAAGAACATGATCCAGCTGTGGGCCTGTGTTCCGCTCACTGGGATTCCGAACCGTTGACCGGCTTGCAAGTTCGACGTGCCCGCGCAGCCCCCGATGCAAGCCGCTCGCGCCGCGGTCAAGCCACCATCGACACCCTGTGCGCGTCGCAAACCAAATTCAATGACGGGATCATTTTCAGCGGCCAGACATACGCGCGCCGCTTTCGTGGCGATCAGGCTCTCGAAATTCAAAATGTTAAGCAGGGCCGTCTCCAATAGCTGGGATTGGGCAACCGGACCGCAAACACGGATCAATGGTTCGTTCGGAAAGACAAGCGTTCCTTCCGGAATTGCATCGATGTCGCAGGTCAATTGCAGACCACGCAGATAATCGAGAAAACCAGAGGCAAACAGCGGTTTGCCGTCGTTCCCACATTGCGAGTCGAGATACGCAATTTCTGTTTCGTCAAAATGGAATGCGCGCAGGAAATCGATGGCTGTCGCGACACCGCAGGCAACGGTGAATTCGCCATCGAACGGGTTCTCCCGAAAAGTGACGTGGAATGCTGCCTCGTGATCGCTCAAGCCGGCATTCCAATACCCGCATGCCATGGTGACCTCGTAAAGATCGGTCGTTAGGGCGGAGAAGTTGCGCTGTGGCGGATTCACCATCCGACCTGCAGTCTAAGCTTCCTGCGCGAGTCCGCTACTCAGGCGGCCACTCGTGCATCGCGTTCCGTTCCATATTAGGGAGGGAATGAAACCGAAGAAGTCTCAACGCAGTTTTCCGTTTCTGCGAATCAATGAGCCGGAAAATAAACCGCGGAAGCGCGGCTTAACTGAGATCCGTGGGCCGTATTACTCGGTCGTGGGTCGGCGTTACCTTGAAGATCTAGTGCGAGACATCATCGACCTTTGCCACGAACACGATGTGTTCGTTTCCACCGGCGGTTTTATAGAACGTGTACTCGTGCAAAGCGCTGACGCAGTCCAGCAGTATGTCGCCGAATGCAAGAAGCTCGGGTTCGATATCATCGAGATCTCGGCTGGGTTCATCTCCATCCCGACGGATGATTGGCTTCGGCTGATCGAATTGGTGCGCAAATCGGGATTGAAAGCGAAACCGGAAGTTGGAATCCAATTCGGGGCCGGTGGCGCGACTGCGGCCGGGGAACTAAAAGCCGAAGGCACGCGCGATCCAAACTGGGCCATCGCGCAGGCAAAACGCTTTCTGGAAGCCGGTGCTGAGATCATCATGGTTGAGAGCGAAGGCATCACCGAGAACGTTGATCCGTGGCGTACGGACGTGCCTGCGAGATTCATCGACGAAATCGGAACGGAAAAGCTTATGTTCGAAGCCGCCGATCCCGATGTGTTCGCGTGGTATATCAAAAACTACGGCGCGGACGTGAATCTCTTTGTCGATCACAGCCAAATCGTGCAACTGGAATGTTTGCGTGCCGGCATTTGGGGAACGAAAAGTTTGTGGGGGCGCGTGGTGACTTACAAAGACAGTGAACAGTGATCGGTGAACAGTGAACAGTGGCTGACGATTCGCGACCGACGGATCACCGATCACCAATCACTGATCACATGTTATCCAGTGCGGCCAGCGCTGCCCGGCCCGATGTGATCGGCAAACCAATCGCTTGCGAGTCTGGCGACTTTTTCCAGCGCACCCGGTTCCTCAAATAGATGTGTCGCGCCGGGAACAATCTCCAGTTTTACTTCGCAGCGCATTTGATCGCGCGCCATTTCGTTTAATTCGATCACGATGTCGTCGTTGCCACCAACGATGAGCAACGTCGGCGCCTGAACCTTTGGCAACGCGTCGCCAGCGAGATCGGGACGTCCACCACGCGAAACCACGGCGCCGACATCTTTCGGGATCTCCGCCGCTGCCACCAACGCCGCGCCTGCGCCCGTGCTGGAGCCGAAATAGCCCAGACGCAAATCACGCGTTCGTTCTTGTTGTTTTGCCCACCTTGTGGCGTCGACGAGGCGTTCCGCCAGCAAACCGATGTTAAATCGAAGCTCGCGGGTACGCATGTCGATTGCTTCCTCTTCCGGCGTGAGCAAATCAAACAGCAGCGTGGCCAGTCCGGCATCCTTTAACGTGCGCGCGACAAATTGATTGCGTGGACTGTGCCTGCTGCTCCCACTGCCATGCGCGAAAAGAACAAGCGCAACCGCGCCATCGGGGATCGCTAGGTTACCGGCGAGAACTGCGCGGCCGGCGGGAATTTGCACTTCGCTCATCTCTTACTCCTACTCTTGCTCATTGCACAACAAAGCGATGCGAAGACGCATCGCACTCCAAAGCACTGCGTGCGAAATTCATGGCAAGCGCCCTCCCGGTTTTGCGCAGCTTTGGGAGTGCGCACGCGTCCTCGCGTCGCTTTCCTTCGAGCAAGAGTAAGACTAAGAATGTGCACTCCATTAGCTTTGCTCAGGACGTGTTTTGCGAGGCCTTGCTTAATAACTCGCGTACGTCTTCGTCACTGGTCTGCGAGAAATCTTCGTAATACTGTCCAACCGCCTGAAAAAATATGGGTGTGCTCAGACAGATCGTCTCATCGGCTTCTTCTTCGAGCTCGCGGCAAGTGTCTGGCGGACCGACCGGCACTGCTACAACAATTTTTGCGGTGCCGCGTTGTCGCAACGCCTTAACGGCTGCGCGCATGGTCGCTCCCGTTGCCAGCCCGTCATCGACCAGAATGACAATGCGATCGTGCAACTCGGGTGGGGGACGTCCTTCGCGATAAATTTGTTCGCGTCGTGCCAATTCGCCTGTTTCCTTTGCGGTTACCGCTTCAATTGCTTCGTCTGCGTACGGTATAGCGCGCATGACATCTTCGTTCAAAACGCGCACGCCGCCTGAGGCGATCGCGCCTGCAGCAAGTTCTTCAAAACCGGGAACACCGAGCTTACGCACAATGAAAACGTCCAACGGCGCATGCAGCCGTTTTGCAACTTCATAAGCAACAGGCACGCCGCCGCGAGGCAAACCGAGCACGATCACATCTTCACGCCCTGAATACTTATCAAGCTTCTCCGCCAGCTGCCGGCCGCCCTCTGCTCGATTTTCGAACACTCGTTCCATGCAGCTGATCGCGCCGCTTTAACCTGTGGAAGCGACCGCAGGAAATAACGACTGCGTGTCGTGCGGAAAGCTTGCAAGACCTTGCTCACTCATAGCCTAAATCCTTTCTGTTAGCGGATTTCGCTGATGAAGGCGCGGAAATCCTTTCTCTTAGGATTTCGCTTCTGGAGGCGGTGGTGCGTGTGCTGCTGCATAACCGGCCCAGAATGGCGCGGCTTGCTAGATCTAGGTTCCTCCAGCGGGATTGCGATTGGGCCAGGGCGGGGGTGAGGGAAGCTCGTACCGTTTGGTTTTTAGTTCTTCCTGGATTTCCTGAAGCGCGCGATCGAGTTGCTGATCTTCGCCTCTGAATTCTTTCCCCGGATCATTATCGACGACGATGTCGGGATCCACGCCATAGCCTTCGACAATCCATTGTTTACCGTCCTTTGAATAG
>WNFV01010099.1_pt1 | contig 10342 bp, 7 predicted proteins | sample 5400101 | NCBI WGS metagenome assembly WNFV01 (sample SAMN13153361, study PRJNA577476) | soil metagenome | isolation source: 115 cm soil or saprolite under grassland replicate 1 | place: USA:California | collected 2016-06-15 | reverse complement strand
CCCCCTCCTCGGCCATGTGGTAGCCGGAGATCGAGATCGTGTTCCACTTCGGCAGCTCGGTCTTGCAGTACGCGAAGATGTCGCTGATCAGCCGCAGCGACTCCTTCGGCTGGTAGATGTACGTGCCGCGGGCGATGTACTCCTTCAGCACGTCGTTCTGGATCGTGCCGGTGAGCTTGTCCCCGGACACGCCCTGCTCCTCGGCCACCAGTTGGTAGAGCAGCAGCAGCACCGACGCCGGCGCGTTGATCGTCATCGACGTCGAGACCTGGTCCAGCGGGATGCGGTCGAACAGCACCCGCATGTCCTCGATCGAGTCGATCGCCACCCCGACCTTGCCGACCTCGCCGTGCGCGACCGGCGCGTCGGAGTCGTAGCCCATCTGCGTCGGCAGGTCGAACGCGACCGACAGGCCCATGGTGCCGTGGTCGATCAGCTGGTGGTACCGCTTGTTCGACTCCGCCGCGGTGCCGAACCCGGCGTACTGGCGCATCGTCCACGGGCGGGACGTGTACATCGTCGAGTAGACGCCGCGCGTGAACGGGTAGTCGCCGGGCGCCCCGAGCTTGGTCGCCGGGTCGAATCCGTCGAGCGTGTCGGGACCGTAGACCGGCTCGAAGTCCCAGCCCGACTCGGTCTGGTGGCTCATAATCCTCCACGGTATGACGTGTCGTGACCGGCGGGTATCCCACGGCTGGTGAGATCCCCCACGTGTGCCTCGGGTCACCCCTGGTAGGTGAAGGCGATCCACGACCACACGGTGCCCGCGACGGGCGCCTCGGTCGACGAGGCGCTGGCGGTCTCGCCCGGGGCGAGCCCGGCGACCAGCAACGTCCCCGTCGCCAGCTCACCGCCGGCGGACGACCGCGCCGACCACCGCAGTACGACGTCGTTGAGGTACGCCGCCGAGGTGTTGGTGAGGTTCGCCCGTACGACGTACCAGCCGGAGCTCGTGTCGACGACGATCCGTGTCACCCGCAGCGGCCCGGCCGTAGCGTCCGGAGCCGTCCGGCCGGACGGGCGCGGAGTCTGCCGGGGTTGCGGGGTGGCCGTGGACGGCGGCGGTGCCGGCGTGGTGATCCGAGGCTTCGGCGTGACCGGCCCGGTGCTGGAGGGCCCGCCGGTGACGGCCGGGGAGGTCGGCACGGTGCTGACCGGGCCGGGCGGTGGCGTCCTACCCCGGTCGTCGCCCGAGCACGACGCCACCGTGAGGCCGGCCGCCACGACCAGTGCCGCGGCGGCCAGCCGGTCAGCGGATCTGCAGGTTGCCACCGGTGAGCCCCACCTGGCCGGAGTCGTACGCACCGAGCCGCGCGCTGAACCAGTCGGCGCCCACGCCGGGCTCGCCGCCGTCGGTGAGCCGCAGCCGCAACGTCGCCGGCGCACCGTCGAGCAGGCCGTCCGCCTGCAGGATCGCCCGGTCGTCCACGCGCACGATCCAGTCGTACCCCGTCGCCTTGAACCGGCCCTGGCCGGATCGCAGCTGGAGCTCACCGACCGGCCGCAGCGCCGCGTCGTACCGGCCGTTCAGCTCGAGCTGCGCCCGGTCCCCCGCGGTGTCGTCACCGAAGCCGCCGCCCTCGATCCGCGCCGACGGGTCGAACACGACCAGCTCGGCCGCCGGTCCGGTGCCCTGCCAATAGCCGTTGCCCGCCGGAACCGACGGCGTCACCGTCCACAGGTCCACAGGCAGCCCGGTCGCCGGGGTCGTCCCGGCGCCCGCGGCCGTCAGGCCGGTGGTGTAGTCGTACGGCGTGGAGGTCAGCGTCGGCGCCAGGTCGAACCGCACCGCGCCGAGCGACACGTCACCCGGGTAGCCGTCGTCCTCCTGCGTCGCCTGCACCGACAGCACCGGCGTGTTGCCGAGGGCAACGAGCGTGTCACCGGTGTAGGCGAACGTCAGGTTCTCCCTGGTGATCGTGAACGGGTCGCTGTCCGAGCTCGGCAGGTACAGGTCGTCACCCGCGAAAGCGGTCTCGACGCTGGTGGTCGCGGCCGCCTGGTCGAGGACGATCTGGGTGGCCGCCGTACCGGTCCCGTCGGTGACCGCCGACGCGGACTGGGTGCCGAGCGTGAAGCCGACCGTCCGGCCGGTCAGCGGGGCGCCGCTGATGGCGTCGGTCAGCACCCCCGACACCGCGGCCGGGTCGGAGTACTGCGCGGTCGACGAGCCGTTGTAGACCACCGCCGTCGGCCGTCGCTCCACCGTGTACGACGTGGTGACGGACGCCGCGGCGTGCTTGCCGAACCGCGGCACCGAGGTGGTCAGCGTGTAGGTGCCCGGAGCAACCGTCAGCGCCGGGTTCGCCTGCGCGACGCCGGTGGCGTCGGACGTCGCGGTGACCTCCTGGGTGCCGCCGGCACCGGTCAGCCTGAAGGTGACCGGGGCGCCCGCGACCGGGGCCAGACCGGCGTCGGCGTCCTTCACCGTGGCCGCGAAGCCCGCGCCCTCACCCCACGGCTGCGAGGTGTCTCCGGTGTAGTCGAGCTGCGTCCGGTGCAGCACCACGTGCAGCTTCAGCGGGCTGGTCGACGTGATCCCGGACGCCGTCGTGCTGCGCCCGACGGCCTCGACGTCGAAGGTCGAGGTCGGCGCGTCGGCCGGCGGGGTGACGGTGATGTTCGCGGTCGAGCCGGCACCGGCGCCGAGCGTCTGGGTGCTGGTCGACGCGGTCCAGCCGGCCGGCAGCCCCTGCAGGGTGAACGCGAACGCGTCGGTCGTCTCACCGGTGTTCATGACGGTGAACGACAGCGGGTTCGCCTCGTCCGGGACGACGTCGATCGTGCGGGTGCCCGCGGTGGCCGTGGCGGCGTCCACCATGACGCCGGGGCCGCGGACGTCGAAGTACGCGCGGATGGTGCCGCCGCTGCAGCCGATCGCGCGGACCGCGACCCGGGAGGCGGTGCCGTCGCGCCAGGTGCGCGACATGGTCCGCTGCGGGGTGCCGGTGTCGCACGGGTTCCACGCGTCGATGTTGCTGCCGCCGTAGCAGCCGCCGCTGCCGCAGCCGCCGGTCGTCGTACCGTCCGGGCGCATGATCTCGATCGGCCGGGTGCTGTCGCTGCCCGACTCCCAGACCGCGTCGTCGGAGCGCCAGATCGCCAGGCCGCTGTCGTGCACGGACTGCTCGTACGAGTTCGGCGTCGCCTGCCGGTTCTCGACCACGAAGTAGTCGTCGGTGCCCTTCGACGGGTCGTACAGGATGAAGAACCGCCCGGCGGTGGCCGTGTCCGGCACGTCGTAGTAGCCGTCCTGGACGACCACGGTCGGGGTGCCCCAGCCGAAGTGCACGCGCTCCCAGCCGTTCGGGCCGAACAGCAGGCTGTCCGGCGGGCCGCAGGTCGGGCCGGAGATCGCCCACGAGCCGACGCCGAACCCGTACAGGTCGCGCATGTGCGTGGTCTGGTGGCCGAGCTCGTGCACCGCGGTCATCAGGTTCGTCAGCGTGGTGTCGAGCCCGACGGCGTGGTTGGTCAGCGTCTTGCCGTCGAACGTGCCGGCCGAGGCGTTGCGGGTCGCGCCGCAGTCGTCGGTGTTGGTCTCGTTGGCCGGCGTGGCCGGGTCGTCGGCGACCGGGTTGCCGGTGCGCACGCTGACCACCGCCAGCTCCAGGTCGTCGACGGTGCCGTCGCTGTTGGCGTCGAAGGTCGCGAAGTTCACCGCGCTGTCGGCGAGCTCCAGCACCCGGCGCGACCGTGCGGTGTCACCGAGACCCTCGAAGGAGCTGAACGTGCCGGCGTTGACGATCACCACGCCGTTGTTCGCGGTGCCGGACGACTCCTGCGCCGGTGTCAGGATCAGGTCGCCGCCGGACATCTGGTTGAACCAGTCCGCCGCGCTCGGGAAGCCCCCGAAGAACCGCCGCTGCGCCCACGCCTCGTCCGCGCCCGGCGTGTTCGCGACGTCGCTGAAGCGCGGCAGCACGACCAGCATCGGCCGGTCCCGCTGTCCGCCGATCGGGCTGTAGACCGGGTCGTTCGCACCCCACGAAGTGTCGTGGTAGGTGCCCGGGTGCGAGAAGTCGGGCGGTGGTGACGGGTACGGCGGCAGCGCGTGCGCGGTTCCCTGTGCGACCGCCCAGGCCGCGAGTGCGAAAAGACCGAGTACGACGAAACGCGCGGCCTTCACGGCACGCGACGGACCGAAGCCCATGTGCGATATCCCCCCGAGACGGCGCATCCCCCGTAGGACGCCACTTCGAGCAAGTGAACCGACTACGCAGCGGATCTGTCCAGGCTTTATCCGTGTTCGCGGAGTGATGGCGCGGCGGAGGAAAACCCGCGCGTTACCAGTTCAACCTGTACGGCGGGCGTCCGGGCGACTACGGTCCGGTCCCACAGACCGGACTTTCCGCCCAACCGCCCACTGGAGGTCTGATGTCCCGTCCATCCATTCGGCATGCCCTCGTGGCACTCGCCCTCGCCGGTGTCGCCGTCTCCGTCCCGCTCGGCCAGTCCGGCGCCACCGCCGACTCCCCGCACCGCGACACCGTCCAGCTGATCCGCGTCAACGCCCCGACCAAGGCCGACAAGGTCCGGCTCAGCCGGCTCGGTCTCGACCTCGCGGAAGCCGCCACGCGCACCACCGTCGACGTCGTCACGCACCGGCCCGCCGACCAGTGGGTGCTGCGCTCGGCCGGCTTCACCTGGACCGTGCTCGACGCGGACATGGTCGCGTCGGACCGCGCGCGTGTCGCCGCGGACCAGGCGTACGCCGCGAAGCGGGTGGTCAGCCCGCTGCCGAGCGGCCGGACGTCGTACCGGACTCTCGCCGACTACGACAGCGACCTGGACGCGCTCGCCGCGTCGTACCCCTCGCAGGCGCGCGTCTTCAACCTGCCGCACCCGACCCTCGAGGGCCGCACGGTCAAGGCGCTCGAGGTCGCCAACAACGTGGCCGCGCGCGACGGCCGGCCGACGTTCGCACTGCTCGGCCTGCACCACGCACGCGAGTGGCCGTCGGGTGAGCTCACCGTCGAGTTCGCGTACGACGTGCTGAAGAACTCGTCCGACCCGCGGATCAAGAACATCCTCGACAACGAGCGGATCGTGTTCGTCCCGGTGGTGAAACGAGGACGGGTTCAACGTGAGCCGCTCGCAGACGTACGAGATGAAGCGCAAGGACTGTCGCATCCACGACGGGCAGCTCCCGGCGACCGGTGAGTGCGAGGACTCGGCGAACTTCTCCCTCGGCACCGACCCGAACCGGAACTACTCCGGCTTCTGGGGCGGTCCGGGCGCGTCGACGTCGACCACGTCGGAGACGTACCGCGGCGCCGGCCCGTTCAGCGAGCCGGAGACACAGAACATCAAGGACCTGGTCTCCTCGCGGCAGGTGACCACGCTGATCACCAACCACACGTACTCGAACCTGGTGCTGCGGGAGCCCGGCTACGCGTCGGCGGGCGTGACGCCGGACGAGACGATGTACAAGGCGCTGGGTGACCAGATGGCCGCGCAGAACGGGTACAGCAGCGAGTTCGGGTACCAGCTGTACGACACGACGGGTACGACGGAGGACTGGTCGTACTACAACACCGGCGGGCTGGCGTTCACTTTCGAGCACGGTTCGAACTCGTTCCACCCTGCGTTCTCGAACGTGGTCGACTTCTACTACGGCAGCCGCAAGCTGGCCGGCAAGGGCAACCGCGAGGCGTTCCTGATCGCGGCCGAGTCCACCGTCAACCCGGCGCGGCACTCGATCATCACCGGCACCGCGCCGGCCGGGGCCGTGCTGCGGGTGAAGAAGCAGACGTCGACCAAGACGTGGAACGGCACGCTGGTGCCGGACACGCTGGAGTCGACGCTGGTTGTGCCGGCCAGTGGCACGTACACGTGGCACGTCAACCCATCGACCCGCCCGATCGTCGTCCAGGACGGCGGCACCGAGCCGTGGACGCTGACGTGCGAGCGCCCCGACGGCACGGTTTCCGAGACCGAGCAGGTCACCGTCGCCCGCGGCGCCACCGCGACAGCCAACCTGACCAGCTGCACGCTCTGACCGTCGTACGACGGCCCGCCCGCGTTCGTGGATCTCATTCCTCGGACGCGGGCGGGCGCGTCTGTCGTCCGTGACCCTGTGAGCCGTACGTTCTGGACATGAGCGCAGGTGGGCTTCCGTGACGGCACAGGTACTGGACCGCGTGCTGTGGGACGGCTGTGAGTTCGCGCTGGCCGGCTTCGACGGCGGTCCGCTGTTCGAGCCGGCGTCGTACGGGCTCGAGGTCAGGGCGATCAGCTCGGCCTGCTGGCGCGGCTACCACTGCCGGTACGACGTCTCCGGAGGCGAGCTGGTGCTGACCTCGCTCGCGATCGGGACGGACTCGCCGCCTGGCTCGCTGTTAGGAGCGGCGCCGGAGAAGAAGCTCGGCGAGGTGCGCTACGAGCCGGTCTCCGTGCCGGTGCCGTTCACCGGCGGGCTGCTGCTCGGTGACGGGTTCGTGCGAGAGCTGTACGTCCACATGGGCTTCCACCCTGCCTGGAAGTACACCGACGTCCACGAGCTCTTGTTGGAGTCTGGCCGACTGGTCTCGCACCACGACCGGTCCGCGGCGATGGCCGAGATCCGTGCCCAGCACCGCCCGCTGCGGCCGGGTTCTCGCGCCGCCGACGACATCCGCCAGTGGGTCGAGTCCACCTTCGACCGCACCTACGTCCGCCCGGTCTGACGGTCGGGCACGGGTCCGGCGAAGTGGTCGTGTGAGCAGCCACTTCGCCGGACGCGACGGTCAGCTGTTGACTGCGGCGACCAGATCGGGCAGCAGGTTGGCGACGTTCGGGGTGCCGAGGCCGGTGCCGGGGTCCCAGCCGGCGGTCGCCGGGTAGCCGGGGATGTCCGGGTCGGCCTGGTTGTTCCCGACGGTGATGTCGAAGAAGTCGGCCGCGTACGTCGCCGGGTCGTTCGCCAGCTCGTACAGCGCCGGGTTGATCAGGCCGAGCCCGCCGCCGTTGATCTGGTCCGCGATCGCGATGAAGCCGGCCCACTCCGGGCACGACAGCGACGTGCCGCCGATGTCGTACCACCCGGTGCTGCACGGGGTCCCCGACGGCTGGCAGATCAGGCCGCTCTGTCCGTCCGGCGGCAGCGAGATGTAGATCAGCGCGCCGGTCCGCGAGTTCGCCTGCAGCCCGATGTCCGGAACGCCGCGCATCGCGCCGATCGCGGTGCTGCCGGCTGGCAGCACATCCTGATACGACGGCCGAGCGAACACGTGGCTGAAACCGCCACCTGTCGCCACGCCGCCGGCGAGCCGCTGCCAGGTGATCTCGGCCTCTCCCGGAGCCTGCTGGCACTGCGCCGGCGGGCTGACGCTGTCCACGACCCGGCTGGTGGTGTTGTTCGGGTCTGTGCACAGCGAGGTGCCGCCGACACCGGTGACCAGCGGGTCGGACGCCGGCCAGACCACGGTCGGGTACGGGATGGTCGTGCCACCCTGGCCGACCGGCTGCTTCATGTCGTTCGCGGTGCCGGTGTCGCCCGACGAGCCGAGCACGGTGACGCCGTTGGCCACGGCCGACTTGTACGCGTGCCGCAGCTGCTCCAGCGACGCCACGCTGCCGAACGCGTCCTCGGCGGAGGCGAACGACTGCGAGATGACGGTCGCCAGGTGGTTGTCGATGACGTACTGCTCGGCGTCCATCATCGTCGGGAAGCCCTGCACACCGAGCGTTTCCGCGGTCGGGGTGGTGACCAGCAGGATGTTCGCGCCGGGCGCCATCGCGTGCGCGGTCTCGACGTCGAGCGCGACCTCGAGCGCCCACGCCGACTTGTCCTCCTGGCCCGGGCTGTTGTTCGGCGGCGGGGCCTTGGTGGCCGGCGAGCCCTGGACGTGCAGCTGCTTGAACGTCGGCATCCCGGGCGCGCACGTCACACCCTCCTCACCGCACATCGACGGCAGCCCGAACGCCTGGTTGAACACGTGCAGGTCGTGCGCCATCGTGTCGCTGCCGTACGAGTCGACGATGGCGATCGTCTGGCCGCGGCCGTCGTAGCCGGCGTCGTACACGGGTTGCACGTTGTAGGCCGCCCGGATCGCCTGCGGGCTGAAGCACCGCCGGGCCGCGGACGCGCATTGCGCCTGTGTCGGCGGCGTCTCCGACGCGGTCATCTGCTCGAAGTCACTGACGGTGGGATGGAAGACCGCCCGCTGGCCGGCGCCGAGCGTGGTGGTCGAGGTGGAGCCGGTCAGCACCGCAGCGGCCAGCAGGCCGGCGGCGGCGAGCGCCGTGGGACGTCCTACGCGAATCACGAGCGGATCCTCCCTGCGAGACGACAAGGGATGACGCCACCCCTACGTCGCACGACACCGCCGACGACCGGGGATCGGCGCCGCCCGACAGGCTACGCCGCGCCGGGCGGAACCGGAAGCGGTTAGCTGAGGGCGTCCAGGGCCAGGTCGACGTCGGCCCGGGTGGAGTAGACGTGGAAGGACGCGCGCATCCGGCCGTCGCGAACGGCCGCGCGGACGCCGGCCGCGGCGAGCCGCTCGTCGGCGCCGGGGACGTCGGCCGAAACGATCGCCGAGTTGCCCGGCTCCAGCCCGAGGCCGGCGCGGAAGGCATTGGCCAGGTCGACGTTGTGCCGCTGGATCGCGTCGACGCCGATCTGCTCGATCAACTCCAGGGCGGGCGCGGTTCCGACATGGCAGAACCAGGCCGGCGACTGGTCGAACCGGCGGGCGTCGGGCGCGAGGTTCATCGGCAGGCCGTAGTAGCTGTGGCCCTCGGCGGCGTACCAACCGGACTGTTGCGGGCGGCAACGTTCGCGGAGCTCGGGTGACAGGTAGCCGAAGGTCGCGCCGCGCGGCGACATCATCCACTTGTACGTGCTCGCCACACAGGCGTCCGACGTACCGGCGTCGACCGGCAGCCAGCCGACCGCCTGGCTCGCGTCGACCACGACCAGCGCGTCCACCGCACGCGCGGCGGCGCTGATCGCGGCCACGTCGGCGACCTCGCCGGTCGCGGACTGTACGGCGCTGAACGCCACGACGTCAACGCTGTCGTCGATGGCTTCGGCGTACTTGTCGACGGGCGCGGTCACCACGGTGACGCCGCGGTCGGCGTGCACGGCCCACGGGAAGACGTTCGACGTGAACTCGACGTCGGGGATCAGCACGGTGGAGTTGTCCGGGATGGCGGAGGCGATCAGGCCGACGGCCGCGGAGACGGTGCTGCCGGCGAACACGTCAGCCGGTTCGACGCGGACCAGGCGGGCGTACGCGGCGCGCGAACGCACCGTCGCCTCGTCCCACTGCTCCCAGCTCTGCGCGCCGGTGCGCCAGATCTCGAGCGCCTCCTGGAGCGCGTCCCAGGCGGGCCGAGGCGGCAGTCCGTATGACGCGGTGTTCAGCCAGCCGGGCTTCGGGTCCCACAAGCTCTGCGCTTCGACGAGGTCCACGCCCTGCATCGTGCCAGGTCGGGCCAAATGCTCGGCGTAGCGGCCGTCGGCGGCCGCTTCGCCGGACGGCGGGGTTCAGCTGTTGACCGCGGCGACCAGGTCGGGAGCAGGTTGGCGACGTTCGGTGTTTTCTCACGTATACGTTCTGCCAGCGATCTGTCTACGCAAACTAGATCGAAGCGCCAGTTCGGCACCCACCCCACCGGAGAACGTGCCCTTGCGCTGCAGGACGAGCGAGCCGATCCGGTCATGTTTCGGTATACCGCACGAGCAACACCAGCCATCCTGCCGTACATCGGATCGAGTCCGAAGGAATCCTCCGGCCAAGGAGGCAAGCGTCGGTTTCGCTTCAAACGCAGCCCGACGAACTCAGTCATCATGGGCGATTACGACCGCGACCCCGGCGCCAGCATCCGGCCCGCACCCAGTGTCGCGACACTGATCGCCGCACCACCGGCCATCGACTTCGCATAGCCACCGACGCTGTGATCGGCGTCGGGGTCCATCGCATTCTCGACCGCCGCACCCGCAGCACCAGCCACCGCCGCACACGCCACCGCACCGCCACCGATCGTGGCGCCCGTGCAGCCGGCATAGACCACGATCCCGGTCGCGATACCCGCGATCGTCGCCTTGTGCTCCTCGACGAAACTCCCGACCGCCGTGGCCGCATCCCCAACCGCGTCCGCCGCATCAGAGACCGCGTCACCCACATCTGAGACCGCGTCGCTGACCGAGTTGACGATGCTGCTGAAGCCCCAGTGACCGTCGAACTCCACACGCGAGATCGGGTTACAACCAGCGAACGCGTACCGGTTCGTGTTCCACGGATCCGAACCCAGCGCCATGTCACTCAACGCGCCGTCGTACAGGTCCCGGGTCAGGAACCGGTTCAGCCCCGGATCGTACTCACGGAACCCCATGTCGTACGTACCGGTCGCA
>WNFV01019478.1_pt1 | contig 10343 bp, 10 predicted proteins | sample 5400101 | NCBI WGS metagenome assembly WNFV01 (sample SAMN13153361, study PRJNA577476) | soil metagenome | isolation source: 115 cm soil or saprolite under grassland replicate 1 | place: USA:California | collected 2016-06-15 | reverse complement strand
AGCTCGCCATCGCGCCGCGCCAGGAAGAGTTGAGCGCGCGCGTGTTGGAAAAACGGGTTCTTCTTCTGGTCGAGAAAATCGCGCCGCTCCTCGATCAGCGGTGGAACCCAGTTCGGGTCGCCGCGATAGAGCTTGAAAGGGAACTCGATGAGCTCCAGCACCCCCTTCTTATCGGCGACTCGCTCGATCTGGACGCTGCCGCTCATATTGGCGCCTTTCTACACAGAACCGCGGAACGCGGAACGCTGAAGCGCTACGCAACATACAACCGCCGGTGAGCTTCGCGGCGGCAAGTATAGGGCGCGCGTCGCGCGGTGTCAAGGAGATCGCGGCAACCGACTAATAGAGAAATTAATAGCGGTAATTCGTTGCCGTGATTGCTCATCCGTTCGCCTTCAGGTATAATGGCAGCCATCAACCGTGAAGAAGAGGTATGTTCATGACCGACCGCCGCCCGCTGCTCGCCCTGATCGACGGCCACGCGCTGGCCTTCCGCGCCTTCCACGCCCTGGCCGAGGCTGGATTGCGCGCGTCCGGCGGCGAGCCGACCTACGCGGTCTTCGGCTTCGCCTCGATCCTGCTAACGGCCTTCGAGGCTCACCACCCGCAGTACGTCGCCGTCGCCTTCGATGTCGGGCGCACCTTCCGCGACGACCTGTACGCCGAGTACAAGGCCGGCCGCGGCGAGGCGCCGTCGGAGTTCCACTCGCAGCTCGAGCGCATCAAGCAGCTCGTCGGCGCCTTCAACATCCCGATCTACACCGCCGAAGGATACGAGGCCGACGATGTGATCGGCACGCTCAGCTGCCAGGCCACCGCGCAGGATGTCGATACGATGATCCTGACCGGCGATACCGACACGCTGCAACTGGTAAACGACCATGTGCAGGTGCTGTTGGCGAACCCCTACGGCAAAAAGACCACCACAACGCTTTACGATCAGGCCGCCGTCGAAGAGCGCTACAAAGGGCTGAAACCGTCGCAACTCGCTGACCTGCGTGGTCTCAAGGGCGATTTAACCGACAACATCCCCGGCGTCAAGGGCATTGGCGAGGCCGGCGCGATCGCGCTGCTCAACCAGTTCGGCACCGTCGAGAACCTCTATGACCACCTTGACGAGGCGCCCAACCGCTACAAGAAGGTGCTCGACGGCCAGCGCGAGATCGCGCTGTTCAGCAAAAAGATCGCGACGATCGTCTGCGATGTGCCGATCGAGCTCGACCTGCGCGCCTGCGAGCTACGCGACTACGACCGTGCCGCGGTGATCGCGCTGTTCCAGGAGCTTGAGTTCGGCGCGAGCCTGGTCAAGCGACTGCCGGCTACCGGCGGTGGTGTCGAGGTAGCCGAACTTCCCGCAACCACGATCGAGGATCGAGGATCGAGGACCGCGGACTCGCCGCAGCAGCTCGCGATGTTCGACCTGCCGCGCGCCCAGGCCGGCCGCGCTGCCGCACTCACGACCCTGCCCGGCGCCGAGGCGCGCCCGCCGTTGGGCGACTATCGCGCCGTGCGAACGGATGACGATCTGCGCGAGGTCGTCGCGGCGCTGGCGGCCGCACCCGGCTTCGCCTTCGACACCGAAACATCCGGCTTGCGACCATTTCAGGATGAGCTTTTGGGTGTGTCAGTGGCGGTCGAGCCGGGCCAGGCCTGGTACATCCCGTTCGGGCATCGCGAGGACGAGCAACTGCCACGCGCGGTCGTGCTGGACGCGCTGCGCCCATTCTTCGCCGACGCCGGCAAGCGCAAGTACGGCCACAACGCCAAGTTCGACGTCGAGTTCCTGCTGCGCGCCGGAGTGGAGGTCAACGGTGTGGCCTTCGACACCTCGATCGCGGCGGCGCTGCTCGACAAGCGTAAAGGGCTGAAGGATCTGTCGTTCTACGAGCTGAAGCTGCCCGAACCGATGACAAACATCGAGTAGTTGATCGGCAGGGGCAAAGGCCAGATCTCCTTCGCCGACGTGCCGATCGAGCGCGCGGCTCCGTACGCCGCCGCCGACGCCGACATGACGTTGCGGCTGGTCGCGGCGCTGGAGCCGCAGCTCGCGAGCCAGCCGCGCGTCCACCAGATCTTCACTAAGCTCGAAATGCCACTCCTGCCCGTGCTGGTGCGGATGGAGCATGCCGGCATCGGGCTGGATGTACCGTTTATGGAGGCGCTGGGCCGGCGCATGGGCGAGCAGCTCGCCGCGCTGGAGACCGAGATCTACTCGTTCGCCGGCGGGCCGTTCAACATCAACTCGGCCTGGAGAAGACCAAGACCGGACGCTTCTCGCTCACCGCTGGCGTGCTCGAAAGAATGGGCGCGCAACATCAGATCATCGCGCTGATTCTGCGGCACCGCCAGCTTACCAAGCTCAAGTCCACCTACGTCGACGCGCTGCCGGCGCTGGTCAACCCCGAGACTGGGCGCGTGCATACGTCATACAATCAGATCGGCGCGGCGACCGGGCGACTCTCGTCAAACGACCCAAATCTTCAAAATATCCCGACCCGCACCGACGAGGGGCGCGAAATCCGCCGCGGCTTCGTCGCCCCGCCCGGCTGCGTCTTCCTCGCCGCCGACTACTCGCAGGTCGAGCTGCGCGTCCTTGCGCACGTCACGCAAGACCCGAATCTGGTCCAGGCGTTTATGGAGGATCAGGATATTCACGCAGCGACGGCGGCTCAATTATTCAATGTACCGATCGACAAGGTCAACAAGAACCAGCGCCGGATCGCGAAGATGACCGTATTTGGCGTAATATATGGTATCAGCAGTTTTGGCCTGGCCGCGCGAACCGACCTCAGCCGAACCGAGGCGCAGGCGCTGATCGACGCGCTGTTCGCGCGCTTCCCTGGCCTGCGCGACTACATCGACGCTACACTGGATGAAGGCCGCACACAGGGCTACGTCCACTCGCTGTTTGGGCGGCGCCGCTACATGCCCGAGCTGAAGGCCAGCGGGCCGCGCCGCCAGGCGGCCGAGCGCGAGGCGATCAACGCGCCCATCCAGTCCACCGCCGCCGATATCATGAAGATCGCGATGATTCGGGTGGACGAGGAGCTGCGCCGCCGCAAGCTCCGCGCGCGCATGCTGCTCCAGGTCCACGACGAGCTGATTTTCGAGGTTCCCCGCGAGGAGCTGACCGAGGCCAGCCGGCTGGTCTGTGAGCAGATGGAGAGCGCCTACTCCGACCTGCGGGTTCCGCTCAAGGTCGATGTCGAGCAGGGGTCGAACTGGGAGGAGATGGAGAACGTCGAGACATGAAGAGTTATGATACAATGCAAGGTATCGACCCATAACCTCATCAAGGGAAGTACGATCGATGCAGCTTGTTGAACCAATGGAGGTGGTCGTCGTAATCGATTCCGATCTGCAAGACCCGCCTGAGGTCATCCCACGCATGATCGAAGAGTGGAAGCGCGGCTTCCAGGTCGTCTACGGCGTGCGCGGCGAGCGCGAAGGCGAGACGGCCTTTAAGCTGGCGACGGCGTCGCTCTTCTACCGGCTGATCCGCAAGATCACCAATGTCGACATCCCGCTCGACGCCGGCGACTTCCGCCTGATGGATCGCAAAGTCGTGAACGCGCTCAAGAGTATGCGCGAGCAGAAGCGCTTCATGCGCGGGCTTTCGGTGTGGGTCGGCTTCAAGCAGACCGGTATCACCTACAAGCGCGATGCGCGCAAGGCCGGCGAGACGAAATATCCGGTCAGGAAGATGATCCGGTTCGCGCCTTCATCATCGCCTGCATCGTCGGTCTCGCCGCCATTATCGCGGTCATTCTGCGCGTCTCCAATCTGATCGGGCCTGATGTGCTCAAGGGCCAGACAACCACGCTGGTGGCCGTGCTGTTCCTGGGCGGTGTCCAACTAATCTTCCTCGGCATCATCGGCGAGTACCTCGGCCGGATCTACGATGAGGTCAAGCGCCGCCCGCTCTATATCGTCGCGGAGGAATTGGGGTTCGAGGAGGCGCAGTAGGAAGCGGAAACAGGCGCCCGGTTTCGCAAGCCTGACTCAGGGCGTTGGTGGTGGCAAACGCGTTTCGACTGTTGGCCCGACCACGAGAGCTGGAGGTGGCGGATGGCGCCGACGATCGGCATCATTACTATCGGGCAGGAGCAAAGCTTCTTTTCGGGGCGCTACTTCCGCGAGATTCTGACGGTCGCAAGTCAGGAGATGGTCGGCCATACCTGCTATGTGCAGATCGTCTCGCTCACGCACGAGCAGGCCAGTACGCTGGAATCGGCTCGCGCGATCCTTGCGGCGCAGGGCATCGATGCCGCGCTGCTTCTCGCGCCCAGCGAGGCGTCTCTGGAAGCGTTCCGAGAGCTGTTTCATCCCCTGCCGAGCATTTTGATCAGCGCGCCGCATCTGGATGTCCCATTTAGCTATGTGAACTCAGACAACTATGGCACGTTGCGCGCGATTGTGGCGCATCTGGCCGGCCTGGGCCACCGCCGCATCCGGCTGCTCCAGCCCTATGGGCAACTGACTGGTGACTACTGGGAGCGGGCCCGCGGCTATGCCGACGCGATCGCGGCGTTCGATCTGGAGCCGTTGATTGGCGGCATCCCGCACCCGATCAGCGAGGCCGTGATAGACGAGCATGTGTTGACGGGCGCGCCCGATGCGTTGATCGCGCCCAGCGACAACGACGCGCTGTCGCTGCTCAGCCGTCTCCAGCGGCGTGGTGTACGCATCCCCGATGACCTCGCGCTGGTCGGGTTCGACGACGAGGATTTTGCCGCCGATACCTTCCCGGCGCTCACGACCGTCAGCCAGCCGCTCGACGAGATGGCCCGCCGCGCCACTCGGTATCTGCTCGACCGACTCGCCGGCGTCGAGCGCGAGGTCTACCATGAGGTGCTGCCTAATCGCCTGATCGTGCGCGAATCCTGCGGCGCCCACGGCGGCTGAAGATCGCGGATGCGGGTGGATCTGGTCATGGCTTCGCTATGCATCAACCCCGACTCAGCGGAGGGGACACGTGGCCTCGACGATCGGCATCATCAGTATTGAGCAGGACGCCAGCTTCTTCGCCGAGCGCTATTTTCGCGAGATCCTGACGGTCACGAGCCAGATGATCGCTGGCCAGGCGTGTTATATTCGTCTTGTCCCACTTGTGCCCAATCAGACCGCCACGCCCGCCGCAGCGCGAGCGTTCCTCACGGCGCAGGGCATCGACGCCGCGCTGGTCATTGCGCCCGATCTGTCGTTTCTGGAGCTGCTCGAAGAGGCGTTCCGCGCGATTCCGAGCATCATCATCAGCGCGCCGCTGCTCGACATCCCTTTTAGCTATGTGAACTCGGACAACTACACGGCGCTGTGCGAGATTGTGGCGCATCTGGCCGGTCTGGGGCGCCGCCGCATCCGGCTGCTCCAACCGGACCAACCAAGCGGTGATTACCTGGAGCGGGCGCGTGGCTACGCCGCTGCGGTCGCGGAGCTGGGGCTGAATTCGCTCATCAGCGAGATCACTTACCCGATCAGCGATGCGGTGGTTCAGCAACACGTGCTCGTCGATGCGCCCGACGCGCTGATCGCCCCCGACGACCACGATGCGCTGGCGCTGCTCAGCCGCTTTCAGCGGCGCGGCCTGCGCGTCCCCGATGACCTCGCGCTGGTCGGGTTCGACGACGAGGATTTCGCTGCCGATACCTTCCCGGCGCTCACGACCGTCAGCCAGCCACTCGGCGAGATGGCCCATCGTGCCACTCAGTACCTGCTCGACCGGCTCGCCGGCGTCGAGCGCGAGGTCTACCATGAGGTGCTGCCTAATCAGCTGATCGTGCGCGAATCCTGCGGTGCGCGCCGCTCGTAGAATCCAGTATGCCCGATACCCTCTTCCATATCAGCGATAAGCCCGATATCACGCGTTTCGATCCGCGCTCCGCACCCGCCGGCTCCGGCCAGGAAGGGCTCCTGGTCTGGGCGATCGATCGCGAGCACATCCACAATTACCTGCTGCCGCGCGATTGTCCCCGCGTGACCTTTTATGCGCTTCCAAAGAGCGCTCCTGAGGATGTCGAGCGCCTGATGGGGTGTAGCAGTGCGACATATGTTGTGGCGATCGAGTCGTGCTGGCTGCCCAGGGTGCGAAACGATCGCCTTTATAAGTACGAACTGCCGGCCGACAGCTTCACTGTTGTCGATACGGGTGCGGGCTACTATATCTCGCGCTCGCCGGTGATCCCGCGATCCGTCACGCCGATCGGCGACCTGCTCGGCGAGCTGCTCGCGTACGATGTGGAGCTGCGCGTGATGCCTTCGCTGTGGAGATTGCGCGACGCGGTGGTGGCCTCGACGTTGCAGTTTTCGATCATTCGGATGCGGAACGCGCTGCCGCGCGATGGCTGAAGGATACTTTAGGGCATTCTGACGGGTTTTTCGCGAAAATCAAACTAGCCTTGGCAAGCGTAGGGAGGTGACAAGTCATGGCCGATATCGTGCTGATCAACCCGCGTTTTGAGGTCTCTTTCTGGGGTCTGCAGTACGCCCTGCCCTTCTTCGGCAAGAAAGCCAACATACCGTCTGCCTGTCTCCCGCTCCTGGCAGCCTTGACCCCGCCGGGCCACAGCGTTACCCTGATCGACGAGAACGTCGAACCCCTGGACTTCGACCGCCTGGCTAGAGCCGACATAGTCGGGATCACCGGCATGATAGTGCAGCGCTTCCGCATGCGCGAGATCCTGGCTGAGCTGAAGCGGCGAGGGGCTTTCACCGTCGTCGGCGGCCCCTGGGTCAGTGTGCAGGAGGACTACTTCGGCGATTTGGCCGATGTGATCTTCGTGGGCGAGGCCGATGAGACCTGGCCACAGTTCCTCCAGGAGTGGCAGCATGGCCGGCACGCCTGCCGCTACGAGCAGGCGGAGCGGACGGATATGACGCAGGTGCCGCCGCCACGCTTCGACCTGCTGAAGATGCATGATTACATGTTCGGCAGCATCCAGTTCTCGCGCGGCTGCCCCTTCCAGTGCGAGTTCTGCGACATCATCGTCATGTTCGGCCGCCGACCGCGCCTGAAGACCAGCGCCCAGGTCATCGCGGAGCTGGAAGCCTTGCGGGCCCAGAATGTCTTCTTCACCTTCGTCGTCGACGATAATCTCATCGGCAACAAGAAAGCCATCAAGGCTTTGCTTCACGACCTGATCGCCTGGCAACAGGAGCAGGGCTATCCGATGCGCTTCGTCACTGAGGCGTCGCTCGACCTCGCCGAGGATCCCGAGCTAGTGCGCCTGATGGTCGAAGCCAACTTCGGTGGCGTATTCATCGGCATTGAGACGCCTAACGAGGCGTCGCTGCGCGAGACCAAGAAATACCAGAACATACGCAAGGGAGGAACCATCCTCGACCGCATCCACGCGGTCCAGGCGGCGGGGCTGGAGGTTTCATGCGGAATGATCCTGGGCTTCGATAACGACGACCCGACGATCTTCGACGCGCAGCGCGAGTTCCTCCGTGAGGCCCGGATCCCTCACGTCATGGTCGGTATGCTGACCCCCATCCCGAAGACGCCGCTCTACGACCGGCTGGCGCGCGAGGGACGACTCGATCCCGATGACACGTCGGAGTACGGAACGAGCATCATCCCGTTGCGGATGAGCCGGCAGGCTCTGCGGGATGGCTATGTGCAGGTGCTGAAGGATTTGTACGAGCCTGAAGAGTATTTCGGGCGGTTAGACGGCCTCTACCTGAAGCACAAGACTCCTTCCTTTCCCAGTATGCGCGACTACTACCGCCAGCATCCGTGGCGGGGTCTCGGCGAGAGCATCAAGGATCTGGGCCGAACTGCCGGTCTTTTCACCCGACTGATGTGGCGCGTCCCGGAAGCATCGCTGCGGCGCGAGTACCGCCGACGGTTGGTACGACTGCTGCGGGAGCGGCCAGACCCTCACCTGCTCTTGATCTACATCCTCAAGTGTGCGATGCACTACCATTATTACATGATGAACAAGCAGATGGCCATCGGGCAGGCCGCCCTGGTCAATTCATTCTGAGGTATGGTAGAATAACATTGCTCCAGAAATGAGAATCATATGATCCAGGATCGCTCGCAGGTCGCACTTCTGGCGCTCGGAACCGCGGTTCCGAGCCATCGATTTCAACAAGCTGCACTTGGCCGCTGGATGGCCGAGTCGCTGGTTATGCAGCCAGCCTTAAGCCGCTGGATCAGGCGCCTCTATGAGCTCTCGGGGATCGAGACCCGCTACTCGTGCCTGCCCGACCCCGCCGCGCCACCCAATATGTCGCGCTTCGCGCCAGGGCACCCTCTGGCCGACGTACCGACGACGTCTGAGCGTATGGCGATCTACCAGCGCGAGGCCACCGCGATAGGGACGGCGGCCGCATACCAGGCGCTCGCTGAGTACGGCGAGAGCACACGAGTGGCGGAGGTGGCCGATACCGTAACACACCTGATCGTCGTCAGTTGCACCGGGTTCTTCGCGCCCGGCCTGGATCAGGCTATCGCGTGCCAGCTGAACCTTCGGCCAACCGTCGAGCGGACTCTCATCGGGTTCATGGGATGCGCGGCGGCGTTTAATGCGCTGCGGCTTGCCAGCCAGATCGTGTCGAGCAGGTCATCCGCGCGCGTGCTGATTGTCTGTGTCGAGACATGTTCCCTGCACATCCAGCCCGGGCACGACCGCATCAACCTGGTCGTCGCGTCGCTCTTCGCCGATGGAGCGGCGGCGTGCCTCGTCGGCGCACCACCATCGACACACCGCGACCTCTTCACGCTGGACAGTTTCTACTCGGAGGTAGCGCCGGACACTGAGCAGGAGATGGTCTGGCAGATCGGCGACTACGGTTTTACACTGCACCTCTCGCCAGATATCCCGCGACGTCTGGGCGCGATAGCCCCGCGGGCGCTGGCCGCGCTGCTCGCCGATCGTCCTGCGCCGCGCTTTTGGGCGATTCACCCCGGCGGCCGGGCGATCGTCGACCGGCTGGCCGAACTGTTCGACCTGGCGCCCGAGCAAGCCGAACCGAGCCTCGCGGTGTTGCGCCACTATGGTAACATGTCGTCGCCCACCATCCTGTTTGTGCTCCACGAGTTGCGCGAGCGTCTCCGGAGCGATCAAACCGGCGATACGGTAGCAGGCGTGGCAATGGCCTTCGGCCCCGGCTTGGTCGTCGAGATGGCCCATCTGACCTATGTACCGCGTCTTGAGGCTGCATTGAGGCAGACGATCGGCGCTGAAATTGAACTGTCAGATGCGTATGTTGCCTGACCTGACGTGCCGGTCGGCGGCACTATGATTATCACGACGCACCGCTCCCTTTTCATCATTAGGTCATCTTGGCTCTGTGGCAAATATATTGGGCAGGAGCGAGCCATGCAGCTGCGCTGGTTCAAGAACCGTACGGGCACATCGCTCTCGGCGCCGGATTCGATCCCGACAGCTACGGACGGCTCGCTGATCGAGCTGCGCCAGGTCGTCAAGAACTATACAACTCCCGCGGGTGAGGTCACGGCGCTGAAGAATGTCGATCTCCGAATCAACCGCAGCGAGTTTGTCGCGGTGATCGGCAAATCCGGGAGCGGAAAATCTACACTGATCAACACAGTCACCGGAATCGACCGCCCAACGAGCGGCGAGGTGCTGGTGTCCGGCACGCCCATTCATATCCTGGGAGAGAGCGCGCTGGCGACCTGGCGCGGCCGAAATATGGGCGTCATTTTTCAGTTCTTCCAGCTCCTGCCGACTCTGACGCTGGTTGAAAACGTGATGCTGCCGATGGAGCTGGCCAGGAGTGGGACGCCGCGCGAGCGGCGCACGCGCGCGCGGGATCTCCTCGATCAAGTCGGCATGGCCGATCAGGCCGACCGGCTGCCGGCTGCCGTTTCGGGCGGGCAGCAGCAGCGCGTCGCGATCGCCCGCGCCCTAGCGAACGACCCGGATGTGTTGGTGGCCGACGAGCCGACCGGCAGCCTCGACACGCGCACGGCCGACGCAGTGTTCGATCTCTTTGAACGGTTCGTCGCACAGGGTAAGACGATTCTGATGGTCACGCACGACCGTGACCTGGCCAGCCGCGCATCGCGTATCGTGCTGATCGCCGATGGCGAGATCATGGACCAGCACATCACCCAGGCGCTGCCCATGCTCACGCGGCGTGAACTCGTCGTGCTCGCCGCTCGGCTGGAGTCGATCACCTACCCGCCCGGCGGGGTGATTGTGCGCCAGGGCGAGCCGGCCGATCGGTTTTACATCCTGCTGAAAGGCCAGGTGGATGTGGTGCTCGAGCAAGCCGATGGGAGTGAGGTGATCATCGCCCACCTGATCAACGGCGAATTCTTCGGCGAGGCTGGCCTGCTCCGGGGTGGGCAGCGCACGGCGACCGTGCGGGCT
>WNFV01010095.1_pt1 | contig 10344 bp, 10 predicted proteins | sample 5400101 | NCBI WGS metagenome assembly WNFV01 (sample SAMN13153361, study PRJNA577476) | soil metagenome | isolation source: 115 cm soil or saprolite under grassland replicate 1 | place: USA:California | collected 2016-06-15 | reverse complement strand
CTACGGCAGCTTCGGGCCCCAGAAGACAGACAGCCCGGCCGAGGCGAGCAACAGCGCCGCGGCGCCGGCGACGAAGGCGAACGTGACCTCCTGGGGCTCCTTCTTCCGGCCGAGCTTCGAGCCGAGGTCGCGGTAGATGGTCTGCAGCTCCTCGGGATCGCTGGTCGCGTAGGCGATCCCGCGGCTCGTCGCCGCCACCTGCCGCAGCGTCTCCGGGTCCGGAGGTACGGGCACCGCGCGCTGGATCCCGCTCTGGTCGAAGAGCACAACGCCGTTCGGCGTCCCGAGCGCGACGGTGTAGATGCGAATCCCGGCGTCGCGCGCGAGCTGGGCGGCGCCGAGCGGCGACAGGCGCCCGCTGCGCTGGGCGCCGTCGGAGAGCAGGACGATCGCGGCGGGGATCTTCTCCTTCGAGTTCTCGCTGACGCCGACGCCTCTCCGCGCCACCTCGATCGCCCGCGCGATCGCGTCGCCGATCGCCGTGCCGCCGCCGGGATAGAGGAACTCGAGCGACGAGCGCACGAGCTCGTGGTCGTGCGTCGCCGGTGCGACGACCTGCGGCACCGACGAGAAGCTGACGAGCGCGACGCGGACGCGGCCGGGCACCTTCTCGAGGAACTGGCGGACGGCCTCCTGAGCCGCTGCGAGCCGTGTCGGGCGGACGTCCTTCGCGAGCATCGAGCCGGAGCTGTCCACCACGAGCACGATCGTCGCCCGCTCGTCGGGCACGGCGCGGGTGAGGTTCGGACGCGCGATCGCGACGGCGACCACGACGAGGGCGACCAGGAAGAGGACGCCCGGGATCTGGCTCCGCCACCTGGCCTTGCGGTCGATGACGCTCTCCAGCACCTCGAGGTTGGTGAACTGGACCGCGTACCTGGCCCTTCGGCGAGCGAGCGCGCGCAGCGCGAGGACTGCGACCGGTACTGCGAGGAGCGCGAGAAGCCCGAGGGGCCAATCAAGGCTCATCGCTCACCTCCGCCCGCACACCACGTGAATCTGGACTGCCGCGCCGGCGCTCCTCGGGAGCCGCCCTTCGGTGCTCACCGTTACGAGGACGTCGCCGCCGGACACGCGTCTCGTCAGGCTGACGGTCTGCATCAAGGCGACGTCGGGCGGCAGCTTGCGGCCGAACGCAAGCGCCGCAGACGACGAGAGGAGGCGCTCGCCGAGACGGCAGCGTTGCGTGAGCGTGCCCGCAGGGCTCGTCCCGAGGCGCACCGTCCGCACGCGGCGGAGCGGGCGAGGCGCTGCCAGCTGGCCGGCGGGAGCGCTGAGGCCGGTCGTCTCGCGGCCGCCGCCGCTGGTCGGGATGCAGCCGATCCGGGGCCGGAAGGTCGTCGGGCGGTGCGCCGTGCCGGTGTAGGTCGCCGCGAAGACGACCCTGTCGCTCGTGGTGACGCCCGGTCCGATCGGGCCGCCGAGCGCGCCGAAGAACTCGAGCGCGATGCGGCGGTCGCCGAGGTCGGCGTCGAGACCCGCGACGATCATGTCGCGGCGGGGGCAGCGCAGCTCCCAGTACGTCGGAGCGCCGCTGCTGCCCGCGGGGACGACGACCCAAGGGCCGGTCAGGGCGATGCAGATGGCGAGACCCTTGCACTCGTCGCCGGCGCGGGCGGGAGAGCCGACCCCGAGCACGCAGGCGGCGGTTGCGACGACGACGGCGCCGAGTCGGGCCCTCACGCCGGGAACCTCCGGAACCACAGCTCGGACAGCACCGCGGCGAGGAGCGCTAGAACGCCGCCGGCGGCCGCCATCACTACGGTCACCTCGCGATCCTCCTTCTGCTTCCCGAGTCGGGATCCGAGCTCCTCGTACACCTTCTTGAGCCCTTCGAGGCTCGTGGCGTCGAACGCGTCGGCGCCGGTCAGCTGTGCGATCAGCCGCAGTGTCGACGGATCGGGGGGCACGGTGATCCTCTCGACCGCGCCGCCCGGCAGCGTCCGCTCGACGACTCCCGTCGGGGTACCCAGCGCGACTGTGTAGATGGGAACGCCCGCAGCCGCGGCCTGGCGAGCCGCCGTCCGCGGGGTGAGCCGTCCTTGCGTCTGCGCGCCGTCGGACAGGAGCAGGATCGAGGCCGGCAGCTTCTCGGACGACGGCTCGGGCGTCGCGGTCGGGTCCGTCGCCGTTCGTCCGGCCTCCTCGCCCTGCGCCCCGCCGCCGCGCGCCGCCGCTGCCCGGGCGACCTCGAGGCTTCGAGCGATGGCGTCGCCGATCGCGGTCCCCTCGGCGGGACGCAGAGCGGCGACCGACTCGCGGACGATCGCGCGGTCCTGCGTGGCAGGCGAGACGACGTCGGCTCGACGAGCGAACGCGACGACGCCGATCCTGAAGCGAGGAGGGACCTGCTCGAGGAACGCGTTGACCGCCGTGCGCGCGGCCTGCAGGCGGGTGGGCTCCACGTCCTTGGCCGCCATCGAGCGCGAGACGTCGATCGCGAGCACGATCGTCGCCTCCTCCTTCCGGACCGAGATCGCCGCCTGCGGGCGCGCAACTCCAAGCAGGAGCGCCGTCAGCGCGGCGAGCAGGAGCGCGGCGGGGACGTGGCGCCGCCAGCCCGGCCGGTTGGCGACGAGGTTCGGGTAGAGCGTCGGGTTGGTGAAGCTCGCGATCGTCCTCGATCGCCGCAGCTGCAACACGACGTAGCCGGCGAGCGCGAGCGGGACGAGCCCGAGCGCGATCAGCGCCTCCGGCCACTCGAAGCTCATACGTCAACCTGCGGTTGGACGCTCATCCGCGCGCTCCGTGACGGCGGAGAAAGCCGGCAAGCGTGCGCAGCCAGTCGCCCGAGGTCGAGAGCACGACGTGACGGACGCCGATCCCCGCGAGCGCCGCGGCCACGTCATCGCGCTCCGACGCCGCTGCAGAGGCGAATCGCTGGCGCAGGCGGCTGTTCGAGGTGTCGACCCTGACGAGCCGCGCGGACTCCGGGTCGACGAGCCAGAGCTCGCCGACGCTCGGTAGCTCCTGCTCCCGCGGGTCGCGGATCTCGACGGCCATCACCTCGTGGTGGCCGGCGAGCCTGAGCAGCTGGTCGCGCCAGTCGTGCGGGCCGCGGAAGTCGGAGACGACGAGGACCGCGGACCGCTGCTTCGCAACCGCGGCGGTCCAGCCGAGCGAGGCCGCAAGCGTGGCCGGAGGCCCGGGTGGCCCCGTCGGCAGGCCGCGCAAGGCGAGCAGCGTCCCCAGCATCCCGACCCGTCCCTGCCGTGGCGGGAGCGTCCGTGTAGGCCCGTCGCCGAATGCAACGATCCCGATCCTGTTCCCTCGCCGGCTCGCGACGTGCGCGACCGCGAGCGCCACCCCTTCGGCCACGTCCGCCTTTCGCCGATCCGCCGTGCCGAACGCCATCGACGGCGAGAGGTCGAGAACGAGCCACGTGACGAGCACGCGCTCGGCGATCTGGACCCGCACGTGCGCCTCGCCGGTCCGGGCCGTGACGTTCCAGTCGATCTGGCGAACGTCGTCGCCGACCTGATAGGGCCGTACCTGCGCGAGCTCGGTGCCGACGCCGAGGACGGCTGAGCGGTGATCGCCGGCGAGCAGCCCCTCCATCCGGCGGCGCACGTCGATCTCGAGCGCCCGGAGCAGCGTCTCCGGCAGCGGCCCCGGACCCGGCCGCTCCGGCGATCGCGTCGGCTCGAAGGCCGTCGCTTTCACGCGACCGCCGTCCTCCCGATCTCGATCCCGGGCGCAGGCACCGCCGCGAGCACTTCCTCTAGCACGTCATCGCTACTGACGCTTTCGGCGAGCGCTTGATAGGTGAGGATGACGCGGTGCCGCATCGCGTCCTTGGCGAGGGCCTTGATGTCCTCGACGGTGACGTAGTCGCGGCCGCGTAGGAAGGCGAGCGCGCGCGCCGAGAGGACGAGGTTGATCGGGCCGCGCGGGCTCGCGCCGTACTCGACGTAGGACGCGATGCGGTCGAGTCCGTACGAGCGCGGCTCGCGCGTCGCGGTCGCGAGCGTGACGACGTAGCTGATGATCGCCGGGTCGACGTACACGGAGGTGACGCGCGCCTGCAGGTCGATCAGCTCCTCGAGGGACAGCACCTGGCGGACGTCGACCAGCGGCACGAGCATTCGCTCGACAACCGAGAGCTCGTCGTCGTGCGCCGGGTAGCCGACGAGGATCTTGAGCATGAAACGGTCGACCTGCGCCTCCGGCAACGGGTACGTCCCCTCGGACTCGATCGGATTCTGAGTCGCCATCGCCAGGAAGGGATGCGGCACCGGATACGTCGAGGTCGCGATCGTGACCTGCCGCTCCTGCATCACCTCGAGCAGCGCCGACTGCACCTTCGCAGGTGCACGGTTGATCTCGTCGGCGAGCAGGAAGTTGCAGAAGACCGGGCCGAGCTCCGTCTCGAAGCTGGCCGTGTCGGGACGGAAGATGCGTGTGCCGACAAGGTCGGCCGGGACGAGGTCGGGCGTGAACTGGACGCGGCGGAAGGTGCCTCCGAGCACCTTCGCGGCTGTCTTGATCGTCAGCGTCTTCGCGAGACCCGGCACTCCCTCGATCAGCAGATGCCCGCCGGCGAGCAGGCAGACGAGCACGCGCTCGAGCATCTCCTCCTGCCCGGCGATGACCCGCTTGATCTCGAACAGGACCTGCTCGAGCTGCTCGTGGGCAGCATCGATGGTGGGCCTGGGATCGACTTGGTCGCTCACGCTCCCTCCTCCTCTGGTCTGGGGAGCGCGCCGGGAAGCTCACTCGAGAATCCAAGCGGGCGCACCCGCTGTCGGCTCTGCCTATATGAGAGCAGACTGGAGTAAGAACGCGCTAATAGACCGTGAGCGTCACTACGACGTGGGGCTGGCGCTTCGGGCCTCGTTCCAGGCCGCGCTGTGCGATCTCGGCGATCAGGTCGGCCTGCCAGGCGAGCTGCGCCGGAATCCGCGGTCGGACGCCCGCCATCAGGCGGAGCAGGCCGTGAAGCGCTTCGGCGTCGTGTCGGCGCCTCGCATCCTCTGCGGGGCCCCGAAGCAGCTTCAGCGCGACGTCCGGCATTTCCTGGCGCAGGTCCTCCGCGGCTCGCGCGACCTGTTCCGCCGCGGGCGACAGATCTTCGAGTGGGTCGACGGCTTGCGGCCTCGAGAGGCCTGGGCCCCCCTCGAGCTGGTGAAACGGGTCGTCGACGACGAGCGTGCCCGCGAGCTTGTCCCAGAGCTGTTGGCGAAACGGGTCCCACAGGAGCCAGCAGTACAGGGCGATCGTCAGCGGCAGGGCCAGCCACCAATACGCCCTGGGCGCGGCCGTGAAGACGAGGAGCGAGGGGATGGTGCCCACCGCGCTCTTCAGGACGAGCTCGCGCCACAGCATGCGCCACCAGCCCGCCGCCTTTCGGATCGTCTCGACGACCACGGTCGTCCCGAGCAGCTGCTTCGCCGGCGTTTGGCCGTTCCGCCACACGATCAGCGACCAGACGGCCCAACCGATCCCGAGCGTCACCGAGGCCAGGCGACGCCGGCCGGCAGCCGCAGAACGCTCGGGGCCGTCGTCACGCGTCCACCCAGGCCTTCGGCTCGCAGGAACAGGGCTCGGCTGTCGTGGCGCTCGTCGGACCCCTCCTCGGACGCGGGTCAGCTGAGCTGACTACACCTCGGGGAGGCTGCTGCCGTCAAGGGTAGAGCGTCAGCGCGTCGGTCGGATGAAGAAGGCAGCCGCCGCGGCGAGCTCGGCGAGCACCGACAACAGCGCGACGATTCGCAGGCCTCTCATCTTTGTGCCTCTTGTCTCGATCTCGGTGGACGCCTCCGTCATCGGCACGCGAAGCCCGACCCTGAAGCCCTCTTTCGCCGCTTCGCTCCCCACCCCCGGGCGCACTTCCGTCACGCTTCCGTGACGCTTCTGTCACCTTGGTCTGACACCGGGCCATGGCCGGAACGGCCACGGCCCTCGCGGCGGCCGGCCGTTCGTCCAAGCGGGATGCGGCGATCTGTGGATCCGTTGTCACGCTTCTGTCACGCTGGCCTGGCACCCGGACATGGCTCGAACGGACGGGGGTCGGTGGTCTTAGGCGGCTCTTAGCGGCGCCTGCTTTGCTGGGCTCGTGTTCTACCTCGCCTACCTTCGCAACGAGCTGCTTCGGCGGAAGGCGCGGACGATCCTCACTGTGCTCGGGCTCGCGCTCGGCGTCGCGCTCGTGATTGCGATCTCGGCGCTCTCGCGCGGGCTCGACGACGCGCAGAAGACCGCGCTCGACCCGCTCTCGAGCATCGGCACCGACCTGACGATCACACTCGCGCCGGAGCAGGGCGGCGGCGGGTTCGGCCTCGGGGGCGCCCGACAGCTCGTCGCCGCGAACCAAACCGTGCTCACCGACTTGTCGAAGCTCGGGACGCCCGGCGAGCACTTCGTCCACGACTTCTTCCTGCCTGGCACTCAGCTCACGTTCCAGCAGAAGGAGGCGCAACGGATCGCAGCGCTCGACGGCGTCGCCGAGGTTGCGCAAGGTCTGACGCTGCTCGCGGTGCACCAGGAGGGCACCGTCCCGAAGATCGTGGCGCGGTTCCAGACCGGTGGACAACGGATCCAGATCGACAGGCAGCTCGCGCCGCCGACCGCTGCCGAGCTCGCGGCGATGCAGGCGTGTTTCGCGAAGAACGGGATCACGGCGCCCGCCCCACCCGGTCAGGGTCCCGGCGGCGGCGGTGCGTTCGGCGGCCTCGGCCAGGGCGGAGCCGGCCAGGGGAACGGTCAGCGCGGCGAAGCGAACTTCGGCCGAGCCCGGGAGTGCCTGCCCGAGCGCTTCCGTCGCTTCCGCGACACGATCGTCACTCCGAGGGAGACGCTGCAACAGGTGCTCGACCCGCCGCAGACGAACATCTCCAGCGAGCCGTACACGATCGCGAGCGTCGATCCGGCGCGGCCGCAGATCGGTCTCGTGACGCCGGCGCAGGTGACAAGCGGGGGCTTCATCACCCGCGCCGGCGCTCGCGAGGCGCTGGTCTCGGCGAGCTACGCCAGCCGCAAGAAGCTCGAAGTCGGCTCGACGCTCGAGCTCAACGGGACGAGCTTCAAGATCGTCGGTCTCGTTCAGCCACCGCTCGGCGGGCAGTCCGCCGACGTCTACCTGCCACTCGGCCAGCTCCAGAAGCTCGCAGGACAGAAGGGAATGGCCAACGTCGTGCTCGTGCGCGCGAAGAGCAGCTCCGACGTTGCCGGGGTCCAGCAGGCGATCGAGCGGAGCGTTCCAGGCGCCCAGGTCGCCAGCGCGAAGCAGGTGGCAGACCGTATTACCGGCTCGCTCGTCGATGCCGCCGACCTCTCGCACAGCCTCGGACTCGCGCTCTCCGCGGTCGCGGCCGCAGCCGCCTTCCTGCTCGCCGCCCTGCTGACGCTCTCGTCGGTCGGCAAGCGGGTTCGCGAGCTCGGGACGCTCAAGGCTCTGGGGTGGTCGCAGCGGATCGTCGTCAGACAGGTCGTGGGGGAGTCGCTCGTGCAAGGGCTCCTCGGCGGCCTCGTCGGCGTCGGGCTGGGGATCGCGGGAGCCGCCGCCGTCGACGCGTTCGGTCCGACGCTCACCGCCAGCTCGACGACGGGTGGGGAGGAGGGTCTGTTCGGGCTCGGCCAGGTGGCGCGGACCGCGACCGACCAGATCGATCTGACCGCGCCGATCGCGGTGTCACTCGTCGGGCTTGGATTCGGGCTGGCGTTGCTCGGGGGCCTGCTCGCGGGCACTGCAGGGGCGATGAGGGTGGCACGTTTGCGCCCGGCCGATGCCCTGAGGCAGGTCGAGTGACGAGCGGCGCGCTCTACCAAGTGACCGGTGCGACGCGCCTCTTCCGCCGGGGCGACGCGGTCATCCGCGCCGTCGACGGCGTCGACGTCACGATCGCGCCGGGCGAGTTCGTGGTGCTCGAGGGCCCGAGCGGCTCGGGGAAGACGACGTTGCTCCAGCTCCTCGGCGCTCTCGACCGCCCGAGCGAAGGGCAGGTCGTCTTCGACGGCGAGAACCTGAGCTCGCTCGGCGACCGGGACCTCGCCGACCTACGGCTCCGCGCGTTCGGCTTCGTCTTCCAGCAGTTCAACCTGATCCCGACCCTCGACGCCGTAGAGAACATCGAGGTCGCGCTCGCGCCCACGCGGGTCGGACGTGCAGAGTCTCGCCGGCGTGCCACGGCTCTGCTCTCGGAGGTGGGGCTGGACGGGCGCGAGTCTCACCTGCCGGGCGAGCTCTCGGGCGGGGAGCAGCAGCGCGTCGCGATCGCTCGTGCGCTCGCCGTCGAACCTCGCGTGATCCTCGCCGACGAGCCAACCGGGAACCTCGATACGACCACCGGGGCGGAAGTCGTGGACCTGCTTGCCGGACTGGCCGCACGTCACGGCACGACCGTGGTCGTCGCGACTCACGACGGGCAGCTCGCGGCGCGAGCGCAGCGCCGCCTGGCGATGCGCGACGGCCGACTCGCCCGGGTCAGCGCCTCGTAGGCACTGCCCCAGCGAGCTCCGTGAAGCTCGTCTTCGGGCCGCCCGGCGCCGTCTTGCGGATCTCGCGGTCGGTCAGAGACCGGAGCAGCTCACTGGTTCCACTTGTCCACCATCTCGCCCTGAGTGCGCCTTGCCGAGAAGCGCTTGCCGAACGCCTGCATCCTCCGGAAATAACGGTTCATGCTCGACCTGTCCCCCCGCCCCGAGCCGCCCAAACAGGCTGCTCCTTCGGATTGAATGGCGCGCTTTTGACACGGTCCTGGCACAGACACGTCACACCTTCCTCGATACGATCGAAAGTGGGTGGTGGGCCGGGGTGCCCCAGCGAATTACCGCTCGGTGCGCGAATTTGAATCATGGCTCCGCGCCGGCCGGGCGGCCACGGCCCGCGAGCCGGTTGGCCAAGCATAAGGAGGGGCCCGCCAACAGACTGGCGCTGCGGAGGAGGCCGGCTGCGAGGATCCGAAGAGTGCCGGCGGTGAAACCTCGAGAGCGTGAGGCGGGCGGTGATCTGCGTTACGGCTGGGCGATCGTCGCCGCGCTCTCGGTGACCGTCACGGTCTCGTACGGCGTCCTCACCTACGCGTTCGGCGTCCTGCTCCCGTCGATGCAGCGCGATCTCGGCTGGAGCAAGGTCGAGATCACGGGCGCGTTCTCGCTCGCGCTGCTGATCTCGGCGCTCTCCGGGCTCGTCGTCGGACGACTTCTCGACCGTCGCAGCCCCCGGCTGCTGATGAGCGCCGGCTCGGTCGGCGGGACGCTGCTCGTCCTCGCCTGGTCGCAGGTGCATTCGCTCGTCGCGCTCTACGCGGTGTTCGCACCGCTCGGGCTCGTGATGGCGTGCGTCCTCTACGAGCCGGTCTTCGTCGTCGTTACGAAGTGGTTCGCTCAGAGGCGCCATGCGGCCATCACGGTCGTGACGCTGGCCGGTGCGTTCGCGAGCCTCGTCTTCTCGCCGCTGACCGAGCGCCTGGAGGCGGCATTCGGGTGGCGCAACGCGCTCGTCGCGCTCGCGATCGTCTTCGGCATCGTCACGCTCCCGCTGCACGCGCTCGTCCTCCGCCCGTCTCCGGCGCTCGCCTTGGAGGAGGAGTCGAGGCGCGACGATCACACGCTTCGGCAGGCCGTTCGCACCGCTCCTTTCTGGCTGCTCACCGGCGCCTTTACGCTCACGGCGTTCGCCTGGTCCGCGGTCGCCGTCCATCTCGTCTCGCTGCTCCTGCTCGGTGGTGCCGACGCCCGCTTTGCCGCCTTCTCGCTCGGCCTGCTCGGAATCGCCCAGCTTCCCGGACGGCTCGTATTCGGTCTGATCGGGCGCCGCTTCAGTGACCAGACGCTGGCGGCGATCGTCTTTGGCGTCGGCACGGCGTCGCTCGTCCTGCTTGCGGTCGAGCAGGAGAGGTGGGCCGTTATCGTCTTCGCGCTCGCCTTCGGAGCGAGCGGCGGGACGGGCATCCTCCTCCGAGCGACGCTGGTCGTCGACCTGTACGGACGGACGAACTACGGCGCGATCTCGGCCGTGATGGCGGGAGCTTCGAATATGGCTCGCGCTGCGGCACCCGTGTCTGCATCGCTCGTGATCCTCCTTCCGGGCGGCTACGACACGCTGCTCTGGACGCTCGTCGCCGGGAGCGCAGGCGCCGCGATCGCCGCAGCGGCGGCGGTGCGCCGAGTGTCCAGGCGCGCGATCGTCGCGGAGGTGCTCGACGCCCAGACCCCGGCCTGAGTCAGTGAGGTCCGGGCGGCTCGGGCGCAGCCTCGTGCCCGGGCCGCTAGATCCACGTCAGCCGGCCGTGATCGAGCCGAAGAGACCGTGCTCCTCGTCGCCTGGCCCGGCGGCGAAGAAGAGGGTCGTCGTCGGCCCGGCCGCACCGCCGTTGCCGAACCCGACCCCCCACAGCCCGTCGA
>WNFV01022588.1_pt1 | contig 10345 bp, 9 predicted proteins | sample 5400101 | NCBI WGS metagenome assembly WNFV01 (sample SAMN13153361, study PRJNA577476) | soil metagenome | isolation source: 115 cm soil or saprolite under grassland replicate 1 | place: USA:California | collected 2016-06-15 | reverse complement strand
CAGGACGGTGCGTATCTCTCGAAGCTTCTGCTCGAGAGCGGATACAAGGTCTACGGGCTGGACCGCCGCACGAGCACTCCGACGACGGAGCGGCTCTACTACCTAGAGGTGGCCGATCGGGTTGTCCTGCTCGATGGGGACGTGACGGATCAGGGATCGATGGTCCGAGCCCTCGAGGTGGCTGAGCCCGATGAAGTGTATAACCTCGCCGCCCAGTCCTTCGTGGGCTCGTCCTGGCGACAACCCGTCCTGACCACGGAAGTCAACGCAGTCGGCACGGTCAACGTGCTCGAAGCCATCCGCTTCGTCAACCCGAAAATTCGCTTTTACCAAGCGTCCACGAGCGAGATGTTCGGGCTGACCGCAGAACCGGTGCAGTCGGAGACGTCGCCGTTCCACCCACGAAGCCCGTACGCCATCGCCAAGCTCTTTGCCCACTGGACGACCATCAATTATCGCGAGAGCTACGGAATGTTCGCGTGCGCCGGCATCCTGTTCAACCACGAGTCGCCGGTGCGCGGCATCGAGTTCGTGAGCCGGAAGATCACGGATGGGGTCGCGCGGGTCAAGCACGGTCTGGCCGCGGACCTCCGAATGGGTAATCTGAAAGCCAAGCGGGACTGGGGTTTTTCGGGTGACTATGTGCGAGCGATGCGGCTCATGCTCCAGGCCGACGACGCCAGGGAGTATGTCGTCGCGACGGGCCGCGCGGTCACCGTCGAGGAGTTCTGCCGAATTGCCTTCGCGTACGCGGGGCTCGACTGGCGAGAGTACGTCAGGGTCGATCCGCAGATCGCTCGTCCGGCGGACGTGCCCGCTCTCTGCGGAAATGCCGCGAAGGTGAAGGCCGAGCTCGGCTGGCAGCCCACGACCACGCTCGAGGATCTGATTGCCATGATGGTCGAGGCCGATCTCAAGCGAGTGAGGGATGAGTGTTCGTGACGGCCCCGTAGCCTACCGACGCGCCGCCCGGCGGTAGACCGCGGCCGTGCCGTCCACCATCGCGCGGATACTGAACTCCTGGCGGACGCGCTCACGCCCGGCCTGGCCCAGGTTCTTTCGCCGGGCGGGATCCGTCAGCAGCGCCGCGACGGCCTCCGCCAGCGCGGCGGAGTCCTCGGGTGGAACCAGCAGGCCGGTCTCGCCGGGAACCACCACGTCACGGTGGCCGGGCGCGTCCGTGGCCACGACGGCGAGCCCGGCCGCCATGGCCTCGAGAATCGACAGCGGGAGCCCCTCTTTCCGGGAGCTGGCCACGTAGAGATCGAGCACCGGCTGGATCCGCGCTGGATTCTCGATGAAGCCGGTGAAGATCACCTGCTCCGACAGGCCGCTCTCGAAGACGAGCCGGCGAATCCGCTGCTGCTCGCCGCCGCCCCCGACGAGGACGAGGGCCAGGCGCGGGAACCGCACCCTCAGGCGTCGAAGAGCCTCGACGAGAAGCTCGATCCGCTTGATCGGGTCGAAGCGGCTGATGCAGCCGATGACGACGTCGTCAGCCGTGAGCCCGAGGCTCTCCCGGCGGATCGGTGCTTCGAGCAAGGCCCGCTCCATGTCCTCGATGTCGACACCGTTGACGATGACGACGCCCTGCGCCGGCCGAAAGAGGCGCAGGCTGAGCCCCTCGAGGTGCTGGGAGCGGGAGACATTGATGATGGTGTGGCTCCAGCGCGAGAGCTGTCGCTCCAGAGCCAGGTAGAGAGGCCGGCTGAGCGGGGAGTAGTCGCCGTAGTGAAGTCCGTGGAAGGTGTGGATCGCCGGCACGCGCATCCACCGTGCAACCGTCCGGCCGTAGAATCCCGGCCCCTTGCCGTGCGTGTGGACGACGTCGATGCCGAGTCTCGAGATCAGACGGCGGGTGAGGGCGAAGTGCCGCGCGCTCAGGCGACGGAGTGGAAACTCGACGACCTCGAGGCCGCGAGCGCGAAACTTATCGAAGAAGATCCCGTCGTGCGGAGCGCCGATCACGAGCTCGAACTCGTTCCGCGGGAGGTGCTGGACCAGATCCCAGACGTGCCTGGGCCCCCCGCCGGGGCTCGTCGTTACCAGGAGCTCGAGGACGCGGATAGGCTGTGTCACGCCGCCGAGGGCCCCTTCCCTGTTTTCACGTGAGCGATCGACGATACCGCGGCCGGCGGCGGCGCGGCAAGCAGGTATCGAGTACACTCTGTAGCGCCACGTGAGAGCGTCGGACGGAGGCCGGCATGGACTGGCAAAAAGAGCTGGACGAGCTGAGGCGCCGCGAGGAGCTGGCCGAGCGGCTCGGCGGGCCCGAGCGCGTCAAGCGCCAGCATGACGGCGGCCGGTACACCATCCGCGAGCGGATCGCCAAGCTCGTGGATCCCGGCACCTTCCACGAGCTGGGCAAGATCGCGGGCCGGGCGGCCTACGACGAGCGAAATGACCTCGAGGACTTCACACCGTCCAACTTCGTCTTCGGGCGGGCGAAGGTCGACGGCCGCCCGGTCATCGTCGGCGGCGACGACTTCACCGTGCGTGGGGGCTCCGCCGACGCGACGATCAAGGGCAAGCACAACATGTGCGAGCGGATGGCGCACGAGCTGAGGCTGCCGCTGATCCGTCTCGTCGAAGGCTCCGGCGGCGGCGGCTCGGTCAAGACCATCGAGACGACGGGGCGCGCCAACGTCCCCGCCGTCGACGGCTGGGAGATGGTCGTCACCAACATGGGCGCCATTCCCCGCGTGGCGCTGGGCCTCGGCTCGGTCGCGGGGCTCGGCGCGGCTCACCTCGCGGCCGCGCACTATTCCGTGATGATCAAGGACAAGTCGGCGCTCTTCGTCGCCGGGCCGCCCGTCGTCGAGCGGCTCGGCCAGAAGCTCACCAAGAACGAGCTGGGAGGCTGGGAGATCCAGCTGAAAGCGGGCGCCGTCGACCACGCCGTGGACACCGAGGAGGACGCCTTCGCCTGCGCGCGGCGTTTCCTTTCCTATCTGCCGTCGTCGATCGACGACGTGCCGCCCCGCGGACCGCGCACCGACGACGCCGACCGGCGCGAGCCCTGGCTCTTCGAAGCGATTCCCCACGACGTCCGCAAGCCGTACAAGATGCGTGCGATCGTCGACGCCGTCGTGGACCGGGGCTCGTTCTTCGAGGTCGCGAGCCTGTACGGCCGCGCGATCATCACGGGCCTCGCGCGGCTCGATGGCTGGCCCGTGGCGCTGATGGCGAGCGACCCCTACTTCTACGGCGGCGCCTGGACAGCCGACACCTGCCAGAAGGTCGAGCGCTTCGTGGACACCGCGCAGACCTTTCACCTGCCGATCGTCTACCTCGTCGACTGCCCCGGCTTCCTCATCGGGAAGGATGCCGAGCAGACCGGTACCATCAAGCAGGGCGTGCGCGCGATGTCGGCGATCTGGCAGACGACCACGCCATGGTGCGCGGTGATCGTCCGTAACGTCTTCGGCGTCGCCGGCGCCGCTCACCGGAACGGCAGCCGTTACTGCACGCGCTACGCCTGGCCCTCCGGACGCTGGGGCTCGCTGCCGCTCGAAGGCGGGATCGAAGCCGCGTATCGGGCGGAGATCGCCGCGGCTCCCGATCCGGAGGCGCGGATGGTCGAAATCGAAGAGCGGCTGACCAAGCTCCGCTCGCCGTTCCGCTCGGCGGAGACCTTCTGGATCGAGGAGATCATCGACCCGCGCGACACGCGGCCGCTGCTCTGCGAGTTCGCCAACCTCACGGCGCCGCTGCGGCGCCCGGGGCCGTCGACGCACCACATGCGCGGCTAGGCGGGGCAGCCAGGCTCGATGGCGGGCACCGCACGCCGACCGCACACGCTCGACGCGTCGCTGACGCGGATCCTCTGCATCTCGGCGCACCCGGACGACAACGAGTTCACGATCGCCGGGAGCGTCGCCCGGTGGGCCCGCGAAGGGCGCGACGTCGTCTTCTGCCTGGTCACGTCCGGCGGCGCCGGCACCAACGAGCACACGCGCGACAACACGGGCCTCGTGCCCGTGCGGGAGCGCGAATCGTGGGACGCGGCGAAGATCCTCGGTGTCAAGGACCTCGTGTTCCTCGGGTATCAGGACGGCGTCATCGAGCCGACCCTCGGGCTCCGGCGCGACCTGACGCGCGTGATCCGACGCTGCCGGCCCGACGTGGTGGTGTCCGGCGACCCGACGGTGCGCTGGTACGGCAACGAGTACCTCAATCATCCGGACCATCGCGCGGTCGCCAGCGCGGCGCTCGACGCCGTCTTTCCGTCCGCGGAGACCCGCGTCATCTTCCAGGAGCTGCTGGCGGAGGGCCTCGAGCCGCACAAGGTGAAGGAAGTGTTCATCAGCGGCGCGATCGCGCCCGACACCTGGATAGACATCGGCGACACGCTGGCGCTCAAGTGCGCGGCACTCCGCGCCCACGTCTCGCAGGTGGGTCCGGGCGAGTGGATCGACGCGTTGCTACGCGCCTGGGCGCTTCGCGACGGCAAGCGGGCGGGCGTGAAGTACGCCGAGGCCTACCGTCGCTTCGTCCTCAATCGTGGCTAGCCAACCCGGTACGGGCCTGATGGTGGCGGGGGCGATGGTCGCTTTCTCCGGCCTGTGCATCGTGCTGGTCAAGGTGTTCGGAGTGCCGGAGTACGGGGTCCTCCTGGCGGTCGGGATCGGCCTCATCGCGCTCGGCCTCGTTCGCCGATTCACGCACAAGGACCATGACGGTCAATGACCGAGCGCCGCGTTACCTGGATTCGATGACCTTGTGGCGCTGGATGCCGAGGTTGGTGATCCCCATCTCGACCACGTCCCCGGGCTGCAAGTACCTCGGCGGCTTTGCGCCGTGTCCCACGCCGGCAGGCGTGCCGGTGGAGATCACGTCGCCCGCGCGCAGCGACATGAACCGACTGACGTAGGCGACCAGGGACGCGACCGTGAAGATCATCTTCGCGGTGTTCCCATCCTGCCGCCGCTCACCGTTGACGGTCGTCCAGAGCGCCAGAGCCTGCGGATCGCCGGCCTCGTCGGACGTGACCAGCCACGGGCCGGTGGGACCGAAGGTGTCGGCGCTCTTGCCTTTCGTCGTGGTGCCGCCGTGCTCCATCTGGAACTCGCGCTCCGAGACGTCGTTCACCAGAACGTAGGCGGCGACATGGCGGAGCGCCGTGGCCTCGCTGACGTCGCGCGCGTCACGCCCGATCACGACCCCGAGCTCCACCTCGTAGTCCAGCTTCACCGAGCCGCGGGGCCGCACGATGGCGTCGTCGGGGCCGCAAATCGCGCTGGGCGCCTTGATGAACAGCGTGGGCTCCTTGGGAAGCGCCATGCCGACCTCGGCGGCGTGGTCGGTGTAGTTGAGTCCGATGCAGACCATCTTGCCGATACCCGCCAGCGGGCAGCCCAGCCGCGGGCGCCCGCGCACGACCGGCAGGCGCGCAAGATTGGCGCCGCGCAGACGCCGGAGCGTCGCCGGCGCGAGCGCGGCCGGCGTCACGTCCTTGATGACGCGCGACAGGTCGTGCAGCGTGCCCTCCGCGTCGATCGCGCCGGGCCGCTCGGCGCCGGGTCGGCCGTATCGCACGAGCTTCATGTCAGGCGGGCCTCACGCCTCTCAGGTGTGCCTCACGCCTCTCAGGCCTCTCAGGCGTACCGGATGCCGATGATCTCGCCGACGAGCGCGGGGCGCTCCTGGCCCTCGATCTCAACCGTCATCTCGGAGCTCACGCGCACCCCGTTGCCAGGCACCTCTTCAGCGCCGGTGATGCGCTGGCGCACGCGGATGCGCGAGCCCGCTTGAACGGGGGAGATGAAGGGACCATCGACAGCGTCAGGTAACCGTGGGCGATCGTCTTGCCCCCGGGCATCTCGCGCTTCGCCCGCTCGACATCGACGTGGATCCACTGGTGGTCGCCGGTCGCGTCCGCGAACTTGTCGATCATCGCCTGATCGACCGTGACCCACTCCGAGGGGCCGAGCTCGCGTCCGACGAGCTTGAGCAGATCCTTGGGATACTCCACTTTGAGCGTGGCCATCTCTCCCTCCTGGTCTCCACGTAGAGGAGCACCTGTCCCCCGGGCCCCTCGGCCAGAACGTGCCGGGCCCAGATCTTCTCGAACATGGTCTGCGGTGTGGACACGAAGGACGGCCCCCCGGCCGAAGATTACTCGGTGCCCCCTGGTCACCTCAACTACAAATCGCTATCGTATGGCCGGTGGAACATGAGCTTCGCGGCGAGCCGCTCACGCGGCGGGCGGTGCTACGTCTGATGGCGGCGGCGACGGGGCCGGCGGGGGCGGGCGTCGCACCCGCGCCCCTGGAGCGACCCATCCCGTCCAGCGGCGAGAAGATCCCCGCCGTCGGGCTCGGCACGTGGCGAACCTTCGACGTCGGCGCCTCCGCGACCGAGCGCGCGCCGCTCAAGGAGGTCCTCCAGCGCTTCGCCGAGCTGGGCGGACGCGTGGTCGACACCTCACCGATGTATGGCGCGGCCGAGTCGGTCGTGGGCGATCTCGCCACCGACCTTGCGATCACCGACAAGCTGTTCCTCGCCACCAAGGTCTGGACGAGCGGGCGCGACAGCGGCGCGGCGCAGATGGAGCAATCGCTTCGACGGCTACGCACGCAGCGTCTCGACCTCTTGCAGATCCACAACCTGCTCGACTGGCGAACGCACCTTCGCACGCTGCGAGAGTGGAAGGCGGCGGGCCGTGTCCGCTACGTCGGCGTCACGCACTACACCTCGAGCGCGTACGACGAGCTGGAACGAGTGCTCCGAGGCGAGCCGCTGGACTTCGTCCAGGTCAACTACTCGTTGGGCGAGCGCGAGGCCGAGCGCCGCATCCTGCCCCTCGCCCGCGACCGCGGCGTCGCCGTGCTCGCGAATCGCCCCTTCTCGGAAGGCAATCTCTTCCAGCGCGTGCGCGGCCAAGCTCTTCCGGAATGGGCCGCCGAGCTCGACTGCGAGAGCTGGGCCCAGTTCTTCTTGAAGTGGATCCTCGCGCACTCCGCCGTCACGTGCGTGATTCCCGCCACGAGCCGGCCGCAGCATCTCGTCGACAGCATGAAGGCGGGCACCGGCAATCTTCCGGACGCGGCGACGCGCGAGCGCATGGCCGCCCTCGCCGGGCGAGCGAGATGATCCTCGCTCGCCCGGCGCGCATCAACCACGCGGCGCCTGAACCTCATCCGTGCGATCGAGCGGGGCCTGCTCCTCTTGGCCGCGCGGGGCCTGGACCTCATCCGTACGGTCGCGCGGAGCCTGCACATCCTGGCCACGCGGCGCCTGGATGTCGTCGATCGGTGACCGCTCGGCGTAGGCGGCGGTTGCCATCAGCGTCGTTGCGAGCGCGATTGCGAGTGCGTTCGTGCGTCTCATTGCCTCTGTCTCCTTTGTCATCTGTGTTCGCCGGATCGAGCGCTCCTCGGGTCCAACGCTCTCCGGCCAGCCGATCGCGCTTCCGAAGCATCGGGCGTGCCAAACGCCAACCGAACGGAATCATTGAGGGGCCGATCACGGCGGGAGCGGCGCCGGTTCCAGTGCGAAACCCCGGGGTTCACGACGAAACCGTGCACGCGGTCGTACGCGCGCGTTCCACTTCGAAACATGGTTCCATTGCGGAACATCCGGCCCCCAGGCTCGCGACGCGCGCGTCTCGATTTCACGACGGACTCGCGTGGCACGCCATTTGCCTCGCAGCGTAGACTGATTCGGTAGGAGGATGTGATGCCGGCGCCGCTCATCCTGACGTTCGTCTCGACGCTCGCCTTCGCGATCCAGCTCCTGATCTTCGCGTACCTCTATTCGTCGCACCGCGTGCGTTTCTTCCAGTACCTGCTCCTCGCGTGGGGCGCGTACACGCTGTCCAAAGGCCTCCGGCTGGTGGACGGGCTCGTCCTGGACGTCCACCATCCGAGCTTCGCGACCGACGCGGCCACCGTCGCCGCCGTCGGCTTCACGCTGGCCGCCTCCTTCGCGCACCGCTGGGACTATCGACTGCGCAGGCGGGACGTCCTGATCGGAGCCGGGGTCGCGGTGTTGCTGGCGCTCACGAGCAGCGGTGACGAGGGTCAGCGGATCGTGGGCGCGAGCCTCGGCGTCGTCCAGATCGCGGCCGGCCTGCTGTTCTGGCCGGCGCGCGGTTGCATCACCCAATTTCGAGGCGAGCGACTTCTGGCCGGCCTCCTGACGCTCTGGGGTGTCCATCGAATCGCGACGCAGTTCGTGAACGCCGACCCCGGTTCGGCCGGGTACATGGCGGTGCACGCGGTGTTCATCGTGCTCTACTTCCTCTCGACGTTCGCCGTGATCATCATGGTGCTCGAACGGGCGCGTGGCGAGAGCGAGCGCCTCCACGCGCGCCTGCGCGAGGCCGAGCGCCTGGCGACCGCCGGCGAGCTCGCGGCCGGCATGGCGCACGAGATCCGCAACCCGCTGGCGGCCATCGTCAACGCCACCGCGCTGCTCACCGACGAGGCGAGGCTCACGCCCGACGAGCGCTCGGCGACGCTCACGGCCCTCCGCACCGAGGCGCGGCGGCTCAACCGCATCCTCTCCGACTTCCTGCACCTCGCGCGCCCCCAGGAGCCGCGGCGCGCGCCCGGCGACATCCGCGAAGTGGTCGAGCACGTGAGCGCGCTGATCCGCGACGACCGCTCGCGCGCGCCCCGCGTGGACGTGCGGGTGGCGGTCGACCCGGCCGTCCCGCGCTTCGCCTTCGACCGCGATCAGGTCATCCAGGTGCTCTGGAACGTCGCGCTCAACGGCGTCGAGGCGATGAACGGCCGCGGCCGGCTGTCCCTCGAGGTCGCCCGGCAGAACGGGGACGTCGCCCTCGCGATCAGCGACACCGGGCCGGGGATTTCCTCCGAGAATCTTCCGCGCGTGTTCGAGGCGTTCTACTCCGGCAAGCCGAACGGTAGCGGGCTCGGCCTCACCATCGCCGAGCGCATCGTCGGCGCGCACGGTGGTCGCATCGAGATCGACTCCGGGCCCGGCCGCGGAACGCGCGTGACGCTGCTGTTTCCGCTCGAGGCCACCTGACGATGGCCCACCTGCTGGTCGTCGACGACGAGCCGTCGGCGCGGAGCACGCTGGCCCTGCTGCTCCGCAAGCGAGGCCACCGTGTGCTCGAGGCCGACGGGCTCACCGCCGCGGCGAAGTGCCTCGCGGAGGAGGTGTTCGACCTCGTCGTCACCGATCTCCGGATGCCGGACGGCGACGGCCTCGACGTGCTGCGGGCGGTCAAGGCCCACGCCCCGGCGACCGAGGTGATCCTCCTCACCGCCTACGCCGAATGGAAGTCGGCCAAGGAGGCGATCCGCCTCGGAGCCCTCGACTACTTCGAGAAGGGGCAGGAGCCGGACGAGCTCTATCACCGCATCGACAAGGCGCTGGCCGGCCGCGCGCTGCGCCGCGAGAACGAGAACCTGCGCGCCCAGCTCCGGGAGCGCTACGGCCTCCCGGGGCTGATCGCGCAGTCCCCGGCCATGCAGACGGTCCTGGACCTCGTGGAGCGCGTGGCGCCGACCGACGCCACGCTCTTGATCCAGGGCGAGTCCGGGACTGGCAAGGAGGTCATCGCCAAGGCCGTCCACCACGCGAGCGCGCGCGCGGCGCGCCCGTTCGTGGCCGTGAACTGCGGCGCGGTGCCCGAGACGTTGCTCGAGTCCGAGCTCTTCGGCTACATGCGCGGCGCCTTCACCGGCGCCACCGTCAACAAGCTCGGCCTCTTCGAAGAGGCCGACAGCGGCACGCTGTTCCTGGACGAGATCGCCGAGATGCCCGGGGTTCTTCAGATAAAGCTCCTCCGCGCGCTGCAGAGCGGCGAGGTCCGGCGGCTCGGCGCGACGCAGTCCTCGACCATCGACGTGCGTGTGATCGCCGCCACCCACGGCGACCTCGCGGCGCTGATCAGCCAGGGAAGCTTCCGCGAAGACCTGTTCTATCGTCTCAACGTCATCCAGGTGGTGCTCCCGCCCCTTCGCGACCGCCGCGAGGACATTCCCGCGCTGGCCGAGCATTTCCTCGCGCGGTCGGCGGGCAAGCTCGGCCGCCGGCTCCGCCTGGCCCCCGAGGCCCTCGAACGCCTCCTCCGCTACCCATGGCCGGGGAACGTGCGCGAGTTGGAGAACGCGATCGAGCGCGCGGCCATCCTGGCTCGAAGCGACGTCGTCGGTTCAGAGGATTTGCCGCCGCATGTGTCGGCAGGGCTCCAGCTGGGTCCCTCGCCGGCACTTCCCCGGCAGATCAGTCTCGCCGACGCCGAGCGCGTCCACATCCTCCAGACGCTGGAGCGGTTCGGCCGCAACCACTCCGGCGCCGCCGAGGCGCTCGGCATCGGCCGCACCACGCTCTGGCGCAAGCTCAAGGAGTACGGGATCGAGCGCTA
>WNFV01019430.1_pt1 | contig 10345 bp, 3 predicted proteins | sample 5400101 | NCBI WGS metagenome assembly WNFV01 (sample SAMN13153361, study PRJNA577476) | soil metagenome | isolation source: 115 cm soil or saprolite under grassland replicate 1 | place: USA:California | collected 2016-06-15 | reverse complement strand
CACTCCCGGCAGTCCCAGATCGATCACGACGACGTTGGGACCCACCGTCTCGGCCATGTCTATGCCGCTCGGCCCGTCACCAGCCACGTAGACCTCATGGCCCGCCAGCGTGAGCAACATCCGCAGCATCTCGCGGGCGTCTTCATTGTCCTCCACGAGAAGAATCCGGGTCCGGCTCGATTCTGTCTCCCTGATGGTGACGACCTCCTCGGCGCTCGGTGGCGCCCCACGCGGAAACCGGACCGTGAACCGGCTGCCTCGTCCCTCTCCATCGCTCGCCGCCTCCACGCTTCCACCGTGGAGCTCGACCAGTTGGCGGGCCAGTGACAGTCCGATCCCCAGACCGCCCTGGTCTCGATCGGGCGTGCTGGCCCCCTGAAAGAAGAGGTCAAAGGCATGGGCAAGGGCATCCTTCGACATCCCCACGCCGGTGTCCGCGATCTCGCACACGCAGTCGTCAGCCAGCGGCTGGAGCCGGATACTGATCCTCCCTCCCACGGGAGTGTACTTCAAGGCGTTTCCGATCAGGTTCATGAGGATCTGATCGATCCGGACCGGATCCGCCTCGATCCAGGTCTCCTCGCTCTGCAGGCTGATGACGTGTCGCCCGGTCCGCTCGGCGGCCTCGAGCGTCTTGAGGCAGCGCTCGACGCTTTCCGCGAGGTTCACGCTCGAGCGGCTCAGGCTGATCTTCCCGGTCGCGATCCGGGCCACGTCCAGCAGGTCGTCCACGAGGTGCGCCAGGTTCTGTAGCTGCCGCCTGATGACGCCCCGCGCACGATCGGCCGGGTCCCCGCCCACCCGCTCCAGGATCCCGATGGCCGAGCTGATCGCTCCGAGCGGGTTCCGGAGCTCGTGTGCCAGCATGGCGATGAATTGCTCTCTTCGCACGTCGCGTTGCTGGATCTCCCGATAGAGGAGACAGTTGTCGATGGCGACGGCCGCCCGCGCACATAGATCCTCGACGACGACGATCCGTCCCGGGTCATACGACTCGCCCCACTGCTCGACCGCCACCGCGAGAGCGCCCAGCGTCGTCCCGCGCGCGAGCAACGGGCATGCGACACCCCGGATTGTCCGCCCTTCCCTCCACGGCGCGGTGACCGTCTGGCTCCCCAGCGACTGGATCGCCCGATCCATCCGGTCCGACAGCATCGCCTCCAGGTCGGCGGCGACGCCGCTCGGGTCCTTGTGGCGCGCGAGGACCATGTCACCTCCCGGGGCGCTGAGCCGCAGCACCGCGAAGTCCCCGAGCTCGGGCACCACCAGCGTGAGGATCGTATCGGCGGTCGTCTCGAGGTCGAGCGACCGAACCATGCTCTTCCCGGCATCGGCAAGGAAGGCCGCCCGCCGGCCGGCGGCCTCGGCGGCCGCCCGGCCCGCCCGCTCCTCCGCGAGGGCCACGCGCTCCTCCGCCTGGCGTTTCAGTTGCTCCGTCATCTTGAAGAGCTCGACGAATACCTTCACTTTCGTGCGCAACACCTCCGGCACGACCGGCGTGAGGATGTAGTCCACGGCGCCCAGGGAGTAGCCCTGGAGGGCGTGCGTATCGTCGCTCCCGGCCGTCATGAATATGATCGGAACGTGCTGGAGCCGGGGCCGCTGACGGATCAGGGCGGCTGTTTCGAACCCGTCCATGTCGGGCATGTTGACGTCGAGCAGGACCACGGCGAAATCACGCTCGAGCAGCTGCCGCAGCGCCGCGGCGCCCGACGACACGCAGATCACGTTCTCATCGAAATCCGCGAACAGCGCCTCCATAGCGATCAGCTTCGACGGCCGATCGTCGACAATGAGGATGTTGGCCCGACCAGGTTTCGAGGGAGACGACGACGTCATTGCGCTGGCTACCGGAGAAGCCAGTCGCGGAGTTTCGCGACGAGCTCCTCGGGATCGACTGGCTTCGCCAGATAATCCGACGCGCCCGCCTCCAAACACTTCTCGCGGTCGCCTTTCATGGCCTTGGCCGTTACGGCGATGATTGGCAGACTCTTGAACCGCGGATTTTGCCGGATGGCTCGCGTCGTCTCGAATCCGTCCATCTCGGGCATCATGATGTCCATCAGCACGACCTCGATGTCCTGCCACTTCTCGAGGATATCGATCGCATCGCGCCCCGTTTCGGCGGATAGAATGCTCATGTCCTGGCGCTCCAGAATGCTCGTGAGCGCGAAGATATTGCGGATATCGTCATCGACGATCAGCACCTTCCGCTCCGCAAGCACCAGGCTGCTGTGATGAATGCCGTCGAGGATCTGGCGCTGACGCTCCGACATCTTCCCTACCGGCCGGTGGAGCCGAAGCATGCACTGGTCCAGGACGCGCTCCGGAGAGGCCACGGATACGACGGTCGCCTCGCCTTCCCGAGACCTCAGCATTGCCTCGATCTTCTCGCTCGCCTCCGCGCTCCCGTACACGATGACGGGCAGGTCGGGCCTGATCTCCACCCCTCCCTCGCCAAAGACCTCCAGGAGCCCATCCTGACACGCGGCGCTCACGACCAGGCAATCTATGCGGTCCGCGGCCACCCTGTCGCCAATGTCCACCACATCCGCGGCCGCGACGATATCGACGTCGTCCGAGGCCAGCATCGCGACAAGCTCCTCCCGCGTCGCGGTCTCCGGGTGCACGATGATGAGATTCTTCCGCGGCCGGTCCAGATACTGCCCCAACCCCTCGATCACCTTCAGCAACCCCTCACGGGTCCTGACGGGCTTTGCGAGCACCGACAGCGCCCCGAGGGCACGCCCGCGCACGAGGTCCTCCCCCGTCGTGATGACCTTCACAGGTATGTGGCGCGTCTCGAAATCACTCTTCAAGCGTTCCAGCACCCGCCAGCCCTCGATGTCGGGCAGCGAGATATCGAGCGTGATCGCCGCCGGCTGATACTGCCGGGTCAGCGTGAGCGCGGTCGCTCCGAACGCCGTCACCAGCGTCTTGAAGCCCGCCTCGTGAGCGACGTCGACGAGAAGCCTGGCAAAGGCCAGATCGTTCTCCACGATGAGCAGCGTTCGATCGCCCGGCTGGATCAGGTCACGATCGTCTCCCGTCTCGTTCACCATGACCCGCTCCGGTTCATCCGCCCGTGGCTCTACCGCAGGCCAGCTCGGCGTCTGCGGACGCAGGACTCCAACGCGGGAGACAGGGCCTTGCGACGAGTACGCCTGCGGAAGATACAGCGTGAAGACGCTTCCTTGTCCCGGAGCGCTCGCCAGATGGATCTCGCCGCCAAGCAGCCGCGCGATCTCACGGCTAATGGCGAGGCCCAGACCTGTCCCTCCGTACTTGCGGCTCGTGCTGCCATCGGCCTGCTGGAACGCCTCGAAGATGATCTGCTGCTTGTCGCTGGGAATCCCGATCCCGGTATCCGACACCGCGAAGGCGATCACCGAGGCGGCGTCCCGGAGACTCTCGCTGTCCGCATACGAGTCACGTGTCGGCTGTGTGACCGTCAGCGATACCTGCCCGAGACGCGTGAACTTGAAGGCGTTCGACAGCAGATTCTTGATCACCTGTTGCAGGCGTTTAGCATCGGTCAGCATGACCTTGGGTAGAGTCGAATCCAGGTACACCGTAAACTCCAGATTCTTCGACTCGGCGACGTGACGGAAGGTGCGCTCGACGTAGTTGCGCAGGTCGGCGAGCCGGAGCTCGCTCACATCCACGGCGACCGTGCCCGATTCGATTTTCGACAGGTCGAGGATGTCATTGATCAGCATCAGAAGATCCGTCCCCGACGAGTGAATGGTCTTCGCGAACTCCGTCTGCTTGCCCGTGAGGTTGCCATCCGGGTTCTTGGAGAGCTGATCGGACAGGATGAGGAGACTGTTGAGCGGCGTCCTGAGCTCGTGAGACATGTTCGCCAGAAACTCGGACTTGTACTTCGAGGTCAGCGCAAGCTGCTCGGCCTTTTCTTCGAGCGCTTTCCGGGCCTGTTCCACCTCCTGATTCTTACGCTCGACCTCGACGTTCTGGTGGGCGAGAAGTCTCGCCTTCTCCTGCAGCTCCTGGTTCGTGTTCTGAAGTTCCTCCTGCCGGCTCTGCAGCTCGGCCGCGAGCGACTGAGACTGGGTCAGCAGGTCTTCCGTCCGCATGTTCGCCTCGATCGTGTTGATCACGATCCCGATGCTCTCGGTCAGCTGATCCAGCAACGCATGATCGCTCGCGTTGAAATGGTCGAACGAGGCCAGCTCCAGAACCGCCTTCACCTGGCCTTCGAACACAATCGGAAGCACGATGATGTTCACTGGAGCGGAGTGACCGAGCCCGGATGAGATCCGGATGTACTCCGGCGGCACGTTGGTGAGCATGATCTTCTGGCGCTCGAGGGCACATTGCCCCACGAGCCCCTCCCCGAGGTAGAACTCCTCGGCCACCTTTCCCGGGCGCTCATGGGCGTACGCCGCCAGCAGCGTCAGCTTGGCGGGCTCTTGGGCCGCCTTGAGTACGTAGAAGACGCCGTGCTGGGCCTTTACGACGGGAGCCAGCTCGGAGAGAATGAGTTGAGCCACCGTGAGCAGATCCTTCTGGCCCTGGAGCATCCGGCTGAACTTCGCGAGGTTGGTCTTCAACCAGTCCTGCTCGCTGTTCTTCAGCGTCGTGTCCTTGAGGTTGCGGATCATCTCGTTGATGTTGTCCTTGAGGGCCGCCACCTCTCCCTGCGCCTCGACCTTGATCGACTGGGTGAGCTCGCCCTTCGTCACCGCGGTCGCCACCTCGGCGATCGCACGGACCTGGGTGGTCAGGTTCGCGGCAAGCTGGTTTACGTTGTCCGTCAGATCTTTCCAGGTTCCGGCGGCTCCCGGCACTCGCGCCTGGCCGCCCAGCTTGCCGTCCACGCCGACCTCGCGGGCCACCGTCGTCACCTGATCGGCGAACGTCGCCAGCGTATCGATCATGCTGTTGATCGTGTCGGCGAGCTCGGCGATCTCGCCTTTGGCCTCGACCGTCAGCTTCAACCTGAGGTCGCCGTTCGCGACGGCAGTCACGACCTTGGCGATGCCGCGAACCTGGCTCGTGAGGTTGGCGGCCATGAAGTTCACGTTTTCCGTGAGGCCGCGCCACGTGCCGGAGACGCCCTGCACCTGCGCCTGACCGCCGAGCTTGCCTTCGGTGCCCACCTCGCGGGCGACACGCGTCACCTCGGCCGCGAACGAGCTCAGCTGGTCCACCATGGTATTCACGGTATTTTTCAGCTCGAGGATCTCGCCTTTCACCTCGACCGTGATCTGCTTGGACAGGTCACCGGCCGCGCCCGCCTTCGTGACGTCGGCGATATTCCGCACCTGGTTGGTGAGGTTGCTCGCCATGAAGTTGACGCTGTCGGTGAGATCCTTCCACGTGCCCGCGACCCCCTTCACGTCGGCCTGCCCGCCAAGCCTGCCCTCCGTGCCGACCTCGCGGGCCACTCGGGTGACCTCTGCCGCGAACGAGCTCAACTGGTCCACCATCGTGTTGATCGTGTTCTTGAGCTCCAGGATCTCGCCGCGGACGTCCACGGTGATCTTCCGGGAGAGGTCCCCGTTCGCCACGGCCGTCGTGACGTCGGCGATGTTCCGGACCTGGTCAGTCAGGTTGCTGGCCATGAAATTCACGCTGTCCGTCAGGTCCTTCCAGGTCCCGGCGACACCTTTCACATCCGCCTGCCCGCCCAGCCGGCCCTCGGTGCCCACCTCCCGCGCCACACGCGTGACCTCCGAGGCGAAGGAGCTGAGCTGCCGAACCATCGTGTTGATCACGTCCTTGATCTGGAGGATCTCTCCCCGCACATCGACGGTGATGCTCTGCGTGAGGTCGCCGGAAGCGATCGCGGTCGCCACCTTGGACACGTCCCGCAGCTGGACCGTCAGGTTGCTCGCCATGAGGTTGACGTTGTCCGTGAGATCCTTCCACGTGCCCGCCACGTCGCGCACGTCGGCCTGGCCGCCCAGCTTGCCTTCGGTGCCTACCTCGCGCGCCACCCGCGTCACCTCGGCCGCGAACGAGCTCAGCTGGTCCACCATGGTGTTCACGGTGTTCTTCAGCTCGAGGATCTCGCCCTTGACCTCGACCGTGATCTTCTTCGACAGGTCACCGGCCGCCACGGCCTTCGTGACGTCGGCGATGTTGCGCACCTGGCTCGTCAGGTTGCTCGCCATGAAGTTGACGCTGTCCGTGAGATCCTTCCACGTGCCCGAGACGCCTTCGACCTTCGCCTGGCCCCCGAGCTTGCCTTCGGTCCCCACCTCGCGAGCCACGCGCGTGACCTCGGAGCCGAAGGACCGGAGCTGATCGACCATCGTGTTGATCGTGTTCTTCAGCTCGAAGAACTCACCCTTGACGTCGACCGTGATCTTCTTCGACAGGTCGCCGTTCGCCACGGCAGTCGTGACCTCCGCGATGTTCCGGACCTGTCCCGTCAGGTTGCCAGCCATCGAGTTGACGCTGTCGGTCAGGTCCTTCCATGTGCCGGCTACCCGCTTCACCCTGGCCTGGCCGCCGAGCTTGCCCTCGGTCCCCACCTCACGGACAACTCGCGTGACCTCGGAGGCGAACGAGCTCAGCTGGTCCACCATGCTATTCACGATCATCGCCGTTACAGATCCCCCTTTGCCACGGCGCCGATGACGCGCGCCGTCTCGTGGGTGGGGGATACCAGGTCATCGATGAGCGAATTGACCGACGCGACGCTCTCCGCCCAGCCGCCTGTCATCCCGGACGCTGCCGCCCGTTGACTGATCTTGCCTTGCTTGCCGACGACACGGTTCAGACGCACGAGCTCGGAGGCAAGGCGCTCGTTCATCTCGACGATGTCGTTGAACGTGTCGGCGATCTTCCCGGCCATCCCGAACCAGTTCATCGGAAGCCGGACCGAGAAGTCGCCCCTCTTGAGCGCCTTCAAGGCGGTGAGAAGCGTCCCAGAGTCGAGCTCGTCCAACGGAGCTGCCGCAGGTATGCCCATCCTTACGCTCCTCGATGGCACGCGTGGAGGCGCCCACACGCACGGCTTGGTACGTTCGACGACGACGCCGGAAACAATCGCGAGAGGTCCGAGGAATGGCTCAGCGCCACCATCACGGGCCTCCCTGGTCAGGAAAATCGAGGAGGGGCTGCCGCCCAGCTCCGCCCGACGAGCTTCCAGCAATCCACACAGGCAGCATGTTCCGCCAAGGGACCGGTGTCCGCAGCCGAAGCAGGACGCCTTGTGTAGACAGGGGCCTGCTCAACTCGTTCTGGGTCCTCAATGTCGCCCTGTAGGCGACCCAACATGGTATTGCGGCGCTTCCGGTGACAATGACATGGCTGAGGAAGCCTCGGCAGTTAGGCATGGACCGTGCCGGATATCGAGCGGGCCAGGGCAACCATTAAAGGTCATGAGGGTTTCTTTATGTTTCTCAGCGTCTTGCGTATTGACCAGAGACGCCCTGGAAAGCTCTCCAGGTGCCGTGGCCGGATTTCCCGCACATGTAAGCTTTACCGAGTCGAGCTTACATAATAGAACTCGTTGTCCGCAAGTCGGGCCTGTTTCATCGGTGCCATTTGATCGCTGCCGGACATTTGGAGCCGATCGTCTCACCCTACTCGCGACAAAGTTTCCTACCGACTGGCTTGAAGGGCGGCGTGTCGAGCGTCATGAGGCGCAGACCCGCCCTTTTTCGCATCGGCATCTCGTTTGCTTCAGTGGGACCGCGGCCGGGAGATCGCGATGTCCGTGAAGTTGAGGGATTCCTCGGGCGGGCATAACTTAGCGCTTCTTCAGGGAAGGAAGATTTATCATGACGGGTCCTATCGTCGGCATATTACTGGAGCGGTACCCCGATCACATTGTCCTGAGCAATGGCACCGAGATTCTCCTGAAGGAGTCCGTCTCAGCCGATCACGTCCCGATCGGCCGGAGCGTGTCGATCACCTGCTCGGTGCTCGGGGACAAGAAGCTGGCCCATCACATCCGCTTGAATCCCGACTGGCTGCTTGACTCGGTCGCAGCTCTGTCTCCTGACGACTGACGGGACGAGACGTCCCCGTTGTTGCGAGCTGAAGTTCCGACAGCGGCCCGCGACTTCGCCCAGGCGCCGCCTCCACCACGGAAGACACGGCGCCGGCGCCAGTGCCAGGGACGAAGACGCCATCCATGCCAAGCTCCGGCGACTGTTCGCTGCCGACCCGCGGGTGCGAGTCATCTTCGATTGGAGAGCGGATGATCGCCGGAACCGCTTCTGGGTCCGGCAAGGCCTTCTCGTTCATGGATTCGCGGTCATCTATCTGTCCTACGAGCAGAGGGTGAGGCCCACCACGCGGCCTGTCCCGGGCAGAGAGTCAGAAGAGGAGGGGCGGAGATGGTAGATCAAGACGAGACACCGGCCGATCGTTGTTGGGTCTGCCGGGAGCCCTTCCAGCCCGGGGAATGGCAGCTTCGTACGGATGACGGATCTGCCCACGTCAAGTGCTACGATGATCGGGAACAGCCCCCAGCGAAGCCAGTCACCTGACCCGCTACTCCTCGCCGAAGGGGCACGGCCGATCACACCCCGAGCGCCGTGGCCTGCGCGAGTTGCACGGCCAACGGCATCAACGTCCCGCGCCTGCTGTAGAACCAGAGCCGCTCGGTTTCGTCTGAAGCGGGTGCGCGTCGAATCAGGGCGCTTCTTCTTGCTCACGGCCCGTTCTTTCCTGTCCTTCACGGAGCGGTCGAGCCGTCGCGCATCTCACGCGGATCCTGGCAGACCACGAGTGCGAGATCACCGGACAGGAAACGGGGGTTACGGCTCATCACCGTAACCCCCACGAGGAATTGGAGCGGCCGACCGGATTCGAACCGGCGACGTCCAGCTTGGGAAGCTGGCATTCTGCCACTGAATTACGGCCGCGTGTCGCTCTTATTCTAGGCGGTGAGCCTGCATTGTCAATGTGTCTCTGCGAGCCCGGAGCCGGCTCTTACTTGATGGTCATGTCGTAGGCCTTGATGCGCTCGTCGCTGCGGGCCTTCCAGCCAAGCCGCTTGTTCGCGCCGTAGAGGTCCAGCTGCTGGTAGAGCGGCACGGCAGGCATCTCCTCGACCCAGAGCTTGTTGATCCGGTGGTAGATGGCAAGACGCTGCTTCTCGTCCATCTGCGTCTGGGCCTGGTCCACCATCCCGTCGAAATCCGCGTTGTGGTAGTTGCCCAGGTTGCTGCCGGTGCGGAAGAGAGGCCCATAGATCGTCTCGGCGTCAACCGTGGGCGTGCCCCAGCCGATCAGCCATACAGGACCAGCCTTGTGCGGATAGACCATGGTATTGAGGTAGTTCACGAACTCGAAGGTCCTGAGGGTCGTCTTGATGCCGGCCTTGTTCAGTTGACCCGTCACCGCCTCGGCGACCTCCTTGTCGCGCACGTAACGGCCCTGGGGGCTGTTGAGCGTGATCTCCAGCCCGCTCGCGTAGCCCGCCTCGGCCAGGAGCTTCTTGCTCCTCGCCACGTCCTGCTTGATCGGCTTGAGCGACGGGTCGTAGCCGAAGTGCAGCGGCGTCAGCATGGTCGCCGTGCGCATCGCCTTGCCGTCGAGCACGCCCTTGATGATCTCGTCCGCGTCGATCGCGTACGCGATGGCCTGCCGGACCCGCTTGTCGACCGTAGGCCCCTTGTACGGGCCGACCAGCTTGTGCTGGGCGTCATACTCGTGCGTCACGAACATGAGCTGGAGGGTCCGGATGCTGGGCGCCGTCGAGAGGAACAGCTTCGGATGGTTGGCGATGATATTGGCGAGGTGCGGCGGAATATTGACCGCGACGTCGATCTCGCCGTTCTGGAGCGCCGCCACCCGGACCGCGTCATCGGGGATGGGCCGGAAGACCACGGTCTTGATCTTGGCCGGCCCCCGCCAGTGCTGCGGGTCCGCCTCGAGGACGATCTCCTCGTCCTTCGCCCACTTGACGAATCGATACGGGCCGGTCCCGATCGGGTTCTTGGAGATGAAGGCGCTGTCCTTGCCGGCATAAGCCTTCGGCGGGTACATCGCCGCCTGAGCGAACGTCATGATGCTCACGAAGGTCGGCCAGGGCTTGCTCGTGTGCACGCGCACCGTGTACGGATCCACGATCTCGACGCGGTCGATCGGCTTGAAGTTGGAGCTGGCCCGCAGCGCCGGCGTCTTGACACGCTCGAGGCTGAACTTGGCCGACTCGGCGTTGAATTCCTCGCCGTTGTGGAATTTCACGCCTTTGCGGAGCTTGACTTCCCAGGTTGTCGGCGCGACGAGCTTCGGCAGCTCGGCGGCGAGCGCCGGCACGATTTTGAGGTTCTGGTCGCGCTCGACCAAGCCGTCGAAGATGTGGCCGGAGACCACGGAGGCTGGAGTCTCCTGCTGGTTCATGGTGTCCAGCGTCGTC
>WNFV01011330.1_pt1 | contig 10347 bp, 6 predicted proteins | sample 5400101 | NCBI WGS metagenome assembly WNFV01 (sample SAMN13153361, study PRJNA577476) | soil metagenome | isolation source: 115 cm soil or saprolite under grassland replicate 1 | place: USA:California | collected 2016-06-15 | reverse complement strand
GAACGGCTAAAAGGCGTGATTCTGCTCGCGCGGCAAAAGCTCGCGGACGGCGAACCGTTTCCGAGCACCAAGTGAGACCGAGAATATTTTGGGCAGGCCGTCGACTATTTGGGCAGGAGGGCGTTCATGGGCAAAGCCAACAGGCTTATCGATTTTCGGCAAGCACTTTTTGCGGCTTGTTGCGACACGCTCTGCGAAATGACGGGCATGCCTGGAAATGATCCAAAGTTCTCCAAGCACAGACGCCGAGCACCATGATCGGCTGTTTCAGAGCTGACGTCTTCAATCGTGAGGGAGCCCGGCCACGTTCGACGCGTGCGCGTCAGGGTGCGTCAGCTACTCGACGACGCAGTCGATATCCGTACGACCGACACCCACGCGAGTCGCGCGTGGCAGATCATCCGGAGGTGCTTGGCCGACGTGCTTGGCCGACGCTTCGCACCCGGGAGCGAACCACGATGATCGAGGACCAGCGCGATACGATAGCTTTGGTCCAGCATCTGCGCCACCGTTACGGGATTGTCGCGGAACTCGACCGAATTTCGCGAGGGCGCGCCGACAACTTCCTCGTGCGCCGCTCGGACGAACGGTGGCTTCTGAAGGTCTTCCAGAGTGACTATTCGCTCGCCCGAATCGAGCGCGCCGCGGATTTCGTCGGCTTCCTCGTGCGGCAGGGTTACCCCGCGCGTGAGTTCGTTGCGACCGTTGATGGTGCAAGAGCGGCTATCATCGGAGGACGCGTGGCCGTGCTGATGCGCGCTCTGCGGATGGATTCATCGGCTCGGGGCCGCGTACGATGCGGCCGACGCACTCGACTTTGCGGGATCGACCACCACCATTCCCGAGAAGCAGGCCAGGCTGGCGCGCGTCGCGGCGGAGGCGCCGAATCGCGACATAGCGGACGAAGTCGCGGTACGCCGTCGGATTCTGGGCCGGTGGGGCGAAACGCTTGCTGCCGCGACGCGGGACGCAACGCGCAGCGTCATTCACGGCGACTTCAGTGGCGCATACGTCGTGTTTCAGGCAGACCGCGCGGCCGGCGTCATCGACGTCTTAGGGGAGAAGTACCTACCCGGCTGGGAGTTGATGCGCGCTTTCTTTCAGTCCGTTCCGTGCGGCGAGAGTGGTCCGCCGGAAGCGCTCGAGGTCCCGTGGCGGGCGTATCTGGGCGGCTACGCGGCGGAACTTCCCATTCAGTCACGGGACATCGGCGTCGCCTACGACGTCTACCTGCTACAGCTCACGGCCAGCACGTACGGGCTGAGGGCTCCGCTCGATGACGAGCTGCGCGCCTTCGGCCGCTGGCGAACGCGCCTCGCGGCGTATCTCTCCGAGCACCGGACGCTTCTGCGTCAGCTGTTGATCGACTGCGTCCCCCGCCACGTCCGGTGATACCGTCAACGCCCGCATCGCGTCGTTGTTCGGGTGTGCCGCACACGCACCGATCCTCCACCGAAGCATCGTCCCGATCTCCGCGAATCGTAACCCGGAATTCAAGGCAACGGTTCTTTCAGAAGCATTACCTCGGTGAGAAGTCCGACGATGAAGCTTGATGCCGACGAGAAGGAGCTGCTCGAGTCCGTCGAGCGGGGTGAGTGGAAGTCACGCGCTTCAGCTCCTTCTGTAGCTCCCTCACTGTAATCGACGACCTCACGTCAGACACAATGTCTGACCGGCGACTGGTTCATTCGACGGAGTTGAACGGTCGGGAGCGATCAGCGCGCGGGCTGCAGCGCATTCGCAAACACGAACTGCGCGACATGACTGCCGAGACGCACACCGGCTTCGTCCGAGTTCCTGAAATGGAATCCGCCATAGATGCGCGCGTCGGTCACCTCGTCGAGGCCCTCCTTGAAGGTCGACCACGCGCGCGTCAGGCCAGGGTTCGTCGGGCTCTTCACGACGAGCCGCACGCCGGGCTTCTCGCCAAACACCGCGATGAGGATGCCGGCCATGGCGGCGCTGTTCGTCGCATGGCCCGACGGGTATTCCGGATGCTGATGCGTGTCGGTGAGCGGCTGCCATTCCGCATCTGCCGTCGTCGCACCGACGCCGTCACGGTCGGCGTTCCGGATCGCCGTGATCGGACGCCAGAACAGATAGTTGTACTTCGCCTCCCAGCAGGCGATGCTGGCGTCAGAGGCGGCGAGGTACATCAGCGCGAACACGCGCGCGATCGTGGACAGATCCGCGTGCCGCGCCACAAGCATCTGACGCGCGACGCCGTTCCAGATGGGCGACGGCGCGGCGAACCAGAACTCCGCGATCGCCGTCTGCTCGGGCGACCGCTTGCTCCCCGCGAGCGATCCCAGCGCCTTCACTTCGTCGTAGTCGCGCACGTACGTCTCGCTCGAGAGCGCCGGCGGAGGACCGGGCCGGAACTGGGATGTGCTCCGCAGAACCCACGGCGTGGCCTTTCCCAGAGCGGGAAGGACCGCCGGCTCATTGCCGACGAGCACCCACGCGCCCGGCGTGCCCGCGTTCGGCGGGACGTACCGGATCTGCGCCTGCCCAAACCCGTCTCCCGACGCGCGCGCAAGGATGACTGATGCCGCCGCTTGACCGAACTTGATGCCGGGGTCGGACTCGCTGGTCCGATTGGCGGCCATCGAGGCCGCGCGCGCGCGGTCGAACGTGGCCCGCTGCGCCGGAAAGAGCTGAGTCAACACGGTGTGCGCCGCGGCTATCGCCGCCGCCGCGGGGGACGCGTTGCGCGGGACGTCGGCCGCCGATAGGAACGTTCGGTACTCGCCCGTGATGCCGTTGACCGCGTCGTGGATCGCGACCTGGACGATGGTCATGGTCCTCATTTGCGGCACGGGCCCCTGCGGCGGATTCGTGTTCGTCGTCGCGGTCAGGGCGATCTCGTTCCATTCACTGACCGCGTCGGTGGCCCGGGTGGCCGCCGTCGAGGTCACTGTGCAGACGAGCGCGCCGACCGCCACGAACAGACGCATGACCATCGGGAGCCTCCAGATGCCGATCGCCGCAGACGATAGCGCGTCTGGCGGCGGAGATCCTGAGGATTCTGTGGCGGTTCCATGAGAATCGCCCGGTGAAAGGCAGCGCTATAATCGGGATCAGACCGCCATGAGCTTATCGGTCGGGGATCACCTGGGCCGGTTCGAGATCCTCGGCTCACTCGGCGCCGGGGGGATGGGCGAAGTCTACCGGGCGCGAGACAACCAGCTGCAGCGCGACGTCGCGATCAAAGTCCTCCCGGCCGCGTTTTCGATCAACGCCGATCGCCGCCGGCGGTTCGAGGCTGAAGCACGGGCGGCCGGCAGTCTCAGTCATCCGAACATCCTCGCGGTCCACGACTTCGGCGTCGAAGGCACGTCGCCGTACATCGTGACGGAGCTCCTGAGCGGCGAGACGCTGCGCGAGCGCATTGGCGGCCGGCCGATGCCGCCGCGAAAGGTCATCGAGTACGCGGTCCAGATTGCGAGCGGCCTCGCGGCCGGTCACGAGCACGGGATCGTGCACCGCGACATCAAGCCGGACAACCTTTTCGTTACGACCGAGGGCCGGATTAAGATTCTCGACTTCGGTCTCGCGAAGTTTCTCGACGACGACTCGTCGAACAAAACGGAAACCATCACCATCGACGGCGTGCAGCGGACACCGGTCCTCGGCACCGTCGCGTACATGTCGCCCGAGCAGGCGCGAGGCCTGCGCGTCGATCACCGCTCGGACATCTTCAGCCTGGGCGCCGTCATCTACGAAATGCTCAGCGGCTATCCGCCGTTTCGCCGGCCGACGACCGCCGACACAGTGAACGCGATCCTGAACGACGAGCCGCAAGACCTGCCGGCGTTCTCCGTGACGCCCGGGCTGGACCGCGTCGTGCGGCATTGCCTCGAGAAGAAACCCGACGAACGATTCCAGAGCGTTCGCGATCTTGCGTTCGATCTCGAGAGCCGCCAGCACACGAGCGGCGTCAGCATCGGCAGTGCGCGAGCTCGCAGGCTTTCGCGACGGGTGGCGGCGGTCCTCGCGCTCGTCGCCGCCGTCGCCGGAACCGCGGCCGTGGGCTACGTCGTGGGCACGCGTCGCTCGCCAGTCACGACAACGTCGCCGACGTATTCCGTGCTGCCGATGTCGGACCTGGTCGGTCTCGAAGAGTTCCCCGCCATTTCGCCCGACGGAAAGCAGATCGTGTTCACCGCCGAGTCACGCGGACACCGCCAGGTGTTCGTGAGGCAGATTGGCGGAGGCTCTCCTTTGGCGGTCACGACGGACGACGCGGACCATCAGTTCCCGCGCTGGTCAGCGAAAGGAAACTGGCTCGTGTTTTTCTCGCCGGCCGGTATCGGCGAAGTGCAAGGGACGATCTGGAAAGTCCCCGCGCTCGGCGGATCCGCTGTCCCGATCATGACGAGCATCGGCGGCGCCGACGTCAACGGCGATGATCGGATCGCGGTTTTCAGGCTGCAGAAAGATCAACTCGACCTCGTCTCCGCACAGCTCGATGGGTCGGATGTGCGTGTCATCGCCAGCTTTCCCAAGCAGTACTACCGCTATCCGCGATGGTCTCCCGACGCAACACGCATCGCGTTTCAGAGCGGAGACGGCTTCAGATCGGACCTCTGGTGGGTCAACGTGAGCGGCGAACCCAAGCTGACTCAGCTCACGAAAGACAGGCGCGTGATCGACGGCCTCTCGTGGCTTCCGGATGGCTCCGGCCTCGTGTATGCCTCGAGTCTCGGCAGCACGATTCCGTATTTGCCTCCGCTCAGTCTGTGGGAGGTGCATCTGGCGGACGGCGTGTCTCGACGCATCAGCTCCGCCGAAACCTGGTACGAGCAGCCGGACGTGCACAGCAGCGGCGTCGTGTCGGCGGTAAGGATGCAGATGCGGTTCGACATCTACCGCGTTCCGTTCGGGCGGGTGCCGAAGGAAAACATGCAACGGGCGGAACCCGTCACGCATCAGACCGGCTGGGTGTTGACGCCGAGCGCCGCTCCGGACGGCAAAGAGATCGCCTTTTTGTCGGACAGCGGCGGCCACGCGAACGTCTGGGTGACGTCGCCCGACAACATGGCCAGACAGATCACGTTCGAAGTGGACCCGACCGTCGCGGTCGGCGTGCCCGTGTGGTCGCCGACGGGAGAATCGATCGCCTACGTGTCGTCGAGAGGAAACGTCGGGCTGGAGTTTGGCGTCTGGCTCGTCAGGCCGAACGGCGGGGAACCAAGACAGATCCTGCCAAAGGGCCTCGGCGTCGCGTGGACGCCGGACGGGAAATCGCTCTACTACGTCGAACGCGCCGGTCAGCCGCTGAAGCGGATCGACGCCACCGGCGAGCATGCGGTCACGATCGAATTCAAGAACCTCGAGAAAGTCCGCAACGTCATCGCCGTCAACGAATCGAGCGTGTACTTCATGGTCGAGAGCCAGCTCATCGACGGCCGGCTCGAGTTCAAAATCGTGCGAGGCCCGGTCGGCGGTGGCCAGACGACGGATGTCAAGACGATTCCGGCCTCTCGCGTGTCGACTTGGCAGGTCCTGAACCCGTCGCTATCCCCGAACGGCCAATGGCTCGCCCTGCCCCTGACTGACGGGTCAACCACGAACGTCTGGACGATTTCCACCGAGGACGGTCATCTCCAGCAAGTCACGGACTTCGGGAGCCGGCACGTGTTCATCGTGCGACGCGTGTCGTGGGCGCCGGACGGGAAATCGCTGTACGCAGCAATTGGCGACGGGGACGCCGACATCGTCTCCCTCGTGGGTCTGGTCGCACCCCCCGCGGGGACTGCGACCGGCAAGTAGCAGCCTCACGCTCATCCGCACGACCGCGAAGGCCACGCGACTGGAAGGCGGGCACACAGGTCGAAAAGGGCGAACACATCAAGCCGCAGGCCATTCCCGGCGGAGTCAGGTTCAGCGATGACAGCGGGCGGCCCTTTCAGGCCATCTACGTCGCGCCGGGCAATTCAGGCGGCCAGGTCATCACCGCCGCCGCATTCGTCAGCGACAGCGTCACTGCCGGATCGCGCGTGACCATCAATGCCGGCGTGAGATTCGACCACAGCCGCGCCATCAGCCAGGATCTCCACGCGGCAGACAAACGCGCCGGCCGACCGACGATTTTTCCTGACGAACCCAGCCGACTACTCGCTCACCTACCACGGCCTCGTGATCGCCGCTGAGAAGCGGCGCGCGAACGGCTGGCAGGCGATGGGCTCGTACACCTTCTCGAGGACCTACGGCCTGCAGGTGTCAAGCGGCGTGTCCGCGTCCGATGCCCAGGTGAGCACGATCGCTCCGCAGTTCCCGACGACGGCATTCGGACGGGATCCGAACAACCTGACGAACGCCTACGGCCGGCCGCCGAACGACCGGCCGCACATGTTCCGCACCATGGGCGCGATTGATGTGCCGCGGACCGGCCTGACCGTCGCCGCGATGTTCCAGTACTTCAGCGGCGCCGTGGATGGCGACGGCGAAGCTGAACCTGCCGCAAGGCGATCAGCGCATCCTGCTCGAGCCGCGCGGCGCGCGCCGGCTCTCGTCGCAGTCGCTGCTCGACCTGCGCGTGTCGAGGACGTTGCGCTCAACCCGCGGCGGCAGCATCGAGCTGCTCCTCGACGTGTTCAACGCGCTCAAGACCGCGCGGAGGAAGCGCTGGCCAGCGACGACATCAGCGCGGCGAACTTCGGCCAGTCGACCGCTTTCGTCGATCCGCGGCGCGCGATGATCGGCGTGCGATTCAAGTTCCGCTGAGGAATGCTGCTCGCACCCCCCGCTAGCTCGTGGTGATCGTTTCGGTGTCGCCGAGCGGCGGCTTCGCCTGAAACGTCAACGCCGCCGTCCCGACACGGATCTCGTCGCCGTCCGACAGCCGCGCCGACGTAATCCGCTGGCCGTTGAGATACGTCCCGTTCTTGCTGCTGAGATCCTCCAGCCTCGCTTCGCCGTTCGACACGAGGATGCGCGCGTGCTGGCGCGAGACGCCGGGGAAGTCGCACGGAATCGTCACGTCGGGCTCGCGGCCGATGACGTTGACGCCCTCGAGGAGCATGAAGGGGCGCTGGTTGAGCATGACGGTGAGCTTCGGGCGAAGGAGTGGCGGCCGCGAGGATCCTGCCTGCTCCGTCACCTCGCCGACGAAACGGTACCCGAACCGGTGCACGGTTCGCACGAAGGTCGGACTCGTCGCGGCGTCGTGAAGGGCCCGGCGGATCTCGGCGATGAGACCCGCCAGGTTTGTCTCCTCGACGAAGGTCGACGGCCACAGGCGCTCCTGCAACTCGGCTTTGGACAGCGCGCGCGGCCGGTTGAGGAGCAGCACGCTCAGGAGCTCGAACGCTTTCGGCGACAGGTGTACTTCCTCGCCGTCCAGCAGCACCTGCCGCGTGTCGGCGTCGACCACGAACTGGCCGAAGGCGTATCTCACGCAGCGGTATTCTAGCGCCGCGTTATTTGCCCTGGCGCTCCTTTAGCGCGTGGGTGAACACGAAGAGCGCCACCTGTTCGCCGACTCGACGCTCCGTCAGGATTTCCATCCGTTCTTCTCGCCTTCCGGACAGTGGGTCTATTTTCAACAAGACCACAAGAATATCTATCGAGTGCCGGGACCCGGCAGGACTGGAAGCGGGCGGATCCGGTCAGGGTGACCGATTTTCCTGAAAGTCAGGACTCTTTCTAGAAGACCCGCAGATTTTGCGCGATGGCCAACAGCTGCTGTACGCTCGGAAAGATCAGCCATGATATTTGGATCCTCAAACGCGGCGAGTAAGGCGGAGGGCATCTAACGGTCCCGCCCTCACGGCTGCGAACTCACTGATACCTGTAAGGTTTCACCGGTTCTGCTCGAGAGATCATCGGGCACGTATGCGAAGGCAACGTTCCGCAAGGATCGGCGGTTGAATATCCGGTTGTCGAGCAAGGATCTCGAGGCGATCCAGAAGCGGTCGCTCGAGGAAGGGCTGCCGTATCAGACGCTGATCTCGAGCCTGCTGCACAAGTATGCAGCAGGCCGGTTAAAGGAAGTCTGATTTCGGTATCGCAGGATTCAGTTGCGAGCTACTGTGTAGATCACGTGTCAGCTGGCTGGATGTTCTGGTTTCCCCGGAAGAAGTTCGTCGGATCGTACTTCTGCTTGAGTGCAGCCAGCCGCTGGTAGTTGGCGCCATAAGCGGCGCGGACCCGACTCTCGCCCTCGTCACCGAGATAGTTCACATAGACGCCCTGCTCCAGGAACGGCTCCACGGCGCCGTAGCAGGAGCGCCCCCACGCGATGTTGTCTTGCGACGCCGCCGGGTCCCGCCATGCCCTCAGAACGAGGCAACTGTGCTGTGCGCGTCGATGGCTGAAGGCAGTGTCCCGCTCGCCGACCCGGCCGATCGCCCCACCCAGGTGTTCGATCGCCACCGCTGCGAACGGCGAGGGCACATGGGCCGCGAAGAAATCGACGAGCCTCTCGATCGCGTCGTCACTGAACGAGCGGAAGAACCCGCTTTTCCAGTAATGACAGAAGCCCGGCGCGAGGACCTCCGTCAGCAGGTTTTGGATGCGGGCGTACGGAGAGGGATCAATGGTGTCGACAACCGGAGGACCGAACTGCCGAAGCGGCCGCAGGACGCGCTCGCCATCGTCGATGGATCCGCAATAGCACACGATGATGGCGAGGGCGGGGCCTTCGGGTCCCGACACCAGCGACGCATCCGCCCTCACCTCGTCCGGCCCGGCGAGGGACCAGTCGCGGTAGAAGCGCAGCGTCTCCTTTGCGCGATCCAGAGGGAAGATCAGCTCGCCGCCGAGCACGGGACCCACCGGATGTACGCGATATTCGAGCGAGGTCACCACGCCGAAATTGCCGCCCCCGCCGCGAAGCGCCCAGAAGAGATCGGCATCGTCTTCGGCGCTCGCCTTCAGCACCCGCCCGTCTGCGGTCACGACGTCGGCTGAAATCAGGTTGTCACAGGCAAGCCCGTACTTGCGGTTCAGGTATCCGATGCCTCCGCCGAGTGTCAGTCCCGCGATACCCGTCGTTGGGACAATCCCGCCGGTCGATGCCAGCCCGAACGCCTGGGTTTCGCGGTCGAAGTCGCCCCATGTCGCGCCGCCTTCCGCGAGAGCCGTCTGTGTGACGGGGTCTGCCCGCACGCTGCGCATCCGCGACAGGTCGATCACGAGTCCGTCGTCGCACACGGCATTCCCGGTCACACCATGGCCGCCGCCTCGAATCGAGACGAGGAGATTGTGTTCGCGAGCGAACATCACGGCCTCCCTCACGTCGGCAACGCCCGCACATTGCACGATGAGAGCCGGGAGCCTATCGATCATCGCGTTGAACACCACACGCGCCCTGTCGTAGCCGTCGCCATCGCGGCCAAGGACGCCACCAAGAACTCGCGAGCGAAGACCGTCGACGGCTGCGTGCGGCAGCATGATCTCCGAGCCTGAGCGAGTGGCACACTTCAAGGCTCCCACGGCTATTCCTCCTTTGATGCCCGCGCCTTGCTCGCATCCTGTTCGAGACGCAGGAAGCGAACTGCGTTGTGATAGAGAATGTCTCGCTTCTGCGCCGCTGTCAGGAACGGCGCCTGCTCGATCGCTTCAATGCCTGCTCCGATCTTCTCCGGCCAGCGCATCTGATCCGACCCGAACATCACCCGCTTCCCTAGACCCGCCCGAACCAATGCCTGCAGGTAGTCGTAGAAAGCCGCGCGCGGGATCACCCAGCTGATAGTCGACACATCCCCGTGGAGCTGCGGATACTGGGTCATCATCGCGATCATGTCGTCCCGATAGGGATACCCCGAGTTCTCGACAAACAGCCGCAGCTTCGGATGGCGGACCAGCACCTCTTCCAGGAGCAACGGACTGCCCATAGCGGAGCGGAAGCCGGGCAGATACGGCCCGATTCCCAGCGTGTGAATGAGCACGGGCAGGTCCCGCTCTTCGGCGAGCGCGAAATATGGCTCGAGCGTGGGATCGTTCGGCGGCACACCGGTGAGCTGCGTGGCGATCTCCCCCATGCCGCTGAAGCGCCCCGCGGCATACGCTCGTCTGAGCGTCTCGAGGTCGGGTTTGCCGGGCTGCAGAATGAAGGGCGCCGCGATGAAACGATCGGGCGCGGCGGCCACCCACTGCTGAACGACGGCGGGATCGACGCCACTGAGGAAGGCCTTGACGATGTTGTAACGATCCATCGCTTCCAGCGATTTCTTGAGTGTCTCGGCGTGATTTGCCGTCGCCCGGCCTGTGCCCTGACAGGGCTCAGGACGACACAACGCAGGCATTCCCGGAGCAACGTCGTGCGGTGGAAGGTCCGCATGAAGGTGCATGTCGATGATCGGCGGTCGCTCCTGGGCCAGAAGCGTTGCAGGAGCCTGA
>WNFV01030929.1_pt1 | contig 10350 bp, 10 predicted proteins | sample 5400101 | NCBI WGS metagenome assembly WNFV01 (sample SAMN13153361, study PRJNA577476) | soil metagenome | isolation source: 115 cm soil or saprolite under grassland replicate 1 | place: USA:California | collected 2016-06-15 | reverse complement strand
CGGCTGATTAAGAGTCAAACCCAAGAGCCTTTCGGACCGGTTCGCCCGGCGCCGCAAGCGTTCGCCCAATCTCAAACTCACCGAGTAAGTGCTACCGAACGCCGCCGCACTGGTCGCCAGGATTCGCAATTTTCGCCGGATTAGGGGTCAGATAAGGGGTCAAACATCGGCTACTCGAGCCTGCGGACCATGCGCAGGCTCTCGCAGGAGCGCCGACACCGCAGCGCCCGCAGCCTGTCGCGCGACGGCGTTACTGACACGCCTTTCAGGTTCAGCGACGGGTCCAGATCGTTGAGCACCGCATCCTCGACGGCGCCCAATGTGCGCCGATTCGGGGTAGGGGAACTGACACGACTCGCAGGTGCCACTGCGCCCACTCCGCTAGGCGGGCGCAAATCCCGCGAACTTGCTGGCGGGGACGGATACCCGTCCGCTCCACTAGCTCCGCATCCGTCCGCCTGCGCGTGGCCTGGATCTGAGCCAGGACGATCTCGAAGTTCGTCGGGGTTCGACCTCCAATCAGCGGAACAGTCCCAGCGCATCCCGCTGTGTGGGACCGAGAACCACCAGCCCGTTCCGTTGCTGCGGGAACAGCTCTGCGGCGTCTCAAATGTGGGTCCTCACGCTTGTTGCCGTGCCGATCTTCGCGCCGATACGCCGGAGCTCGGCGAGGAGCGGAGCCGTCTCGAAGAGGAACACGGCGTCGATTACCCAGGGACGTATGGCACCACGAGAGGACCCCGCAGAACCCTTCGGGCCGGTCATAATCAGGTAGAAGTCGGGACCACCCGAGGGGTGGAGGTCCACAAGACCATCGCGTTGGCCGTACCACTTTAAATTCACGGACCGCCCTCGCAACGGGCCATTAGCAAGTGACCATCGATCCACCTGGCGGAGGCGGACGCCTCCAGCGCGATGTCGAACACATAGCTGGCGATGTATTCGCCGACATGGCCGATGAACGCTGGTCTGCCGATGATCGATGCGATCGCGGCCTCCACCGCATTCTTGCGGTGCACTTGGTTCGCCAGATCAGCAATAGGGATCGTCCCGCCGGGCATCATGGCATGTGGCGGAACACTGTGGAAGTGGTTATTGCCGCGACCTTTGCCGACTGTAGATGACGCGGTCCCTCAACGAACACAACTTGGACAGTTGGCGGGGAAAAAACGTTCACGGGCAGCACTTCCGGCGGAAAGACTCCGAAGAACTGGAGGCGTACCACTCGTTGGCCCAACCGCCAACCTTGTCGAAGCTCTCGGAAAGAGACGGATACGGCCAGGCCCGCGATTGTAACCGAATCCGGCAATCGCTAATTGCCGGTACAAGTACACCAGTCTCGGTTCTCCGCCGCATGTCATTAGATTGGGCAATCCTGCCTCGGCCGCAAAATATGAGTACGTATCCATCTAAATTTACTACGGCTACCAGGTCGTCCGACGCACAACCGGTGGCATTGGCGCGGTTGGGGGCTAGCGCTGGCTGCTTGCAACATGCGCACTTCTTCGAGACTCCAATCCCGGTGCATCTGCAGCGAAATCGTCAATGGCGTCTCCGCCAGCGCTTACGACCAACGTTAGCCTGCCAACGTCTCCAGCTCGCAATGGATGTGCCGTCTGTGCGAGATACTCCGAACCATCACAACAGGGCCGGCCTCCGACATGAACCAAGGTTGACACTGGTGTGGGAGAAAGGTTCATCCGAAGCTGCTGGGCTAGTTCCCCGATTTCCTTCCGTGGAAACCGCGCCAACAGCGATTGGATAAGTACCTCTTGGTCAGGTTGGCCAAGCACAAGTCGGTACAGCGCCAGGGAATCCAGGAGATCTACATAGCGACTCTCGTCTCGACTCCATGGAAGAAGCGGCACTACTCGTTCGATTCTCGCGCGCCCACGCGTATACACCCAGAACGGCTCCAACTCTGACGTCTGTGCGTCCCGTCGGCGCTCGGCGATCTGGAACAGACTATCCCATACATCCGCTCGTCCAGTTTCGTCAAGAACCGCACTGAGCCCGATATCCTGCGCCACGTTTTTTCTTACTGCGTGATTCTTATATCGATGGATGCGGCCTTCGCGTTGCTCAAGGTCCACAGGATTCGAAGGTAGATTCCAGTGCACCACTGTGTGGCAGTACTGGTGGAAATCGAGCCCCTCTTTTCCAGCAGACGTCGTCGCTAACACAAACGGCCAGAATGGCGAATTGAAGGCTTTCAGGACCCTCTCTGGGCGTTGTATGTGGGACCCTCCAGAGCCGCTCTGGGCGCCTTCGTCTTCCTCGTCTTCGACGCTCTCCCCGAACCGCAAAGCAAACCTAGACCGGAACGATAACCGGGCTCCCTGTCTCAGACGACCGGAGCTGATCGTGTACTCCTCAGCAGCAAGCCGCGAGGCGCCCAGTTCGAGCGCGGCCGCAATACCATTCGCAATCGCGTGCGCCATCAAGGCCGGTGGGCGCGCCGCTGTCTCGGGCGCCTCCTTGAGGATATGGGCATATTCATCGAAGGTTGGCTGCAGTCCACCGCCGACGCAATAATGCAGGACTCGTTGCCAGTGGGGAAATGACTTGCGCGGGTAGCACAGCTTTACGAGCGCAGTTGCATCAGGGCGGTTGAACATTGCCCGCATGCCCCAGGCAACCTGCGCAGCGCAGTCCCGGCCGACAGTACGGGTGGCGGTCAATTCGGACGATACACGCCCAAGTGTCCGGAGGGCGGCGACAGCCGGCGAGCCAAGCGCGATTAACGCGAGCACCCGAGCTAGGTCTTTTGGTACCCGCCCGAGAGGATAATGTCCGTGAACCAACCGGCGGACTTGCGCGATGTGAGCATGGGCCGCTGGTCGCTCGGCCGCAATGCGGTCATTCGCGCCCGGATCCCAACCGTCGATCCACTGCTGTGTACCAGCGCGATCGACAGCAAGGTCGAGGAGGATGGGTGCAGCCCAATACCAATTCCGATCCACCGGTCCGTCCGCCGGCGCAGATGTGGTAATTGCGCTAATCCGCGTCTGCAGCCGTCGCTCAATGCGCTTGAGCGCAGTTGCCGCAGTCGGAATCTCGGCCGCGCGGAGTGATTGATCACTGAGCGGATCTCCCAATCGTGCCAGAACTGGGCTGGGGTACAAGAGCGTGAGCATTGCCATGCTCGTTGGCTGGCGCTTCTTCATCTGCCAACGAAGTAAGCCGTGGTTCGATCGAAATCGTCGTCGACGTCCGCCCCTCCGCCCGGCAGTTGCGTCCATGAGGCGCCTCTCGACTTCATAGCTCACGAGCGCTGAAATAGCCTTGGGTGCCAACCGCCAACACGAGAAAATCAAACGTTTGCTCAACCCATACTGCGCTGCACGCTTGAATGGATCGGACAAGTGGTAATAGGGGAGTGAAGGTGGCAGCCAGAGGAGCTTCCAGGCATCACTAGCGATAATGTCATCCATGAGGAAGCGCAGCCTGGCGTTCTTGGGATCAATTGCCCGGAAGGACTCCACGTCCCTCCGCGACAAGAAAAGGCCATCACTCAACCTCGCCGCATCTACGAGTCCCTTCGGTTGGCGTCTGGAGCGGATGCCTTCGCGCAGTTTCTTCTTGAGGCTGTAGTCCTCCATCAGGCTCAGGGCGTATGTAGCGGCCTTCCAGTACTCGATCGGGTCGCGCTCGCCCAACGATGAAGCTACTCTGGACAGTGCGACATATGCCTCGACTTCAGTTTTCTCAAGTACGGTCTTGCGAGTGTCCACCTCACGAAGCATCCCAGAGCGGTCGGCGGAAACGGCAAGTCGTTCCGTACGGACCATCGCTCGGCCTAGCCACTCCTCCAGCCGCAGTTTCGTGGCTAGGATTGCCCCGAGATCGCCATGACGGAGGCGCATAAGTTCTCGACGGTAGTCCTCGAGCGCCTCCCTAAACTGCTCTGATTCATCGGGCATTAGAAATCGCAGGGTTTGCCAAAAATCGTCGTAATGGTTGCTCCCCGATTCCCCTGCTACATTGAGCATCTTGTATGGTGTGGCCGATAGAAGCAGGATCCGCGTCGCAGTCGAGTTTTCTGCCGTCCCGAACAGCCGCTGGGCTAATCGGCTCGCAGAGTTACTCGGATCCAGTAGCTGCTTGTAGCGCTGAAACTCGTCGAGTATCACAAGAACGGGCTCGAGCGCATCAAGACACGTCTCAGCCAGAAGCTCACGTAGTTGACCAATGAGTTGGTTTCGACGGCGATTAATCTCGCGACCGACAAATTCACTCTGTGTTTCGGCAAACTCGCTAGCAAGCTCGTTGAAGCGTGTCTCAATTGTTTGTTGCCCAAGGGCTGACTGGTGATCGACCAGTTCGCCAAGCTTGCGTGTGAAGCCGCGCGCCAGGGTAGCGTCAATCTGGCCATCACCGAGCAGTCGCTTAACTTCCCGAAAGAAACCGGAAGTGCCAGCACGACCACGAAGGAGCTCGAAAGCGCCATCGTCGATGTCCCAAGTACGGGCAAGGAGCACTAATAGCAGCGCGCGTTCGATCGCGCGGCCCTGTTTGCTACGGGTGTTAAGCGATGTGCCCGGCGTAAGGGGAATAAAGCGCACTCGGTGTTTTCGAGCCTCTGCTAGGTGAAGGGGCAGCAGTGTGATGCGGTCCGGCATTACGACTGCAGCGGGATCAGACGGATCGAAGTTAAGGCGCTGAATGTTTTGTCGTGCTATATCAGCATTCGAGCAGACGTACACGATGTCGAGGTGCTCACGATCGGTCCAGAACTTATATCCTTCAAGTGTGCCCGAACCGCACACAAGTCCGGCCGGCGTTCTGTCACTGATCAGCACGCCTCGCTTCGTACGTGGCTTTGATGGCGCCCCAAATGCGGTCGACATCCGGAGGAAGCCAAACGCCCGGCGAGGAGCCTCTCCGCAAATCCTCGACCAGCCTAACCGCCCAGTCTAGGCGTCGTGCATCTTGGGCAAGGGCTTTCAAGAGTGCCTCGAGAACAGGGATCCCAGTTTGAGATTCAGTTGCATCAGAATCGGATTCACCGCCTTCTGCGTCGGCCCTCTCCAGCGCTGCGGAAATGTCGGCACCGTCTTCGGACACAAGCAAGAGTAAGAAGTGCAGCGGCTGGCGACGGTTGCGGATGAGGGTCCGAAGAAGGGCCTCTTGACGCCCTTCCGGCAGCCCGCTCACCCTCAGGTTGAGCACGAAAGACATCCGATCCTGGTCCGCTCCAGCTCGAAGGCACACCGTGAACGCGAAAAAAGAGGTGAGTTCCTCCAGGCGAACTGGACCAAACGATATTGCACCGTCCTCGGCCCCATCGAAGTTAACTGTGGATGCTGCAGACAGCGTGATGGGTCGGCATGCGATATCCACGGGCGAGAGTGCTGCGTCAGTGCGCTCGATTCCGGATAGCAGGAACTCAAAGGTGTCGTCCCCGGGATCGGCTGTGGAATCGGTCGGGCAAATCGCTACCTCAAGAGGCATTCGGCATATGGCGCGCCGAGCAGCATCGAGCACGCGATCAGCTTTGGTATCATCCGCTGGCTCGGTGTCCGAGCGAAAGTAGGGAGTAAGGATCTCCTCCAACCCGCCCTCGGCGCCTGGTCTCAGCACCGCATCAACGCCACACCTGCTGATGCTTCCAGTTAGCTCCACTAGCAGCTCCACGTTGTAATTGAAAGCTGCCGCGGTAGCATTGGCTGACCCCGTCCAGATTCGGCCGCGTCGACCACAGTCGGCGACATACACCTTGGCATGCAATCCGAAATGCGGTACCGACGGCGTAATGCGTGCCGTCTCGGGATCAACCACCTGGCCGGTAGCGCTATCGCTTAGAACGAACACCCGGCCAAAGCGTTCAACGTCAGACGGCGCCAGACCGTCCAGCGACTCCGAACGGGAAACTAGCACGTGCTGCTGCCCGCGAGCCGCGAGCCTACGGACAACCGTATCGGTGAGAAAGGGTGACACAATCAGCATGCGCTCGTATCGCTCCGGGAATGGCCAACGGTCTTCGCCAATTCCCAGCGCGTGAAATGCAACGCGCTCAAAGCCTGATGGCGGGATGAAATGAACCCGTCGCAATTCAGCGGTCATCAAGTGGATGCTTTCGCGGCTCCTGGGCTGCAGATTGTCGCCGGCGAGCTTTGGCAGCGTGCTAATCAGTTCTGCCAGAGGGCCGGATGTATCTTCTTGCTCGCCACCGACCGCACCGTCGAGTACAAGCACAGTGTCCCACGATCGGTCGTACGTTAAATTGCGACTGAGGCAGATGCATCGGTACAGAGGCGCGGATTTCCCGTCGTGCGGCAAATACCGCAACACCCAGACCTTTGGCTGAAAAGTGAACAGATCGTGCGGTGCAGGCACTTCCACGATTGACTGTTCGAGATACGCGAAGAAGCGCTCGTGGGAACGTGGTACGGAGATGTGTCCCTTCTGGCAGAACACGGTAATACGGTCCGCATAGCGGCGGAGGGCTTCCAGTGATGCCAACCCTTGGGAGCCCTCCGCCGCCGCAACTCCTCGTTCTCGGTCGAAGCGAGCGAATGCCAACGGAGCCGCAATCACGGCCAGCAGGTCGAGAGTAAATGTTGTACCGATCGCTTGATCCAGGCCGTAGCCATCCGGTGGACGCAGACAGTCGGTCGCCAGTCGCCGATCCTCGGGTCCCAAAACCATTTCTATGACAGAGCCTCAAGGACATCGAGAATGATCTGTTGGCTTGTGGGCCATCGATAGCTCAATCGCTGCAGGCCGGATTCCCGGTTCCAACGCTTGCGCGCGGACTCACTATAAAGCCGCGCTTGACCACGCTTGAGCTCCCATTCGCGGGTGTAAATAAGCTGTCGCGCAGAGATTGCGACATTGGCGGGTGCTGGTAGGGTCGATTAGTGATGCCCACCTGCCCTGGCTGCCAGCAGAGAGATTGCGACATTGGCGGGTGCTGGTAGGGTCGATTAGTGATGCCCACCTGCCCTGGCTGCCAGCAGTCGCGTTCGAAACGCGATGGACACTCCCCGAGCGGTCGGCAGCGTTACGCCTGCCGATCCTGCCGACGCGACTTCACCGTGCATTCAGGTAGCGCGTTCAGCGGCTATCGTTTCCCGCCGGAGGTGATCCTGACGGCGCTGCGCTGGTACTTCAGCTATGCGCTCTCGGCGCAGCAGGTCATGGAGTTGCTCGCGGAGCGCGGGATGGACGTCTCGCGTCGCACCATCCTGCGGTGGGCACAAGCCTTTGGTCCGCTGCTAGGGCAGGCGGTCCGGCGTCGTCGTGTCTCTTTCGGGCAGCGGTGGTTTGTGGATGAGGTGTTCGTGCGCATCGGCGGCCTCCAGCAGTACCTCTATCGCATGATCGACGAGACTGGCCATGTGGTGGACGTACTTGTGCGTGAGCACCGCGACACGGCCTCCGCCGAAGCGTTCTTCCGCCAGGCTCAGGAGCGCACGGCTGGCTTGCCCGAGGAAGTCGTCAGTGACTACCACCAGCCCTACATCAAGGCGCTCCAGCACATCTGGCCGGATGTACTCCATCGACGGAGCGGTTTACATCGGGCACAAGGGATCACAACCAAGCCCGTCGAGCGGAGCCACATTCCGACCCGCGATCGCTTGCGCAACTCGCGCGGCCTAAAGACCACCGCCACTGCGCAGCGGTTCCTCGAGGGATTTGAGGCGCTGTACGCGCTGCGTCATGGCCATGTTGCGGGCGTGACCATCGGATGCCCTGAGCACGACCGGGTACGACAGGTGACCGCCGCCTTTCTACGACTCGGACGCCACCTACGCCGAGCCCGTTGATCCGCCCACGACTCAGCAGAATGACACGCCTACCCGGCGGCCCTCAGTGGCCTTCGGCACCCAGCAACGTCGCAGACTCCGCCAGACGGGCGTAGTTCGGTCCATATGCCGCCTTGACGCGGTCCTCGCCTTCATCGCCGACTCCGAGGAAATTGACGTAGACGCTGCCTGGCGAAAACGGCCGCATCGCCTCCCACACCCCACGCGAGCAGCGATGGTTACGTCGTCCTGGGCGGGATCCGTCCACATGGACACCGCGTTGAGCGCATACGTCACGTCGCGCAGAGGATAGGCGGTGTCCGCAACCCCCACTCGGTTAATCGCTCCCGCCGTAGAACTCGATGAGGGTCGCGGACAACGGTGATGGCGTCGATGCGGCCTGGTCGACGATTGCGTCGACCACATCATCATCGATGTTCCGCAATATCGCCGACTGCCAGTACACGCGGTTGCCCGGTGCATTCGCCGCATCAAGCATCTGCTGCGCGGCGGTGTATGGCATCGGTTGCACCATGTCGGCAACAGGTGGCCCGAACGTCCGCAGCGGCCGCAAGAGCGCTTCGCCCTCCTCAGTCGGCCCGTGATGGACGGGGACCACGATCACGATAGGCACGCCATCCGGCGACGTCGCCAGCCCAGCATACGCGCTGGCATTCTCGGGCGCCCCCTGCGTGAACTCGCGGAAGGTCCGGAGAACGTCGCGGGCCATCGCCGCGGCCATACCAGCACACCGGCCAGGACAGTCGGACCGACGTCGTGCAGGCGGTATTCGAAGGACGTGACAACACCGAAGTTGCCGCCGCCGCCGCGTAGCGCCCAGAACAGGTCGGCATTCTCGTCGGCACTGGCGGTGCGCGTTGACCGTCGGCGGTGACAACGTCCACCGAAAGCAAGTTGTCGCAGGCCAACCCGTGCGTGCGCCCGAGCCAACCGATGCCTCCGCCCAGAGTCAGGCCGGCGATGCCCGTGGTCGACACGACGCCGCCGGTTGTTGCCAGGCCAAACGCTTGCGTCGCGCGATCGAGTTCGCCCTGCGTCATGCCGGGCTCGGCACGGGCGGTCCGATGCGCCGGGTCCACGCGGATGCCCTTCATAAGCGACAGATCGATCATCAGGCCTCGATCGCACACGCTGCTGCCGGCGGCGCTGTGGCCGCCGCCGCGCACGGCTATTACCAGGTTGTGGTCGCGTGCGTAGTTGACAGCGGAAATAACGTCAGCCGCACCCGCGCAGCGGACGATTACCGCGGGTCTGCGGTCGATCATCCCGTTCCACATGTGTCGCGCGGAGTCGAAGCCATCCTCGCCCGGACGGAGCACGCTGCCCGTACGCTTTGCGCCAAGGCCTGCATTGCCTGTTCGTCTAGCGTTAGCCCGCCCGCCGCGGTGCTTTGGTGACTGTGTTCGATTGCCATGGCCAGTCTCCTTGTCAGCCCGCTGGATCCAGACCGAGGGCTGCGCGTCCGGTGAAGCGATGCTGCCGCTTGGGTTGCATGGGATGGAATTGCGCGGCGTGCATGTCGCGCACCAGTCGCTCCAGACCTATGCTACGGAAGATGCCGCCCCCGCCAACCGTCTCCAGCGCCTTCTCGACGACCGCGAGCATGGCCTTGGCGGCAATTGTCTTGCGAATCACGACCGAATTGAACGTGGCTTTGTCTGGAGTGAACGTGTAGTCGGCGCAGATGTCGACGGCCTCGCGGACGGCCATCTGGGCGGTGACGAGCGCATTTTCCATCTCGCCCACCAGGTACCAGCCATCCGGGGCATCACGCTTCTTGGCGACCTTTTTGGAGCGCCAGGTCGCGCGCCGCTTCAGCTACTCCGAGGTAGACAGACATGATCGGCGGCACGGCAATCACGCCCACCACGTTGAAGAACGGCACCCACACGCCCTTCGGTCGTCGAGCGAAGACGGCGCTGTCCGGCACGAATACCCCGTCCAACACAATGTCATTCGAGCCTGATGCGCGCATGGCCATCGTCCGCCAGTTGCTAAGCACCGTTACCCCGGCGTCTTGAGCGGGATCGCGAAGTGCAGGACGGTCGCACCATCCGTCGGACCGTCGTAGACGGCGCTGGTAGCAGCAGGTCAGCGCCAGCAGATCCGCTCGAGAACATCTTGCGGGCGCTGACCCGGTAACCCCCGTCGACGCGCTCGGCCGTGCCGCTGGAGTCGAGCCAGTCGGAAGCGGCGTTCGTGACCAGGACCAGTTGCTCATCCGCGATCCGTTTGAGCAGCGGCGCCACGGGAGCGCCCTGCCGCAACGACCAGACCATCGTTCCGACCAGGTGCGTATGCATCGAAAACGCGAGCGCAGTTGCTCCACAATGACGGCCGAGCTCGTGCAGCATTGCGCACAACTCGCGGTGCGACGCTCCGCCGCCGCCCAGCTCGGCCGGTATGCCCGCCGAGAAGAATCGGTGCTCCTTCAACTCGCGATAGTTTTCTTCGGGGAAGGAGTCGTTGGCGTCGTGAGCCGCCGCACGCGCGGCGAAACCGGGGCCGAGTTCTCGGGCGAGGGCGAGCCAGTCGGTGTGTGACGGCGCCGCTACTGATGCTACCGCGGGACCATTGA